>Ga0302253_1000586_pt1 | contig 28599 bp, 27 predicted proteins | sample AAG_RA_Trp_MG_FD_193537 | JGI IMG/M metagenome (GOLD analysis project Ga0302253, IMG submission 193537) | Enriched activated sludge microbial communities from anaerobic digester in WTTP, New Holstein, Wisconsin, United States - AAG_RA_Trp | ecosystem: Engineered > Bioreactor > Anaerobic >...
CCTTCCGGCGTGACCGGACAGGTGGGCACGTCCGCGAAAAAGGTGGCCAGCAGTTCATCCAGCATCTCCCACTCGAAGCATGAGGCGAGATGCTGGCGCAACGCCCGCGCTCCCGGCAGATGCCGCACATAGCGGGGCACGAAGGTGCGCATCTTGAGCAGGGCCGAGCGTCCCGGCGCATATTGCCGTGCAAGTTCGGCATGGCGGGTGATGAGTGCCCGCAACCGTTGCGGCGTATAGCCGGGGTCGGGCCTTCCGGCGACACGTTCGCGATGCGCATGGAACACTCCGGGGTCGTTCAACGCACCACGCGCGTACATCACCGATGCCACGCCCGTCTCACGCAGGCAGCGGACGCCATCGGCAGCAGTGAAGAGGTCGCCGCTGGCGATGACAGGCACGGAAACGGCCCGTACAAGCTCACCCAGCGCGCTCCACCGTGCCTCGCCGGAGAAGCCCTGACGGGCATAACGCGGATGCAGCGTCACCCACCCCGCACCGAGGTCGGCGAGAGCGCGCCCAAGGTCGGCCCATACCTCCTGACCTACGTCCCAGCCAAGCCTGAACTTGAAACCCACCCGCCCCGCGCCTGCGGTACGCAGCATGGCGCGGGCCACGGCAAGCGCCTGCGGCACGTCACGCAGCATGGCAGCCCCGCAACCGGTCTTCACCACCTTGGGCACGGAGCAGCCCATGTTGAGGTCGAACCACCGGAACCCCTGTTCGAGCAAGGGCTCCATGGCGCGTACCATGATGTCGGGGTCGCAGCCGAAAAGCTGCACCACCAGAGGTGCGTCCTCCGGCGTGGTGGCAAGCAGGTCGCGGGTACCGGGGCTGTAGTAGATGAGCCCCTTGGCGCTGACCATTTCGGTGCAGCACACGGCGGCCCCAGCCTCACGGCACAGCAGCCGGAAGGACAGGTCGGAATAGCCCGCCAGCGGGGCCAGCCACGGGGCGTCGGGGGATATGGGCAGCGTTTCGCTCATGCTCTGACGGATGGACCGGGGTTCCGGCGCTGAGGTGAAGCCGCGGAACGGCAGGGTTGGCACCATAGACCGATGCGCGACGCAGGGCAACCGCAGCAGGGCGCGGCTTGCCAACGGAGGCGTGACGCCGTTCACAACGCCAGCCGGTGATGCCGTCAGGCCCGCAGGCGCGGGGCCTCTCCACGCATCCGGGGATGGCACGTCCGTGAAGCATCTGGCACGTGCCGTACGCGGTAACACCCCGGCCTGTCATGCGTCTCCGTCACGCCTGTCTCCAGAGACGGTACGGATGGCGAACGCATGAGGCACGGCAGAGGCGGCGCTCCGGCAGCCGCGCCCGAAGTGCCGGAGCAACAGGCCGGCATCGCGACGACCTGACAGCACCCATATGACGGGATGCGGCCCCCACCGCGGGGGCCCCCGCAAGGCCTACCCCTGCGCCACAGGATGGCGTTCGGCGTCGACCTCGCACATGGCGGCACTCTGACGGCGGCACTCGCCGTGGTTGCCCGCCTTGCACGTCGCGCACACCTCGTCCCGCAGGCAGGTGGTGTAGCAATGGTTCAGCGCGGATGAGAGGTCTGCCGTGACGTTGGCTTCGCCGATATGTTCGATGAGCCCCGCATCCACCAGCACGCGGCGCACCTGCGGCCTTGCCCCGCTGAGCACCAGTGTCACGCCCTTGTCACGGCATTTGCGCAGGAAACGCTCGAAGGCATGTACGCCTGTGGCGTCAATCCAGTGCACCTGCCTCAGGTGCAGCACCACGGCCTTGTGCCCGAAGTTCTCGTACTCGTAGAGTTTCTTTTCGAGCTCGTCGATGGCCCCGAAGAAGAGCGTACCCTCGATGGCGTACACGGCAAGGTTGGGGCAGCACGGCCCGCCATCCAGGCCCCGCAACTCGCTACTGCCGCTGGCGTCAAGCCGCACCACGCGCGGATGCGAGACCTTGCGCAGGAACAGCCCCAGCGAGAGCAGCACGCCCACGAACACCGCCTTCTCAAGGTCGAGCAGCAGCGTAGCCCCGAAGGTGCAGAGCAGCACCGCGCGGTCGGCACGGGTGGCCCTCAACGAAAGACGGATGCCGTCGCGGTCGATCATGCCCCACGCGATGATGCACAGGATGCCCGCCAGCGATGCCACGGGGATGGCCCGTGCCAGCGGTGCGAAGGCGAGCACTGCCAGCAGCGTCAGCACGCCCGTGAAAGCCCCCGAGAAGCGTGTCCGCGCCCCGGCGGTGAAGTTCACCGCGCTGCGGGTGAACGAACCGCTACCCGGGATGCCGGAGGTGAGCCCCGCCGCCATGTTCGCCAGCCCCTGCGCCACGAATTCACGGCTTCCGTCCACCGGTTCACCTTTGGCCCCCGCCAGTGTCTTGGCGATGGAGAGGGCCTCCACCGCGCCAAGCAGGGCGATGGCCAGCGCGGGCATGAACAGCATACGGATGGCGTCGCCATCAGGCGCAGGCGGCAGCGACAGGGGTGGCAGCCCCTGCGGGATGTCACCCACCACACGCACCCCGTGCGCTTCGAGACCCAGCAACTGCGTGGCGGCGGCAGCCACCACGATGGCGATGAACGGCCCCGGCAGGTTGCGTGGTGCATACCGCAACGCCAGTGCGAGGGCGATGGTGGCGAGACCCACACCCAGCGCCCACGGGTTGGTCTGCGGCAGATGGACGAGGGTACGCAGCAGCTGTGTGGGGAAGTCCGGGGCCGCGGCAAAGGAAACGCCAAGCAGATTGCGCAGCTGCCCCACGGCGATGAGCACCGCAGCCCCCGCCGTGAAACCGACGATGACCGAGTGCGAGATGAAGTGCACAAGTTCGCCCACACGCGCCAGCCCCATGCCCACCTGTATCGCCCCGGCGAGGATGGCCACCCCGAAGATATAGGCCATGCGGGTCTCTTCGGGCATGGCACCGATGAGCACACCGTCCACCGCCGTCTCAGCCAGCGAGGCGAAAAGCAGCATGGCGATGGCGTTGGTGGGCCCCGCGATGAGGTAGCGCGACGAACCCCACAACGAGGCCACGATGACGGGCAGCATGGCGGCGTACAGGCCGTATTTGGGGTGCACCCCTGCGATGACGGCATAGGCCATGGACTGCGGCAGGGCCACCACCGCCACGGTCAGCGCCGCAAGGACGTCGTGCCTGAAGGTGCGCGACGTATAGCCCTGCAGGTCGTCCAGAAACGGCAACGCCGCGTGGCGCAGGCGCTGCCACGGCGAAAGGCCCGTGCGGGCCCCGGCGTCCGTGGCGGTGTGGGCCTCTTCTGCCTCGCCGGCCTCTCCGGCCTGACCTGATGACGAACCTCGGGCGTGCGCCCCTTCGCCCTCCCCCTTCGGGTCGACGGCAGACGAAGACGCCATGCCCGTCCCGTGTTCCCTGTTTGCATCCTGTGATGCGTCCGCACAGTGCGGTGCGGTGCGTTCCGTCTCGTCCATGGCTTCCTCGATGCACGTACAACGTTGGTACCATCCTATCACGGAACGGGTCTCCGGGCGACCCCCGACGTGCCCGCAGCCACCCTCTTCATGACGCTTGCCAGCGGCTTTGTACCTGTGTATCCTATTATGTTCACCACACGCCGCGATAGTGCATGAAAGTGCCATCCCGTTCCGGGCATCAACCTGCTTCGCCTTGACGCTGTGCAGTGGCTGTGGAACATCCCATACAAGAAGCACAGAGGCCCAGCCTCCGAGGAGATATCCATGAACCAGACCACGCACCGCTGCGGCTGGGTCGCCCTGATAGGCCCGCCCAACGCAGGCAAGTCCACTCTGCTTAACGCGCTCATCGGGCAGAAGGTGGCCATCGTCACCTCGAAGCCCCAGACCACCCGCAACCAGATTGTGGGCATCCTCTCGCGCAAGGACGCGCAGGTCGTCTTCATGGACACGCCCGGCATCCACCAGTTGCGCGGGCGCCTCAACAAGATGCTGCTGCAGACGGCATGGCAGAGCATGAACGCCGCAGACGCGCTCATCGTCATGCTCGACGGCGACCTCTACATCCGCAAGCCCGACCTTCTCGACCGCGACATCGCGCCGCTGGTCGAACCCATCGCCGCCGAGACCCGCCCTGTGGTCGTGGTCGTGAACAAGATCGACCTGTTCCGCGACAAGTCGAAGATGCTCCCCCTGCTGGAGCGTCTTTCGGCCATGTGGCCCAAGGCGGAGGTCTTTCCCGCCTCGGCCCTCAACAAGGACGGCATGGACCACCTGCTGCGCCTCATCGTCGGCTACATGCCCGAAGGCCCGGCCCTCTACCCCGAAGACCAGATTTCCACCCTGCCGGTGCGCTTCATGACCGCCGAAATCGTGCGCGAGAAGGTCTTCAACAAGCTGCGTCAGGAACTGCCCTACTCCACCGCCGTGGACATCGAGCAGTGGGAAGAGGAAGAAGGACGCGACCAGGTCATCGTCAACGCGGTCATCTACGTGGCGCGCCCCTCGCACAAGTCGATGGTCATCGGCAAGGGCGGGGCCACCATCAAGGAAATCGGCATCGAAGCCCGCAAGGACATCCAGGAACTTCTCGAGAAGCGGGTGCACCTCGAACTGTGGGTCAAGGTGCGCGAAGGCTGGACAGAGGACCTCGGCTTCATGCGCAGCCTGGGCCTTTCGCCGGACGAATAGCCTCACGCCCCGACGGCATTCCGCCGCGTGCCCCTGACGGCGGCGCGCGGCTTTTTTCTTCGCAGGAAGTGAGTATGATGGAACATGCACAGATGAACACGCCCCTCGCTGAACGTTATGCCGCCGTGCGGCACAGGCTGGAAACGGCGGTACGCCGCGCCGGACGCGCCCCTGCCGACGTCACGCTGGTGGCCGTCTCCAAGTACCATCCGGCAGAGGCCGTGGCTGCCGTCGCCGCCCTCGGACAACGCGACTTCGGCGAGAATTACGTGCAGGAGGCCTTGCAGAAGCAGGAGGCCCTCGCCGGAGAGGACATCCTCTGGCACTGCATCGGGCACGTGCAAAGCCGCAAGGCGAAAGATGTGGCAGGGCGCTTCGCCCTCATCCACACCGTGGACTCGGAGAAGCTGGCGCACAACTTGCATAAGGCACTGTGGCGTCCGGAAGACGACACGTGTCCCGTCGTGCAGGATGTGCTCTTGCAGGTGAACATCGGTGAAGAAGTCCAGAAGTCGGGCATCGACGCCGCCGAAACGGCACGCCTCGCCGAAACGGTGCTGCAACTGCCCACCCTGCGCCTGTGCGGACTGATGTGTCTGCCGCCCTTCTTCGACGACGGCGAGGCGGCACGACCGTTCTTCGCGGCGCTACGGAAGCTGCGCGACGACCTTGAGCGTTCCCTCGGAGTGCCCCTGCCGCATCTCTCCATGGGCATGTCGGGCGACTTCGAACAGGCCGTGGAGGAAGGGGCGACCATCGTGCGTGTGGGCACGGACATCTTCGGCCCCCGTCCGCCCAGACCCTGAGCGCCTTCCCGTGCACCTTGGCCTGTGTACGTTGAACTGACGGGATACCGCAGGCCAGCAGTGCCCCGGAGAACACCGGCGGAGGGCGACGGCCAGCGGACAGCTTCGACCGCACGGACTGGACCGCACAGCTTCGCAACGGCAGGACAGGCCAAGAGAAACGGGCAGGACAGAGAAACGGGTAGGACAGGCAAGAACAGGGCGTAGTCGGGCATCATCCACACGTCCGCACACAACCCGCCTGCCGGAAGACCACTGCAAGGAGCGCAACGCGCATGGACTTGGCGACTCTCATAGGACTCGCGGTATCCTTCGGGCTCATCGCCCTCGCGCTGTTGCTGGGCGGCGACCCTCTGCTCTTCGCCGACCTTCCGGCCCTTCTCATCGTCCTTGGCGGGACCATAGGCGCCACGCTGGTCAACTACCCCATCGACGAGGCGTTGCGCATGCTCGCCATCGCCCGCCACGCCTTCAAGGGACATCAGACCTCCAGCGAAGAGGTGCTCAACCAGTTCCTCGACCTTTCCAACCGCGCCCGCCGCGAAGGGCTGCTGGCCCTCGAACCCGCGGTGAGAACGCTGCCCGACCCCTTCATGCGCAAGGGGCTGCAACTCACAGTGGACGGCCTTGAACCGGAGGCCATCGAGGACATCCTGCGCTGCGAGATGGAGAACATGGAGACGCGCCACGAGAGCGGTGCCGCCATCTTCGCCGCCATGGGCGCCTATGCCCCGGCCCTCGGGCTCATCGGCACGGTCATCGGCCTCGTGCAGATGCTCAAGCGCATGAACGACCCTTCCACCATCGGCCCTGCCATGTCCGTGGCCCTCATCACCACCTTCTACGGGGCCGTACTGGCCAATCTCGTCTTCCTGCCTCTGGTGGGCAAGCTGCGTCACCGCTCGCGTCAGGAAATCCAGCTCATGGAGATGCAACTGGCCGGCATCCTCGCCATCGCCAGGGGCGAGAACCCCCGCATCATCCGCGAGAAGCTGGTCAGCTTCCAGACCCCGGCCGAACGCCACGCCGAGTAGGCGGGAGACAGCATGGCACGTCGGACGGCACGGCGCGTAACACGCACACAAGAGGGCCAACCCGGCTGGCTGCTGACGTACTCCGACCTCATGACGCTGCTGCTGGCCTTCTTCGTCCTGCTGGTCAGCATGAGCACCATCGATGAACGGCGACGACGCATGGTCATCGAATCTGTCTTCGGCGGCATCGGACTTATGCAGACCGGTTCGGGCGAAGCCTCGGGCGACCGCCTCGTCCCCCTGACGGACCCCGACGCACAGCACGATGCGCGGCGCGACCTCGGCCCGCTCAAGGCCACGCTGGACGGGGCGCAGGGCAAGGGTGTCGACTTCTTCGACAACGGCAGCGTCCAGATTCTCTCCATCGACGCCGATGTCCTCTTCGGCCCCGGCGAGACCCGCCTTTCGAAAGAGGGTGAACGGCTTCTGGCGACCTTTGCCCCGACCCTGCGCACCATCGAACACCCCCTGCTTGTGGCCGGGCACGCCTCGCCCCCGCGCGATGAACAGGGTGCAGGCTTTCGCCTGCGTGCGGAGGGCACCCTCTCGCCCTCATGGATGCTCTCGCTACGGCGCGCCACCAGCGTATACCGGGCGTTGCGCGACCTTGGCGTCCCGTCGTCGCGTCTCATCCTCGAAGGCTTCGGCGACGGGCACCCGCGGCATGACGCCTTCACGGCCACGGGCCGACGCGCCAACCGCCGGGTCGACCTCGTCCTCGACAAGCGCAACCTCGCGTGGCTGCAACAGCGGCAGGGCACGGCCCGCGAAACCCAGTACGACTACAAGGGCTTCCGTTTCGGGCTGGAGTCCCCCGCCCCGGCTGGCAGCCCGCCAGCACCCCCCGGTGCCCCCGGTACGACTCCCGACGTCATTCCTGGCACGCCCGACGCTGCGACACCATCTTCATCCACGGCAACGCCACAGCTTCCTCGCGCCTTCGACGGGGTAGACGGCAACGGCGAAGTGCGCGCCCCGGCCCTCGGCCCCACGCTGGTACCCGTACGTCCCGGCACCACCGCTGCCCCCGCCGGAGTGAACAGGTTCGCGACCCCGCCAGAGGTGACCATTCCGGCCCCGTCTCCGGCTTCGGAGGCCGTACCATGAACGCCAACCCCCGCAAGACGCGTCGCAAGCCGCATCAGCACATCCCCCAGCAGGGCTGGATGCTCACCTATTCCGACCTCGTGACGCTGCTGCTTGCCTTCTTCGTGCTGCTTGTCAGCATGTCCTCGGTGGACAGGGTGCAATTCGAGCGCATGGCCTCGTCGTTACGCCAGCCGGGCGACCTTGCGGGCACCCCGGAGGCCCCGAGAACCGACGTCAGCAAACGGCTGCGCGACCTGCTCATGGATGCCGAGGCCCTTTCCGCGAACGCCGTCGAAATCCGCAGCCTGCTCTTTCCCCCGCAGGTGTTGCCCCCGGGTGTGGAGGCACGTACAGTGGAGCGCGATGTGGAGGTGCTGGAGAACCCGGAAGGTGTCGTCATTGCCCTGACACACGACCTGCTCTTCCCGCAGGGACAGGACAGGCTACCCCCGGCGTCCCTCCGGCTTCTGGACACGCTGACGGATGTCCTTGCCGGACTCGACGCGGACGTGAATGTCAGTGCGCACACCGACGCGACCGAAGGCGGGGCCGACCCGTGGGACCTTTCCGACCGTAGGGCCCTGAGCGTGCTGGAACATTTTCTGCAAAGAGGCATGGACCCCGCACGGTTCTCCGTCAGCGGCTACGGCCCCGACAGACCCCTCGACGCCAGCGCCTCGCCCGAGGCGGCACAACGCAACCGGCGCGTCGAGATTCTGGTGAAGACCGCGAAGCGTCCCGGACGCTACGGCTAGCACCGGCAAGACCAAGGAGTATGCACGTGGCTGAAGAGCAGAAGCCCGCCAAGAAATCGAGCAAGGTCAAATGGATCATCCTGCTGCTCGTCCTCCTGCTTCTGGCGGGGGGCGGCGCGGGGGCCTACTGGTGGTTCTTCCTCCGGCAACCTCCGGCGCAGGCGGAACAGGCCGCGACCGAGGCGGACAAGAACGCCACCAAGGGCGCGGGCAAGACCGACACGGCGAAGAGCGAAGGCCGCCTCACCACGCTGCCGCCCTTCCTCGTCAACCTTGCCGACCCTGCGGGCAGACGGTATCTGAAGCTTTCCATGGACGTGGAGGTCAACGCCCCCGCCGCCGTGAAGGAGATAGAAGGGCAGACGGCCAAGGTGCGCGACGCCATCATCCTGCTGCTCTCAGGCAAGTCGTACACCGAACTCGCCGCGCCCGAAGGCAAGCTGCTGCTCAAGAACGAGGTGGCGGACAGGCTCAACCAGATTCTCGGCGCGCCGCGCGTGACGCGGGTCTACTTCACCGAATTCGTCATCCAGTAGCACGACACCAGCACGAGGTATCACCATGGGCAACGACGACATAGATCAAGACCTTCTCGCCCAGCAGTGGGCGGCGGCCCTTGAAGGCGAGGGTGTAGAGGACACCGGCGGCAAGAGCCCCGACGACAAGCTGGCCGAAGAATGGGCACGGGCTCTGGCGACCGAGGAGCAGGGGCAGTTGCGCAAGGAGAAGGAACAGGCGTTCCTCTCGCAGGCGCAGGAGGCCAAGTTCAAGGATCTGACGGAAGAGTCGCGCGCACCCCGCCCCGATAGCGGCAAGCGCGAGCTCGACTTCATCCTCGACATCCCGCTCGACGTCTCCGCCGAACTGGGGCGCACCCGTCTGCTCATCAACGAACTGCTGCAACTCGGTCAGGGGTCCGTGGTGGAGCTGAACAAGCTCGCTGGCGAGCCGCTCGAGGTCTTCGTCAACGGCAAACTGGTGGCACGCGGCGAAGCCGTGGTCATCAACGAGAAGTTCGGCGTGCGCCTCACCGACATCATCAGCCCCATCGAACGGGTGAAGCAACTTGGCTAACGACATGGCACCCCTTGCTGACAACGCCACGCAGGCGGCCGAGAGCCTCTACCGCGGGTCGGTCGAGGCGATGTCCAACGCAACGACCGATGCCACGACCATGGCGGAAGGCTTCGGTCGCACCGTTGCCGCCGCCAACGCCACCATCGGCGTAGAGGGGGCACAGCACGCCTTCTCGTGGAGCGGCTACCTGCAGGCCATCGGCATCCTTCTGCTTCTTCTCGCTGCCCTGTGGGGCGCGGTATGGCTGCTGCGCCGGTACGGGCCGTTCCGCTTCCTGCCGCAACCGGGGGCGTTCCCCCGTGACGCCCTGCGTGTGGAGGCACAGGTCCCCCTCGGTCAGCGAAAGGGACTCGTGGTGGTACGCTTCTTGGATAGACGATTGCTGCTGGGCGTCACCGACCAGCGCATTTCGCTACTCACGGAGATGGATGCCGACCATGAGCGCAGCACCGACGAAGACTTCGACTCCCTTCTGGAGAAGGCGCAGCACACTCGCCCTCCTGCCCCCTAGCATCGCCGCCCTGCTGGCGCTCACCGCCGTGGCGGCCATGGCCGCGCAGGATGTGGTCATGCCCACCATGCAGCTGACGCTGGCGGCAGGGCGCACCGAACCGGAGAAGGTTTCGCTCACGCTCGAAATCCTCTTCATGCTCACGGTGCTTTCGCTGGCCCCCGCCATCATGCTGACGGTGACCAGCTTCACCCGCATCATCATCGTCTTCCATTTCGTGCGTCAGGCGTTGGGCGTACAGGCCCTGCCGCCCAGTCAGGTGCTCGCCAGCCTTGCCATTTTCATGACGGTGGTCATCATGACCCCCGTGGGCAAAGAGATCAACGACAACGCCCTGCAACCCTACCTGCGCGAGGAGATAGGCTTCAACGAGGCCCTGAAGAAGGCCGAAGCCCCCATGCGCACCTTCATGTTCAAGCATACGCGCGAGAAGGACCTCTCGGTCTTCTACGCCGTCACCAAGATGGAGCAGCCCCGAAGCAAGGACGACGTGCCCACCATCATGCTGGCGGCGGGCTACGTCATCAGCGAACTCAAGACGGGCTTCACCATCGGCTTTCTCATCTACATCCCGTTCCTCATCCTCGACATGGTCATCTCCAGCATCCTGCTTGCCATGGGCATGATGATGCTGCCCCCCATGATGGTCTCCATGCCGTTCAAGCTGCTGCTGTTCGTCATGGTCGACGGATGGGGGCTGCTGGTGGGGTCGCTCGTCAACAGCTTCATGGTCTGACCGGGAGGACGGAAACATGACACCGGAATTCGTCATCGGCTTCGCGAGACAGTCCATCGAACTGGCGCTGCTCATCTCCATGCCCATTCTCGGCGTGGGGCTGGCGGTGGGCGTCGTTGTCAGCGTCATTCAGGCCGCGACCCAGATTCAGGAGATGACGCTCTCGTTCATCCCCAAGGTAGTCTCCATCTTCATTGCGGTGCTGGTCAGCTTTCCTTGGATAATGGACAAGATGGTCACCTTCACACGTGAGGTATTCCTCAACATCCCCAATTATATCAGGTGACCATGCCAGCACGACAATGCCGTGGCGGCGCACTCCATCAGGGTGCGACGGTACGGTGACCCGCCCCGTCTCCGCAAGACCGCACGTTGCGGTCGCAACGGATGACGCCCTCGCCCCGCATGGAACCTCCTCCCTCAAAATGACTGCCCCCGCTACGTCGTCGACGCAGCGGGGGCATCTACATCTGTCATGCTGCCGGTGGTACGGCCGTCGGCCTATCCGCCTGCCTGCACTCCGGGCTACCGGTCACGCAGCAGGGGCGCGGCAAAGCAGCCCAGCAACAGCGCCCCGGCCTGCGCCACGTTGAACGAATCGAAATCGCGCAGCATGGGGATGTGCAGAAGGGTATCGCACCGCTTGGCCACATTGGGGCGTATGCCCTTGTCCTCGTTGCCGAGAACGAGCACGCAGGGTGTCCGCAACGTGGCGGTGAAGGCGTTGACACTGCCTTCGCCGCACATGGCCCCGTAGATGGCGTACCCCGCTTCGGCGGCCTCGTCGAGGGCGCGCGCGAGGTTGGCCACACGGGCCACGGGCAGCTTCTCCAGCGCCCCCGCTGCGGCCCGGTGCGCACCGGCCCCGAGATAGGCGGCATTGTGCCGCGGGACGATGAGTCCCGCACCGCCGAGGGCATAGAGGGAACGCGCCAGCGTACCCGCGTTGCCGGGGTCCTGCACCTGGTCAAGGGCGATGATGAGCGGCAGCGGTGCGTCGGGGGCATCTCGCAGCAGGTCGTCGAGTTCGACGTAGCCCGCCTCGAAGAGACGCGCCACCACACCCTGATGTCCGCCAGCGTAAAGCTTGTCCAGCACCTGCCCTTCCACCAGCGAGAAGCGCACGCGCATCTCCCGGCACAGGTCCATGAGGCGGTCGGTGTCCGGTGTACGGCGCCCACGACGTATGAACACCGTATCGATGCGCGCCGGGTCGGATGCCAGCAGTTCGAGGACGGGCTTCAGCCCCGGCAGCACGGGCTGGTCGGTCGCCACGACAGGCGCACCCTGCGCGGTGTCGGCAGCGGTGTCGTCAGGCGCCGCGTCGACCTGCGGTCTGCCCTGCGACACGGCCTCCACGTCCGCAACGGGACGTTCCTCGAACCGGGGGGCATCACCGTCAGGGAGCATGGCATAGGCATAGGGCCCTCGCGACGTGCGGCCTCCGGTCCCGGCAGGGCGTTCCGCATCGCGGCGTGGCCGGTCGTCACGCGGTGCGCGACGTTCACCTTGCGGGCCACCAGCACCCCGGCGCTGTCCGCCACGGGCTTCGCCACGCCCCTCACCCGTCCCGGTCGCACCTGACTTGCGCCGTCCGCGCCCGCTGTCTCCGCCATCGCCGTCGCCGGTGCGACGGTCGCCCCCGTCTCGCCGTTGTCCATAAGGCCGCTGTTTCATGGCTGCTTGTCCGAAATTATAAGCTATGGATTGTTGCCTTGCATAAAGGCTTGGGATAGGCTTGAGCGCCTACATTACAGCAGGTATCCTCGTTCCGCTTCTTACGCAAGCGGACTCCCGACCCCCTCACCACGGAACCGACATGCAGCGAACCCGCCGCCGCTACAGAATATCCCCGGCCCGCAGGCTTCTTCTGATGATGCTGGCCCTTGTCGCCCTCTCCATCTCCGTATCGGGCTGTGCTACGCGCAAGCCCCTTTCTTCGCTTCCCGCCGACAAGGAGACGGCCTGCCCCGCGCCGGAGAAATCCTCCGGCAGCAGTGACGAGGTGGTCGAACTCGCCATCCCCCCCGTGGATGACGGCCTGCCCCTCTCGCCCGCAGAACAGGCCGCGCTGGCATCCACCGGCGAGGTCGACCGCAACCTCTCCCCTGAAGACTACCGCGCCGTCGTCCTGCATTTCAAATACTACACCCACAGGGCGCGCGGCACCATGGAGCGTCTGGCCCGCCGTTCGCAGAACTATCTGCCCTACGTCCGCGAAGTGCTTCGCAAACGCGGCCTGCCCGAAGAACTGGCCTATCTCGCCATCGTCGAGAGCGGGTACAACCCCAATGCCGTCTCGTCGTCCGGGGCCGTGGGCATCTGGCAGTTCATGCCCTACACCGGCAAGCTCTACGGCCTCGACTACGACTGGTGGATAGACGAACGCCGCGACCCCTACAAGGCCACCCATTCCGCCGCGTCGTACCTTGCCAAGCTCTATGGCGACTTCAACGACTGGCACCTCGCCCTCGCCGCCTACAATGCCGGTGAGGGCAAGATAGGTCGCGCGCTTGCCGGGACGGGGGCCAAGGGCTTCTTCGAACTGGTGCGCCGGAACGAGAGCCTCGACGAGAAGGCCCGCCTCAAGGACGAGACCAAGCAGTACGTGCCCCGGTTCATCGCCATCACCAAGATCATGCGCAACCTCCAGTCGCTCGGTTTCGCCCCGCTCGACACCTCGTGCGCCATCCGGCCCGTCGAGGTGCGTGTCCGCCCCGGTACGGACCTCATGGCCCTTGCGCAGGCTTCCGGCATGAGCTGGGCGTCCTTCTCCGACCTGAACCCGGCTTTCCGGCGCTATGTCAGCCCGCCTGACGCCCACTCCGTCATCTATCTTCCGGAGGCACGCCGCGAAGCGGCCCTCGCCTACCTCGCCAAACCGCAGACCCGCAACTATGCAGGCTGGCAGCCCTACACCGTGCGCAAGGGCGACACGCTGGAGCGCGTCGGCAAGCGCGCCGGGGTTCCCGTATCGGTGCTGAAGCAGGTCAACAAGGTGCGCAGCAACAACCTCAAGGTCGGCAGCACACTGCTCATCCCCGGCGGTACGCATCACGAACCCGACACCGGGCCCGCGATCAAGCGCGCCCTTGCCGAACGCCGCGGCAGCTACATCGTGAAACAGGGCGACACCCTCTACAGCATCGCACGCACACAGGGCGTCGAACTGAACACCCTGATGCAGGCCAATGGCATGGCAGAGGCGCACACCCTGCGCGTGGGGCAGAAGCTCTACATCCCCGGCGGGTCCGAAGCGCCTGCGCCGCAGCCTGTCGCGACAAGCAAGCCGGAGAAGCCGCAGGCCCCTGTGGCACGCGCCACATCCACCCCGGAACCTCGCCAGCTGGTCGCCAGCGTGACCGCCATGCCCGTATCTGCCGCCAAGGCCCCCTCGCGCAGCGCAGGGCCCTCCGCCGCCGTCAAGACGAAGACCGTCACCTACAAGGTGCAGCAGGGTGACACCATGTGGGCCATCGCCCGCAAGTTCAATGTCCACCCCAAAGAACTGATGCGCCAGAACAGGCTCGAAATGGATACGGTGTTGCGGCCCGGCGACTCCATCACCGTGACGCAGGAATAGCCTGCCTACAGGGCCGTTGTCGTCCGCCGGTGCACGGCGGCGCGAGAATCGATGGCACGAGGGGCTTCCCGGCGGAAGCCCTCGCCTGATGAAGGACACCTGAAGTCCGGCCGCCCTGACTGGGACTCGCGAAAGCGCAGGTTCGCAAGCCACACCGGACAGACCGCGGACAAGGCGCCACGCGGCCCCGGCCTACATGGCAGGGCACCAGTCCGTGAGCACGCCAAGGGCCCGCCCATCCATCCACGCCCGGAGTTCATCCGCTGTGCGGACGCCGTCGGTGATGACGGCACGGTACAGGTCGATGGAAAGACAGTCGGGGGCCATTCCCTGCTCACGCAGGGCCTTGAGGCGCAGGATGGCGAGGCGCATCTCATGTGTCATGGCATTCCGTAGCGGGGTCACGAGATGCTCACCCCGGGGAAGGGAATACCCCTCGTCAGCCGACCACATGTCGACCTTCCACTCCGTGCCGCCGTGCGTGAGGATGCGCAGGCGCCAGTACAAGGCGGCATCCGCCTCCTGCAGGAAGTTGCCGTACTCCGCCCCCACGACCCTGTATCGCCCGTCCACAGCAACCGCACTACAGGCGGCAAGCACAGCGAATCCATCCTCGACGCGCAGCGCGGGGCAGTAGACTTCGAGGTCGATGTCGGGCCCCCACACGAGGTCGTGCGCGACCGCCCCCACCAGCACGGGCCGCCCATGGGCCGACCAGCGTTCCAAGAGCCCCAGTGCCCCCATGATGGAGAGGGCCTCTTCCCGGCGCGCCCGTGAACGCTCCAGCAATTCCGCATCCGTCATCATCCCGTCCTCCATGACGGGTCACCACTCGCGGGGCGTAGCCACGCAACAGCGCGCGGTCCCTGTCCGCAATCCCGCAAGGTGACACGCGGCCTACATCGCACAGCAAGGGCCTGTCGTCCACGCAGGACAGACACGCTTCACAGACGCTTTCGGGCCGAATGGAGGAAGGACAGACGGCACTAGACCCGTCCCGTCAACCTCTCGCCATCTGTAGCTGCTACGGGAGCGCACTCGCTCTCCTGCTGACAGAATACGCACAGGCGCGTGGCCGGAGAGGCCTTGAGGCGCGCGACGGGGATGTCTTCGCCGCACCCTTCGCATACCCCGTAGTCGTAGGCTTCAAGACGGCGCAGGGCGTTCTCCAGCAACCCGATGCGATGCTCCGCCCTGTGCAGCAGGGTGACGGAAAGGGCCATCTCGGCAAGGCGCGAGGCGAACTCGTTCTCGTCGGCGCAGGGTTCGTAGCCGCCCATGATGGCGGCGCGGCGCAAAGAGTCGAGTTCTCGCTGAAGGTGGTCACGGATGTCGCTACGCTGGCGGTCTGTCATGGCGGTATCCTCATTCGTGGCTGAGAGTGGATGCCGGCAGAAGGCCCGGAGGTCGGTCAACCGGACGACCTCGCGACCAGCCACCATCAGGCAGAGGCCCCTTCGGGCTGCCGGACTGGCTGGCGTCACGGAAGGACGGTCAGGCCCTGCCCTGCGCCCCATGCGGCGACGACCACGCGCCGCCTGCCGGACCTGGAGCATCGCCCCTGATAGCCTGCACAGCGCGCCGGGGCATGACGCTCCGGTGACGCATGGCGGACGTTCCCGTGTCGCCGCGGGCGTCACACAGCTTTCATCTCCCGGTCACCATCCGTACATGGAGCCCCCCTAGACGGGTAGACGCAGCATCGTAACGTCCAACAAGGAGCGCACCATGCTTCAGGCCGACATGCCCGCCGCCGATTCCGTCACTCATACAGGCACCCACGCCGCCATCCGCCCCGCCCCCACCTTTCTGCCACAGGCCGCACAGCGCCTGCCGGGTGCCCTGCGCGGCCCCCTGCTGTCACTGCTGGGCCTCAACCGTCTTGCCGTCCTCTACGACTCGCTCCCGCGCCATGAGGCCCCGGCACACTTCGCGGGGCTGGCCCTCGAAGCGCTCGGAGTCTCCCTGCAGATGGAGGGGGCCGGACGCGAGGGCATTCCCGCCAGCGGCCCGCTGGTGGTTGTCGCCAACCACCCCTTCGGTGCGCTCGAAGGTCTTCTGCTTGCCCACGCCCTGCTTCCGGTTCGACCCGACCTGCGCTTTCTGGCCAACTACATGCTCTCTGCCGTGCCAGAGATGCGCGGCCTGTGCATCAGCGTAGACCCCTTCGGCGGCAAGGACGCGGCCAGACGCAATGTCGCGGCCCTGCGCGAGGCCATGCGCCATGTGGAGGCCGGCGGGGCGCTGGCGGTGTTCCCCTCCGGCACGGTCTCGCACCTGCAACCCTCGCGGCGTGCCATCACCGACCCTGCCTGGCACCCCAACGTGGGGCGTCTCGTCCACCGCACCGGGGCCGATGCCCTGCCGGTGCATTTTCATGGACGCAACAGCCTGTTCTTCAACCTTGCCGGCCTGCTGCACCCTGCCGCACGCACCGCGCTGCTGCCCAAAGAACTGCTCAAGAAACGCGACTCTGTCGTCACCTGCACCGTGGGCCGCGTCATCCCCTCCGCCACCATGCGCGACCTCCCCGGTGACGAGGAACGCACCCGCCACCTGCGGATGCGCTGCTACGGGCTGGCCCCGGCCCCACGCAAGGTGCTCCCGCTCTTTCCCCGGCCCCGCCCGCGTTCTGTACAACCCGTGGCGACGCCGCGCGCCCCGTCCCTCATCAGGGACGCCGTACATGCACTGTGCGAAAGCCCTGCCTTTCTACTTTCGGAGGGCGGCTATTCGCTACTGGAGACCGACGCAGCCGCAGCCCCCGACCTGCTGCACGAAATCGGACGACTGCGCGAAGAGACCTTCCGTGCCGTGGGCGAAGGTTCAGGCAAGGCACTCGACCTCGACCCGTTCGACGCCACCTACCGGCACCTCATCCTCTGGCACGAGGGCGATGGACGTATCGCCGGGGCATACCGCTTCGGCGAGGTGGACCGCATCCTCGCGGCACAGGGGGTGAAGGGGCTGTACAGTTCGACGCTCTTCCGCTTCAGGCCGGGCTTCTTCGCCCTGCCCGGCAGTGCCCTTGAACTGGGACGGGCCTTCGTCCATGCCGACTACCAGCGCGACTACGCCCCCCTGCTCCTGCTCTGGAAAGGGCTGGCGCGGTGCGTCCTGCGTCGCCCCGGTGTCCGGCGCATGTTCGGCCCGGTGAGTGTGAGTCTCGGCTATTCGCCGTACTCGTTACAGGCCATCATCGACTGGATGCTGCGCCACAGCCGCTGCCCTGTGTGTTCCCCGCTGGTGAAGGGCCGCGTCGCCCCGCGCCTGCGCCAGCCGGGGGCGACCACGCCGCCCCGTACAGAGGGCCTCGACTACAACGGGCTTTGCTCGCTGGTGCGCGACATGGAAGGCGGCCCTGGCGTTCCCATCCTCTTCAAGCACTACCTCAGACTGGGCGGCAGAATCGCCACGTTCCACTGCGACCGGGCCTTCGGGTCGCTGGACGCCTTCCTGTCCATCGACCTCGCCTCCACCCCGCGCCGCATGCTTGCGCGCTACATGGGTGAGGAGGGGCTCGCGTCCTTCGAGGCATCCAAGCAACGGGCCGACGCCGCAGCACGACGCACCGGGTGACAGCATGCACGGCGAGAACGCTTCACCGCGTGGTCCGGGCTTCACGGCCTGGACGCTCAACATGGCCCGCATCCTGTGCAGAGGCCGAGACATGAACCGGTTATGGGGTGAAGGAGCCCCCGTGGCGGAACAGGCCGTCCCCCTCGCAACGGCGCATGCTGCACCGCAACGCCCCCCGGGCCTCTCAAACATCCCGCACAGGCATCGCATCCACCATATCCTGCGCCGGAGGCCAGCGGGCGAAGACGCCATGGACATGCGCCATGCTGTGCACATGGTTGACTTCACGGCGTCCACGGGGGACTCTGGGATGACGCATCATGCAGGAGAGGTCACCATGCTTTACGTCGTCAGTGCCTGTCTTGCGGGTGTCTCATGCCGCTTCGACGGCGGGCACACCCCGCGGGAACAGGTCATCGAACTGGTCAGGCAAGGGCTTGCGCTGCCCGTATGTCCCGAACAACTGGGCGGACTTCCCACGCCGCGCCCGCCGTGTGAGATTCGTGAGGGGCAGGTCGTCACCATAGATGGCGAGGACGTCACGGAGGCCTTCGAACGGGGTGTCGTCGAAGGGGTGCGCCTTGCCGTCATGGCGGGCTGCACCGAGGCCATCCTCAAGGCCCGCTCGCCCTCGTGCGGCTGCGGTCACATCTACGATGGCACATTCTCCGGTCGACTCGTCCCGGGAGACGGCGTCTTTGCCAAAGCCCTCCGTGCGGCGGGCATCAGCGTCCGCCCCGACGATTCGCTCTGACCCCCTTCTTGTGCAATTGTGCAAAGGCCGTTTGTGCATCACTATGCACAAACGGCCTTTGCACATGGCACTGCCTCACACCACAAATCGCTGCAACACGCTGAAATTGCAGATATTCAAATTGTGGCACGCTATCTGCTTATACTCTTTCAACAAACGTGAGAGACCCGGAGACCCGCACGATGCACCGATTCGCAGCCACGCTCATCTGCACAGCCCTGCTGACCCTGCCCGCCGCGGTGGGCCATGCGAAGCCTGCGGCACAGAACGCGACAGCGTGCACCGGCAAATCGCTGCAACAGATGGTTGCGGAACTTCCCGGAGACAGACAGGCGGCAGCGCAGAAGCTGTTCAACCAGTATAGCGTCACCATCCACAAACTCGTGGAACAGGAGAAGGACGCACGCGAAGCGCTGGATGCCGTCCTGACGGATACCGCCGCCACTCCCGAGGCGGTGGAACAGAAGACCCGCGAACTCATCGAGTCGCAGGGGAGCATCATCAGGGAACGTGTGGCGTTCCGCATGCACCTTGCGGCAGAGACCGGCATCAGGCTTCCCTTCCAGATGTCAGGTGCGGGTGTCGGACTCCACGGAAGCGGTTGCGGAGACGATGGCGACTGTCCCGGCAGCCGATGAGATACTGAGACTGGACGCATGACCCAAGGGCGGACCTCCTCCCGTCCCGAAGGCGACTCCCGGGGGCCCGTGGCCCCCGAAAGCAGACGAAGCGCGGCGCAGCCGCGATACGATAGATTGAGACAACGACGACCCTCCTCCCCTTGCTGATGAACCCGGACGGCGGGACAGCCCACCCGCCGTCCACTTACCGAACCCCTTACCTGACCGATCCTCCTTCACATGAGACCCCGGCCCCGCCGGGGTTTCGTGTTATCAGCCCAAGGCGCTGCGGTGGGCTTGACCCACCGGAGGCCCACGGACGAAGGCGGCTCGTCCCGGCGTGACAGGGCGCAACAGGGCGAGAGCGCCACGCACGTTGACGCACGGCCTTTTCCCGGCGTAGCATACCGCAACCCACCACAGGAGCACACATGGACAGCTACATCGTTCGCGGCATCCTCATCGGCGGTTCCGTCGGGGTCATCGCCGCGCTTCTCGGCTTCAGCGACAGTATCCCCCGCGCCTTCGGCGTAGGCATGGTGGGCGGCTTCTTCGCAGGCATCACACTCGAAAGCAGGCGCCGCAAACGCCCTTCCGGGAAGTAGACATGAAAAGGCCGTTCCGGTTTCGGGACGGCCTTCGGTTTGCTGGAGGCACCCCGTCACCGGAATGCAACGGGCTGCACCTGACGGCACCGGGGCCATGACACCCCGCTTGCCCAGTCATGCCCGGCATACTGTACAATGCCCTCTCATCCTTACGGTCTCGCCCGGTCACAGGCTTCACCCAGTCCGTCGGGGGTCTGTCACCTCTTCCCTTCCGCACCTGACGAGACACGCATAAGCCCCGGCAGGACAGCCATGGCTCACTCTGCCCGACTGCCTTCACACCCGCGACCCCCCTTCTCCACAACGCAAAGGCCGCCCCGAGGAACAGGGCGGCCTTCTCTTCTTGCGATTATTCTGGATAGTGGCTGGCTGCGGGCACGTCCGCTATTTCTTGGCCCCCGCCTTCTCCAGTGCCATGTCCACGGCATCGGAGAACAGGTCGAGGGGCAATGCGCCACGCACCACGAGGTCGTTGACGAGGAAGTACGGAGTGCCCTGCACGCCCAGCTTGCGCGCCTCGGCCATGTCCTCCTCGATGAGCGCCTTGACCTTGCGGCCCTTGATGTCGGTGGCAAGGCGCTGCATGTCCAGCCCCGCCTCCTGTGCGACCTTCTTGAGGAAGGGTTCACCCTCGGTCACAAGACGGTCGCGGTCGGCGAAGACGGCCTCGTACAGCTTCCACGCCTTGGCAGGGTCCTGAAGCGAGGCGGCCACGTAGTAGTTGCTGGCGGTGCGGGCGTTCTCGTGCGTCTCAAGCGGCATCTGCTTGAAGACGTAGCGCACCTTGCCCTTGTAGTTGGCAAGCAGCATCTCCACCGTGCCTGCGGCCTGCTGGCAGTAGGGGCAGGTGAAGTCCGAGTAGGCGACCACGGTCACCGGGGCGTTGGCCTCGCCACGCACGGGCCTGTCGGCGAGATTGACCTTCTTGGGGTCTTCGAGGTCGGTCTTCCACTGGGCGACCAGCGCCTTCCGTCTACGCTGGTTGGCGCCCTGCTGGGCAATCTCCAGCACCGTCTCGCTGTGTTCGCGCAACACTTCCAGAACGAGGTCGGGATTGTCACGCAACAGGGTGCGCAGGGTCTCTTTCAGTTCATCGCGATTGTCGGCGGCCCCTGCCACGGGGACAAGAGTCAGCACGATAAGCAGGGTGGCTAGCAGTCTCTTGAACATGGAACCTCCACTTGGCTTCGTCCTGTCTCTGTACAGGCGCAGCCACTCCGAAGCAAGCGGCGGAACAGGCGCTGACGCCATCTGTCACGTCGTTGGCACGTGCAGGACGGCAGAGGGGCACCACCCCCCGCCCCCTCCCCATGCGCATCAGCAGCGGGGGGGCGGGCCGGAAGGCACAGGACGACGGGCCAGCACATCATCCAGCGCAGTCAGCGGCACACAGGTGATGCCCATGGCGCGCATGTCGTTGATGTTGGACTCCGCCACGCCGGGCGTCCGGGCGGAACAGGCATCGGTGACCACGACGACATCATAGTCGAGGGCGAAGGCGTCCACGGCCGTCCCCCTGATGCAGTTGGGATACTGGGTCCCCGACACCAGCAGGGTATCGACCCCGCGACGGCGCAGCAGCATGTCGCATTCCGTACCCATGAAGGCGCTGAAGCGGGTCTTCACCAGCACCGTCTCGCCGGAGGCAGGTTCAAGACCCGCGACAATCTCCGCACCGGGCGTGCCCGCGACGCATAGCCCCCCGCCCTCCAGAAAGAGATGCTCACGACTCTTCTCGGCGTCGCTACCGTCGGCACGATGGGCGCGCACCACATGCAGCACCATCCAGCCCTCGGCACGCGCCTTTGCCAGCAGACCGGCGATGACGGGCACTGTGCCCATGGCCCCCTCCACGCAGGCGGGGGCACCGGGAAGGACGAAGTCGTTCTGCATGTCGATGATGGCAAGGGCTACGGTACGGTTTCTGGTCATGCCGCCTCCTGTGATGTGTGGGATGTGCGAAGCCGCAACGGCAGCGCATGGGCAAAGGGCCATATGGCGTCGCACGGGCCATGGCCGACGCGACACGGGGTGTCCCTGCGCCATCCGACGCAAGGGGACGCCTCACCCGCCGCAGCGGAATGCACATACCATGGCACGCAGGCGGCGACGTGGCCTCTTCGTGTGGCCTGTTCAGATGCAACATGCCACAGCACCGCCCGCAAGGCCACCCGCCGAAGCCCAGGGCATTCACAGGGTCATGGCAGACCGAAGAACAGACGCCCGGCCGCCACTGTCGCCATGCCTGCGGCAACGGTCCCGAAGAAGCTGCCCGTGAACCGCATCACCAGCAGCGTGGGCACGGCGGCCAGCAGGTAGAGGTTGTCAGCGGCCACATGCAGCGCACCGTCACGCAGCAGAAGGTCGGGGGCCAGCAATGCCGCCAGCACGGATGCAGGCACGAACCCTAGCCATCGCGCCAGTGCGGGGTTGAGCGGGCGCGACGCCAGAAGGGCCATGGGCAGTACGCGGGGCAGATAGGTCACGGTGGCCATGCCCGCGATGCACAGGATGATTTGTTCGTCAGTCAGCATGTGCCCCTCCCTCACCGCCGGGGGTTCCCATCTCCTCACGGGTGGTGGACGTCTTGCCGACGGGCAGCAGACTCACCAGCGTAGCTGCGCACACCGTGGCCAGCATCACGTTCCAGCGCCCCGCGCCGGAGAGGGCGAAGCCCACCGAACACGCCCCCGCCACCAGCGCGGCGAACAGGTGGGCACGGCTGCGGCACTGCGGCAGCAACAGGGCGATGAACATGGCGGCCAATGCATAGTCCAGCCCGAGGGGACGCACATCCGCCACCAGTGTGCTGCAGAACACGCCGAGGGCCGAACCTCCCACCCACGCGGCATGGGCTGTGACGTTGCAGGCGAAGACGGCGGCCCGCGACGGGTCATCGGCCTCTCCCCGCAACGTGGAGACATGCACCGCGAAGGTCTCGTCCGTCATCTCCGCGCTGAAGAGGGCCTGCCGCAACAGCCCCCAGTCACGCAGGCGAGGCGCCAGCGCGGCGGACATGAGCAGGTGACGCAGGTTGACCACGAACGTGGTGAGCACCACCGAAGCCAGCGGTGCGCCGCCGCCGATGAGCCCCACCGCGATGAGCTGTCCCGACCCGGCGAAGACGAACAGCGACATGGCGAGCGCCCCCCATGCCGGAATGCCGCTCTTGAGGGCGAGCACCCCGAAGGCGAACCCCACGGGCACGTAGCCCAGCACGATGGGAAAGGCCCTGCGTACCCCTTCGCCAATCCCCTGCATCAGGGGGGCGTCACCGCTTCGGCCGCGGCACACATCCCGTGCACCGCCGCACCCGGTCGGCCCATGCCCGGAAACCCCACGCCCGGGCCCGGCGTGTGCAGAAGACAGGGGCGCAGACCCCTGACGAACAGGCCCCTCATGCCCTGCCCAGCTTCGGCCCGCCGTCCCGTCACCGGGTACTCCCTCACCGGGGGTCTTCGCCCCGCTCGCCCCTTGCCGCTCCCCGTACGGGAGCGCGCCGTCGCACATACGTCCGTCATCTTCCATGACGCGTCTCCCTGCTGTTCGTGGACTGTCGCCTGAGCATGTTCATGCGCATACGGCATGTCTTCATGCACCCGGAACACACGGCGCGTAGCACCAGAAGACCATAAGGCCCTCATACTTGCGAGTATCGACGGATGCTGTCATGATGACAGATACAGTTTTTACACAAAGCGAGCAGTACAGATGCCCCCCCGCCCCCCACGCGACGGCGAAAGCCCCTTCGCCTACCATCAGGTCGAACGACACGTCACCCGCATGATCGAAGACGGACGCTGGCGCACCGGCGACCGCCTGCCCTCGTTGCGGCAGATAGCCACCAGCATGGGCGTCTCCATCGCCACGGTGGTGCACGCCTACACCGAACTCGAACGCAAGGGCGTCATCGAGGCACGGCCCCGGTCGGGCCATTACGTCGGTGCGGCCATCAGCGCGCTGCCGACCCCTGCGGCGCGGGAACAGGCGCTTGCAGGGCCACGGGTCGTCAACCGCAGCCGCCTCATCAGCACCGTCCTCGAAGCGGTGGGCAACCATGAACTGGTGCCCTTCGGCGTGCTGTGTCCCGACACCTCGCTGCTGCCCCTCAAGGCGCTGGTGCGCATCATGGGCGAGACCATGCGTTCGGCACCGCAGGTGGCCACGGGGTACGAGACGGTGCAGGGCAATGCCGAACTCAGGCGACGTATCGCATGGCGCATGGGAGAATGCGGCATGGACGTCTCCGCGGAGGGGCTGGTCATCACCACCGGGGCGGTGGAAGCCCTCTACATCGCCCTGCGCGCCCTCACCCGCCCCGGCGACATCGTGGTCATCCAGTCGCCCACCTACTACTGCTTCCTGCAACTGCTCGAAACGCTGGGGCTGCGGGCCATCGAAGCCCCGAGTTCACCCGAGAAGGGCATCGACCCCGAGGCCGTGCGGCACATCGTGGACAGGCACCGCGTCGCATGCTGCATCTTCTCGCCCAACTTCAACAACCCCGACGGCAGCCTCACCCCTGACGACGCCAAGCGGGAGATACTGGACATCCTCGCCCCGCGCGGCATCCACGTCATCGAGGACGACGTCGCCGCCGACCTGCACTACGGGCCGGTGCGTCCCTCCACCTTCTCGCAGTACGACAGGCACGGTCTGGTGACGCTGTGCTCCTCGTTCTCCAAGACCGTGGCACCCGGCTTCCGGGTCGGCTGGATGGCACCGGGACGCATCTTCGACAAGGCCATGGAAGTGAAGGCCACCACCAACGTGTGCTGCCCCACTCCCACACAGATGGCGCTGGCACGGTATCTCGAACAGGGGCTTCTGCAACGCCACCTGCGCCGCCTGCGTACCGCGCTGGTGCGTCAGATGGAGGCCATGCGCCAGACCATCGCATGCAGCTTCCCCGAAGGCACGAGCGCGACGCGGCCCCTCGGCGGGGGCGTGCTGTGGGTGCGCCTGCCCGAAGGCACCGATGGCACAGAACTCTTCTACCGCGCCCGCGACGCCGGTATCGCCATCGCCCCCGGTTCCATCTTCAGCACGCAGGACAGCTATACCAACTACGTGCGTCTGGGCTGCAACGGCGTATGGGACGACCGCATGGCGCAGGGGCTGCGCACCCTCGGTGAACTGGCGCGCCTGTGCACGCCGGAAGCGAGGGCCCTCGCCCCGCAGGGCGACACGACCGGAGGCTGTGACGTGCGCTGACCGTCTGGCCTCCAGACGCCCGTGTACGAAAAGCCCGGCAGGATGCCGGGCTTTTATGTTGATGGCCCCCGTCTGCGAGGGCTCTCTTCGCGGAATCGGTACGCTCACAGGTGGCTGGCGACCACCTTGGGGAGGGTGCGGCACGTCACCGTCCATGACACCTCCGCAAGGTGCCACCGCCTCCAGACGACAGCCGCAAGGACAAGCGTTGCCGGACAGCGTGTTCAAACGGACTCGCGCTGTATCCGGAAGCCCCTTTCACTCCTTGCATTCGCCGCGCCGTGGCGAACCCCACTTCCTGCTAGCTACCGCCCCAGAGGGTCGACGTCAGATTCCAGCGATGCGAAAAGTTCCCTGTCGTAAGGACCGAACTCCCCGGTATCCGCCACGCGGGTGAAGAACTCGACGCGCCCGTAGCGACGCAGCCGTTCCTCTGTCACGCCGTGGCTGGCATACCACCCGGCGCGGGGTTGAGGTGCCCTGCTTTCCGTGAGGTCGTACACCGCCTCGCCGGCTTCGCACCATGCATGGACGACCCACCGTCCCTGCATGTGCAGCCAGCCATGGACGACGACCGCGTCCTCGCACTCGCTAGCGACTTCCAGCGTCGCCTCGAAGCTTTGCGGCATATGGTGCGCGCCCTTGCAACCGCATTCGCCGTGGTCGTGGTGGTCGTGTCCGCAGCCGCATTTTCCATCATGTTCGTGCATGGTAAGGCTCCTTGAAGATGATGGCATGACCGCGTCCGAAGCCGGGGCGGTCTTGCCGGGTGGGGCGGCGCAGCTAGGCGCCCGGGCCGTCAAGGGCGAGGTAGACCGCCCCGAGGGCGTTGCCCACATCATAGTGTTCAGGAAAGCAGATGCCGGTGCGCAAGGTCTCGGCCACTCCCGGCAACAGATGCCGCGCCGCGGCACCGATGCCCACCACCGGGACGTTGAGCCCCACCTCGATGCGCAGCAGGGCGTGTTCACGCCGATGCGCAAGATAGCCGGCAAGATTGCCGCCCACTTCGCGGCTGGCCACATGCGCCACCAGCGCATCCTCGATGCGACAGCGGGTTGCCGCCACCACGCGGCGTGCAGCCTCAAGGCCATCGCAGCCAAGGGCCTGCCCCAGTGCAGCCGCCCCCCTTGCGGCGGCGTCCGCATCGCCGAAATCGAGCAGGCCAAGCACGTGGAGGGCGTCGGTGGGCGTGAAGCCCGCCTCGCATACGGCCTGACGCCGCACCAGCGCCGCCACTTCCTGCTCAAGCGTTATCTCCGGCATGGCGAGGGCGCGCATGACAGCCCCCGGCGGCATGGGGCCGCGCGTCCGCAAGAGGTCGAGCACCGGACTGGCATGACCTGCGTCATGGCATTTCGCCACGGGCACAAGGCAGCGGCATCGCCGCTTGGCCCCCAGCCAGCCCTCGGGACCGCCGGGGTCGGGCAGCGCACCCGCCATGCACAGGGGCAGCACCCGCTGGGGGCCCACATGCAGGGACAGGTCTTCCATGATGCGCACGAGGCTGTCTCCGCCGATGCCCACCGTGAACATCTCCACCGCCTGCACATGCGTCACCCAGTCGCCCACGACCATCCCCCCTGCCGCAAGCACGGGCTTGCCGTCGTGCAGCAAGGTCACGTCGGTGGTCGTGCCGCCCACGTCCACGATGAGGGCATCACCGCTGGCGACCCCGGCACCGAACACCGCCGTGGCGGCAGGCCCGCTGGCCACCGTCGACGCGGCACTGCGCAGCGCGTCGGCAAGGGGCATCACCGTGGCGTCGCCCCGCACCACCACGACCTCGGCATCGATGCCGATACGTTGCAGGGCCGCGTTCATACCGTCCAGAAAATCACGCATGACGGGCAGAAGACGGGCGTTGAGCACCGCAGTGGCGGCACGTTCCTGCATCCCGGCACGGCTGCTGACCTCGTGCGAACAGAATACGGGGCTCTTGTCCACGGCGGCGATGGCGCGCGCCGCCACAAGTTCGTGTGTGGGGTTGGCGAAACTCATGAGGCTGCACACCGCATAGGCATCGACGCGCCCCCGCATGGAGACGACAGCGTCCAGCAACGGTTCGAGGGCCAGCGGCTCCTGTTCCGTACCGTCGATGCGGTGCCCGCCGGGAATATGCCTGATGGCGGCGGCACCCGGCACCTCGATGCGGTTGCCCCAGCCGATGACGATGAGCCCCACGGCCTGGTCGGCCACACCCTCGACCACGGCGTTGGTGGCAAGCGTGGTGGAAACCGCCACCCGGCCTATGGCTACGGGCGAGACACACCCGTCGGGCATGATAAGCGCGGCATCTATCGCCCTGTCACACCCGCGGGCTGCCGGTTCCAGCACGGCGTGCAGGGCCTGTTCCATGCCCACACTGAGGTCGAAATGGGTGGTGGGGCGCTTGGCAGACGCCACGACAGCCCGTGTGGCGCAGTCCACCAGCACGGCGTCGGTGTACGTTCCGCCGGTATCGACACCTATGATGAAGGGACGTTGCGAAGCCATGTTCTGCTCTCCTCCTGCCGGAAGGTGCGGGGTCTTCTGGTGAGGCTGACAGGCGGGGTCTGGCCTGACGCGCCTGCCACGTCATCCGGCCCGCAAGGTCTTACCTGTGGTGCGCGGGCAAGGCAATGCGGCATCATAGGCGCGCCCCCGACCCGTCACCTGAACCGTCACCCTGAAACCGTCGTGCCGGACCATTTGTCCAGACCACTGGTCTGCATCCTGACCCATACCGTCGCAGTCTGAACCGCACGGCACGGACAGGCCCCTTCACGCGCCAGACGGGCTGTCCCAACGGCTTCGGCGATCGTTCGCGGCCCTGCGGACACCGGCGGTGGCGACCGCCGCACACCGGTCATCCGGTCTGGCATGCCTCGATCACGCCAGACGCACCCCGTTCGCCACCGGGCGTTCGGGAATGGCGAGCACCACCGAACCATCGGCCTGGACAAACCCCGTCACGAGGAACTCCGACCTGAACGGCCCTATCTGGCGGGGAGGGAAGTTGACCACCCCCACGACCTGACGGCCCATGAGGTCCTCTGCGGCATACAGATGCGTGATACGCGCGCTGGATTTGAGCACGCCGAGTTCGTTTCCGAAATCGACCCACACCTTCCATGCCGGAATGCGCGCTTCGGGAAAGGGTTCCACGCGTACCACCGTCCCGGCGCGAATCTCCACGGCCTCGAAATCATCCCAAGTGATGGTGCGTCGCGTATCCGGCGGCGACGCCACTTCCTGTTCCCCGCTCATACGACCTCCTGTGCAGGCTATACTACCGCCACTGCCGGGGCAGATGCATGTGATGCATGGGAGCGACCGACCGGCTGCACCCCCCTCTTGTGGCTGCAACAGTAATCAATTCGGGCCTGATGCCTGCGGGAACATACCCCTGTATGGAGAGTGCCCGCAAGGATGGGCCACGGTGATGCCTGCCAAGGCAGGTCGGCGGGTGCGCATCGCGGGTCTTCACTCCGCCGGGCCTGTGCCACCCCTCTGTTTCACACATGCATTGAACAGGGCTGTGCGCCCCACGGCCCGAAAAGGCCCGTCGCCCGCCAAGCTAGGCCCCGCCTTGTTTGCGACCACTTCGGTATACATGGTTTTTT
>Ga0302253_1000587_pt1 | contig 28596 bp, 35 predicted proteins | sample AAG_RA_Trp_MG_FD_193537 | JGI IMG/M metagenome (GOLD analysis project Ga0302253, IMG submission 193537) | Enriched activated sludge microbial communities from anaerobic digester in WTTP, New Holstein, Wisconsin, United States - AAG_RA_Trp | ecosystem: Engineered > Bioreactor > Anaerobic >...
CCCATAAACTTGTCAGCCTTCACTGCCCATATCAGACTTAACATGGACGGATTAAAATATCTGGTTTTCCATCCGTCACGTGTGAGCCCCTGCCTGGGCTCATGGGCGTTTCAATTGGGCCACGTCTCTTCAGACATGGATAGAAAAGCGAAAAGAGAGGTCCATGATGCCAATTACAGGTTTCAATTGGGCCACTTCTTAGCAGAAATGGATAGATTGCCGAGGGTTTCCTCGACAAGGACAGCATTCAGAAGTTTCAATTGGGCCACTTCTTAGCAGAAATGGATAGAGGACATGAAGAACTTACTGACATGGAAGGGCAAGCCGTTTCAATTGGGCCACGACTTCTCAGTCATGGATAGTTCTGTGCCCCATGGCGTGAAGCAGGAACCGCTTCAGTTTCAATTGGGCCACGTCTTTCCAGACATGGACAGAGAGGTTTGATTAATGAAAATCACTGTCGCTACGGCGTTTCAATTGGGCCACTTCTCAGCAGAAATGGATAGCCGCCTTGAGCGAGTCGCAGGAGATTGTAGATACACTGTTTCAATTGGGCCACTTCTCAGCAGAAATGGATAGCGGTTATCGTCGAATTGAGAATGGAACACTTCGACATGCGTTTCAATTGGGCCACTTCTCAGCAGAAATGGATAGGCCTGCCTGATGATGAGCTGGAAGAGACTCAGATAGCGTTTCAATTGGGCCACTTCTCAGCAGAAATGGATAGAGCGACCATTTTTAGGCCTTTACTGATATCGGAAAAAACCCGATTTACGAGCATTCCGTTAACTATACAATCATTTTATGAGATCTAGGCGACTTAAAAACTATAATTCGATATGCAGATACATTGCGAGCATACCGTCAACTCTACGTTAGAATTTTTGAAGTTCGTATGTCATCTCGGGAGTTTTCGTAACACAATAGATTCCTATTGCTTTGACCTCCCGGATCCACTAGCAACTAAAGACATCTTCAGACTATAATAAACTTCTGCTTGATCTGTCTTGGATTGCTCCCAGGAACTCACTTTACATGCAACCTTGATGCTTTGCGGGCAGAGGGGCTTTTACATGCAAAGCCGATAGATCAGAAAGGTTTATAGCATCGGCTAGTATAGGATCTTCGGACATTTGGGTCACACCATGTCTATTGAGTTTCGTATTCAAGGTACGATTCTCAAGCCAGAGCAGGGACGAGGGCTTCACCTTTTCCCTGTTCTTTCAGATCCTTTGCCTTTCTCGCGACTGCTACGATATCCACAGTCACAAGGTCGCCTTCTTCGATATCCATGGTCTGTCTGATCTCATACGGTATTGAGATTTGACCGGCGCGCGTTACTTTCACCGTGGCTTGCATACATCACTATTTAGTCTTATTATATATCAATCTTCTCCTTCGATTGCTATCTAATAGTAATAGATAGTTTTAAATACTATAGATAGCAAATATAGTATAGAGGAGGAATCGGAAGACATGAAGCAACCCGCTAATACAAGGAGCCGGAACATGAAACCCGCCAAGATAAGCGAATCGGAAGCATGCGACCGAGCGATCGACCGCATGCTGAAGGATGTGCCAGAAGCCGACAGGACGAAGCTCATCTTCGCAGTCGTCCACAAGGCCGGAGGCGTGCAGATGACCCCCGAATTCAGGACCTGTCCCCATTGTGGCCGGAACCGGCTCCCCGCCCAGGCCCACAACGGCTCCAGAATCTGCCGGAGCTGCAGGACCTGGTTTGTAGAGCAGGAGGCGGTGGCCTGATGAAAGTCAAATCCCGCAGCCAGCTCCAACAGGCCGCAGCCAACATTTTCCAGGACCTGGAGAAGAACTACCGACCCTGCGAAATCGTCTACATAATATCAGAGCTGCTGAAAACCATGAGCCTGGTCATGCTCCAGCGGGAGGAGGCATGATGGCAGAGGACGAGCCCAGCGGAGAGGGAGGAGAGGCACTCCACAGGTCCTGCCGCCGTTGCCATAGGCGACTGAAGAACCCAAAGGCAATGAAGGCGGGATACGGGAAGGTATGCGCAAAGAAGATTCGCGAAATATAGGGCGCCTGAAGCCGCATACTTCCATAGAAATCTTGCATGGTAGCGATTTAAAACCACCAATATTACATTCACCCCGCACACAATGAAAAAGTTTAACCGGCATTGGGGACAAGGGAATACGATGAATCCGAATTAAAAATCCTGCGATAGATGATCATTCCCCTCATTTGAACCTTGCCTTCAATCCTGAAAAGCGGCAAATGAGTTTGGTCAGACCACCTTCTCCAGCTCTTCCCGGCCGAGCATATGCACCTGGACCATATGATGAGGATGATAGCGCATCTTCGCCTCCCGGATCCCCTCCACACCCATATCGCTCTCCCGGTTGATGTAGGTGTATCGTTTGGCCAGGATCCTTGCCGTCTCGGCATTTATCGCCCGGTAGATTCCTTTGCATTCAGGGAGCCCCTTCTCGAAGTGGACCAGCGCTGTATCCTCGTTCAGCCCCTCAAAGAGGGATATGGCCCCGATCTTTCCCTCTGAGCGGATGGCTATTCCCGACAGCTCAAGCTCCCGATAATGGGCCAGGGCAAAGCACAGGGCATCCTTCTCCGATGCCAGATCCGGGTTTGAATCGCAGTCCTTCCACTCGCACCACTGCTCTACGAAATCGTTTATCTCCTCGATATTATCTGTCCCCAACTCCTCGACCAGGGGACTGCAGGTCTTCATGAACTGGTTGAGCTGGCGCCTGATGGTCGAGTATCCCTTTCCAGGCAGATGGGCCAGATCATTCGCCAGATAGACATAATCAAAGTACATCCTCTCGGGCTGAAACTGCAGCTCCGGATAGATACCGCTTATCCATTCCAGCGTCTCCTGGTCCAGCACCACAAAGGGCCTCGTCTCATCGCTCTTCAGGGCGAGGGCCAGGACCTCATGGAGGAGATCCGGATTTCTTGGCCCGATGGGAGGACGGTAGCGGGTCTTGCCGGCGATGGTGCTGGAGAGGAGCACACAGTCCTGGACATAAGCATACCGGTAGTTGGCATAATAGTTCCAGCAGACCATGTTGGTGAAGGTGTTGTCGCTGTGCCTCTGAGGGAACCGGCGGTAGTGCTGGACGAAAAAGTCCCTGTCCGGGAGCGTCACCGGCTTGAAGTCGCAAGAGCTCAGCATCCTCGGGCCTCCCAATCCAGGAGCATAGGCACATGCCCAGGCATTCTGCGAAATCCAATTGAATCATAAAAGTCCTCCTTTCCCGGCTCGGCGATCAGGCCCACCCAGGCGATTTTCCTGGCTCTGCACCCCTCTATAAGCTTCTCTATGATCATCTTGCCTACTCCCATCTTCTGCCAGTCGGCTAAAACCACCAGATCCTGAATGTACCCATCCGAGACCCCATCGGAGATCACCCGGCCCATACCCACTGCCCTGCCGCTCCTTCCGTCAACTGCCACTGCGAAGAGAAAGCTTCCCTGAATCAGGTCATTGAGATGAGATGGGTCCATGTACTCCCTCCACCAGCCGCCGGCCCGGTACAGCTCCACTATGTCCTCTTCTTTCCAGCGGCTGACGAATTCGACCACTACACAATTGTTATTGTCTAAAAGGCTTTTGTCCGGCAATGAGTCTACCCCTAATATTAAAGGAAAATTGAAAAAGCCGAGGAAAGATGGGTGATCGAATCGAGTTTGTTATCCAATCCCCGCACTCTCCACTGCTATTCTTATGTCGGAAGTTCTCGACGCTCCGGTTTTTGCTTCAAGCGTATATATCAGCTCTCTCTACCTCTCTGGAGGCCTTCTTGCGCAGCTCCCTGGCCATTGATGAATAGTATTTCATCGTATCCGCAGTCACCGAGGGCCCAATCTCCTCTAAGGCGGCAAGGAAATGCTTCTGGCTGATCCTGGTGGCGGCCATATCCTCCCTGAGGGCCAGGCGCCCGGCCTTTCTGACCAGAGAAGCGATGTCTGCGCCCGTATACTGATCAGTCTGCTCGAGCAGCTCCTCGACGTCGATATCATCTGCCAGGGGCGACTTTTTCAGATGGACCTGGAAGATCTTGCGCCGGGACTCGCGGTCCGGCACGGGCACCAGTATCAGCTCATCGAACCTTCCCGGCCTGAGAAGAGCAGGATCGATGATATCCGGCCGGTTGGTCGCTCCGATCACCACCACTCCGTGCAGCTCCTCCAGGCCGTCTATCTCGCTTAGCAGCTGGTTGACTATCCTCTCGGTGACATGGGGCTCGCCCATCGCTCCCCCTCTGACGGGGACCAAGGCATCCAGCTCGTCTAAGAATATGATGGAAGGAGCAACCTGCCTCGCCTTCCTGAATATCTCTTCTACTCTCTTCTCGCTCTCTCCGTACCACTTGGACAGCAGTGCGCTCCCTTTGACGGTTATGAAGTTCGCCTCGCTCTCATTGGCCACCGCTTTTGCCAGCATGGTCTTTCCCGTGCCCGGCGGGCCGTAGAGCAGGATTCCCTTGGGGGCATCAATGCCCAGGCGCTGGAAGCTTTCCGCATTGCGCAGCGGCCATTCAACTGCTTCCACCATCAGATCCTTGACCCTCTCCAGGCCACCTATGTCCTCCCAGCTCACATTGGGGACCTCCACCAGGATCTCTCTCATCGCCGAGGGCTGAATCTCCCGCAGGGCGGCCTCGAAGTCGCTCTTCTGCACTATGAGCCGGTCCAAGATCTCCTTGGGAATGGTGGGCTCGTCCAGATCGATCTGTGGCAGGATACGCCGCAGGGCGTTCATCGCCGCCTCACGGCTGACCGCAGCGATGTCCGCTCCCACGAAGCCGTAGGTCTCTATTGCATAGTCCTCCAGGACCACGTCCTCGTGCAGGGGCATGCCCCGGGTATGGATCTGGAAGATCTCCAGCCTTCCTTCCATATCCGGAACGCCCAGCTCGATCTCCCGGTCGAACCTTCCCGGCCGGCGCAGTGCCATGTCCAGGGCCTCGGGACGGTTGGTTGAGCCGATGACTATGACGTTCTTCCTCTCCTTCAGCCCGTCCATGAGAGATAAGAGCTGAGCTACCACCCTCCTTTCCACCTCTCCAGTGACATCTCCTCTCTTGGGGGCGATGGAGTCCAGCTCGTCTAAGAAGATGATGGCGGGAGTGTTCTTCTCCGCCTCCTCGAACAGGTCTCTGAGGGCTTTCTCGCTCTCCCCATAGTACTTGGACATGATCTCCGGGCCGTTGATGCTTATGAAGTAGGCGTCGCTCTCATTGGCCACTGCCTTGGCCAGCATGGTCTTTCCCGTGCCGGGCGGGCCGTGCAGCAGCACTCCTTTGGGCGGATCGATGCCCAGGCGGTCGAAGAGCTCTGGATGCTTCAGCGGAAGCTCAATCATCTCCCGGACCTTGGTTATCACCGGCTTGAGGCCGCCGACGTCCTCGTAGACCACTGAGGGCACGGAGCGTTCAGGCGTCTCCACCGCCTGGGGCAGGAGCTCTATGTCCGTCCCCTCGGTGATCTTGACGATTCCGCCCGGGCTGGTGGAGACCACCCGGAGCTTGATCTCCCCCAGGCCAAAGGCCTGAGCACCAAGAAAGCCCCGGAAGATCTCCTCGAACATGGTCTCCCTGCCCATGGAATCGGTGGGGGGCTTTCTCACGCTGGTGGTGGAGATGACATCGCCTCTTAATAGCGGTCGGCCGTTGAAGACCTTGGTGAGGACATCGCCCGGGGCGAAGATCTGCATGCCCTGGGTGACGGGGGCCAGCGTTACATGCTTGGCCTCTTCCCAGGTCGCCCTCTTGACCTCTACATACTGACCGATGCTTGTTCCGGCATTGGATCGAATTAGACCGTCCATTCTGATCATGTCGATGCCCTGGTCCTGAGTGTAGGCGCTCACGGCCAGAGCAGCTGTGGGTCGCGATCCGATTATCTCCACTACATCCAGGGGACGGATGCCGATTCGTTCCATGAACTCGTCGCCCATCCTGACAATGCCCTTTCCTACATCGCCCTGATTGGCCTCAGATGCCTTCAGCCTAACGGTTTCTCCTTCGGTCATTTCTCTTATGCACCTGCTTATCTGATCAGTATTGGGGTTTCTATTTTTTAAGTAGTTTGCTATCTTGAGTTAGAGTCCATATTGGTCGGCAATTCTCTCTTATTCCAGGGAGATGACCATAATAGTTGGAGCCTATTTGCAGAAATCTCTTATTCCAGAGGTCTGTAAATGATCTCCTGGCCTCCAATGCGGCCAATATCGATGGCGCCTTGAATAATCCTTTTCGCAGCCAGGGATTGCGGGGCTAAAAAGTTGGTGTACGCATCATCTTCCGCCGTTTACGGAGATGAGCCTGCGCGGGCCCAAGCGCAAGGACCTGATGCCCGATCCACTGTATCCTTATGCTGCGGGCAAGATCACAGGCGAATATTATGCTAGGGTCTCTCTGGGCTCTATGGATTAAGGACGGTATGCCTGCGATTTTTTAGTGTTTATGGGCCCAGGCAGGATCCGGCTTCAGAGTATTCGGCTGTCGATTCCCATTTTCATCTTCGTGGGACTTGGATTGGGTTGATGTACGAGAAGCCAAGGCCGGGGGACATCCAGGATTCTCTAGCGGATATATCCGCGGCAAGAAATGAACTTGGATACGAGCCCGGAATACAGGCCTTATATCAGGGTTAAAGGAGACTGTGGTTGGTTTAGGGGATGACAGAGAAAAGAAGCATAATTCAAATCAGGACATGCCCAGACGCTCTTTTATCGCCCGGATATCGGCCTGCACCAGCCTGAATTGCGCTGCGTATCCCGGCTGGATATCCTCTCTCATGCCTTTGATTTCTTCATGAATCTGAGGTATTATGTCGGTGTTCTTCCTTACAACTTTCATATCGCCCTTCATCTCTTTCATATCGCCCTTCATCTCTTTCATATCACCCTTCATCTCTTTTATATCGCCCTTCATCTCTTTCATATCACCCTTCATCTCTTTCAGATCATCCCTCATATCCAATAGCAGCGGGATAGCCTTGTTTAGCTGGATTGCGGTGCAAACCTGGGCATATTCTCCTGTCTTCATGACATTGCTATTGGTATCCTCAAATACGATGCTCGATACCAGGGAGTGCTCCGGCCTTTGGCTCTCTGCTAGCTTCTTGAAGCCTGCAATTGCTTCTTCATTTCCCTCGATCAGGGCCACTACCTGCTGTTCATTTCCCTTCATAGTATTGCGGGCGTTGAAACCATCCAGACCCTGGTCTATGGCACTGGTCATGAGAAAATATCTGTAGCCCACGTTGTGCACGTTTTCGCCGGTGATTGTGACTTTTAGCTTCATGCTATCCATAAACATATTGCTTGAACTATTTGGCAGTTTCGCTGATCTTCATAATTGCTTATATCTTTGTATTGTCTTCATGCGGTTGCTCTCGAATATCTCAACACTTTTCAGCTTTTATCATGAATGGGCATTCAACTGGGGGATGATTCAGAGATTAAGGCTAAAGCTGCGATTCATCCAATCCAATGCAACTGCAGGCACAGCAGCCTTCGCATTCGCCATAGAGCAGTTGATCTTTCAGTGAGGCATATTCTGAATTGGTTATCGATCCGGAATTGAGCAAATATCTATAATGCTGCAGCTTTTGGACCTTTTCGTTAATCTCCCTCAAATACTCCGGGTTATCCAAATCGCCCAGCTTTCTGGGAAGCAAAAAGCGTCTATTGCTTGAACTCCATAGCTCTGGTTCGATGATTCTGATGGTTCTCAGAAGGGTAGCAAGATCAGCACCTAAGTTATCTGCAATTATTCTCATGATTTTTCTGCCCCCAAATTTCAGGTAAGTATCGTTGATCCCAATTAAAAACCTTTCCCCGTCTGGATGATTGATCCAAGACAAGATAGCAAGAAAATGGTGGTTAGTTGATTAAATTTTTCCAAAAAATCGAAAAAATAAATGGATAATGACTATTAAGAAAATTTCATACTCGTCGACAGCTATGCATTCATGTTCTGACAAGAAATAATATTTAATTTTCTCTTTTATAATGCGAAAAGATATTGAATAAAGGATTGAGCGAAGACTGGATTGTTCGCATAGCTGCTCTTTAGGCCTCTGTGGTTCCGTCCGTTAGTTTGCAGCCCCGGCACCGTGCACTGCAACCGCAAAACCACACAGAAGCAGAGGACAAAAAAAGCGGAATTAAACCACAAAGAACACAAAGATCACAAAGGACGCGCAAAGCCCGGTCTTTTTGACCTCCAATTCATGATACCGATTTGATGACATATCAATAAGAATCAAAAAAAGATATCAATTAATGAAAGCACTGGTCAGGGGAGGAACGGGAGTCATCGGCTCCAATTTAGTATGGGCGCTGGTTGGCCGGGCAGCGGATGCATTCGCAGCGCTGCGGGAGGAGGGACGCAGATCGCAATGTGCGCGGCGATATAGCTAAATATATACCAAACATCTAGAACATAGAGGACGATTCAACAATGATCCGGCTGGCGGCTTTCTTATCGGGCAGAGTGCCGGGGGTCGGATACAGGGTTAAAGCAATCACTCTTGCCGATGAGATGGATCCGGCCGGCATTATCCAGGACCGCCTTGATAAGAGTGTTGGTAGTGTCCTGGTGATTGCTGAGGGAAAGAAGAAGGACGAATCTGAGTGGTTCACCTCAGCAATTGCAGTCAAGAACGCACTCATCCATGCGGATAATGTCGATGCCCAATACTCTCAGGGATCAGGACAACACTCAGCTTTCCGGAAGATTGCAGGTCCTAAAGAGGTCAGAGAGCGTCTTCCTGATGGCGTCGAGATAGTCAACTACCGCTTCCTGAAGGGCGCGGCTTGCCTCTACGCAAAAAGTCGCGAGGCGTAAGGGTGGCTGACTCTTCATGCTGACTACACTGTGGCACATATTCGCGTGCTGGCACCCCAGGTACGGGAGGAGAGGTTCATTTGTCATCTTATCACCTAGATCGGTTGCCCGATCTCATATGCCTCCGATACCGTGTCCCTGTATTTGCTTGTACGAGTCAGTTAAGCTGTTGTCTGTTCCTCGTCAAAACGAGGGGAAGTAAATAGCTTACGGGAGAGCCCAATTCCTCCCCACCCTGAAGGATGGGGACTCTTTGAGCAACGTGTTGAAGGAATGCAAATCGACATCAGGAGTCTTACTGTCAGCGTTGACAACCTGACTGACCTCACTGAGGAGAGCTTCGAAAACCTTAATACCACCACAAAGAATGGATTCGGGAACCTGGGCGGCAAGATGGACCAGACGCCAAACAGGCAGGAAGAGACCAATAGAGAAAGGACTAATCTGATGAATATGATGACACCCCATATCCAACGGAGATCTCGCCAACTAGGCACACAGCTTACAGAGACGTGATTGGGAGCATTTCTCACCGAAATGGCCTTAGCGATTAAACATGATGTCGAGCAGGACGGATAGCGGGATATAAGAGAACGCATGCATAGTGTGCCCAAAAGAGAAAACAAGCAAAGTGACAGCGAACCATGCAGGGTGTATACATAAAATGAGCAAAGCCAATAAATTATATAATCATGCTTTGAACTTATCAAGAAGGAAGGCCTTCTTATTTTTTCAAAAAATGGGACTTCATTTGACACCAAACCATTTCTACATCCCGATTCCTGACACGAGAAAGTTGAAAATGGATTTATGGAAAGAACCGTCGGACCTCAATGGTATTGATATCAACGAGGAGGAACAAATTAAGCTTCTCGCGATGTTTTCCTCGAAATTTAAAGATGAATATGAAAAGATTCCCAGAGATAAAACATCGATTCCTCATCAATACTATTTAAATAATGGTGCTTTTGAATCGGTAGATGCTGAAATCTTGTATTGCATGATTCGACATTTTAAGCCCAGAAAGGTATTCGAGATAGGATCAGGATATTCAACGTATTTGGCCGCTCAAGCGGTTTTAAAAAATGAGGAAGAGGGTTATGATAATTGTGAGCTGATCGCCTTTGAACCTTATCCGAATGATACCCTGAAGTCTGGCTTTCATGGACTTTCAAAGCTTGTTACTGCAAAAATTCAGGACGTTCCGTCGTGCAGGTTTAATGAACTAAATAAGAATGATATACTGTTTATCGACTCAAGCCATGTATTGATGATTGGAAGCGATGTCCAGTACGAATATCTCAATATAATGCCAAAACTTAAAAAAGGGGTTTTGGTTCATATTCATGATATATTCTTGCCCGCGGAATATCCCAAAGAATGGATATTAGAGGACTTCAGATTCTGGAATGAGCAATATTTATTACAGGCATTTCTAATTTATAATCAGGCTTTTGAAGTATTATGGATGGGAAACTACATGAACCTTATGCATTCTAATGAATTGGAGGCGGCTTTTAGTTCTTATAAGAAGGGGAAAATTTCTCCGGGGAGTTTTTGGATGAGAAAGAAAATATGAGAGACTCTTTGCTGTTTCCGATTATTTATTCCCGTAAAACCGCCATTATTCAAATTATCCTCCCCCATATAGTAGTACATTGTCCAACATGATGAAATTACGGTTAATTGAAGGCTATATCAGCCGTCACTGGATTGAGGTTATGAGAGATCGATCGATTAATTTTAAATCCAATTAAGGATAATAGGATCTCGATATGTTTGCAGAATACATTCAAGCAGCTTTAGAGCGGGCCGAATATGAGGTAATGGAAGATGATGAGCCTGAGCCTTATTACGCTCATGTGCCAGATCTTCCTGGTGTATGGGCTACAGGCAGGACCTTCGAGGATTGTCGCAAGGAGCTAGTTTCCGTTATTGAGGGATGGATCGCTTTGAGGCTGAGATTTGGAGATCCAATACCACCTATTGATAGCCATACGATAAATGCTTCCTCGGAGCCCATTTGCATTGTCTAATAGACTTACTCCGGTTTCAAGGAGAGAGCTAATCAGGCGGCTAACTTGCATGGACTTCGAAGGTCCGTATCCCGGGGGAGACCACGAATACCTGGCGAGGAGTGGTATTTATGTGAGGATTCCAAATCCACATCATGGTGAGGATATAAGTGTCAGGCTCTTATCCAGAATTTTGCGTGATGCCAAAATAAGCCGTAAGCTACTCCGGCCTGAAGACCGGAGCTTTCAGCAGCCCTGATCTGGTCTGTTACAAAAATCAGAGACCAGATCGGACCTCCAGGCCAGCCTACATGCAGCGACGATCTGCAGAGGTCCCAGTCTTGCTGGAACATTGGCCTCAGATCTGCCAAAGACGGCTTCAAATCGTGTTTCGACCGCACCCTTTCGGGCAAGAGTCTGGCAGAGCCGTACAGGATCAGCATCAAGCGGTTTACCGCGTGGGTGCCTAAGATGCCCAAGTACAATACAGGAGATGGATTTGGCATGTTAAATATGTATGCAGAGCACAGCGAAAGTAATGGGTGGGGCACGCTCCTCCCCGGCCTAAAGACCGAGGCTTCCGCTGCCCCTACACCCCGGAGCGATCTGTGAACTACTATCCGAACTTCGGCCAATCTGCCTCGGTTCTATTTCTATGACGCTTCCAAGCTTTCCTTTATGAAAGCTATCCAATAATCGAGCCGGGATTATTAACCAAAGAGGCACAGAGTTCACAGAGACGCCCAGCATTCCTTTCCATTCAACCTAAGAAAGCCAACCCAATTGCTTCTGGGATAAATAGTCGTCTCCGTCCGTTCATCCTCTGTGCTCTCTGTGCCTCTGTGGTTAATTTCCCGTAAACCCTCGGGCTTCCACCATTGCTCTATGCTTCCCCCACAGAGTCATAGAGCCGAGCAATTCCCCCTTTTTCTCCTGAGACCATTTGTCCTTCGTGTGCTCGTGGTTGATTCCTGCAGATCGCCATGGCAATAATCGATCGAAATCTTTTTAAATCTTTGTAATGATCATACTCTCTCAAAAGACAAATAATATTAAAATGAATTGCATAGTTCTCTGGGAGCTATTCTCGGCCATCATCTGAATTGAGGTTGTGATAAGAGGGGATGGCCAGATAGCTCGGGCTTTTGAAGATTTCAGATCGAGCTCCCTGAAAAAGCTAAAAATCTCTGTGTCTCTGTTCCTCTGTGGTTCCGTCTGTCGGTTTGCAGCCGGCACTGTGCAGTGCAACCACGAAACCGCAGAGGACCCAAAAAAAACGAAATTGAAAGAGAAAGGACTGACTTGATGAGTCTGGTGTACAATCCATGGCCAAAGGACCCTGCGAGGTTGATATGATTCGCGTGGAGATCATTGCTGGGGGAGACGTCCAGAGAGTTGGATTCCGGGATGCCGTCTGGAAGATCGCCCGCAACCTGGGGCTCTCCGGCACCGTCCAAAACCTGGAGCCATATGACGTAAGTATCGTGGCCGAAGGAGAGGAGGCTGCCTTAAAGGAGTTTGTGAAGGCCATAAATATCCAGGCTGGGCCAATCAGAGTACAGACGCTGAAGGAAAATTGGTCTGCCGCGACGGGCGAGTTCCCGTACTTTAAGATCTTGAGGGGAGACTGGCAGGAAGAGCTGGGCGAAAGGTTCGATGTTGCTGTCGGTCTGCTGCATAGAGGCATCGAGGTAGGCGAGCAGAACCTGATGGTTAGCAAAGAAAACCTAATGGTGAGCAAAGAGAATTTGTCCATCGGAAAGATGATGCTCGAAAAGCAAGATAAAATGCTTGAAAAACAGGATAAGATGATCGAAAAACAGGACGGGATGCTTGAGAAGCAAGACCGTACGATTGAGACGCAGGACGAGACCCTTGATGAGATTCGTGGCATGAGATCCGATCTGCATGAAAATGCGAATAAGCGGTTGGCTCGAATTGAAGATGATATCGTTGAGATCAAGAGGTCTATAAGGGAGCTCGGTGGAAGCTGCAACTAGAAGAGACGCAGAGACTCAATCTTTGTGCGCCCTCTCGACACTGAGGTTCTATTCCGCAACCAACAGTTTTTTTATTTTTTCGGCTACGATTATTAACCACAGAGGCACAGAGTTCACAGAGACGTGAAATCCATCTTATTACAGCATTTGAAAAGGATTGCATATTTGCTTCTTAGCAATAGTCGTCTCCGTCGTTCGTCCTCTGTGCGCTCTCTCGACTCTGTGGTTTATTCCCGTAAACCCCCAGGATTCACCATTGCTCTATGATTCCCCCACAGAGGGCACAATAGCCTCACAAAGGACGCGCAAAAGAGCCTTTCCAATAATCCAGCGAATTTCACATATGCTCGTGGCAAGCAGTAGTCGCGAAAGCCTTATCATAATACAGGAAAGAGACAGGTAAAGATGAAATTTAAGATTACCATTGAGAAAGATGATGATGGCAGATACGTGGCTGAATGCCTTGACCTTCCGGGCTGCCTTTCCGAAGGAGAGACTTTGGAGGAGGCCATAGAGAACATAAACGAGGCCATCATAGGATGCCTGAAATCCCGGCTGAAGACTGCAGGAGAAAAGCTCAAAATACCCTTCTTTGACCGCAGGCTCGACATATTTATAGATCTGACAGGTAACTCGTATGCACAAGCTTCCAAGGGCGAGCATCTCGGGATACAAGACAAGTCCGCATCAGACCCGCAGCATTTGCCAGCACTGCAGAACATGGTGAACTGGATCGGAAATTTATGAGTTTTGAATGAAAAGGTCTATAACTAAAAAGGCGATTAAAGTTTCATAGTGGTTAACGGTGGGCGAGATAAAAGTGGATGTACCCGAGGGTCTGCCTTTAAAAGATCTCCGGAAGAAGATCCTTGAGCTCATCAAAGAGGAAGAGGACAAGTTGATGTTGCTTGACAGGTCAAACAAGATGAAAGTGTTTAGCGACGAAATAATAGAAACAAAAGAACCGCTGCAAAAAGAGGAGCGAAAGAGAATCCTAGATAAGTATTATGGAAGCGTCAAGCTTGACAGAACTATAAGCATAGAGGAGATCCTGGATCTGGAGGAAGATACCTGGCGATACTGATCGACACTAATATCATCATCTCTTTCCTATTCCCAACAGATAAATCAGAGAGGGCCAGAGAGATCCTTGAAATGTCAAACGGTCCGATCATAACCATAAGCATTTTGGAAGAAGCGGCATATGTTGGACTTTCACTCATCTATGGTTGCCACGGATTTAAGTTGAGAGATCAACTGAAAATGAAGCTCAAAGAGACAGCCAGGGTCTTTCTTGAGCGCCTTAAATCATTCTTGGTTGAATTCAGGATTAAGCTCTTATCAATGCCCGAGGATCCCGATCTTCTTTTAAAAGCAGTTGAGGCTTACAGATTGCTTCCCAATGATGCAGCTATCGTTGCTGCCTGCCAATATTACGGGATAGAGAAAATAGCCACGTTTGATAGCGATTTCAATAGAGTTGCATCTCTATATGTAATTCGATAACTGCCTTAGGGTACGATTTCAACCATAAAGCTACGATGTCTTATATTATGGAACTGAGATTATTAACCACAGAGGTCGCAGAGACGTGAAATTTATCTTATTGCAGCACTTGAAAAGGGATTGCATATTTTTGCCTCGTAGCAATGGTCGTCTCCGTCGTTCGTCCTCTGTGCGCTCTCTCGACTCTGTGGTTTTATTCCGTAACCCAGCTCTGTCAGGATCCAGCTTATATAACTGAATATTTCTCTCACGAGAATTGCTCCAGCATTCCAAAATTCATCGAGTGCAAAAATATTTAGCCATTGAGCAGATACTAATTTCGGGCGATTTTATTGAAGGTAAAAGCCATTTACAAAAGTCACGTACTGAGGCCAGTTGGAGACCTGGATCTGGAAGAGGGCGAGGAAGTCGAATTAGAGATTAAGAAAAATATTGTAAAGAGAACATATGGGTTGATTAAACTTGACGCAGAATCGATAGATGAAATCATAGAGGATACGAAATATGGGTCACAATGAAAAAAGGACCCTAGCCAATTTGCCGCCTGGCGAGAGAATTCTTGTTGATTCAAATATCTTAACGTACCACCTTCTCGATTACCCTACTTTTGGCCCAATTTGCGAAAAATTTTTACAGGATATCCTGGATGAAAAATATCAAGGTTTTATAACACCCATAATAGCATCAGAGACGTTATTTAATTTTATAAAGGCATATATTTTAAAGACATATGGAGCAAAAGGCAGCGATGTGCCAGTATTACTCAAACGAGACCCAAAGATCCTCCAGGAAATCCCCTTCGATCGACCCAAGGAAATATTTGGCATATTTGATATCCTCCCCAACGGGGCAGTGGAGGTGGAATTGTCTATCGAATACATATCAAGATATGCTCTGTTGACCAATGATGCAATTAATGCTGCTACGATGGAAATTAATAAAATAAACAGTATTGCAACCAACGATAGGGATTTTGAGAGAGTGGAAGGTGTGAAGGTCTGGGGACTCCTGTAGCAGACATCCATCTATTCGCTTTTATTGTATGCTTCTTTACGGGATAAGAAGGTTAGCGATTGGTTGCTTAAATAGTTTGATTAAGTAGCTACGATTATTCACCACAGAGCCACAGAGTTCACAGAGACGCTCAGCATTCCTTTCCATCCATTCTGGAAAAGCCCACCAATTGCTTCCGGGATAGTCGTCCTCCGTGCGCTCTGTGACTCTGCGGTTTTATTCCCGTAAACCCCCAGGATTCTACCATTGCTCTATGATTACCCACAAAGAGCCCATGACAAAAGCAGACAAATACTCTAGGAGAGAACAATGAGAATCTCTTACGATCCCAAGTATGACGTTATGTATTTCAAGTTCATCGACGGAAAGGTGGCCGATACAATTGAAGTTGAGGCCAATATCCTGATCGACTATGGAGAACAAAGAGAGATCATGGGGATCGAGATCATAAGGCGGTTATCAGAGTAATTTGGCATTCCAAAGCGATGAAAAGATACAACTACTATCAATAAAGAATTACTGCATATGAGCGAAATTGTGCTGCAAGTTCCAGACGAGGCCTTGCTGGCCCTGAAAATGTCCCCAGACGAGCTTGGGCAAGAGCTCCGGTTGGCTGCAGCCGTGAAGCTTTTTGAACTGGGAAAACTGTCATCTGGCGCGGCTGCAAGGCTAGCAGGAATGCCCCGGACGCTCTTTCTAGCAAGCCTTGCGAACTATGGCGTTGATTCATTTAGATTAACAGAAGAAGAGCTAAAGGCAGAGGCTATCCTTGCCTGAAGTGGTCTGCAACACATCGCCACTCCAGTATCTGCATCAAATAGGCCAACTAAGGATTCTTCCCGCCCTTGCTGGATCGATCATCGTTCCAATTTCCGTCCAAGCTGAACTGGATGCCGGGATAGCGAAAGGATTAGACCTGCCCAAGATCGAGAATCTGAACTGGATCCAGATACGGGCGCCAATTAGCGTCAAAGCTGCATCGCTGATTACAGATCTCGGACCGGGTGAATCCCAGGTGTTGATGCTAGCTCTTGAAACGCCAGGAAGCATTGCGCTTCTTGATGATGGGCTGGCCGCAGAGTAGCAATTGCTAGAGGAATACCTATCAAAGGCACATTGGGATTGCTTCTAGATGCCAAACGAGCCGGCCATATAACTGTAGTGAAGCCCTCAGGAGAAAAAACAAAATTGAACCACAAAGAACACAAAGCTCACAAAGAACCCCCAAAGGTTGCTTCGATTTCCTGATAACCAAGAATCTTCGGTGCGGTCTTTGTGCCATCACATGAAAGACTCATAAGGCATACTGGTTTTTCATGCTTTGTGTATAATCCCCTCCTGAGGATCATGGGCACTTTGTGGTTCAGTTAGCACGTTATCAGTAACTTAATATAAGTACCCCCAAAACCCATCCCTCATGTCGAACAAGCGCTATAAGGACTAGATCCTCACAAATATCTTACAAAAGTGTGGGGGGGGGCAAGCAAAACGCAGATTGTCCAGAAATCCTGCCTGAATTTCCGCACCGTCGTCCCGTACCTCGACCTCCTCACATTAACCGCAGAGACGCAGAGTTCGCAGAGTCGTGAAATTCATCAGATTACAGCACTTGAAAAGGGATTGCATATTTTTGCTTCGTAGCAATAGTCGTCTCCGTCGTTCGTCCTCTGTGCGCTCTGCGACTCTGTGGTTTATTCCCGTAAACCCCCAGGGGTGATTTTTCAGCTACGATTATTAACCGCAGAGTTCGCAGAGACGTGAAATTCATCTTATTGCAGCACTTGAAAAGGGATTGCATAATTGCTTCTTAGCAATAGTCGTCTCCGTCGTTCGTGCTCTGTGCGCTCTGCGACTCTGTGGTTTTATTCCCGTAAACCCCCAGGATTCACCATTGCTCTATGATTCCCCCACAGAGGGCACAATATCCTCACAAAGTACGCACAAAAGGAACCATTTTCCACTAACCCATCGAATCTCACAAACTCAGGAGTTGAACTATTTCAATGAAGGTCGTTGTAACCGGCGGCGCGGGCTTCATAGGCTCGAACCTAACTGATGAACTCGCAAGAGACCACGAGGTCACCGTCATCGATAATCTATCCACAGGCAGAATAGAGAACCTGGATCACATCCGGGATAGAATCCAGTTCATAAATGGCAGCATCCTGGATCTGGATCTGCTCCGCCGGGCGTTTGCCGGCGCAGATACCGTCTTTCACCAGGCGGCCATCCCCTCGGTGCAGAGGTCGGTGGACAATCCCATCGCCTCCAACCAGGCCAATGTGGATGGCACGCTCAATGTGCTGGTGGCGGCTAAAGACAGCAGGGTGAGGAAGGTGGTTTTCGCCTCATCCTCATCGGTCTATGGCGATACGCCCACCCTGCCAAAGAAAGAAGACATGAAGCCCAACCCTAAATCGCCCTACGCCATCACAAAGATGGCGGGAGAGTATTACTGCCGGGTCTTCTCGGAGGTGTACGGCCTTAAGACCGTCTGCCTGCGGTATTTCAATGTCTTCGGGCCCAGGCAGGATCCAAAATCGGAGTATGCGGCGGTGATCCCGCGCTTTGTGACCAGGATATTGCAGGGAAAGCCGCCGGTGATTTACGGCGACGGCCAGCAGACCCGGGACTTCACTTTTGTTAAGGACGTAGTGAAGGCTAACATCCTGGCCGGGAAGGGTGATGCGGAAGGCGTATTCAACATAGCTTGCAACAGGAGGATCAGCCTGAATGAGTTGGCTGGTCTCATAATGGAGATCACAGGCCACCAGGTCGAGCCGGTTTACGATAAGCCCAGAACGGGGGACATCAGGGACTCGCTGGCCGACATCTCTGCTGCAGGGGAGGCCTTGGGCTACCATCCTGATTATGATATGAACTTGGGGCTGAAGGAGACGGTCAAATGGTTTCAGAAGATCTAAAGGATAAGACGGCTTGCGTTGTGGGGCTGCCGCTGGCGGCGAGCAGGACGTAGATTGTGTAAGGATCGGCCTTGGTTTTTGTACTGCGATTCTCAACTGCAATTCATCTACCGGAGCGACTGGTGGAGGACGAGGTGCCCCTAGTGGGCACTGGATATTATGCGGGAACTCTTGAGTTTGATTCCGAAGCGGGGAGCAGATGAGAACGATGGTGTGATGGAAGCGCCGGAGCAGAAATAATTAATATGCGAAGTCCAGAATTTAAATCGTAGAAGCACTCAAATGTGTTCAGGTTGGCGAAGCTGAGGCCGGTTGACGCTGCTATGGTCGTGAAGGCTCTTACGGGTGTCGGCTTTCAAACTTAACCGTTATCACCATCCATGAAAGGGAGGAACTTGGGAGAGGGATTTTTAGATCGCTCTGCATCTACCGTTCCTCTGTGTTTTTGTCTCGTGGTAAGTAACATTTATAGATACCTAACATCCTAATAATATGTCATGGGTCGCAAGAGATACAAGGACCAGATCCTCCTGCAGATTTTGCAGCTTTGTGCCGAGGAAGGAAGCGCGAGCAAGACGCAAATTGTATATGGTGCAGGCCTGAATTTTCGCACAGTAATTCCTTATTTGGAGCTGGTCACTCGGAACAGGCTTGTGGAAATCCAGGAGGGCAAAGTGCCCAGATATAAAACCACGGCGAAGGGGAAGAAGGCGCTTGGATATATGCGGGAACTGAGGAATATGATTCCGGAGCCCCAAGTGCCGGCTGATTGATATCTTATCGAGGGGCGACGGAGACGAAACCAAAGAGGAACAGAGACGCAGAGGGCGAAAAAATTAGGGGTCCATCAATTTTTTGGTTGCGTACGTGATATACTGAAAAGCGCAAACGTATGACGTGATTAGCACATTAGGTCAAAACGAACCCCGTACATCCGATTTTAGCGAGAATTTTCAGTAATTTCCACCCGCGACCAGTTATTTCATCAACCCGAAAAGCCCAGGCAATTACTTCCCTGAAAGTTTAGCCATTATCGAAGATAATAACACATGGAACGAAACCTTTTTAGATCTTTATAATGATCATGATCTTGTGTAGTCCTGAAATTATTTCGCGCCCGACCTAGTTTTATGGTGTTTAAATTATTCATATAATTTCACAACCCAAACAGTCTATGGCCAATTGCGAAATAAGCTTCCAATGGCATTTTTCGCCTGAAAGCCCTTTCTGGAGTCTCCAAGCTTTGGAAATTCAAGCTTCCATGAGGTCTATCGTTATACCAAGTGATAAACTCTTCGAATGAATGAAACGCAGGCCTGTGCTTGACGTATTCTCCGAAAAACCGTTCCAGCTTTCCGTTTGTCTGAGGATGCTTCGCTCTGGCTAATATAGGCTTGATGCCATATTTTTTGAGGTGATCTTTGAATTCGCTGTTCCAGCTTCCGTCGTCATGGATTCTGTGGGCTCCAAACTCGCTGCCATGATCGAGTATCAGCTCCCTCAAGGGACAGAGCCACCAGAATTTGTCCACTAATTGGTCGATTATCAGCATGCTGTTCTCTGTATTGATCTCGGTGAACTCCCCTCCGGCCAGCACCATCCTGGATGCATCATCCAGAATTACGCAAACCTTGACATCAGTCCCATCCCATTCATGCCAGTCAATATGCCCCGCTGACATGCTGTGCTTTCGTTCATAACGAACCCACTTCCGGCGCTTCTGTTTCTTTAGATCTTCCTGGGCCAGGCCTGCTGCCTTCAGGTACATGTGTATGCGATTATGTGATATGCAGATCTTAAATTGTTTCCGGATCACAGTCTCCAGCATGCGCGCTCCAAAGCGGTAGCGAGCATGGGCTGCTCTGATGACCTCTGTCTCTTTCTCAGTGAAGGGTTTGCGGGGGCGACCAACTTTTTCGCCCAAGACAGGTTCTTGCCCGGTCTCCTTGTATTCTTTAATGATCTGCTGGACTCTCCTTTGTGAGACCTTGACATCCCGCGCAATCTCTTTTGTGGCTACCCCCTTGCGGTTTTGACGAAGGATATAACGAACCTTCGTCTTGTTTAATTTCATATCTTGGACTATGCGTCCAAGCTTAGATGATAGGCGAAATAATTTCGGGACTCTACAAGCAGCAAGGATCGCCGAACTGGAGGAGAGAGTAAAATCATTGGAAGATCAAATCAATAAGAATAGCCGCAATAGCAGCAAACCACCCTCCACTGATACCTTTAGAAAGATAAAAGGTCAGCGCAAGCCGAGTGGCAAACCTGTGGGCGGTCAGAAGGGTCATAAGGGATATACCCTGGAAATGGCGGAAAAACCTGATCACGAGATCGTTCATCAGGTTACAAAATGCGAATTTTGTGGTAGGTCTCTATGTGATGCGAAAGCCGCAAGTTATGAACGGCGTCAGGTATTCGATTTGCCTCCTATCAAAGTGGAAGTATTCGAACATCGGACTGAGAGCAAGATCTGCCCCAATTGCGGTTGCCTCAACAAGGCCGCCTTTCCCAATGAAGTTGCATATCCGGTTCAATATGGAACTCGTTTGAAATCTGTTGCCGTCTATCTAAATCAATATCAGATCGTGCCTTTTGATCGATTGAGCGAGACTTTCGTTGATCTCTTCGGCCATCGTTTAAGTCAGAGTACTCTGATCGACGCCAATCGTACCTGTTACAATATTTTGGGACCTGTCGAAGAGGACATCAAGCAAAAGATAATTGCATCGCCGGTCATTTGCCTTGATGAAACCGGCATGCGTATCGAAGGAAAGAGAATATGGTGCCATGTGGTTTCAACCGAGAATCTGACTTATTACGCCGCAAACCCCCATCGTGGATCTGAGGCCAATGAGGATATGGGAATACTGCCAGTCTTCAGTGGAACAGCAATGCATGATGGCTGGAGCTCTTACTTCAAATTCAACTGCAAGCACGCTCTCTGCAATTCACATCATCTGAGAGATCTCACCTTCATTCATGAAGAGGAAAAACAGAATTGGGCCAAAGATTTGATTGATCAGCTGATAAGCATCAAGACTGCAGTGGATCGCAGAAGGCCGATCCATGGCGGATTGGATCTCGCAGAGATAAAGGATTTCGAAGAAAGATACGATCACATAATCGAAAGGGCTAAGCTTGAAAATCCTCCCCCAATTGACTTCAATTCAGAAGGGCAGATCAAAAAACGTGGAAAAAAGAAAAAGACGAAGGCCCAAAATCTGTTAGAGAGATTGCAGAAGTATCGGAGAGAAGCTTTAGCTTTCATGTATGACTTTGTAGTCCCATTTGACAACAATTTAGCGGAAAGGGACCTGAGGATGGTGAAAGTCCAGCAGAAAATCTCAGGCAACTTTAGAAGCTGGGAGGGGGCGGCAATTTTTTGCCGCATTAGAGGATATATCTCTACGGTTAAAAAGAACTCCTGTTCAGTTATCGACGCTATTCAAGGAGCCTTTGAAGGGAAGCCATTCAATCCTCAGAAAACTTTGATCGCGGTCTGAATTCTTGATGATTCCGCGAGTAGGGCTGAATAGTTACAAATTTTATTATTATTTATGTGAAAACTTGGCTGTACTTTCCAAGTTTTTGATTTTGCATACGCAATGCAGTAAAGAGGTAAAGCAAATGTTATTAAATAGCAAAATATTAGCATAAAAAGGATATCTATTGCTAATCAATTATGTAAGAATTGGATTCAGTTTATAAAGTTGGTGGTTGAAGTGAAAAACTTGGAAAGTACAGAAAACTTGGGAAGAAGAGTGCTATTAGATACCTAACAGATGCTTAAAAAAATGAACCTCATTATTATTTGCTGCCCTCAATAGCACTAAAGTAGCTACATAAACAATAGCACTTCCTGCAATTACAGTCAATATATCCAATGGACTATTGGGCTTGCAGTAATAAATTACAGTAGACATCAAAATAGATGCAAATATGCTTTTGAATATACTAATCAAATCCAAGTCAACAACAGGAGACTTTATCGAGTAATGTAGAGTTGAGATAAAGATAAAAGTATATGTTATTAATGCAGTAATTGCTGCCCCAAATATTCCAATGTTAGAAACAACCAATAAATTTAATACAAGGCTTAAAATTGCTGCTATTACCCATGTAATACCTATTATTTTTGTTTTCTTCTCCAGGAGGAGTATATGCGAAAAAAGAACATTAATTCCGTATATCACAGCACTTAATGCAATAATCGGCGTAATTAAATGCCCTTTCACGGCAATTTCTTGTGTAGAAATTAATACTAAAATATTTTCAGATAATAAAGATAACCCAAAAGCACATGGTATTACAAGTAACAAGTAATACTTTAATGTATATCTAAAAACGATTTTTGCCTCGTATAAATCATTTTTGTCATATAATTTTGATAGAACAGCAGGCAGTAAAAAACCCAGTGGTGTTATAAATATACCAATGATATTACCTAATGCATAGCCAGGGGAGTAATATCCAACAAATGCCGTACCTAGGATTATGCCTATGACAAAACGATCGCTGGAAGTGATTATCCAACCAAATAAGTTTTGAATAGCAAATGGAATGCCAAAAGTTAAAAATTTATTTATACTCCTAAAATTAGGTATTTTAATACCAATTTCTGATATAATTAGGTAGGCAGTAATTAATAGCACAATTAAGCGCGAAATACATAGACCGACTTCTGCATAAATAATATTATGAAATGATAAAATAAAATAAGCAACTAATGAGGCATTAATCGAGATGGATATTAAAGAGAATAATAAATATTTACCTGTTTGCTGAAATGTCCTAAAAAATGCAACAAAAAGGCTATTTAAGCACTCGATAAGAATAATTATTGATAATAGTCTAATAATAGTAAGATTCCCATTAAATATTTTTTCTGCAATTGGCTCTGCGAATAAAAATAATACAAACGATGCAATCATACCTGAAAATAATCCAGTAAAAACAATCGAATAGAACTTCTCTTTAATCTCTTCTCTATTGCTTATAGCTGCCAGAAATCTGACCATCGTATACGGCAATCCGAGTGTTGCAATCGCTGGCAATAAAGCCAATGCTAAATTGATCTGAACCCAGATGCCATAATCTTCAATAGAGATATTTCTTGTTAGAATCGGCAATAAAATAAATCCACTTAAGCCTTCAATTAAACTTATTAAACCTATAATCCCCAACCTGTGTCCAAGTAGCCTGTAGTTCATGTTATCCACTTAATATCAAATTCCGTGCGTCTTCGGTTAGCAGATCATTTCTCACACAATCCTTATAAATATACATTTATTCGGCTTCATAAAAGCCTTGCTGACAAGTGGCCAGCCATTCGTTCCCGAAAAGTGGCTGCCGGAGTAAAAGCAGCATCTTTTAACAAGTGCCATCGCCAATAGTCTAAAAAGTACTTTGATACTACCTGAGAATTGGGTCGTGAGTCCTTAATAGGTTTTAGTTTTATAATATGGATAAGTCAAGAGCTCCTTCAAATTCCAGACATGATCAATTAAGCCAGCTTGCTTCGCAGGACAATTGAACCTTGTTATTCTCTCATCACTTCTATATTATCGTGGTGCATACTCCCAATTATTGGATATTATCGTCATATTATTTAATCTATCTGGTCTAATTAGATGCCACTAAATTCTCATGATACATGTGGGAGCTAAACACATACGAGAATTGTATAGTCCTGAGAGTTTCGGGACTACACAATATTGCCTGAGAATACAGTCTTAAATATGTGTTCAACTGAGGCACTGGTCTTAACCGAAGACGCATGTACCAAATCTATAGCATAACCTGCGAATAACCATTATTATAAATCTTATATCTGCTAAATAGTTGATTATCAATATGACAACCATGATAGGTGCTGTTAATCAATTTATTATAGATTATATTATATGACCGCATATAAACATATCCATTATCTTTTTCGTTCTGTATAAAAAGCGATTCAGTATCAACGCAACCTCTAATTCCAGCTTGGCTCATCAACCATCTATCTGTGACAAAATCACCATAAATTTTTTGATGAGGATCTCTTTCCTTAGCCAGCCATTTTGCAGCACGGTTATCTCCGTCATTAATATACCAGATATCGTATTGTAAACCATTGGAGTTTAGAGTTATTGATCCACCCTGTTCGCCGAAAAGCTCGTATAATGCCCCATTATTTCCCAGAAAGAAAATAACTAAAACGACAGTTACAATCCAATAAGAGTTCAATTTTGCAATTCGAGATATCGTCATAGCACCCAATACTAAAAACGGAGACAAAAGTACCATTGACATGGTATATTGCCGCTGCATACTATAACCAATAGTAACAAAAGGAAGTATTAATGAAACTGCTAACATGATACAGCAGGCTAATGAAAAGATAAAATACTCTAAGCCGACTTTTTCATTCGGTAAATCCGGCTCCTCATATTCAGAAAAGGCGGACACACGCTTGATAAATCCTATAGACGTATCTAATATTCCAACGAATATTAATATTATAGTAGCCCAACTAGAAATAAAGATTAGCTTTGTGGAAATTAGTGAATGCAAACGTTCACTCTGCCCAAAAGCAGCAGAAACTATATCTCCCCTCGCTTCTAAAATGAAGAAGTTAGAGAGGCTTTCAAGAGCTAAAATTACAAATTTTGTACCTCGACTGAAAGCAACTCCAGTAACTTGGCTGTTCCAAAAAAAGACTAAAATAAAAATCAAAACTACACTTTCTATTGAAACCAATCTGCTATAAGCTTTGGCATGGTAGGAAAATTTTAAAGCTTTATCGCGGTCTACTAGACCATATTTCCGATGATTCCTGATTAGAATCTCAGCATACTGTTTAAGAATAAGGGCGCTGTAAATTATTCGCGTTTCAATAATAATAATTATTGATAAAAATATATATATAAAGGAGGTAGAATAGTGCGATACAATTATGCACATTGAGAAAATTATAAATAATACTTTTTTATGCACATAATCTATTTCTGAGTGGTTCATGATCATAATCACCAATGCGAAAAATAAAATTGCCATATTTATGCGCGCCCATAGCGGAGTTATATTAAATCCATCGAGAGATACGAAGAAAAAAGAAGCTAAAAAAGCATGAAGTTTATCTACATATTTCTGTGAAATTATATAGATTATCAAAGGAGAAATCGAGAACATCAATGAAAATAAAATCTTGAATAAATATTCAGAGTTTATTCTCATAAAAGACTGATATATTGTGGGCAACAATGATATACTCAAACAGGAATCTAGATTATTATTTAAATATATCTGCCACTGCTGATTCAAAGAAGTTAGTTGGAAGAGGTAATATTCCTCGTGGACATCCATTCCAAAAATGTGATTTGACCTTAGCGAAAAAATTAGTATAACTGAAATACCCACCAAAAATAATATTACTGGGTAGAGTCTCTCCGGTTTTTTCTTATTTAAATTAGCTATAATGATAACGTATACGGGAATTAGAACTAATAATAACAATAATATTTTATTGTCATTAGTGACATTCATTATGTGCATCCCACTAATGCTAAGAAAAGGAAAAATTGTGGGCAAAAGCAAGAGTGTCTTCTCCCTTGTATCTATCCTAAAATTTAAAATGCTAAACGAAAGGTCCTCTTCATTTGTTTTATAGTCAATAATAATCAAAATAATGATAATCGCATTATAAGAGATTATCAGTGAGTCTGTCGATAGAGGTGCAGCATAGCCAAGAGCAAAGTACACCGAATTAAGCAGTAACCCAAAGAAAAGTGAGAAGAAGAGACTAAGTCCAATGGATAAAACGAAACGTTCGGTGATTTTTAATTTATCTAATCGAAGCAAACGAACTAAAAGAATACCGGGAATAAATGTCAAAAATACAAATCCTAAGACTTGCCTAAGAACAGGAATGTCTAACAGCACTGCTAAGTCCATTGCAGCGATTAGCACAATTAATAATACTACCTTTTTTTGCTTTAAGGAATTAATAATTATAGCCATGGTATGGATCGTGAGTCCTTAACAGGTTTTAGTTTTATGATATGGATAAGTCAAGAGTTCCTTCAAATTCCAGACAGGATCAATTAAGCAAGCTTGCTTCGCAGGACAATTGAACCTTGTTATTCCCTTATTATTTCGTATGTGTTTAGCATGCCAGCTTTGCGGTTAGCATTTGCAGGCTATTTAGCCCTTTTTGCCCCCATGTTGCCAGTGTCGTCATGATTCGCTCATGAATCGATTCTCCTTTATCATTTCGAAACGTGCCAAGTATTTTCTCAAGACGACATGTGGTCGCAATGCTCTCTCTGCCCTGTTGTTAGTCGGCTCTACACCGGGATTGATGATGAATGTGAACCAGTACCTGAACCCATTATTGATTTTTCCGATAAACTTTCGAACTTTCTCAATAGAATACTCTTTCGAGATCCAATGCCGAAGCGCTTCTTGCGCCAATTCCCATAAAGTCATTCTGACTTCTGGCGGTGGATCGTTTTCCAGAGCTTTGGTTAGTATGTCGTATAGCTCTTTGAGTGCGTTATGCAGCGGAATAGCTTCCTCGAACAGTAGATGCGCCCAACATCTCTGAATGCGATTTGTAAACCTTGCATAAGGCTTCCACCCGTCACATACGATTATTCCCTTAAATCTCCGAGTCAAAACTTCCATCAGAACCTTCATGCCTCGGCTCTTTCGAATCACGAAAAAGGTCTCAGATGGCGTAGTAAATGTCCAGATCCAGCACATTTCTCCCTGAACGCGGATTCCTGTTTCATCCACGTACAGGATCGAAGCGCGTCGAATTTTTCTTAAGATCGCATCGTATTCGGGTTGGATGGCGTCTGCAGCGCGACGGGTCAAGTCTAATATCGTTGCAGGGCTTATTTTCAAATTATACAATCTCATCATTGCGTCGTGAATCTTTCTGTGAGGCAGCCGATCCTCATATTTAAATATCGTTGCCAGAGCAATTACGTTGTTTCCAAATTTGCCTTCTTGCGGACAGCTTGGGTCTTTTGCAGCAACTTCTTTCTGGCAGCATGGACATTTGTAATGAGCAATTTTGTATTCAGTAACCATGATCGGCTGAGGTTCTGGGATTTCCTCAACGATCTCGGAATCAATTCGAAAAGGAGAACCAAGCTCTGCCCCGCAATCGGGACAGCGATCCATAGTAACTTCCACTTGCCGGTCTGGAGCCACAAACGGTCTTGTTACGCCTTTGTGTCCGACCTTTTGACCAGGTTTTCCTTTATTGTTCGTATCTCGATCTTTTTTGCGATTACGGCCTCGCCTTAGACTTGGTGGAGTATGTGAAGTTCGCGGATCCTTGCCTTAAGTGGCTCAATTTCACTTACGCTTGCCTTAAGCAACTCATTCTCACGCTTTAGAAGCTCATTCTGTTCATGAAGTTGCTTGTTAGTGTCACCTTCGTCCATAATCGCCCTAAAAGAATATCGCAATTATATTACTTAATTTTTCTGGTCTAATTTATTTCTGGGGGAAATTTTTAGAAACCTAAGAGGGGACTAAACACATACCTATTTTTTTATCCATTTATCCAACCATCCGCGTTCTTGTAGATTGTTTATAAATAAATAATTTCTATCTATTAAATTTGGATCTCCTTCTATAGACTTCTTCATTATTAGGCCATCATTTGTTATATGATAATATATATATGTACCCATCTTATCAAAATGGGACTGGAGGCATCGTTCGATGCTTCCTGGTAATACTTCACATATAATTGTAGGCTTATCTCTTTCTATAATACGACTGGCTCCGTCCAAAACAATATGTTCAGTGCGTTCAGTATCTATCTTAATCAAGTCTACTCTAGGTATTTTATTTTCTTTCGCCATTGCGAATGAATCAAGAGTGATCGCAGGAACTTCAATTTTCGATACGTCTTTTTCATTGGTTACTAGGGTGCTTGCTGAGCAAGTTATTTGGTTTCCATTAGGTGTATAGAGAGAAATTACACCATTTAAATTTGTGACCGCACCAAATATACATACTATATTTGAGAAATGGTTCAACTCAACATTTTGGGTCAATCGTTCATAGACTCTATTGACTGGTTCAAAAGCATAAATATGGCTTTTCGGATTGACAGCAGCTGCTAATAATGAGTAATACCCTCATGCGTCTTCGGTTAGCAGATCATTCCTAGCACAATCGTTATAAATGCACATTAATTTATCTTCTGAAATAGTTCATCTAATAAGATTTATATGGAATATGTGATACTATATTCAATCCAAGGGAT
>Ga0302253_1000588_pt1 | contig 28559 bp, 25 predicted proteins | sample AAG_RA_Trp_MG_FD_193537 | JGI IMG/M metagenome (GOLD analysis project Ga0302253, IMG submission 193537) | Enriched activated sludge microbial communities from anaerobic digester in WTTP, New Holstein, Wisconsin, United States - AAG_RA_Trp | ecosystem: Engineered > Bioreactor > Anaerobic >...
GGGCTCCTGACAATTCTGGACAAGTACGCAGACCTTGTATACTGTCTGACACTTGCCGATGTCCGCCACATCCCCAAGATGGATGTTGCGCTTGTCGAGGGTTCCGTTTGTCTCCAGGACAAGTGTTCCGTTGATGAAATCAAGCAGACCAGGGAGAAGGCGGCAGTCGTTGTCGCAATGGGAGGCTGTGCATGCTATGGCAACATCACCCGCTTCGCCCGCGGCGGCCAGCAGAACCAGCCCGCCCACGAGTCATACGTGCCGATCGGCGACCTTATCAAGGTCGATGTCTACATCCCCGGCTGCGCACCGACCCCCGAACAGATCAGGAACGTCTGCGTTATGGCGTACCTGCTCCTCAAGGGAACCAAAGAGCAGAAGGATCTTGCAACCGCATATCTCAAGCCGCTCATGGACCTTGCAGCACGGGGAACCGAAGCCTGCGGATGCGACCTGATCACCGACGTGATCAACCAGGGCCTCTGCATGGGATGCGGCAGCTGTGCAGCATCCTGCCCGGTCCGTGCCATCAGCATGGAGTACGGCAAGCCCAACGTCGAGCGCGACCTCTGCATCAAGTGCGGTGCTTGCTATGCACAGTGCCCGCGGAGCTTCTTCAGCTTCGATGTTGTTGAGAACTACGAGGCGATCAACGAGGCCATTATGGCGGCCCTCCAGTGAAGGTGATTAACATGGGAGCAGAACTCGGTAAATACAAATCAGTCGTCTCAGCCCGGAGCACCGACAAGGCGCTTCTCAAGTGCGCTCAGGATGGCGGTATCGTATCTTCCCTGTTTGCCTTTGCCCTCGAAGAGGGTATCATTGACGGCGCTATCGTCGCAGCAAACAAGGAGTTCTACGCAAAGTACCCGTCCAAGTGCATCCAGGACAACTCGAACCTCGACATGATCGAGCCCTGGAGGCCCATTCCGGCAGTCGTCACGACGAAAGAAGAGCTGCTTGCAGCAGCAGGTACCAAGTACAACATCAGCCCGAACGTTGCACTCATCAAGGAGGCAACCCGGAGCTTCGGCCTGGACAAGGTCGGTATCGTCGGCACACCGTGCCAGATGCAGGCTGTCCGGAAGGGCCAGCTGTACCCCATCGGCCTGCGCAACGTCGGCGCGAGCATTGCACTTGCAGTCGGTATCTTCTGCATGGAAAACTTCCCCTACCAGAGCATCCTCCAGCTCGTGGAAGACCACGCGGCTATGAAACTCGAGTCCGTCAAGAAGATGGAGATCGGCAAGGGCAAGTTCTGGGTATACGGCAAGCGCGGACAGGTCGTCCAGCTTCCGCTCAAGGTGACCCACAAGTACGAGCAGCCCGGCTGCCACGTCTGCCTTGACTACGTTGCAAACCTCGGTGACATCTCCACCGGCTCTGTCGGCAGCCCCGACGGCTGGAGCACCGTCTTTGTCAGGTCCAAGATCGGTGACTCGGTCTGGGCCAAGGCAATGGCAGCAGGCGTCTTTGAGACCCAGCCCATCGAAAAGGTCAAGCCCGGTCTTGAACTCGTGACCAAGCTCGCAAACGAGAAGATCACGAAGAACAAGGCAACCCTCGAGGCCCGCAAGACCTTCGGTGTCGGCAAGGGTCTCAGGAACCCCTACATCTAAATTTTTTTTTGGTGAAGGTCATCAGACCTGAACCACGAGAAGAAACCGCAGGTTTCTTCGAATTGGTGAGGGTTCGAAAAACCCAAGCGATGAGATTGCTTGTCATACTACATTAGCCATGGCTACCGCAGATGATGCTGATGAGATGACCGCACTGCTGAAATATTAGTGATGCCCGCCCGGCGGAGATTCCGGCTGGGCAGGATACTCTGCGACGCACTTCCCCTTAGTGAAAGAGGGGTCTGCTGAAATTTTACACCAAACTGGTGGGGGGGTCTCCCGCATACCCCCCTCCCCCCAATCGCCTCCTCAACCCATACCATCTCCATCTCTTTCCGACGTAAAACCACTCCCCTGAGACCGCCCGGCACTCCCCATTACCGGGCAATTTCCGGCCGTATGAGGGGGGTGTCAGGTATACCCCCCTGGCACAGAGAGGGGGGGTATGATCGCTCTGGAACGCAACATGGGGGGGAGGTATGCCGGATACCCCCCACCTCATTTTTGGGTTACGTGCATTTTTTACACGGTATTTGTGGAGCAGAGCACCTTCGGAGAATGGACTTCGGAACCTACTCAAACCTGGCAGAGGGGGGTATGATCCGGCCATACGGGGGGGGTGGTATCATGGACACCCCCCCACCCGGAGGCAGGGGGGGTATGATCGATTATCCATTCAATAACAGGGGTACCCACCCCCCTCCCCACCCATGCCCCTGAGGGGGGTAGGTAGGGGTCCTTTATTGCACTGACAGCAAGGGTAATTCAGCTGAACTCCCCGGCGGAACCCAATTTTTGGCCGGAGCAGGAACCAAAAAAGGGGAGGGGTACCCACCCCACCCATGCCATGGGGGATGGGTAGGGGTCCCTCAGCGGGAGGGAGGGACCCTGGCGCCGGTTCCGGGCCGGGAGTTTGGGAGGGGTGGGTACCCCTCAAGGTATGAAAGTCTGGTTCCCGGCCCCTCTCACAGCCTCATGACCGCGACACAATGTACACCCCCGCATACCGCCCCTCGGATCTCCGGCAGGAGTGTCCCGTTCACGCAGATCAGGGAGCTCGCCATATCAGAGCCGAGGGCAATGCCAACACACCCGATGCGCGATCCCGCAGCAATGGCGAGGATCGTGAGCAGGGAGGGGGGGCCGAGGAGCCGGCCGGCACTAAATGGACACACCCCTCCCCCGGGGGCCCCTGCCATATCCGCGAAGATATATAGAAGGAGCATCTTAAGGTTCGCTAGAGGCACCAGTCGGTTACCGGTGCCGGGAGTTGCAGCACCATGCAGGAAGTAATCAGGAAGATGATCACGGAAGCAATGGCTGCCCAGCATGCTGACGTGGACCAGATCAGGAAGAAACGCGGTGGAAAATTCGTCATCGACGACACGAAGGTCTATGTGGACGCGGTCAGGGACATGAAACCCGCAGCCGGGCAGAGCAAAGCCGTCTTTTCTCTGCACAAGGACTCGGTCAACGCCCATTTCGACATCTTAAAGGGCCTGACAAATACCATCCGTCCCGAGGACGACCCGTTCGTCGAGCACTATCAGACGCCGGTCATCCTCGAGATGCTCTATGACGCTGACCCGAAGTTCAGGAAGAGCACAGACGCGTTCATCAAGGCTGTCGGCAAGGCCGGGGCCCTGATCGGAAAGGAATCTGCCCGCCGGTATGCAGGCTTCTACGGCCCCACGTGTGTCGTGGACTTCGCCCTGATTCCGGGCAGCAGCAGCAACATCGTGAACCAGATCTTAAAGACCGTCAACATCCCTGTCGCACACAAGCAGACGATCCTTGCGGCCAAGTCATGGGCCATGAACACCTCGTACGGTATCGGCGATGTCTTTGCCCACTCCCTGGAAGGGGGGGCGACCCTTGCCGATGCGGTTGACCAGGAAATCGCCATGATCCAGTCCATCTACGACACGCCGGTCGATGCCCAGGCGAAACTGATGGACAGCGTGGGCCAGTCCTCGTTTGACTGCCGGAAGTACATGAAGCAGTACCGGACGAAGATGCAGGCTGCGGTCAAAGCCTCGCTCAACGAGGGCGTGCACTATGGCAACATCGTGACCGTCCCGGCCTACTGCGTGGGCGACGTTGCCCACCATATCGCCCAGTCCACGTACAACATGTGCAAGGACGACGTGATCATGGCCGTCATCGAAGCGGTAACGGAAGTCATGGACAAGACGCTGCACGCCGCAGCACCGAAGATGAAGTCGCCGCATGATGTGCTCTCGGTCGCCACCGGCTCATCGGCCGCGGCTGCCGAGTACATCCTCGAACTCGACGGGTTCAATGCCATCATGGTCGTGGACATGCTCACGAAACGCTACCATAACTACGTCCAGCTCTACCCGAAGCGTGGCGCCGCCATCGAGCTCCACAACTGCGACTTCATGGACATGATCTACCGCGGCTGGAAGCTGGTGGACAAGGCCCGGCGGATGCAGAGCAGTGAGCCCGGGGCACTGGTCCCGAAGGTGGGCGGGTTCAGCGTGGACCTCTCACCCGTCCTGAAGAACAAGGTGCTGGCCAACCCGCAGTGGTATGCGTACCCGGCCTGCGCCATGACGGTGCGGTTCTCGGCGATGATGCGCCTCTCCGACTACCCGTGCCTCTTAACGAGCGAGCCGGTAACAGCCACGCTGATGACCAACATCATCGCGCTCAACAAGGAGGTTGCAGCCGCGCCCGCACGGATCTGCAAGGACTGTGCCTCCGCTGCCTTGATGGACTTCCGGCACTGCTCCTGCCAGTGGAAGGAGGCGGTCTGAAGACCGCACGGGTGATCGCGATGAAGTGCTATATCTGTGCAAAGGAGGGAAAGGACAGCGATGCGGTTGCAATCTGCGTTGTCTGCGGCATGGGCACCTGCATGAAGCACACCATCCGGCGGGAGACCGATGTCTGGGAAGGGGGCTATCCCCTCCCGTCCCGCAAGCTGCCCAAAAAAATGCCCCGTATGCTCTGCCCTGAATGCGACGCAGTGTACGCGGGGGCGAAGTAATGGAGTCCCTGGTAAACCGCAGTATCGCGGAAGGCGTCGGGACCGGCCTCCTCGTGTACTTTGGCGCAGGCGCGGCGGCGATCACGCTGATGCTGGCCCATGGTACGAACCCGGCAACACCCTTTAACATCGGGATCGGCCAGCTCGGCGGGCTGGGCGACTGGTTTGCGATCGGGATCACCTTCGGGATCGTTGTCGCTGCGGTCATCTATGCACTCGGCCGGGTCTCGGGTGCGCACATCAACCCGGCTGTGACGATTGCGCTCTGGGCAACAAAACGGTTCCCGGCAAAGGACGCCGCAGCCTACATCATTGCCCAGTGCGCTGGTGCCGCGGCCGGCAGCCTTCTTTTCTTCCTGACAGCGGGGATGGACGCCGTCACGATCGGGGGGCTCGGGGCAACGGCCCCGTTCCCGGGGATCGGGTACGCCCAGGCGATCCTTGTTGAGACCATCGCGACCTTTGTCCTGGTGCTCGTGATCATGGGCAGTGCCGTGGACGAACGTGCCCCGCCGGGTTTTGCCGGGCTTGTCATCGGCCTGACGGTTGCCGGCATGATCACCATGGCGGGCAACATCTCCGGCGCTTCGCTCAACCCGGCCCGCACCTTCGGGCCATACCTCATGGACGCCCTTCTCGGTGGCCCGAGCCTCTGGGGGTACTTCCCGATCTACATCATCGGACCTGTCCTTGGCGGCGTGATCGCGGCAGTTTTCTACGACAGGATTACCGCCGGGCAGGCATAGGGACCGGATCCGGCCCGTGACTATGGAAGGGGGCCCTTCCCCCCTCACCCTTCCTTCCCTGCCGCCCGCCACGCCCCTTTCGGCACGGTGATCTCGAACCGCACGCCCTTCCCCGGCTCACCGTTCTCTACAATGGAGATACCGGTGATCGCAAGGATTTCGCGGGAGAGGAAGAGACCAAGGCCGGTGTGCTTCCCGAAGCCTTTCCGGAAGAGTTTCTGCTTGTCCCCATCGGATATCCCGACGCCGTTGTCCTGGTACAGGATGACAAGTCCGGCATCGGTTTCTTTCGTGGAGAAAGACATCTTCGTCACCCGCTCCCCGTGCCGGAGCGAGTTCTCCATGAGGTTGAAGAAGACCTTGACGATGAGGGGATCGGCGAAGATCTCGATGCCGGTCACCTCAGTCTGCACATCGACACCCGCCGGGCGGAGCTGGGTGAGTGCCTCGTTCACGACCGATCCGGCATCCTGCCACCGGGGCTCATTGACCCCGATATCCTCGTAGTATTTCGTGAACTCGATCTGCCGCTGGATGGCCTCCGCCGCCTGCGCCTCTTTTGCGATAAACGCCTCGTGCTTCGTGCCTTTGAGGTCCTCTTGCGAGAGTTCCAGGTATGCCCGGAGTCCCATGATCTGGTTCAAGATATCATGGCGGGTGATGGAGGAGAGCATGTTCAGTTTTTTGAGGGCGCTTTTTAAGGCCTCCTCTGCTTTCTTCCGTTTCGAGATGTCCCGGATAATCCCCTCGGTCCCCGCATATTCCCCGTGATCGTTCGTCCGCAACCGGACCGTGAGGGATACCCATAACGCCGAACCATCGGATTTTCTGAATTCCGCCTCCCAGTCCTGCACAGCACCGTTTCGCGCCTTCAATGCATCGAGGAGCTCTTCGCGTTTCTGCGGGTCTTTCCACAGGGTCGTTATTGGCAATCCGATCAGGTCCTGTACCGATCCGTACCCGAATACCCTCACTGCTGAAGGGCTTGCCATGACGATGGTATTCTCCCTGCTGACCCGGAAGAAGATATCCTGGATATTCTCGATCACGGTGCGATACCGTTCCTCGCTCTTGCGGAGCGCTGTTTCCATCTTTTTCCGATCCGTGATATCATGGAGGATGTGGACACTCCCGGCAACCGTACCGTCAGGATCACGGATGGGTGAAACGGTCAGGAAGAAATCTCCTTTTAGGTTCTCTTCATGGATATCGACCGAATGGCTATGGCCATCTTTGAGCAGGAGCCGGTGCGGGCAGAGTCCATGGGGAACTGAGGTATGGTGGACCACATCATGGCACCGGAGCCCGACCGCCTCTGCCGGTGTGACACCCAGGCGATCGGCCATTGCCTGGTTCACGCGGGTGATCCGGAACTGGTTGTCGATGATCGCGATCATATCCGGGACGGAATTGAACGTCAGTTCCCATTGTTCCTTCTCGTGCAGGATCGCCTTTTGCAGTCGCTGCCGTTCGGTGATATCGTGGGCGATCTCCGAAATCCCGACAACATCTCCCCGGTTATTCCGGATCGGCGATAAGGAAAGGGAGATCTGGATGTGCGTGCCGTCTTTTGTGATCCGTTCGGTCTCGAAACGCTCGACAACCTCTCCCTGCCGGATCCGTTCCATCAGCCGGTTCTTCTCCTCCAGCCGGTCCGGGGGGATGATCCGGGAGAACGGGTGCCCTGTCATCTCCTGCGACGTATACCCATAGAGCGTTTCTGCGCCGCTGTTCCAATCCGTGACGATTCCCTCGAACGTTTCCCCGATGATCGCATCTCCCGAGGACCGCACCACCGAGACCAGGCGCCGGCACATCTGGGTGTCATGGTGCATCCGGCCGCTGATATTCGAGACAATGGCTGCTATAATGACAAAGACCGCCGAGCGTGCGATCGCAGAGACCATTTCCGCGTGTGTCGGGGTGACGACCGTGAACACAAGTGCGCAATACACGAGGGACAGGCCAACGGCAAAGAGGACCCCGTGCTTCGGGTAATAATAGGCGGTCAGGATAATGGGGAGATAAAACAGGTGGGGGAGTACATACGAGATCCCATGAGTAAGCCCGAACACGTTCAGGAGTATAGTGAGGAAGGAACTGATGACGATGAGGGCAGGGAGCAGGAATGGCCTCTTCCCGAGATCATCAAAGAATAAAAAATCCATTTACCGGTATCCCGCGTTTACGATCAGTAATTCCTGTAATGATTTAAAGATTGGCGCGGGAACGAATGCAGGGCGGGCAAGCCCGAGGGAGGTCCTTACCGGGGGATACTCTCCGGTGTTCTTTCCCCTGCCGGGAGAGTATGCTGAACTGTTTACCAAATGCGAGGGGGGGTTCATCTGCCCGATCATACTCCCGCGGCTGTCACGATACCTGCATGCCCGCATACCGCCCCTGCAATCTCCGCAGGGTATGTCCCGTTTGTGCAGAGCCAGGAGAGGGCCATGTCCGAACCAAGGGCAATACCAAAACACCCGATGAGCGATCCCGCGGCAATGGCAAGGATCGTGAGCAGGGTGGGGAGGCCAAGGAGCCGGCCGGCAATCGATCCGCGGACACCTCCGCTTCCCAGCACCGGGACCATCACCATGAGCACGATAGCAAAGAACCAGAGGCTGGCCAGCCACCGGTGGGAGAGGAGGAGCTGCCGGGTCTTTTTCGTGAGATCGGACAAAAGCGGCCCGAGCCAGGGGACCCGGTACAGGAGATCGAAGTTCAGCGCCATGAAGAGGGCGGCAATCAGGTCAACCGCAACAATGGCAAGGGCCATGTACCACCAGGGAATGCCAAGGGCAATCCCGACCGGGATCACGGTCTCCTTACCGGCAGGAGGAAGGAGATACGCTACAATGAGCCCGTCAAGAATCAGGAATGACTCCTGCGGGAGGGTGAGGAAAAGAACGACCGCAATGGCGATGGCAACCGCTACCGGGAGGAGAAACGCAAAAACCCGCCATGACCGGGGCGAGAACGGGGGAATCTCGTGGAACATGCGCCGGAATCCTCATCCAGTCAATACCACGGGCAGAAAGATAAACTGCACAGGTCCGTGCAGCGGGGGGTGACCGGTCCTGTGACAGGCAGCTGACAGAGACGGTGGACTGGCCCACCCCGCCGTTCCCACCCTGCACGAAGATACCTTACTTCGCGTCGATCCTTGCTTCCAGTGGCAGGCTTTTCGTGCTCAGGCAGTCTTCCTTTACGGGCAGGTCTCGCACTTCCCGGTGCAGTTCTCATCGCAGGTGTCAGGAATCTGCCGTGCCTCTTGTGTCAAACGTTCATATCACGGAAAAATGGTGAAACGAGGAGCATTATTCGGAATCAGTCTGCCTTCTCTTCCTCGGTCACCTGGGCAAGCACCTGCGCTGTGGGACCGATATCGATGATTTTCCCGCCCCGCATCAGGGCGAGCCGGTCACAGATGTCGCGGACAAAGTCCATATCGTGCGAGACCACGATGAACGTCTCGTCCATCTCGTCGCGGGCGTGCAGGATCGAGTGTTTCACGTCCTGCTTTGTTATCGGGTCCATGGTGCCGGTCGGCTCATCAAGAATGACAAGCCGGGGCTCGCGGATGAGCACCTGGGCGAGCGCCACACGGTGCCGCTCCCCGTCCGAGAGTTCACCGGGCATCCGGTTCAGGATAGCCTTTGCCTTCTCTTCGGAAAACCCGGCCATCCGGAGCGTGACAACCGCTTTTCTCACTGCAAGCTCCTTGGGGAACTCCAGGCCGATCGAGTCCGTCAGGTTGTCGATGACCGTGCGGTGCGGGAAGAGGTCGTACTCCTGGTGGAGGAGGCCGATGTACTCCTTGGCCCTGCCCCGCTGGTCGATGCCGGGCTTTGTCATGTCCACCCAGTCCTCACCGATCAAAACGTTCATCTCGCCGCTCGTGGGCTCGATGATACCGGAGATGATCCGCGAGAGCGTGGTCTTGCCCGCCCCGCTCTTGCCGATGATGCCGAAGATCTCCTTCTTTGCCACCTCAAACGAGACCGTGTTCACGGCTTTCACAACGCCGCGGTCGACCGATATGTACCGCTTGGTCACGTCACGCGCCTGGAGGATCTGCTCTCCCAGCTCAACGGGTTCTGCGTCCTCGATCTCGTGGTAGTCTTTCACAAAGGATTTGATAACGGATTTCGGGGACCCGATGGCTGCAATCCCACCGTCGGCAAGGAGGAGGGCGCGGTTGGCCATGTCCTCGATCACCTGCGAGAAGTGCGAGGTGACGACCATCCCCATCGCGTTCTTCTGTGCGGCGTCAAGGAGCATTGCGTGCACGAGCTGTGCCGTCTCCGGGTCGAGGGTCCCGGTGGGCTCATCGGCAAAGAGCAGGGCCGGGTTCTTGGCCAGCTGCCGTGCAAGGACAACGCGCTGTTTCTCCCCTCCCGAGAGATCGCGGGCGATGTGCATCATCCGGTGCGAGAGTTTCACCTGGTCGATCAGGTCGGCAGCGCGGTTCACTGCATGTTCCTGCGGGTACCGGATATCGTCGAGGGCGTGCAGCACGTTCTCGATCACCCGGTCGTCACCATACAGGGCGAACGTGCGCTGGAACATGATCGCGGTCCGGTTCATGACCCGGGACTTCATCCCGTCGCTCTTCTCGTCCCAGAGGTCGACATCGGCCGCGACCAGTTCCCCGCCGCATTCGGGACACTTCCCCCCGGCCCGGCTCTGCACGTCTATGAACGCACAGCGGGTGCAGGCAGACACATGGTAGACTACCGATCCTTTCGTCGGCGGCTGCTCCACCCCGCGGAGAAGGTGCATCAACACGCTCTTCCCGGCACCGCTCCTTCCGATGACCCCGAGGATCTCCCCCTCAGGGATCTCGAATGATACCTTGTTCAAAACCCGTGTACCGTCAAAGTCCATGCAGAGGTCATTGACGCTGATGAATGGCTGTGGCATGGTTCGCTTCTCACTCCTTGTGTGCTGGTGCAGGAACGCGTTCCCACACAATACTGTGAAATTGCCCGTCCTTTCGCGCAGGGCTGACGGCGGCCCGGTGCCGGGGCCCGTACCTTGCTGGCAACCCGTACCCGTGCTTGTGGTCCGGACCTGTAATCGTTTTGCAGGGCTCCCCTCGCTGTAATGGAATTATTACACATATGAGCATAAAGATTTAAGGATCCCTGTCCAAGAAGAGTGTGCGGACCGGGCGCCGGTGTGCATCTCCCGGGGGCCTTTGCAAGTTCCCGGCACACCGGGTTTCCCCGCCCGCCCATGATAAAAGAGGCCACCCCGTACCTTTTCGGGCCTGTTTTTCATCAGCAGATTCCGGCAGCTTCAGCGGACCATCCCTTCATTCCCTGCGACTGCCACAGGAGAAGCGTCATGATTAAAGGGGGCTGCCACGGTTTTTTCCGGACAGAGGGCGGATGCTGCACGTCACAGCGGTTTACCGGAACGTTCCATCTTCACCGGAACGGACCATCGCAGGAGCGCGGGAGGCCGGCCGGGTTTGGACAAGGTATCGCTTGATGGTCCGGTACGGGGGTGCACTGTCGCGGAACTTTTCCATCCGCGTGACACGGTACCGGCACCGCAGAAACGGCCCCTGGTGGATCCGCTGGAGAAAGCCCGATATGGCCGGCCCTGCCGATTCCTCAAGCTCGAAATACGATCGCAGTTCCCGCACCGTGACCCAGCATTCTGCAGTATCCGATGCTTCCATGTACCGCTCCAGCAGTTCGGGGATGTCAGGATGATGGTGCATGGCAGGGAACTCCAAAAAATGTATTATGGAACGATCTCACAGGAACCGTAATCCTTTGCCGCAGCTGCCAGGCCGGTGCCGTCCCCAGGTGAAAAGAAACCGTGGAGAGGGGCGCTGCGGGTATATTGTACTGAAGGGTGCTGGTTCTCTTCTGTCATGGGTTCACCGGCCGTGCGTTTGTCGTACGATAATTACTCATATGCGCATAAATAATTTTAGAATGTATCCCCGTAAGGCTGCGGGACAACCGGCCCGCAACAAAGAGAAATGTGGCGGGACGCCGTACGCCGGAGAAAATGGAGGATAACTTCGACCTTCACCATGACGAAGAACGCTTCGCGTTCTTCTTATGGCTCGGGCCTGATGGCCCTCACCACGACGAAGAACCTTCCCTGTTCGATTCTGATGGCTCAAGGCTGATAGCCCTCACCAACTCGAAGAACGCTTCGCGTTCTTCTCCTGGCTCGGGCCTGATGGCCCTCACCATGATAATAAACATAGAACTCCAACGTAACTCTACGAAACCATCCTTCACAATTTCCAGTATTTTTGGTGAGACGATATGAGCGACAATATGTACCTGGACCAGCAGCCGATGGCAGCGGTGACGTTTGCGGAGAACCCGGAACCCCGCTGCCCCTGCCTCCTGCTGCTCGACACGTCAGGATCGATGGCCGGCGAGGCGATTGCCGAACTCAATGCCGGCATCAAATCATTCTATGCCGAACTCCAGAGCGACTCCCTTGCGATAAAGCGGGTCGAGGTCGCCCTGATGACGTTTGGCCCGGTGCGGGTCATCTCCGAATTCAATACCGCGGAATGTGTCTTTGACCCGGAGCTCGTTGCAGAGGGCGACACCCCGATCGGCGAGGCAATAAGGAAGGGGATCGAGCTGATCCGTGCCCGGAAAGAGCAGTACCGGGCAAACGGCATCTCCTTCTACCGCCCGTGGATCTTCCTGATCACGGACGGCGCACCGACCGACGAATGGCAGAGCGCCGCAAGCCTCGTCCGCGAGGGCGAAGCCTCCAAGAACTTTGCCTTCTTCACGATCGGTGTCAACAAGGCGGACATGAAGGTCTTGAAGCAGATCTCGGTCCGCGAACCTGTGAAACTCCAGGGCCTCAAGTTCCGCGAGTTCTTCCAGTGGCTCTCCAATTCCATGAAGTCCGCGTCCCGCTCCAACCCCGGGGACCGCATCCAGCTGGCACCCCCGCTCGGCTGGAGCGAGATATGAGCTGGAAGGTTGCTGCATCCTCTGTCACGGGAAGTTCGCACGCAAACCGTGGTGAGAGCGGGCAGGACTTCTGCCGGGCCGGCTCTATCCGTATTGCCGACAACGAGTACTTCATCGGTCTTGTTGCCGATGGCGCCGGGAGCACGACCGACGGAGGCAGGGGGGCAGAGATCGCCTGCGACTCCCTGCACGCATCCATCCTCGACACCCTCCGGCAGGATGGCGACATCGCCGCGATTCTCGACGCAACAATACGCCAGTGGGTCACGACAGCCAGGGACGCGATCGCACAAGAGGCTAATGAGAAGGGGAAGCGACTGAGGGACTTTGCCTGCACGCTCCTCGGGGTGGTGGCGGGCAGCGGCCATGCTCTTTTCTTCCAGATCGGCGACGGGGCAATCGTAATTCATACAGACGGGGCGTACCAGACAATCTTCTGGCCCGATCAGGGGGAGTACGCAAACACCACGTTCTTCCTCTCAGACGAGACATACCTAAAAACCCTGAGCATTAACCATCGGGAAACTTCACCCGATGAGATCGCCCTCTTTACTGACGGTCTCCAGAACCTCGCCCTCTCCTTTGCGCAGAAACAGGCCCATGCCGGGTTTTTCCAGCCGCTCTTTGTTGCCCTCCGTAGCGACCCGGCAACGGCATTCTCCGACTTTGCCGGGCAACTGAGACGCTTCCTTCTCCGGGACGATGTCTCGGCACGGAGCGACGACGACAAGACCCTTGTCCTTGCCATACAGGGATAACATGACAACGCCCTCTTCCCGATCCCCGTTTTACGACAGCCGCGGCAGCCCGGTCCGTCTCGGCAAACGCATCGGGAGCGGCGGTGAAGGGGATGTGTACGAACTGCTCTCGTCCCCCGCCACAACCGTTGCCAAGATCTACAAGAAGCCACTCGAAGAGCACAAGCAGGAGAAACTCCGGCTGATGGCCCGGGGCTGCAATGACGAGCTGGAGGCGATCTCGGCCTGGCCAAGCGACGTCCTCACCTCCCGGCCCGGCGGCCCGGTGGTCGGCTTCATCATGCCGAGGATCTCGGACGCGGAGCCGATCCACAAAGTGTACGGGCCCACGCACCGCAAAGAGACCTTCCCTCACGCCGACTGGCGCTTCCTGGTCCGGGCAGCCAAGAACCTTGCAGCTGCGTTCTGCGTCATCCACAAGTACGGCTATGTCATCGGGGATGTCAACGAGGGCAACATCCTTGTCAACGACACGGCCTGCGTCCGCTTGATCGACTGCGACTCGTTCCAGGTGAGGTCAGGTAGCCGGACCTATTACTGCGAAGTTGGCGTTGCGCACTTCACCCCGCCGGAACTCCAGAAGACGGACACCTACCGGCTCGAACGCACACAAAACCAGGACAACTTCGGGCTTGCCGTCCTGGTCTTCCAGCTCCTCTTCCTCGGCCGTCACCCGTATGCCGGCGTCTATTCCGGGAAAGAGGACATGCCCATCGAGAAGGCCATTGCCGAGTTCCGGTTCCCGTACGGCAGGAATGCCCGGGCACGCCTGATGGCCCCGCCGCCCAACTCCGTGGGCCTCGCGGTTGTCCCGGATACGATTGCCTCCCTCTTCGAGCGGGCCTTTGCCGAGGCCGGCATGCGCGACTCCGGCCGCCCGAGCGCGGAGGAGTGGTGGGATGCACTCGACCCGTTCGAGAGTAAACTCCGCCGTTGTGTCAAGGATAGTGTCCATTACCACTATTCCGGTCTCTCGTCCTGCCCGTGGTGCCAGCTCGAAGCAGCATCCGGTGTCCTGCTCTTCCTCTCAGCTGACAGCATAACGAAGATAGACCTCCGGCGCGAGTGGCAGAAGGTTGAGGCGATCCCCTCCCCAGGAACCCTGCCTGCCGTCACGCCCGGCATGTATTACGTGCAGCCTGCGCCCCTCAAGCCGTCGGTTATGCAATCGCTGCAGTTCCGGAAGTTCCGCCAGCTGGCCGGAATTGCTCTCGCGGTTGCCTGCCTCATCCTTGCCATTGGGGAGCTGGTCACCGATCCGCTCGTGATCCTCCTCATCGGCCTTGTTGCCATTGCCCTCTTCTTTGTGCCCGGCAGCGAGGAGACGGAGCGGAAGAAGCGCTGGTCCCATCTCGAGACAGCGGAATACATGTGGCGGCTCTGGAGCACAAAATGGACCGACGAGGCCGGGGATGCGGCGTTTTCTGCCCAGCTCGCGAGGCTCCGCGAACTGAAGCAGGCCTACGAACGGATCGACCGGGAGTTCCAGCGGGGCGTGATGGCGCTCGAAAAGACCGTACGCGACGAGCAGATCAGCGGTTTTTTAGAGCGGTACGCAATCGCGTCAGGCAGTCTCACCCGGATCAATCCCACCCAGATGGCGTCCCTGACTGCCGCGGGGATTGTGACTGCCGCGGACGTGACGCCGGGAAAACTCCGGCGCGTCCCGTTTCTCGATCCCAAGGTCTCCGGTGAGTTGATCTCCTGGCGGGAGCGGCTGGAGAAGGCATTCCTGTTCGATCCCGGGAAAGGCGTGAGCCGGTCCGGGATCCGGGCGCTCGTCCACAAGTACCAGCCGCAGATGCGGCCGGTCGAGGCCGAGCTGGTGCAGGGCATCCAACGGCTTGCCCGGATCCAGCAGGACGTACTCAAAAAACGGGTCAGCCTCCGTGCCCCGGTCGAGAAACGGGCTAAAGAGCTGGCGCAGGCACGGGCAGACTACCGCCCCTTCGAGAGCGACATTGAGGAGGCGATCCGCCGGGACATCGAGACGCTCATCCGGCGTATCGTTGCCCGGTAAGGGGTGGTGCCTGCACCCCCAGATCAGGCGTCTCCTACAAACGCAAAGTCGATGTATCCCTTATACGGGTCGGTCCCGAGCAGTTTCACTCGCACTTTCTGACCCACGCGAAGGCCCCGCTCTTTTTCGAGGACCCGCCCCTCTGCCGGGGGAGAGAGGAGCCGGACATAGGTCCCTTTCATGGACGCACCGGTGACAAGAGCGGGGAAGATCTCCCCGATCCGGTTTCTCAGGAGCACGGCAGCAGCAGCCTTGCGCATGAACCGTTCCGCCTTCTTGGACTGCTTCTCCTGGTCGGTCAGCCACTGGCAGATCTCCTCGAGTTCCCGCGGGGTGTACGGGACTTCCTGCCGGTCGATCACCGACTTGATGAGCCGCTGGATGACGAGATCAGCATAGCGCCGGTTGGGTGCCGTGCCGTGCGTGTAATCCGTGACAGCAAGCGCGAAGTGGCCGATTGGGGTGCTGTTCGGCTGGAGCATGGCATATTCCCCCGGCCCCATCAGTTTGACAATGGTCAGCGAGAGGTCCGGGAAGCGCTCCGGGTCCTTCTCCCGCTGCCGGTCCAGGAACCGGGCAAGAGCTTTGACATCGGGCTGGTCCGGCAGGTCTTCGCCAAGCGCTGCGGCGACAAGGACGATCCCGTCCCAGTGCTTGGGCACCCGTACGATCCGCTCGATCCGGGGGACACCCGCTGCTGAGAGGAACGCCATCATGGTCCGGTTTGCCGCAACCATGAACTCCTCGATGAGCGACCGGGCCGCGTTCTTCTCCACGAGGAGCAGTTCCCTGACCTCGCCCTTCTCGTATATGGCCTGTGCCTCGATGGTCTCAAGGTCAAGGGAGCCCTGCCCGGTCCGCTTCTGCCGGAGGCGCACCGCCGCCTCGTTCTGGAGCCGTACCTGGTCAGCGAGCCCGGGAATGATGCTGACATTGTCGGGCTCGGGGACTTTTCCTTCAAGCCAGGCACCGACCTGCTCGTACACCAGTTTTGCCTTATTCTCGACCAGCGCCCGAGTGATCGTGCCGTACCGGATGTTCCCGTCCGGGAGAACCCAGTAGTCCACGACCATCGCAAGACAGTCCTTCCCCGGCAGGAGGGAGGTGATCCCTGCCGAGAGTTTCAGGGGAAGCATAGGAAAGGTTGCCACGTCGAGATAGATCGAAGCGCCGTTGAGGGCGGCATGCCGGTCGGTCCGGGTGTTCTTCGGGACGCGGCTGTCGACATCGGCAATGGCGACCTGCACATGGATCTCGCCGTTTGCCTCCTTCTCGCAATACTCGATCTGGTCAAGGTCCATGGAGTCGAAGTTGTCAATGGATGACCAGAGGAGGGCACGCAGGTCTTTTGTGGAATGGCGTGGCCATTTCTGGTCGCCTTCCTCCATGCTCCCGACTTCCCGCATCACGGCATTGGAAAACTGTGGCCTGAAACCGTACTTCTTCATGGCATCCCAGGCAATTGCCTCCATGTCAACTGCAGGGGCACCGCGTCGCTTTCGTGGCATTCTGGTCATGGTTCGTGATCAAGACAGTGTGTCAGCTCTTCTCCCATATGTCCTGATCGGACCGGACAAGGGGATCCGGGGGCTGGGGGGGAATGCCGGTTTTTCGTGTATTTTTTCCAATGAACTGCCGGCAGGTTTACGGAAAATGAGGGGATAGTGAGGGGACGATGTTCATCCATTACTTGTTCGAGCCTTAGTGATTTTTCTGTTCAATTGAAATCATCATTCAATAGATGGGGGCTGATGCCGCCATACCCCGGTTGTGATGAACGGCCGCCGCCCCGAAGGGCGCCCCGCGGCGGCTTCAAATTCTTTTTTTTGATAACAACCTTTGTTGGAGTACCCCTTTCAGGTAATACAGAGGCATCGCCTGCGCCCCCGCCCCCTCGGGAGCTGGGCTGGCGCAAGGGGGGCGATCGAAGTAAAAAAATAGGTATTCTTCAGAGCGAAAAAGGGACGGTATCAACGGCTATTTGACTGTCAGTGCACTTGGTATCTGTTCAGGAGTAAAAGAGAGGGGCTGATTCATCCTCCAGTCGTCCGACTTTGAAAATATCAGGAAAAACGGGATGAAAAAATCTCCGTTCTATCCCGCCGGCCTCACATCTTCGACTGGTCTCTCGGGAGTGCCGTGCCGCGGGCTGCCGGGCCTTTTGCGCCAAGGCCGAGCATTGGGTCGCGTTTTTTCTTCTTCTGGCTCTCCTCTTCCGATGTCGAAGCTTTGGAGAGGTGGCATTCAACCGGGTCCTTATCCCCGGGGCAGGTTTTTGCCGAGAACTCCACGCAGTCGCTGCAGGCCGGCACCTGGGAGGGCAGCAGCGAGGGGAAGTGGCTCTTCCAGAGGGCAGGATCGATCTTGCCCTGTTCGAGGAATCGCTGGATATGCCGCGCCGTGTACTTCATGTGCAGATCATTAGTCGTTGACGCAGATATGCTCTTCTTCCCCGCAGGAGCAGGTGTCCTGGCGGGCAATCTCATCAAGGAAGGCCATGCCGTACTTCTCCCGCTTCACCGCCCCGATACCAAAGACCGTCGAGAGGTCTGCCATACCGGACGGCCGACGGGAAGCGAGCTCCTGCAGGGTCCGGTCAGGGAAGATGACATACGGGGGCACGCGGTTCTCTTCGGCAATCTCCCGGCGCAGCGCTTTCAAACGCAGGAAGAGGTCTTCGCTGCCATGCACCGGCACCACCGCCGGCGAGGCACGGCTTCGCACCGCAGGATCTTCCGGCGCCGGAAGCATCACGCAGCAACGGTTCTTCAGGATCTCATCGGCCCTGGTCGTGCACCCGATCACGGGATACTGCTCGCCGGCGCGGGAGAGGAATCCCTGCCGTACCATCTCCTGGATCCAGGTGCGGTACTGCGCTTTGCTATACTTCTTCCCGGTCCCGTACGCCGGGAGTGTGGTGAGATTGTACTGCCGGGCCTTCTCGTTTTTTGCGCCCCTCAGGACATCGGCGATCAGGTCGATGCCGAAATTACGAGGGAGCTGCTTTACGCAACCCGCGATCATCTTTGCCGCATCCGTGCAGTCCGTCATCTCGGGGGGGTGATCGCAGGTATCGCACGAGCCGCAGTTCTCCTGCGGGTAGTCCTCGCCAAAGTAGGTGAGCAGGAACTTCCGGCGACAGCCGGTCGTCTCGCAGTACTCTTGCATGTCCTGGAGTTTTGCAAGGGAGATCCGCAGGTGCTGGCCGCTGTCATCATTATGTTCGATCATCGAGCGGATTCGGGCGTAATCGCCCCGGCTGAAGAGGAGGATGCACTCGCTGTACTGGCCGTCACGGCCGGCCCGGCCCGTTTCCTGGTAATACCCTTCAAGAGTCTTGGGCAGGTCATAGTGAATGACGAACCGCACGTCCGGCTTGTCGATCCCCATGCCGAAGGCCACCGTGGCGCAGACCACCTGCACCCGGTCGCGGATAAAGGACTCCTGCACCCGCTCCCGCTCCTGCCGGGAAAGTCCGGCGTGGTACGCGGCCGCAGAAAAGCCCCGTCGTTGTAAGTCCCCGGCAACCCTCTCGGTCTCCTCGCGCGACAGGCAGTAAACGATCCCCGACTCCCCACGGTGCTGCCCGAGGTAATCGGCAAGGAAGACCAGCGGGTTCTTCTTTGGGGCAACGCGGTACCGGAGGTTCCCCCGGTTGAAACTTCCCGTGAATTCCCGGGCACTCTCCATCTTCAGCTGCTGCCTTATGTCCCGTCGTACCCCGGGGATTGCGGTTGCGGTCAGGGCAATGAGGGGGATGCCGGGGAATACCTCTTTGATCCGGGCAAGCTGCCGGTACTCGGGCCGGAAGTTGTGGCCCCACTCCGAGATGCAGTGGGCCTCGTCGATTGCGATCAGCCGTACGCGGGCGGTGGCAAGCGACGAGAGGAAACCCGGCTGCATGCATTTCTCCGGTGAGATGAAGAGGAGACGGAGGCTCCCGTCGGAGATCCCCCCCGTGATCCGGGTACGCTCCCGGGGATCGAGGGTGCTGTTCCAGGCAGCTGCCGGGATCCCCCGGGCCTGCAGGTCGTCTACCTGGTCCTTCATTAAGGAGATGAGGGGAGAGATGACCAGCGTGAGACCCCCCAGGTACAGGGCAGGAAGCTGGTAGCAGAGCGATTTTCCGCCGCCGGTCGCCAGGATCGCAAGGGTATCGTTGCCGGAAAGAACGGAGCCGATGATCTCTTCCTGGAGCGGCAAAAACGAGGATGAGCCCCAGTACTGCCGGAGAAGTTCGTGTATCGTTGCCATGGGAACCTGAAAATCCCTGAACAGGTCAGGAGACGTTTTTCAGGATTCGGCAGGAATCAGGGAAAAACCTTTGGTGCGGGACGCGCAAGTGCACGGCTCAAAAAAAGAGGTAAAGTCGGGACGGTTGCCGCCGGAACCACAGGTTTTATCCCGCTGCCCCGAAAATCCATTAAGGAAGAACATGACCAGAAAATGCAGTTCCTGTGGTATCCCGGCACCTGACGGCGAATCACGGTTCTGCAACCGGTGCGGGGCCGCGATCGTGGATGAACCGGAACCGCAGTTTCCGGTCTGCGGAACCTGTGGCGCACAGGTTGCCGATCCCCTGGCACAGTTCTGTGACAAGTGCGGGGGGCCGGTGAAGAAATCCCTGGCCTGCCCCACGTGTGGGAACAAGGCAATCGATGAGAACTCGAAGTTCTGCACCCGGTGCGGGACAACGTTTGCAAAGCCGGGGACCTGTGCGTCGTGCGGCTTTGTCAATCCTGAAGACGCCGGCTTCTGCAACCGGTGCGGGGCTGCACTGAAGGCGGCTGCCGCCCCGCCCGCAGCGGCACCGGCATCGCCTGCCCCGTCCGTGGTCCTCACCCCGAAGCGCGCTCCCCTCCCGGTACCGGAAGAGACTCCCGCGGCCGACTGGGACCCCTGGTCCGACAGCCCCGGCGAACAGGAGGCCCCGGTGCCCTCCCCGCAGATCCGGGTCCCGCAGAAGAAATACTCCCACCTCCCCCTGATAGCAGATGAACTGAAGGATTACAAGAAATCCGCGGCCGTGATGGACAACTTCCCGTCACCTGCTGAACCGGCGTCCCGAAAGAAAGGCGGCCTCAACTTCTTAAAAAAGTAGGCGGTGCCGGTGAGGCCACCTCATCCAAACCCGAAAACGTATAACCGCTCAGGGTACACGAATTACTATTCCCCGGGGGGTGACGGTGCATGAAGTCTGCAATTCCCATTCTGGTTCTGTTCCTTGCAGCGTCCTGCCTCGCATTTCCTGCCGCTGCCGAGGTCTACTACAGCGCCAGTACCCCCCAGATCATCACGAAGGGCGACACGTTTGTTGTCAGCGGCATCGGCGCGAAAAACAGCACGGTCGCCCTCTGGATTATCGGGAGGGAGTATTTCGATGTCAGGACCGTGACCCCAGACCGGTACGGCAACTTTTCCCTCATATACAAGCCGACCGACACCATGAAGTTCCAGAACGGGCAGTATGCCGTGGTGCTCCAGGACCCCGGGCAGTCGCGTTCCTTTGAGATCGGGCCCGGAAAGGACACGGGGGGCAACCTGACGGTCATGAACCGGGGGAAGATCATCTTCCGCCTCGGCCGGATGGAAGACCTACCGGGCAATGTCCAGCGGGAGGCTGAGGCACTTGCATCCTCGGCCCGGCTGGAGGGGGTAGATGACGTCTTCCTTATCCGGTATTTCTCGGTCGAGAAACCGTCCATCTATATCGACGGGATCATCCCTGCCTCAGACTCGCGCCTTCCGGATACAACGACCGGCGAGAAGATCGTCATTGCCGGCACCACGAACCTGCGGGGCGATGATGCGATCCATGCTATCATCTCTGATGCCGGGTCCGGTGTAGCTATCACCACCAAAGACATCGCCATCCTCCCCGGCAGCAGCCTGAACAGGTGGTCGTACGTCCTGGAAGAGCCCGGCCTTGAACCGGGGAAGTATCGTATCACCCTGTCCAGCGCGGCAATGGGAAGCGAAGAGAGCGCCACGGCATACTTCATTGTCAGGAACGCGGACGGTAATGTTCCCACTCACCAGCCCCCAGTACCGCTGCCACCCGGTGAAACTTCCCTTCCGGACTGGCTCGACAAGCTCCTCATTCTCGGCATCATCTTTGTCGGTGCCGTCATTGTCTATACCCTTACAAAAGAGTGACGGGGTAAAGGGAGAGGGATTGCCCCTCAAAAAAAACAGGATTACGAGAAGTATTCCACGATATTTTTGAAGATCTGCATGTTGGGCGATTCCATGGGGACCGGCCTTCCCTCGCGTCGTGCCTGCTCTTTTACCAGCGGCCAGTCGTACAGGTTGTAAAATTCCATGGCCCGCTCCGGGTGCGGCATCATGCCAAGTACTTTCCCATTGGCTGAGGTGATGCCGGCAATATCCTCAAGCGCCCCGTTGGGATTGTACGGGTATTCGCCGTCTGCCGGGCTCATGTCCTCGCGGCAGTAGGTGAACGCCACCATCTTCTTCTGTTTGATCTTTTTGAGCGTATCTGCCGAACACGAGAAGTTCCCTTCCCCGTGGGAGACGGGACACCAGATGCGCTCGATCCCCTTTGTCCAGAGGTTATCGTTTGCCGGTTTCAGGGTGACGAACCGGCACTCAAGCCTTCCGCCGCGGTTCGGCATGAGGGCGATATCCCGTGCATAATTCCGGTCAAACGCGGGTACGATCCCGAGGTTTGCCAGGATCTGGAACCCGTTGCAGATGCCTAGCACGAGATTGTCACCATCCAAAAACTCCTGGAGTTCATCCCAGAGATTGTTCCTGACACGGTTTGCAAAAGCATTCCCGGCACCGGTGTCGTCGCCATACGAGAACCCGCCCGGGAAGACGAGGAGCCGGTAGTCGGAGAGCTGCCGCTCCCCCGCGATCAGGTCGTTGATGTGGACGATGTCCGAGCCCATGCCGGCCCGGACCAGCGCCTCCTGTGTCTCCATCTCGGAATTGATCCCGTACCCGCTCATGATAAGGGCCTTCTCGGGGATCATCGTGCGGGCTGCGGGTGCCTTCGGTGTCACGGTCGGACGCCGGATATTCCTCTTTGCTGCTGCCATTGTCAGTACCCCCCGAATGGTGCCTTGTAGGCTTTTTCCAGTTCATCGACACCGACATCGAGCAGCAGGACGCGGCCGCTGATTCGCAGGCGGCTGCCGCCCGTCCGGCCGACCAGTACGGCATCCGCTCCCAGCGTCTGCTCAAACGCCCGCTTATGATCGGGTGCAACCGTGACCACGAACCGGGAGAGCGACTCCGAGAAGAGGAAGTAGTCGGGCCGCATGCTGTCCGGCACCGGGAGCGTGAGGTCCATGCCGAGCCGCCCGGCAATCGCCACTTTGGCGAGCGCAACTCCGAGACCTCCGTGGCTGACCGGGAATGCCGAGGCTACGAGCTCGTGGGCAATCGCGGAGGCCAGGCGGGTGTACCGTTCCTTTGCTGCCCCTGCGTCCAGCACCGGCACGGTATTGCCGGGGCTCCCAAGGTGGGCGAAGTACTCGGACCCGCCCAGCTCCTCCCTTGTCTGCCCAACGATATACACGATGTCGCCTGCGATCTTTGCGTCCAGCGAGACGGCCTTTGCCGCATCCGGGTGGACGCCGATGGACGAGATGAGGAGCGTTGGCGGGACCGAGACCTTCACGGGATTATCGTCCGCGTCGAACCCCGAGAAGTCGTTGAACATGGAGTCCTTGCCGGAGATGAAAGGTGTCCCGAATGCTTTCGCAACATCGTAGCATCCCTGTGCCGCGAGCTTCAGCTGCCCGAGGCGCTCCGGATCATCGGATGAACACCAGCAGAAGTTGTCGAGGATCGCGATCGTATTTGGGGGAATGCCCATCGCGACAAGGCCACGGATAGCGGTGTCGATACCGGCACCGGCCATCTGGTAGGGATCGATCTCGGAATATGAAGGGAAGAGAGCCTGCGAAAGCCCCACCGCTTTCTTCGAGTTCAGGACCACCTTTGTCAGGGTCGCGACCGACTGGACCCTGCCCTTGCCCTGGACCGGCCCGAGCACGTGGCCGCCCTGTACGGTATGGTCGTACTGGACGGTGACGAACTCCGTTGAGCAGATGTTCTTCTGCTTCATCATCGCAACGAGCGTTGCATCGAGCCGGTCGGGGCAGGGGACATTCGGCTCAGGGTTCGCTTTTCTTTCAAAGCGTGTCGTTAACTGTTTCTTCGGGAGGCCGTCATGCAGGAAGTCAAGCCCGATGTCCATCACGGTTTTGCCCCCGCACTCCACCACGCACCGTCCGGAGTCGGTAAATTCCCCGATCACGGTTGCTTCCACGTCGCGACGTGCCATCAGGTCCATGAATGCCCCGAGGTTATCAGGGGGCACAGCGAGCGTCATCCGCTCCTGCGATTCGGAGATCCAGACCTCCCACGGCGCCATGCCGTGGTACTTCAGCGGGACACGGTCGAGATGGACGTGGCAGCCGTTGCATTCCTTTGCCATCTCTGCCACGGAACAGGAGAGTCCCCCGGCGCCGTTGTCCGTGATGCTCCGGTACAGCCCGGGGTCGCGGGCCTCCTTGACGATCACGTCCGAGAACTTCTTCTGGGTGATCGGGTCTCCGATCTGCACTGCGGTGACCGGGCTCTTGGAATCGAGCGCCTCCGAGGAGAACGTGGCCCCGTGGATCCCGTCCTTTCCCACCCGGCCGCCAACCATCACAATGAGGTCGCCCTTGTGCGCTGTCTTCTCGTGCAACTTCCGCCCGCCCGTTTCCCGGGGCATGATCCCGACGGTCCCGGCAAACACGAGCGGTTTTCCCGCGTACCGGTTGTCGAACCAGCAGAAGCCCTGCGGCGTCGGGATGCCCGAGCAGTTCCCCCCGACTCCCACGCCCCGCACAACGCCATCGAGGATCTGCCGGGGAGAGAGGACCGGGTTTGATCTGTCCTTCCCGCGGAAGAGGGATGGGCCGGTCTCCGGGTCACCGACGCAGAAACCATAGATGTTGATACAGGGCTTTGCCCCGAGGCCAAAGCCGATGGTGTCGCGGTTCACCCCCACGATGCCTGTGAGCGCCCCGCCGAACGGGTCAAGCGCTGAGGGCGAGTTGTGGGTCTCGACCTTATGCGTCACGATGAACTCGTCATCGAACACGATCGCACCGGAGTTGTCGGAGAAGACCGAGACGCAGATGTCCTTTTCCCCTGCTGCCTCACGGATCTCGTTTGTTGCCGCCTGGATGAACGTCTTGTACAGCCCGCGGGGCACATCGTCGTCCATGGCGGACGCGAAGATCGTGTGCTTGCAGTGCTCGCTCCAGGTCTGGGCAAGCGATTCAAGTTCCACATCGGTCGGCTTTCTCCCAAGCGTGCGGAAATGATCGCGGATGGTGTGGAGCTGGGCAAGGTCAAGGGCCAGCGGCCCCCGGCGCTGGCCGGTCTGCGGGTCCAGGATACCCTCCTTCCCGAGCTTCACCAGCTCCGCGTCGCTGATCTCAAGGTCTACCGGTTCGGCGGTGGAAAGTTCATGGAGCTCGACTGCGGGGACGACCCGGTCCATCCCCTTCTGCCCGTACTCCTGCCTTGTCCGGATATAGACCCGGTTGACCAGCGGGTTTGCAAGCGTTGCGGCTAACTTCTCAAGTTCTGGCCGTGGCATCTGGCCCCGCACGAAATAGAGCTGCGAGGAGTACACCGCCTCCTCCTCGCAAAATTTCATCGCGAGGAAGTCCTCGATGGTCTGCCGGGCGGTCGTGCCCACATTGTCGGTCACGCCCGGGAGGAACCCGACCTCGATTGCATAGTCAAAGAGCGGCAGGGTAGCTTCGTCCACCGTATACTCCTGCACCACCGGGTTGACCAGCTGCTGCGCAACCTGCACGAGTTCGTCGCGGGTGAAGTCGCGGGCAGAGGTTGCTATCGTATAGACATCGGCAAGGTGCAGCTCGTCGACCGGAAAACCGAGCGAACGGACACGGTCCGTCCGGGTCTTCAGCCGGGGGTCTTTGGTGAAGTGAACTTCTATGCGGTGGACAAAAGAAGCCATGTATACAGGATTTGCTGCACAAGGAGAAAATAGATATCGAAGGGGGCAGGAAGCCGTTTTAGCGCGGGGGACGCCGCCCGAAGAGGAGATGGTAGATCCCGGCTGCCACGAGCGGGGAGAGCACCGCGCCGGCCAGAACAACGAGGCTGCCCCAGGAATAATTGTGCCGGCCGATGATCTCGATGAGGACAATCATAACTGCGTACATCGCCCCGAGGAGGAGCGCAAGGAACTTCCCCAGCGCCAGCGGGTCTTTTGGCCGGACAAGGGGGAAGTAGGCCAGCATGAGGAGAAAGAGGAAGAAGGCGTAGGTGAACGGGATGAGGGAGGGGGCGACAAAATACGGCTGGACCCGGCTGAATATCCCGCTCATCACGAAAACGAGGAGAAGGAGCACGGCCTCCTTTACCGTCAGCGGGTACCAGTGCAGGTGCATAGTATCAGGATTCCGTTGGCCTGCCGGCATGATGATGCTTGCGGGATTCACATACGCCGGCGCATGCGGCCGGTAGAAAAAAGGAGCGCGCCAATTATTTCATGGCCATGATCGCATCGCGCTTCATCGCGATGGCAAGCGCAGCCCGCGTGTCGGCAACGGTTGCGCGGAACTCGCGGTTGAGGTCTTTGATCACAACATTGGTGGACTGGAGCGATTCCGAAGACTTGTTCATGAGGGCGCCCTGGATGTTGGGGCGCTGAGCATCGATCTGCAGCGAGATGTTCCGGATTTCCGTTGTGTTGACCCCCTGTTTCCCCAGTTCGGCGATGATCTGTTTCCGGTCTGTTGATTCGCGGTTAAAGAGGACGAGCCGCGAGGACTCGTTTTTGAGCCAGAGGCCGCCATCAGGGCTCTCGGCAGTCCTGACCGCACTTGACTTTGCCATGTTCCGGATACAGACCTGCATCCGCTCCGCGCTACCGTTGAAGCGGAGCATCTGTGCCTGCGTCTCAGCGGAGAACTCACGGGCAGAGGCACCGAGGTTGTCGCGGGCCTTTTCGATCTCCGAGGCTTTCTGCATCAGGGGGATGGACGAGGCCGTGACCAGGTAATCGTCCCGGATCTGCCGGAGGCGATACGCCCCGCTGCCGTTGCTGATGATCTCGATGTACCGGATGATACCGTTCATGCGGGTGTCCTGGTCAGAGGCAACGTATGCGATATGGGTCTTTTCCAATAGAATCGCTTCGGGCCGGTCAGCATGGTCGGGGGCGGTACTTCGGGGGATCGTGTCCGGGTCAACTGCTGCTGATACGGACGGTGCGATGAGCATCAGGAGCACAACAACAATGCCTGCCCTGAAAGCCATCTTCGGAATTGAAAAAACCACGCTCTCTCCACCTCAATAAAGAAACGAATGCTCTCTTCAGAAGTGGGGGTGGTGCTTAATAATATTGGCAGGATGGCGGGGGTTATTCGAATAACCATGCGGTTCAATCGAATAGAAATGGCCGGATATCTACGGGATTTATCTGCCGCTACCAAAGCGGGCCAGAAAAAGAGCGAAACGCTAAACCTCACGCTGACAAACCAGTAGTAAGGAGGGCATTGTGGCAGGAACCGTTTTTTTCCGTGATGACCGGTCCACGATCATCAACGAGGACCTTTTTGCCACCCGAACAATCGCGAACGAGAGCATCGATCTCGTGGTAACATCGCCGCCCTACAACGTGGACATCCCGTACAACTCCCACGATGACCGGGTCACGTACGAGGAGTACCTTTCCTTCTCGGCCCGCTGGATGAAGCGGTGCCACGAATGGCTGAAAAGCGATGGCCGCTTCTGCATAAACATCCCGCTCGACAAGAACAAGGGCGGCCACCAGAGCGTGGGAGCCGATCTCACGACGATAGCAAAAGAGGCCGGATTCTCCTACCATTCCACCATCGTCTGGAACGAGGGGAACATCTCGCGCCGGACCGCGTGGGGGTCGTGGATGAGCGCTTCGGCCCCGCACGTGATCGCGCCGGTGGAACTGATCGTGGTGTTCTACAAGGATAGCTGGAAGAAGACCAGCGGCTCGCGAAAATCCGATATCACGCGGGACGAGTTCATGGCCTGGACCAACGGCCTCTGGACATTCAATGGCGAGAGCAAGAAGAAGATCGGTCACCCGGCACCGTTCCCGGTCGAGCTCCCGCTCCGGTGCATGAAGCTCTTCACGTTTGTCGGGGATGTCGTGCTCGACCCGTTCATGGGGAGCGGGAGCACGCTCGTTGCCGCAGCCCTCTGCGGGCGGAGGGGGATCGGCATCGAGATTGACAGGGGATACTGCGCCATTGCAAAGGACCGCATCGCGGGTACAAGGATCGCCACCCCGAAGGAGTGAGCCATCCGGCCGACCGGTGAAAAAACATGCCTGCCCCGTGGACCGCGTACATCGACATGGAATTTGCCGGCATCCGCGGCACCCGTCAGGGGATGCAGATCCCTATCGAGATCGGCGTTGTTTTGCACGAACCGATCTCCGACACCATCTCGTTTGCCGGCAGGGCCTTCTGCCACGATGTTGAGGTCGAACTCTGGAAAAATGTCACCAACCACGTCGGGAAACGGGTGGATGGGTACAGGAGGGTCTTCAACCTCAGCCGGCCCGGCGAGACACTGCCAGAGGAAAAATATCGTCTTGACGCAGAGGGGACACGCCGCGCAAAAAAGGCCATTGCCGGCGCCCATGCCGATATCCGGGCATTCATGCACGCGCTGAATGCAAAAGATATCGGCACCCTTGTCTTCTTTGCACGCCGCCGCGAGCTGGAGACATTCCAGCGTGCCCGGGTCAGTACCGGCGGGTTTGTCATCCGGGACCTCCAGAGCGAGATCCGGCACCGGTATTCCTTAAAAGAGGATGTTTCCCTTGACCGCATGTCCCTTGTCATCGGGTTTGCCCTGAATGGAAAGACACTCTCCTCACGGCATTTCTCCTATAAGATCCCGGACCGGTTCCGGTATATCATCAAGCCACACAAGGCTATCGGGGATGCTGCCCGGATGCTGCTCGTGGCGCAGGAGTTCCGTCACTATCCCGAGGCATTTGAAGCGGGCGTAAACAATCACATTCAGGACTACGAAGCGCAGAAAAACCATGGGGATGACCTGCAAACCGGCTGAAAGCCCCCATTCTTGCCCGTTTCGACCAGAAACTTTGTAAACAGTCCCCTCGATCTTATATGATCATGCACTACACCATCATCACGGAGTGCCACGAGAAGGGCGGTTTCACTGCCCGCTGCGTGGAGATTCCGTCTGCACGCGGGTATGGCAACACCCAGGGTGAAGCCATAGCAAACATCCGCGAAGCGATCGAAGTGGTGCGGGAAGCCCAGAATGCGGAGCTGGCAAAGACCATTGCCTCCGTCCATTCTGAGATCATCAAGATCGAAGTCGCTGACTCCGCATAACGTTCCCGGGTGAACCGGGA
>Ga0302253_1000591_pt1 | contig 28454 bp, 19 predicted proteins | sample AAG_RA_Trp_MG_FD_193537 | JGI IMG/M metagenome (GOLD analysis project Ga0302253, IMG submission 193537) | Enriched activated sludge microbial communities from anaerobic digester in WTTP, New Holstein, Wisconsin, United States - AAG_RA_Trp | ecosystem: Engineered > Bioreactor > Anaerobic >...
CGGATTAGCTACCGGGAGCGCTACTCCCAATAAAGTTAAAGTAGGTAAAATCACTAACGAGCAGCTGAAAAATATAGCCCAATTAAAAATTAAAGATATGAACTGTCATTCCCTTGAATCTGCTATGAGTATGATCGCTGGAACTGCAAGAAGTATGGGTGTTACAATTGAGGACTGATATTTCTATTGCAGGAGATAGTATTCATAAGGAGAGTCAATGAAACATAGTAAAAGGTATAATGTCGCCTATACGATGTTTGACCGTCAGAAAAGATTTGAGCTGAACGAAGCCGTTAAACTGCTGAAGAGCTTACCTGCTACCAAGTTTAATGAAACCGTTGAGCTGCATTTCAATCTGGGAGTTGATCCTCGTAAAGCAGACCAGCAAATTCGTAATTCTTTAGTCCTGCCTAACGGTACAGGAAAAGAGATGCGAGTTCTGGTCTTTGCAGAAGGTGACAAGGCAGAAGAAGCCAAAAGAGCAGGAGCCGATTATGTTGGCGTGGATGATCTCATAGAAAAAATCACAGCCGGATGGTTTGATTTTGATGTCGTGATTGCCACTCCCAATTTAATGGGCAGAATTGGAAAACTGGGACGAGTTCTTGGCCCCAGAGGGTTAATGCCCAACCCCAAAGTTGGAACGGTTACGATGGATGTCCAGAAAGCAGTGCAGGAAGCAAAAGGCGGTAAAATAACTTACCGCGTAGATAAATTTGCCAACCTGCATATTCCCGTGGGGAAATTGGGTTTTGAGGAAGATAAACTGAAAGAGAATATTAAAGCCGTTCTTATCTCTGTCTTGCGAGATAGACCATCTACTTTGAAAGGGGTCTATATTAGAAGCATAACCCTCTGCACAACAATGAGCCCCGGAATCAAAATCCAGGTCGCAAGCGCAACCTCGGAAGCAAGAAGCTAAGGGAGTATTAACCATGGTGCAAAGTGTTAAGTATGACATAGTGAAGGACTTGACTGAAAGGTTAAGTAGCGCAAAAGCGATTGTCTTGGTAGATTACAAGGGAATAAATATTGAACAGGTGAATCAATTGCGCAACCGTTTCAGAGAAAGTCAAGCGGATTACTTTGTCCAAAAGAATACCCTGATCAAAATTGCTCTTAACAGTTTGGGTATTACTGAACTTGATCCCTATCTTCAGGGACCAACCGCCGTGGCAGTAAGTAAGCTGGATGAGGTCTCTCCTGCCCGCGAGATAATTAAATTTTTGAAAGAGGTGATGGAAGATAAGAGTTATCCTTCGTTCAAAGCAGGTTATATTGCAGGACACCTTTTCAGCGCTGAAGAATTGACTGCTTTGGCGAAACTGCCATCCCGCGAAGAATTGCTTGCCCAAGTGCTTTCCTGCATAAATGCACCGGTAAGCAACTTTGTAAGTATTAACCAGGGTATCATTCGCAAATTTGTGTATGCCGTTGATGCCATAGCTAAAAAACAAGCTGAAGCCAGCTAAAAAAAATTATTCATATATCCGATGGAGGAACAATGTCCGATAAAAAGCAACAAGTAATTGATCTGATTAAAGAGATGACAGTGCTTGAGCTCTCTGAATTAGTGAAAGAAATGGAAGAAATATTTGGCGTTTCCGCTGCTGCACCAGTAGTTGCAGTTGCCGCAACTCAAGGTCCCGGTGCGGAAGGTGGTGAAAAAGAAGAACAGACAGAATTTGATGTGATTTTAACCAGTGCCGGAGAAAAGAAAATCAATGTGATTAAAGTTGTGCGCGAAATCACTAAGCTTGGATTAAAAGAGGCAAAAGACCTCGTAGATGGAGCTCCCAAGATGGTTTCGGAGAAAGTTAGCAAGGAAGAAGCCAATTCCATTCAGAAAAAACTTGAAGAAGCCGGTGCAACTGTCGAAGTTAAATAACCCAACCATTATCGGAATAAAGGTCCAAAAAAAGTCCGCAGGGACTTTTTTTGGACTGTATTCGCCCCTAAACTATCTTCAAAATAGGGCTTGGATAACAAGCAAGATAACTCCAATTTCCTGATTAGGACAACGCCGAAAACAGCGTGAGAAGAAAGAAGAACAAACAATTAAGAGCCAATTTATTGGTTTTTAAAAACCAAAAAGGAGAGAGCTTTTGAGAAAGATCAAAAGTTATTCCCGAATATCCGGAAGATTTGCTGAATTAGGTATTCCCGAAGTAGAAATACCTAATCTTCTGGCTATGCAGGTAGATTCCTTCAATGATTTTTTACAGAAGGACATTCACCCTCAACGCAGAGAGAAAAAAGGGCTGCAGGCAGTTTTTGAAAACACTTTTCCCTTAGAGGATACGAAAGGCAACTTCCTGCTGGAATTCATTGAATACAATGTGTTGCAAGAGAAATATTCCCTGGAAGAATGTCGCGAGAGAAACCTGACCTACCAGGCACCATTAAAAGCAAAAATGCGGTTGAGCATTTTTGAAAATAATGAAGATATTCGCGAGCATAAAGATACTTTGGAACAAGAAGTATTCTTAGGTGAAATTCCTTTGATCACCGAACAGGGCACCTTTGTAATAAATGGTGCCGAAAGAGTAATTATATCTCAGTTACAGCGTTCTCCCGGGGTATTTTTTTCGGAAGAGAAACACCCCAGTGGAAAAACACTCTACTCTGCAAAAGTGATACCTTACAGCGGTTCCTGGCTGGATTTTGATATAGATATTCACGATGTTATGTTTGTTCATATAGATAAAAGACGTAAACTTCCCGTTACAACTCTTTTCCGGGCTATCGGAATTTCTACTAATGAGGACTTGAGAAAGACATTCTATAAATCTGAAAGATTGAATTTGAAAGAAGCAAAAGGCAGGCATTTATTTGCCGATATCTATGAACCTGATAATCCAACACCTATTGCTATAGCTAATGAACAGGTTACGGATACCCTAATTAAAATCCTTATGGAAAAGCAAATTGATAAAGTGGAAGTGATAGATTACGCTTATGAAATTGCCCGAAAAGTGCTGGAGAACACTTTAGCAAAAGACCCTACTACCAATCAAGAAGAAGCTCTGAAGAAAATATACAGCTTAATTCGCCCGGGCGAAGATGCTCCCCTGGATGCAGCCAAACAACTTGTAGATAGAATGTTTTTTAATGAAAAACGCTATAATTTAGGTGAAGTAGGTCGTTACAAAATCAATACCCGCTTAGGGATTGATGTTGACCCCACAGTGAAGACCCTTACCGTTGAGGATTTTGTTCATATTTTCAAAACTCTGATTAATATCTATCACGATGAGGATGAAGTAGACGATATAGATAATTTGGCAAACCGCAGAGTTCGGACAGTGGGAGAATTGCTGCAAGAACAATATACGATAGGAATGGCTATGGTTTCCAGAATAATTCAGGAACGGATGGCTATTTCTAATATTGACGAAATTACAGTTCACGATTTGGTGAATAGCAATGCACTTATTTCCGTAGTGCAGTCGTTTTTCTTAACTGGTCAGCTCTCTCAATTTATGGAGCAAACAAATCCCCTCGCTGCTTTAAGACATAAGCGTGCTTTATCTGCATTAGGACCTGGTGGTTTGGCTCGCGAAAGAGCTGGTTTTGAAGTGCGAGATGTGCATTCTTCACATTATGGAAGAGTTTGCCCGATTGAAACACCTGAAGGACCTAATATCGGTTTAATTGTTTCTCCTGCAATTTATTCCCGCATTAACCATTTGGGCTTTATAGAAACCCCCTACCGGAAGGTAAAAAATGGTTATGTTACAGATGAATATGAATATTTGGATGCCTCTCAGGAAGAGAAATATATTATAGCCCAAAGTGATGTGCGTTTAGACGATAACCGTAGAATAACGGATGATATAATTTTTGCCAGAGACCGGGGTGACTTTGTGCAGGTTAGTCCTAACAGCGTGCAATATATGGATGTAGCTCCTCAACAAATGGTTTCAGTTTCAGCGGCTATGATTCCGTTTTTGGAACATGATGATGCCAATCGGGCATTGATGGGTTCTAATATGCAACGCCAGGCAGTTCCATTAATCAATCCCCAGGCACCTATAGTCGGAACGGGTATGGAAAAAATAGTTTCTATGGATACTTCTTCCATAGCAGTTGCCCCCTATGATGGAATTGTTACTCAAGTTACTTCTGCCTATATAGATTTGAAACCAATAAACGAAAAAGATGAAGCATATTACCTTTCTACAGGTAATCGTATTCATCTGAAGAAATTTGTAAGAACTAATCAGGATACCTGTACCAATCAACGACCCATTGTGAGCGTTGGAAATATCGTGAAAAAGGGTCAGCCCATTTCCGATGGCGCCTGTGTGGAGGATAACCGTTTAGCGCTTGGTACCAATTTACTTGTTGCCTTTATGCCCTGGTATGGATATAATTATGAAGATGCGGTTATCTTAAGTGAAAAAGTGGCACGCGAGGATACGCTCACTTCCATTTATATTGAAGAATTGGAAGTTCTGGTGCGGAATGTGAAAAACGGAAGAGAAGAACTGGCTTATGATATACCCAATGTTCCGGCACAGGCATTAAGAAATTTAGATAAAACGGGGATCATCAGAGTAGGAAGTGTGATTCATGCCGGAGATATAATTGTGGGTAAAGTTACTCCCAAAAGCGTGGAGATTGACCCCTCTCCGGAAGAAAACCTGATGCGAGCTTTATTTGGAGACCGTGCTGGAGATTTTACCAACAGCTCTTTAAAAGCCAAACCCGGTATGGAAGGTGTGGTAATAGATGTTAAGGTCTTTTCTCGTTTGGAAGAAGGCAGCGATTTGGAAGAAGAAAATGAAGACAAGATAGAAAAACTGAAAGAGGATTTGGCTTTACGCCGCAGTAAAATTGAAGAATTTAAGGAAGAAAAGCTTGCTTCTATCCTGGTTGGACAAATAGCTAAAAACATCTGGGACGAAAAAAGCAATGTTCCCTATATCGCTCCAGGAAAAAAGATTACGAAACAGGACATAAAACGAATAAACTTCAAAAAGCTTGATCTGGATGTGGAACTGGTTGAAGATAGAGAAGTGAACGACTACATCTATTCCCAAATCGTCTTAAAGATAAAACAGTCCTTTGAACAAAGCGATAATATCTATAAAAAATCCCGCGAACGCATTAAACATGGAGACGAACTGCAATATGGCGTGCGGAAAATGGTTAAAGTGTATGTAGCCAAAAAGCGCAAGATAGAAGTTGGCGATAAAATGGCAGGACGCCATGGTAATAAAGGTGTCATTTCTATCATTGCCCCCATAGAAGATATGCCTTTTATGGAAGATGGCACACCTGTAGATATAGTGCTGAATCCTTTGGGAGTTCCTTCCCGAATGAACATCGGGCAAATTATGGAAACCCATTTAGGGTGGGCTGTTAAAACCCTGGGCTTTGAAGTAGAAACCCCGATTTTTGACGGTGCCAGCATAGACGATATCCGTTCCGAATTGAGCAAAGCAGGTCTTCCGGAAGATGGTAAAACAATTCTGTATGATGGTAAATCCGGAGAACCCTTCAAGGAAAGAGTAACGGTGGGAATTATTTATATGATGAAACTGAATCATCTTGTAGCTGATAAAATGCACGCTCGTTCCACGGGACCCTATTCCCTAATTACCCAACAGCCCTTAGGTGGAAAAGCTCAACATGGAGGTCAGCGCCTTGGAGAAATGGAGGTTTGGGCTTTGGAAGCTTATGGTGCAGCCCATGTTCTGGAAGAAATGTTAACTATTAAAAGTGACGATGTGGACGGCAGAAATAATGCCTTCAAAGCTATTACCCGCGGTGAAAATCCACCTCCTGCCGGAGTGCCTGAATCCTTTAATGTTCTCATCAGCGAACTGAAATCGCTGGGCTTTGATATTGAATTTATCAAAGAAGAAGAGAACGCATAGAAGGAGGGAAAGTGTTAAAAGAAAATAAACGCGAAATTAAGCCCAATGAATATGATGCAGTGCGGATCAAGATTGCCTCTCCTGATGTAATCAGGCATGAATGGTCACACGGAGAAGTTACTAAACCCGATACATTGAACTACCGCACTCTCAAACCTGAGAAGGACGGTTTGTTCTGTGAGAGAATTTTTGGTCCCGAACGCGATTATGAATGTGCTTGCGGTAAATATAAAAAGAAACGGTTTCAGGGCACAGTTTGTGATCGTTGTGGTGTCCTCGTAACGAGTTCCAGAGTGCGTAGAACCCGAATGGGACACATAGATTTAGCAGTTCCAATTGCGCATATCTGGTTTGTGAAAAGTGCCCCCAGCAAAATTGGCACTTTATTGGATATGACGGTTAAAGACCTGGAAAGAGTTCTTTATTACGAATCCTTCATTGTTATTGACCCGGGAGACAGTCCCTTTGAAAAGATGGAATTGCTGGAAGTGGATGAGTATTATGAAATTAAGGATAAAGTGGGAGATAACTTCCTGGCTTTAATGGGGGGCGAAGCAATTCGGGAATTGTTGAAACGCATAAACCTGAAAAATGAAGCGCTGGACCTCAGAACTCGGCTTAAATTTGAAGAATCGGCTTTACGCAAACAGAAGCTAATCAACAAACTGAAAATAGTGGATGCCTTTATCAAAAGCGGCAATCGCCCCGAAGATATGATTTTGGAAGCATTGCCTGTGCTTCCGCCAACATTAAGACCTTTGGTTCCTTTGGAAGGTGGACGCTTTGCTACTGCTGATTTTAATGATTTATACAGAAGAGTTATTACCAGAAACAACCGGTTGAAAGCATTGCTGGAAATCCGTGCTCCGGAAGTTATTCTCCGCAATGAAAAAAGGATGCTGCAAGAGGCAGTAGATGCGTTAATTGATAATAGCAGAAAAGCTCGTCCCGTTAGAGGCAGAGGTAATAGACCCTTAAAGTCACTTACAGACCAGTTGAAAGGTAAGCAAGGACGTTTTCGTCAGAACCTATTAGGTAAGCGAGTGGATTATTCCGGCCGCAGCGTGATAACTGTAGGACCGGAGCTAAAGCTTTATCAGTGTGGTCTTCCCAAAGAAATGGCAGTGGAACTTTTCAAGCCCTATTTAATTGAAAAACTGCAAAAAATGGGAGAAGTGGATAAAGTTAAAAATGCCAAAAAACTAATAGAGAAAAAACAACCCGAAATTTGGTCTATTCTGGAAGAAGTAATTAAGGATTATCCTGTTTTGCTAAACCGAGCTCCTACTCTTCACCGCTTGGGAATTCAGGCATTTATGCCTATTTTAACGGATAATAAAGCCATCCAGTTACATCCAATGGTCTGCGTTCCTTTCAATGCTGATTTTGACGGAGACCAAATGGGTGTTTATATACCTCTTTCTCTGGAATCACAAATTGAAGCCAGAGTCCTGATGCTTTCTACGCGCAATTTGTTGTTGCCAGCTAATGGACGTTTGGCAATGGCAGCTAATCAGGATATCGTGTTGGGCTGTTATTATTTGACAATGGAAGAAACACCGCCTCCCCAAGAGATAGAAAAACTTCGCCATTTCTATGGTCCTGATGAAGTTATTGCCGCTTATGAGAACGAAGAACAATTTTGCAGCGCTAAAGGTGATGCTGTTTATCAAAGAACTTTAGACCTGCATACCTGGATTAGGGTAAAATTGGAATCGGAATATATTATCACCACTGTTGGAAGGGTTATTTTCAATCAGATTATGCCTCCAGAAGTGGGATTTCAGAATATCGTTTATGATAAAGGCAAGCTTAACGACCTGGCAATGCTTTGTTATGATGCAGTTGGTCAATGGCGAACAGCTCAAATTCTGGATCAGATTAAGGAACTGGGTTTCCGCTATGCCACAAGGGCTGGTGTTACTTTTAGCTTTGGAGATATTGTTGTTCCTGAACGCAAAACGGAAATTATTAACAAGGCAGAAGAGGAAGTGAAGAAGATAAATGATCTGCACCAGAAAGGCGGAATAACTGAAAATGAGCGTTTCGGCAGAGTTGTAGACCAATGGAAGAAAACAACCGTCCGCGTAACTGACGAAATGATGGAAGAGCTGTCAAAAACAGGTAATGGCTTAAACTCTATTTATATGATGTATAAATCAGGAGCTCGCGGTAGTAAAGACCAAATTAAACAATTGGGTGGAATGCGTGGTTTGATGGATAAACCGACTAAAATCGGTTCTGCGGGTGGTGGAGATGTTATTGAAACTCCTATTAAAAGTAATTTTAAGGAAGGACTAACCGTTCTGGAATACTTTGTTTCCACTCACGGAGCACGAAAAGGTTTGGCTGATACTGCTCTAAAAACTGCTGATGCAGGTTATTTAACCCGACGCTTGGTAGATGTAGCACAAAATGCCATCATTACAGTTGATGACTGTGGAACTACCAGAGGGGTGAATATGACCGCTTTGAAAGAAGGCAATGAAATTGTGCAAACCCTGGCAGAACGCATCCAGGGCAGAACAGCTGTTGACGATATTGTTAGTCCTATAACCGGCAGAGTTTTGGTTTCTGCAGGTGAAGAAATAAGTAATAAAATGGCTCGGACAATTCAAAATCACGGTTTAATTTCTGTTCATGTCCGCAGTATTCTAACCTGTGAAGCAGATAAAGGAATTTGCGCTAAATGCTACGGCAGAAATTTGGCTACTCATAAACCTGCCCTGATTGGAGACCCGGTTGGGATAATTGCTGCTCAAAGCATTGGAGAGCCGGGAACACAATTAACCCTTAGAACTTTCCACATCGGTGGAGCTGCTTCCACTGCCACAGAATTGGCAGAAGTTGTAGCTACCCATGATGGAATTGTAAAGTTTGACAGGATGAACACTGTTACCAATCCTGAAAATCAGCTTATTTCCGTAAGCCATTTAGGCAAGATTTTAATTCTGGATGAAAATGACTCGGATAATGTGCTGGAGGAATTTAAAGTGGAATATGCTGCTACTGTTCATGTGCGCGATGGACAAAAAGTTGCCAAAGATACTAAACTCCTGTCCTGGGATCAATTCAATAATCCTCTTATTTCTACTGCCAGAGGTGTTCTCCACTATGAGAACTTTATTAAGGACATCACCTTTAAAGAAGAATATAATGATATCACGATGGCAAGAGAGCTAACCATCATAGAATCCAAAGACCGGAGAAAACAACCCCAATTCAGGATTGTTGGAGAAGATGGAACCGTGCGTTTGATTCCGTTGCCAACAGGACTTATCGTGCGGGTGGAAGATGGCAGTTTTGTTCATACCGGTGATATTTTAGGTCAGACCTCCAGAATGACTATTAAGCAAAGAGATATCACGGGTGGTTTGCCCAGAGTGCAAGAACTTTTTGAGGCAAGAGTTCCCAAAGATAAAGCTAAAATATCCGATATTGATGGAATTGTAACTATTGGCGGTTTGAAAAAGACCGGTAGGGATATATTTGTTACTCCTCCCAATGGTCTTTTTGCTCCCTTTGACAGCAAGGTGTCAGTATATTGTGATGAAGATAAAAATCAGTATATAGCTTTACTTTCCGATAAAACCGTTTACAGTGAAAACGACGGAAAGGTAACTATTACCCAGGAAAGCAGGAAGACAATTATCCAGGTAACAAAGCGCGGTCAAAAACCGGTTCAATATGCTGTGCCCAAGAGTATGGAAATATTGGTTTCAGAAGGAGAATCGGTTAAAAAAGGAACTCCTTTATGCGGTAAAATATTTGCCGTTCCCCCAGAACAGGAAAGCATCGTGGAATCGGGTGATAGCGTTTCTATGCATCAACCCTTAGCCGGTAGAAAGTATATTATTCCTTCTGGAAAAAGAATTATCGTACACCAAGGCGACTATGTGGAAAGCGGAGATGCTTTATCAGACGGTCCCTTAGACCCTCATGATATGCTGGTTAAAGGAGTGATAGAAGCCCAAATCCTCATCCTTAATGAAATTCAGGAAATTTATCGCAAACAAGGCGTGAAAATAGACGATAAACATGTTAGCGTCATTATCCGTCAAATGTTCAAAAAAGTGCGTATTACCGATAGCGGCAGCACCAGTTTTCTCCAAGGTGATATTGTAGATAAGGTTCTGGTGGAGAAAGAAAACCGGGAGGCAATTGAATTTGGTAAAACCCCTGCGCAATTTGAACAACTGCTTTTAGGAATCACCAAGACGGCTCTGCTAACAGAAAGCTGGCTTTCTGCAGCTTCCTTCCAGGAAACCACAAAAGTGCTTACTAAGGCAGCTATTGAAGGACGCATTGACCATCTTGAGGGCTTGAAGGAAAGCATCATTATCGGTCATAGAATTCCTGTTGGAACAGGAACCAAACTATATAATAATATGATTAAGCAAGCAGTGAATGAAGGTAAATCCGTAGCCCAAATTATTGATGAATTCGCTCATCGTTCTGAACACGAAGAAAGCGGAGATTACCTTGATTTTTGAAAATAACCATAAATATTAAAAATACAGAAAAGGAGAAAATCAGTGCCAACAATTAACCAATTAGTCCGTAAGGGTAGAGCTGAAGTTGAAAAGAAAAGAAAAAACCGGGCGCTTATGGAATGTCCGCAAAGGCGCGGAGTTTGTACTCGGGTTTACACTACTACGCCCAAAAAACCTAATTCGGCTCTCAGAAAAGTTGCTCGTGTTCGTTTAGTTAACGGATTTGAAATTACCGCTTATATTCCCGGAGAAGGGCATAATTTGCAAGAACACTCTATCGTTTTAGTCCGCGGAGGACGTGTTAAAGACCTTCCCGGTGTGCGTTATCATATTGTGCGTGGAGCTCTTGATTCAGCAGGAGTGGAAAAACGCGAAAGATCCCGTTCCAAATATGGAACTAAACGTCCCAAAGCCAAAACGGGAAAATAAAGGGAGGATGTAAGTTATGCCCAGAAAACGCAGAGCTGTTGTCCGGGAAGTTCTTCCCGATCCCAAATACAATGATATCACTTTGAGCAAGTTTATGAACTGCCTGATGAAAAAAGGCAAAAAAAGCATTGCGGAAAAGATTGTCTACGGTGCTTTTGATATCATTGCCGAGAAAACTAAAGCAGACCCCCTGGAGGTCTTTAAAATTGCTTTGGAAAATGTGCGCCCCTTGGTAAAAGTTGTTTCCCGACGCGTAGGCGGTTCCAGCTATCAAATCCCGCTTGAGGTTAACGAACGAAATGGCAGGGCATTAGCTTTTCGTTGGCTAATTTCCAATGCGCGAGCCAGAAGCGAAAAAACAATGACCGAAAAACTTGCTGCAGAACTAATCGCTGCTTATAAAAAAGAAGGCGCTTCCATTAAAAAACGAGAAGATACACACAAAATGGCAGAGGCAAATAAAGCATTTGCTCATCTCAGATGGTAAGCTAAACTTTTATTACTATCCTAAAAATTTAAAGTGCTGTCATTGCCCTTCATTGTAAAGGCAGTTGCTGGCACACATTGTAGACGGAGCTTATCAAAGCTCCGTTTTTTTTAGCCGGCAGATGCTATTCTGCCGGATGGTTGACCTCCTCGTCAACCCAAAAACCCGGATGGTTTACATCCTCGTCAGCCCACCTCTTAAGCTTTTTTTCGTTACCGAAAAACAAGCGGTAACGAAAATACCTGGGTTGCCGAACTCCGATTCTGCAAATGCCGTCAGGCATATTTTTTTTAAAGGTCTCCGACCTTTTTGGAATGGGTTGCCGAATTCCGATTCGGCAAATGCCGTCAGGCATACTTTTTTTTCAAAGGTCTCCGACATTATTGGCAAATCGGAATTTGCCAACCCATTAACTGGTCAGTTCTTTAACGACTCTTTAACAACCCTTTAACGATGCTTTAACTTCGCTAAGGAGTCGTTAAGGAAGCTTTTAAGCAGGGTAAAAGCTTCAACTTAGTAAGAAATATGGGAGTTATTTCACGCAGATTTCGCTGATTACGCAGATTTGATGTTAGAAATAAAGATTTAATAGGTCTGGGATGTACCGGCGGACGCCGTTCCGCCTTCTTTTTCTCTCACAGATTACACAAATAACACAGATTTTATTTTTGAATAGGTCTGGGATGAACAGGATTATAGGAATTTTGAGGATTAATAAAAAAGAAAAAATAACCAAATTTAGATGTTTATTAAAGGCACAATTTTTCATTCTTCAATTACTATCTGTTTTATGTTCACAGTCCTTAGCCCATTCTCACTTCCATATCTTTTTCTCTTTTTTTCCTTGTCCAACTAATCTCTTTCTCCCTTTGGAAAAAGAAATTATATCCCCTAACCCCCGACTACTGTTTTGCCAGGATTGCACATCAGACAGAAAAATATTTATGCCTTTTAAATGTGAATACTATAGTCACATTGAGCGCAGGTAAAAATTGTAGGAAAAAAACCTCCCGCTGCAAATTGCGTAATTTGGCAAGGGGTTTTCGCTCCCCTTGCTCTCAATGGCACTCTTCGGGCTTTCAAAGAGTAGCAAAATCTCAGCACTTTAAGCTACCCTTTTTTTAAAATGGGCGCTATTATTTCAGCAGCAGCATTTTCTTCACGCAGCTATAGTTTCTGCTCTCCAAACGGTAGAAATACATTCCTGAAGCAACATTATGGTTAAAGTTATCTTTTCCGTTCCAAACAACTTGATGCTTTCCAGCGGGTAACACACCGTCAACCAAAGTATTCACCAATTGTCCTTTAACATTGAATACAGAGATAATTGTTGGTGCAGTTTCTTTCAAAGTAAATCTGATTGCAGTTTCGGGATTGAAAGGATTGGGATAGTTATTCAGCAATTCGGTAACGAGGGCAGGATTGTCTGGGTCTTCATTAGCAGTGAGATATTGGTAGTGTATAATTTCGGATGGCAAGCTACAACCTTGTTCATAAACGCAGACAACATAGTAATAATAGTCCGTCCCCAGGGTCTCAAAGGTCTCGGTATAAAGAGGCAAAGCAGTAATATCCACGGAGGCAAAAGCGCCTGCATTAGTTCTGCGGAAGATTTCATAGTGGCTTAAAGGATATTCTGAAAGCTCGGGCGGATTCCAGCTAAGGGTTAAAATACTGTTGGAAACGCTTACCGTAAGTCCTGTAGCCGGTGCAAAATAACCCAGATAAAAATCCTGTTGAGCAGAAGGATTTGCCAAAGAAAGAGTAATCTCTGCAGAAGTTGAAGTTAGATAGCCATCTGCAAAAGCTGACAAGGAATGCACACCAATAGGCAGATAAATAGAATAATGCCCTTCAGGATCAGGATGAGTAATCCAGGAATTAGAATTTTGCACATTTACTTTACTAAAATCAATATCGGAATTTCCACTTATAACAGTTCCGGAGACATTGCCTGCAAATTCAACAAAACCTGTAGTGCGAACATCATCTATGAACCATCCATCTCCCGTCACGCCACCATCGCTGGCAAAAGTGAAACGGAATTGAACATTTTGATTGGCATAGCCGCTTAAATTGAAACGCGCAAAAACCCATCCGCTGCTGTTTCCATCATAACCCGGTCCATTTAAAACACCTAAATTAGAAGCAGGATAACCACCTTCCGGGGTAATCAAAGTCCAGGTTGTTCCCCCGTTTGTAGAAATTTTAACATTACCCCCATCATAACTTGCTTCAGTATTGTAATAATGCCAAAATTCCAGCATAAAATTGGTACCGATATAAACAGTAGGGGTTGTTAGCTGGTAATTAGCATTATTAGGATAAGGACTATTCAAGCGTGTTCCCCAAATTTTTGTTCCGGAATGAGCTCCAGCAACAGTGGAAACACCCCATTCCCAACCGTTGGATGAAGGATTGGGAACAAAATTCCCGTTATTATTTTCAAAATCAGCATTCATTCCGGTGGTGCCCACACTTAAAACCAATTGCTCGTTATGGATACCTGTTAAATCAGCCAAATATGTTAAATAAAAAGTAAGATTATTTCCCACAATCACATTTGGCGAAATGGATATATTGTATACCGCCTGACTTATTGCTCCTGCAGGCAATGAAGAAATGATGCAGGAACTGTTATGAATAGTAACAAATTCGGAAAGACAACTGATTGTTCCGCTTATATTAGTAGCAGAAACAGGAGTATGATTAACGAAATTGACTATCAAATCCAGCGTTTCACCCGGGTCAATAAGCCCGTTTCCATTTCCCGAGATACTATCATTCATATACATTCCGCTATATTGGATATCAGGTTTATGAACAGTAAGATAAACAGGAAAATCCCAGATGTTACCTGAAATGCTGATATGCAAATTGATTAGGATTTCGGCTCCATCGGGACAATTGGCATCAATTTGAAGAGTAATTGGGGTCTTATTTACCTCTGTTGAATCTCCTGAAATGTTACTGTAAGTGCTGTAAGCATTCATAAGCACAGCATATTCACTAGTGCAAAAAGCAGTTAGTTGAACTTGCGTTGCCGGGCTTAATCCTATATTCATTAGCTCAATACCCAGTTCAATTGTCTCTCCCGGTTCGGTTATCTGGTTAAAGTTGGCATCGTTGATGATAACTTCATTCAATATCAGAAAGGGAGATTCATATAAAACGGGAGCAGTTGTAATTAGCAATGCAGAAGAATTGGTTATGGGAGCTGCAGCATTGGCATATTGATTGTTAAAGCTATATTCCAGACCAACGGTATTGGTATGATCTTTAATTCCAATAGTGCTGAAATTGCCATGAGTAGGAGGGTATCCTCCCTGTCCTATATCCACATTATTAAAATCCTGATACTGAAATTTAACCATACCCTGCCCCATTGAAGTAGGATAGAAAACGGGATCATAAAAAATAACTTCAAAGGTCTCCAGAGAAGAACGGTTATAGCCATTGCGCATTTTGTAATATTCAATTATCAAGTAATGATTTTGGCTATCATAATATTGATATATTCCAGCATCGCTAAGCAAACAAAGGTCATCCCAGAAAGGAGCAAGCATAGGAGAAGGTCCGTAACCACCAGGAAGATGATAATTGCGAAATTCACCATTTTCCGTAACCCCCATTACTATAAAACCATTTACGCAAACAGTAATTTGATTGTAGTCAATGCCATAAAAAGGAAAAGTGAAAGGTAAATTTATTTGCTGTAAAGTAACCGCTCCAGTTTGGTCTCCTTCGTCATTTGAAGAACCGGGATCGGAAAAAGCAGTTATTTTTGTTCCAGCACCACCCAAGGAAGGATTGATTTCTATCCAGTTATAAACAGGACAATCAGGATAAGCAGTATCGGTTTGGTCATAAATAAAATAGCCATAAGCATCGGGTCCTAAAGGTGTGTGCGAATTAACCTGTCCAATTTGAATATTGAACTCGGTATATTGATCAAAACCCCATTCGTTATAGAGATGCAAACGCAAAGGCATTTGCATTCCGGGAATCAATAAAGGTCTGGCAAAAACAGTAAAACCTTCCAAGGTGTTACCCAAACTGTTACCCAAAATAGAACCGACATAAGATGTAGAATCCGAAACCGTCAGCAAATCATTCAAAGAAGATAATTCGCCATATAAATCAAAGACAGGAGCTATGGAGTTATTTTTAATAGTTAAAGAGAGCAAACCTGTTTCCCCTGGATCAAGAAAATTGTTACCTCCAGCAGTTACAATATAACTGTGCACAATCGGCAAAGCATTATAAATAACCGTGTGAAACACTATAGTATATACATTCCGATCGGCTGTTGTTAATTCCAAAGTAAAACGCACACTGTGTTGAGCAGGCAAATTGTTTACAATACTGAAAGTGAAAACAGAATTTGACCAAAGCGTAGCATTACTGTTAATTGCCCCAAAACTGCTTTCAGAATTCAAAATAGTTATATAAGGATCGTCAGCTGATAGAAGGGCAGTAGTGGAAGGGATAGCAGCTGCAGTAGTATTTTTAATTTCCAGGTTTAGAGCTATGGTTTCTCCGGCAGTGGCAAAACTATCGCCATTCCCGTAACTTCCGTTAGTGCCATCATCAATAATCATTTTGCTGAGATACACCAGCGAACCGTTAGAATCAATGCTCACAACTTTCTGCAGGGGTTTATAATTGTGCTTGGATACGGTAACGGTCAGCTCATTTAACATTCCTCCGGAAATATTGATTGTTGCTTTTCCTTCGCTGTCCGTAAAACCTGTGCCCACAATAATATTCTGTCCAAAGCTGAAAAGTGTTACAGTGGCATTTTCAACTCCCGCTCCGAAAGAATCTGTAACCTCCACATCTAAGAGATTGCTGCCCAAAGCTAAGCTATCCGCACAATTAAGGTTAAAAATATCTGGAATTTGAGTAAAGACCTCCACTGTAGGGTCTCCCATTAAATTACACCAATGAGCAAAATAATTTGCTTCATTGTCGTGAACAGAACCATAGACCTTTTTAATATACAACTTGGCATTTAACAGCGCTTCCCCCATACTGCGCATTCCATAAGTAAAAATCCCGTCATAAATTCCGGCATTCAAACAATTGTTAAAAGTAGTATGAGTTCCACTTGTAGACATTCCAATTGCTGTTATTGCTCCTGCAGGAGCTGCCGAAGTTCCTAAACGAATAAATGATTCAGTTGTGGCAGTATCGTTTTCAAAATTACCCGTACCGCAGGTAAGTATTGTAGAATGAGGAAGCTTATTACCATTGATTAAACTGTTGGAAGGGTCCCAACCACTCATCCCAATCCAGCCGCGATAATTAAAAAAGGATACACCCTGGTTAATACCACTATTGATATAAGAGGCAAAGCCGCTGGAATAATTTTCTAAGAAAGTATAATCGGGATTAGTTCTTTTTGCCATTTCCTTGATGAATTTATTTACATAGATGGTAGAAATTCCACTTTGACTGGTGTCTCCTATCAGCAACATTTTATTCAGCCAGGCACCTGCATTTCCTGATACATTGATATTCTTTTCCATAGCGTAAATTTTGGTAAACAGCACATCCAGCTGACTAAGGTTTTCTGCTGAGATTCTACCGATAAAAGCATCTCCCAAATAGTCGTTTCCAACTAAAAAAGTATAGGGATAGTCCCCTTTACCTCCATAACTTGATAACTGTTCTGTATAGGTAGGAATGGTATAGCTGCCGTTAGTATCACCTAAAAGGATAATAAAATCGGGACGCGTAGAAACATTATCATATTGATCTTGAATGTAATTATGTATCGCTTGTGTAGAACTTCCACCGGTTTCAACCGTGCTTGCGATGTTCACTTCATAACCCTTCTGCCTTTTCCAGGTAATAAATTCATTCAATTTGGCAATAAAAATAGCGTCCGTATTGTTTCCGTAAATAAGTAATATTCTTGCAGATTGAGGAGCCATCATCGCATCCCGGTAATAAGCAAAATTAGCAATCATTGATTCATAGAGATTGGTGAACGCATAGGAATAGCCGTTGTAATTCTCCATTTCGTTGCTGCCGGGTCTGTCTTTAATCTCAATTTCTACTTCCAGCTGTTTCTGAATTTTTAGTTCTTGTGTTTCTGCTATATATTGAACGGGATTAAGAGTAATCTGCACTACCCTGAAATCACGCATTATTTGGGGCTGACTATAGCTGTAACTATTTGCCGGATATAAAGAAGCACTGCTATAAGCAGCTCTGTTATAAGCAAAAGAGGTCTCCTGCTCTTCCGTGGCAAAAACCGGTTTGGGCACTAAACCCTGTTTGGTAATAACTTCGCCACCAGTAACTTTTATCTCAATGTCTCCTTTAGGGGGAATAGCAATCCAGGCAGAAAAAACAGGCAATTCAGGATAACCCGTTTCGGCTGTAACACTTGCACCCGGCATACTAAGAGCTTTAAAAACGCTTTTTCCCGTATCTTCAATCTGCAATTCAGGAACCCGTAACTGCAGCTTAATTGTTTCTGCATCCTGAGAAACCACTCTCAGCGGTTTATCTTCAGGTTGAATGGTTGCAGCAAATAATATACTGACCACACTCATTAGAATTATAACGGCGATTTTGCTTGCTTTCATCTTTGGTGAACCTTTATTTTTATCTTAAATAAAAGAACCTGAAGTTAATCTTCCACATAGCTTCAGGTTCTTTCAAAATGCTTGTTCCTTTTCATTTGGTTACTTTATCTCGTAGATAAGGATACCCTGATCACGGGCTCCTACAACTAATTTATCATCCATAAATTTAACTGTATTGGTATAACCGCAGGAAGTTAAATGCTGCAGCAATTGCGGTTTGGAAGGATTGCTAATATCAAAAAGATAAATGCCTCCCGATCCTGAAGAAAGAGCAAGTTTATTTCCCGAAACAGCAAGGGCAGTAGCATAACCTGTTGTATCAAAAGTAGACAGCAACACCGGAGAGGCAGGATTGCTTACATCTACAATATGCAAACCACTTTGACGACCCGCTACATAAGCTATACTACCACTAAGCTCAACTTTTTGCGCTTCTCCGCTTAAATGAATATTGCCAACCGGATGACGGTCATTACGATCATAAATATATAAGCCAAGCTGTTCTGCTGCAATATAGATGTAATTTCCACTTATTTTACAACCAGCAGCCGCTCCCGGAGAAATTGTAAACACATTACTGTTAAAGATTGTGCCGTCATAATAATCATATTTGAAACTTCCTGCAGCACAATAAGAACAAACCATTTTATAAGTTCCCTGAGAAAAAGGAACAGGAGTTATAGCAAAACCATCCAGGTCTTTGATATTACTTGTTCCCCCAATAAAATCCAGCTTATAAACAAGGGAATCCTCATCGGTAGTATCAATTACTCTGATGGCATCCGTTGCTTCTGTATCCACTATAAACATAAAGTTATGCTCTGGAACCACAGCTACCTTTTTAATTCTGCCTAAAATCTTTTCAGTGCCATCTGCAGCCCAAAATTCTGTTATCCATTTAACTTGATAGTTGTTTCTATTAATTCGGGACATTCCACCCTGGTCTTGTGCCACATAAATATAGTTATCATCAATCTTAATATCCAGAGGGTTACCCACAACGGGTATAGCATTCCGCAAAGTAAGCCATTCCTCTTCCTGATATTCAGTATTTCTTTTGGCACATGAACTTAGCAACACCAATGCGATAATTGCTAAGATTATTATAGAGCTTTTAGGCATTAGCTTCCTCCCCTGCCTTTTTCTTCTTTGCCAAATAGATGAAGCAAAAACCATTCCGAAATTAAGAACTAAAACAAGGATAGCTTCCAGCATAAAAGAAACTCTCCGCTTTTCACAGAGAGTTCCTTTTTTACAGAGTTAAAGATGACTATGCCATCATTTTGGCTATATCGCTATCCGCATCGGTAATTTGCTGCAAACCAAAGGTCTGAACAATTACTTTTGCCACATTGGGAGAAAGAAATCCGGGTAAAGTAGGCCCTAAAATAATATTCTTAAATCCCAAAGAAAGCAAAGCCAAAAGCACAGTTACAGCTTTCTGTTCATACCAGGCAATATCAAACGAGAGAGGAAGTTTGTTCACATCATCCAAACCAAATGCTTCTTTCAACTTTAAAGCAATAACTGCCAGCGAATAGGAATCGTTGCACTGCCCGGCATCCAAAACCCTCGGAATTCCGTTAATATCACCTAAGGGAAGTTTTATATAACGATATTTAGCGCATCCGGCTGTTAGAATAACAGCATCTTTAGGCAATTTTTCCGCTACTTCAGTAAAATATTTCCTGCTTGGCATTCTTCCATCACAACCAGCCATAACCACAAAGCGTTTTATAGATCCACTCTTCACTGCCTCCACTATTTTATCTGCCAGTCCTAAAACAGTGGAATGAGCAAAACCACCAATAATTTCTCCATTCTCAATTTCCTTAGGTGGTCGGCATTTCAGGGCTTTTTCAATTACGGGAGTAAAATCCTTTACTTTACCTTTTTCTCTATCTGGAATATGCACTGCATTAGGATAATTTACAGTTCCGGTAGTAAACAGACGATCCAGATAACTACTATCCTTGCGTAAAGGAACCAGGCAATTAGTTGTCATTAAAATAGCACCGTTAAAGTTTTCAAAGTCCTCCAGTTGATGCCACCAGGAATCACCATAGTTACCGATAAAGTGTTTATATTTCTTAAAAGCTGGATAATAATGGGCAGGTAACATCTCTCCATGAGTGTAAATATCAACACCTTTACCTTCGGTTTGTTGCAATAGTTCTTCCAAGTCCTTCAAATCGTGGCCGCTAATCAAGATACCAGGGTTTTTGCCTACCCCTAGTTTCACCTTTGTAGGTTCTGGATTCCCGTAGGTCTTAGTATTTGCTTCATCCAATTTAGCCATAACTTTAACGGCATTGTCACCGGTCTTCAAAACCAAATTTACCAGTTGTTCCACGGTCAGGTTATCATCCAAAGTGGCAGCCAGACCTTCCATAATAAACTTGTTTACATCATCATCCTGATAGCCCAAAATAGCTGCGTGTTCACCGTAGGCACAAATCCCTTTAATACCGTAAATAACTGTCTCCCGCAAAGAACGGATGTCCTCATTCTCTGTTCTGAGCACACCAACTTTTCTGGCAAATTCGTCATATTCATCTTTTTTCAGCTGAAAAGTAACTGCTTCGGGGCAGGTATCACATTTACCTGCCATCAAGTTACAGAGTTCATTTTTCCGCATATCTCTCAAAGTAAGAGTTGCGGCAATTGTGTCTCTGATGTTTTCTTCATCCCAATTAACATTAGTAATAGTTTTAAACAAAGCGTTCATCACAAAAACCGCATCCTCAGGATAATATCTACCATTATCCTGAAGCTTTACCGAAACATAAGCCAGACCCTTCAAGCTGTAAATCAACAGATCAAACAAATTAGCAAGGGTTTCGCTCTTTCCGCAAACTCCGCGCATTGTGCAGCCAAGGTTACGGGATGTTTCCTGACATTGATAACAGAACATACTCATTTTTTTTCTCCTTTTTTTATGGTTTGGGCATTTTGATTACTAATAATCGCAAGTTCGTATCCCCTTCGTTAAGAACACCGTGGGGAATGTTTTTTGGACTTTCAATCAGGGTATCCACCGGAAAGCTTTGTTTTTCTTCTCCAATTTCCAAAGTGGCTGTCCCTTCCAATACATAAAAAGCCACATTCACCGGCGTGATGTGTTTCCTTAAATGAGCCCCGGGAGCTAAATTGAGATGAACTATTTCTCCTTCCGGTGCCTCATAGATTTTTGAACCCCGAATGCTATTGGCATTAACTTTGGGCTCAACTTCCTGCCAGGTTCTGCTCTTCATTTTTCCTCCTTAAGGTTTTGTTTCTATAAGTTTCATTATTGTTTCTATCAGTTCCGAACCTTCTTGCTTCAGGTCAAAAGCGCCATCGCTCAAATTCCATTGCGTAACCGTAAACCGCATTGAACCTACAATAATTCTGAATAATTGAGTCGGAGATAAGTCACTTCTGATTTTTCCTTCCTGTTGTGCTTGAAGAATATAATTTTCTACTGCTTGTTTGTGTTTATGCATAATACACTGAAACTGACCCTTAAAAGTAGGGTCATTTTTAAATAACTCCTCGGAAAATATAACTTTCGCCAAATCGGGATATTTGCTGAAAAGGATATATCTATCCTCCACAAAATGCCTGATGCTTTCTAAAGGGGAATAAGCCCCATCCCTAATTTCCTGCAAGACATCGTTAGAAATCCTTTCAAAATAGCCCAAAATCATAGTTACTAGTTCCCTTTTATTTTTAAAATGTCGGTAAAGCGCTGCTTCTGTAACCCCTATTTTTGTTGCCAAGTTTTTAGTCGTAAGCTTTTCATAGCCCTGATTAGCGATTATAGCAATCGCTGCTTTTAGGATATCTTTTTGTCTTGCTGTAAGTTCCATTATGTTTCCTTTATGTAAGTAAGTATTTACTTACTAATTTAATCAGGTCTGCTCTGGTGTCAAGAAAAAAGTTGGGAAAGCTTTGGGGGGCGAGAAGTAAAGGGGTCGAGAAGTTAAGAGGTCGAGAAGTCGAGAGGTCAAGAAGTCGAGAGGGCAAGAGGTCAAGAAGTCGAGAAGTCGAGAAGTCGAGAAGTCGAGAGGGCAAGAAGTTAGTGATACAGATAAAACACTACCTATAATAAAAAATCAGGATAGTTAATATTAAGTCCAATATGCAATAGCAATGGCAATCTAAAATGATACAGAATACCATTTACATCTCTTTGTAAAATCTTCTCTTTTTCTCTTTGTAAAATAAAATCTCGGTGTTTTCGTTCCCCTCGGTGGCTAAATTTCTTCTCTTTTTCTCTTTTTCTCTTTGTAAAATAAAATCTCGGTGTTTTCGGTGCCCTCGGTGGCTAAACATCGCCGGGTTGAAACCCGTAGTTAGTATGTGTCGTTCTTATGGAACTTCTTTTCTAAATCCTGTAAATCCTAAAAATCCTGTTCATCCCCTACCTATTATATCTGCGAAATCTGCGTGCATCCATTTTTTCGGTGTCCTCAGTGTAAACTACTCTGCAGGAAACTTCATAAAATGGACTTGCCAATTAACTTTGTCCCATTAGTATATTATTAGAGGAACACACATGCGTCCAGATAAAAATATCTTACAGGAGTTGCTTTCTACGGAAGGCAAAGAAAACCTGCAGGCATTATATAATAAAGCTTATGATGTTAAAAAACAGTATGTTGGGACTACTGTTTACCTGCGGGGGTTAATTGAGCTTAGTAATATTTGCTCCAAGAATTGTTATTATTGTGGTATCCGTAGTGGCAACCAAGAAATCAAGCGTTATCAGATTAGTTATGACGAGGCAATTGCAGAGGCAAAATTATGTCTGCAAATGCATTATGGTTCAATTGTTATTCAGGCAGGTGAACGCGAAGATAAATCCTGGATTGATTTCATCACGAAGTTTATTCAGGGCATCAAAGAGCTTTCTGAAGGTAAATTGGGAATAACTTTATCCCTGGGAGAGCAGGATTTAGAGGTCTATCAGCGATGGTTTGAGGCAGGAGCTCATCGTTATCTGTTACGCATTGAAACCTCCAATAAAGAATTGTATAGAACTTTGCATCCTGATAATCACAGTTTTGAAAAACGCTTAAAATGCCTGAATTTGATTCAGGAATGTGGTTATCAGGTTGGCACAGGAGTAATGATTGGTTTGCCGGGACAGACAATTGAGGATTTAGCCAATGATATCCTCTTTTTTTATGATTTGGATGTTGATATGTTAGGGATGGGACCCTTTATTCCTCATCATAATACACCTCTGAAGTATCTGGCAGAAAGTTTTAATCCCCTGGAAGCATTAACAATGGGACTAAAAATGATTGCTGTCTGCCGGATAGCTCTTAAGGATGTTAATATTGCCTCCACTACTGCTTTACAAGCACTTCATCCCCTCGGCAGAGAATTAGGGTTAACCGCAGGTGCCAATGTTTTAATGCCTAATATCACCGACACTAAGTATAGAGAGGGTTATCAGCTTTACGAGGGAAAACCGGGTTTGAATGAAACCGCTATTCAACTTCAAAAAGAATTGGAACAACGCATTATTGCCATTGGTGAAACAATTGGCTATGATGAGTGGGGAGATTCAAAACATTATTACAATAGAGATGCCAAAGGGACAACTTGAACTGAGGATTAAAGATTTAGAATGAAAACCACAAGCAACCATTAAGTCATCCGTTTTTTTACAATCTGCAAAATCTTCTTTGTAAAATATAATCTCGGTATTTTCGGTGTTTTCGGTGGCTTTATTTTTTCTCTTTTTTCTCTTTGTAAAAAAATCTCGGTGTTTTCAGTGTCCTCGGTGGCTTTATTTTTTCTCTTTTTCTCTTTTTCTCTTTTTTCTCTTTGTAAAAAAATCTCGGTGTTTTCAGTGTCCTCAGTGGCTTTATTTTTTCTCTTTTTCTCTTTTTCTCTTTTTTCTCTTTGTAAAAAAATCTCGGTGTTTTCAGTGTCCTCAGTGGCTTTATTTTTTCTCTTTTTCTCTTTGTAAAATAAAATCTCGGTGTTTTCGGTGACCTCGGTGGCTAAACAACGCCGGGTTGAATCCCCTCGTTAATATATGTCCGTTCTTGTTATTGGCAATATTCTATATTGTCTTTTTGCTGGGCAATATTACCTGCCAAGTTGAATCTTTTATGTGGCTTTAAAGTTTCTTTAACGACTCTTTAGCAAAGTTAAGGCATTGTTAAAGTATCGTTAAAGGGTCATTAACGAATTGACAATGCAACAAGCAATTAGACAAAGTCCACAAGGCAATTTTATAAATCCAAATGATGCCTGGGGCAGAGCTGCTATCTTTACCTTTCATTTTTAGTTAAAGCTTTAAGCATCAAATTGTTACAAACTACGGAACTTTTGGGCAAAGTATCTATCATTCCTCCAAAACTTTTTTATCCATTCTTCTTATCGGCATTCCTCCAAAACTTATATTCTAAATCCTATAAATCCAGATAATCCTGTTCATCCCCTACCTATTATATCTGCGTAATCTGAAAAATCTGAGCGCATACATTTTTCATTATCCCCGGCCTAACCAAAATCTTTTTCTTGACGGATACACCCTATCCTCAAATAAAGAACTAAACTATAAGATAAGGAGTTTAATATGCTTCCCGGTGGAAAAAATATGCAGCAATTGATGAAACAAGCCCAAAAAATGCAAGCAGAAATGATGAAACAGCAGGAAGAACTGGCAAATACAGTATACACTGCTTCTGCAGGTGGAGGTATGGTAACAATTGAAATGAATGGTCAGTTTGAAGTTGTTTCCTTAAAAATAGACCCTCAGGTTGTTGATCCTGAAGATGTAGAAATGCTGGAAGACCTTGTTTTGGCAGCCATACAAGAAGTTATCAGCAATGTCCAAGAAGCGTCTAACGATGCTATGAGTAAAGTTACAGGCGGAATTAATATTCCCGGTTTAGGTTAAATGCTATTTTCCGAAAATCTGGAACGCTTAATACAGAGTTTCAACCGTTTTCCGAGTATTGGCAAAAAAACGGCTCAACGGCTTGCCTGGTATTTAGTTACGCAGGATAAAAACTTTGCTTTGAACCTGGCAGAAATAATTAAGACCACCGTTGAAAATTTCACTACCTGCAGCCGTTGTAATATGCTTTCGGAAAGCGATCCCTGCCCTTTTTGCACTTCCCCGGATAGAATTGATAATTCTCTTTGCGTTGTAGAAAACAGTTCGGACATCCAAATATTGGAAGGAATGAACGAATTTAGGGGCAGATATTTTGTTTTGGGTCATTTGCTTTCCCCCTTGGATGGCTATGGACCCGAACAAATAAACACCGCTCTGTTATTGCAGAGAATAGAAGAACTGCATCCCAGGGAATTGATTTTAGCCCTAAAACCCTCTGCCGAAGGAGAAGCGACAATTCACTATCTTTGGGAACTGCTTAAAGATAAGGGATTAAATATTACTCGCCTCTCAACAGGTATTCCTTTTGGTGGAGACCTGGAATATAGTAACTTAAATACCTTAGCCAACGCTTGGAAACGACGATATATGGTTCAGTAATATGTTTACAGGCATCATTGAAGCAACTGAAAAAATAATAGGCATCAGGCCTACCAGTAAAGATTGCCAGTTCATTATCACCAGACCAGTTATATTTGATGACCTGAAGATTGGTTGCAGCATTGCTTGCGATGGAATTTGCCTAACCGTTATTGAGCTGAAACCAAAATACTTTAACATAGAAGTTATGCGGGAAACCCTGCAAAAATCTACTGCCAAAAATTGGTGTTTAGGCCAAATTATTAATCTGGAAAGAGCACTGAAATTGAATTCCCGTCTGGATGGACACCTGGTTCAAGGCCATATAGACAACAAATTGCGCATAATTTCTCGCTTAAAAAAAGAAGGCACCGATTACTTGAATCTGGAACTGCCTCAAAAAGAAAGAAATATGCTCGTTCCCCAAGGTGCAATTGCTCTAAATGGAGTTAGTTTAACTATTGCCAATATTCGCCCTAACTATTTCAGCGTAGCGTTAATTGGCCATACTTTGGAACACACAAATCTCGGAACAATAAAAACTGGCGAAACTGTTAATGTGGAGTATGATATCTTAGGTAAGTATGTTGTTTCCGCATTGTTGACCTCCCCGCTCAATGCATTACTGAATAATAATGCTATATCTCAAGGGGATAAACATTATGAGATTTAGTAAAACTTTTGTCCGCCTGTTCTATCTGCTGATTATCCTTTTCCTAATTAGCAGTTGCGGCAATAAACGCAGTCCTACTGGAGGTCCTCAAGACATTGATAAACCTGTGATTCTGGAATGTTCTCCTGCCGAATACGGTGATATTTCTTCCGGAATAATTGAAATCTCTTTTTCTAAACCAATGGATAGGAATACCTTAGCTAATTCCATCTATATCTTTCCACCAGTGCAAAATAAGAAAATAACTCTGGATGGCGCCAATCTTAAAATCCAGATTAAGGAACCGTTACAGACCCATACCAATTATTTTATTACGCTAACCAAACGCCTTAAGGACTTGCGTGGCAATCCCTTGGAAAAAAACCAAACCCTTATTTTTCGTAATGGTAATCTTGCCACCAATCGCATCGCCGGAACTATTGACTATGAAGAATCAACCGATAAGGGCTTGCCTATAGAATTATCTCTTTTATCTTCCGATTCTTTACTCGTTTTAAGCGGAATTCTTCATGGCGGGGCTTATGCAATTGACAATCTGAATCCTCAAAAGCATATCCTGCGCACATATATAGATAAAAATCAAAACGGACGCTATGATTTCGGTTTAGAACCCTATTTTGAAGGTATAACCTCCGGTTCAGCCGTCTCAACCTTAAATTTATCAATGGCTTATAGCGATTCTACAATAGCTAAAATTACAAAAGTTAACCAGCTTAGCAATCGTGAACTACAAGTTATTTTCAGTGAAGAAATTATGGGTTATACTGAAGCAACCCTGCAAACCCTGGATAAAACTTTGCCTATCGCGTATCAATTGATTGAAGGAAATAAAGTTAGCTTGTTAACCGCTAAAATGGACAACACCGAATATACGCTTACTTTTACAGGCGTGAAAGATAAAAAAGATAACCTTAGCCCTAAATTGGAAACCATATTTAAAACCCAAGCTGCAGCCGATACCCTCGCTCCTGTTGTAACTTTCACCCAACCTCGTAACGGAGCATCGGTAAATACTTTGCTGCCTGTTCTGGAAATCCATTTTAACGAAATAATCCCCACAGCCAATATCCAGGCAAAATTGCTCTGCAACAATCAGGAAATTCCCTTAAAACATTTGTCCGATATAGGACGCATCCATCGCTTTCAACCCCAAAAAGAACTGGAGAACTATAAAAGCCATATATTGCTTATTACTACTGCAACTACCGATTTTAGCGGTAATCACTTGCCTAACAACTATGAATTGCAATTCCTGCCCTTACTGAGAAAGTTTTAAATCGCAATTCCTAATCCCAGTGAAACTAAGCTATAATTTTGCCTGATCTCCTGCAACCCTTCCTTGTCCTTGAATATTTTCGTTGCCTTACAAATCTTTAAATCCCTTCTGTAATATCTTATTTAACCTTATTATCTGCCCGCACGAAAAGCTCCGGATTATCTTCTATAAACTGTCTGTGCAACGCCCAAAAAGCCGAGTCCTCTTCCTTTCTTCTCTTCAAATGAAAATATCCTATCCACGAAACGACAAACGCACCAATAGCATCTACAATCAAATCACTCATTGTATCTTTTATCCCCAAACGGGTATCAAAAAAACCATAAACCTGCTCCAAATTCCGTGCCTTTTGCATATCCAATCCGAGAATAGAATCAACCCCATATTCAAAAATTTCCCAAACCGCACAAACCATTATCGCAAAACAAAAACTAAAGAGTGACATAAATTTCGGACTTAATTTTACTTCCATCTTATTATCCTTATTCATAGAATAAATTAAGATAAAACCCGAATAACTTAAAATCACTGCCGAAGCCGTGTGCAACATCCTGTCCCACCAGCGATAACGATAAAAATAACTGTGAATTTCCCCCAAATACATTGAGGCAAAAATAAAGAGTAAGATTATGATTTGAAATGTGGTTGGTATCCTAATCGCAATCCTCTTCTCCAATACCGTCGGTAATATAAACAGCATTAAAGTCATCACTGCCGACCACAATGTCTCCCATTGTCGCAAATATAGGTTGTATCCAACAACTAAAGAAGTCAACAGAATAAAGAAATAGCGCAGGTATTTTTCTAACTTTTTGGTGTCTATCTTCATTGTTCCATCTCCTAATATCTTTATAATATTGCATAGTGCTTCATCACATCCGCTAAAGCATAAGTCATAAGCAAGTTTAATAAATATAAAATCATTAACCTGGATTCTGCCTTATATCCACATAAAAAACATTAACTTAGCCAGTTGCCTACAATATTCACTCTCCATCATTACTTTTTTTACCTCTTGCTATTTCGGTAATTAAAAACGCCGTTAGCGATGGCGGCGACCTACTCTTCCACACAGTTGCCCATGCAGTACCATCGGCGCAGACAAGCTTAACTTCTGTGTTCGGAATGG
>Ga0302253_1000593_pt1 | contig 28432 bp, 12 predicted proteins | sample AAG_RA_Trp_MG_FD_193537 | JGI IMG/M metagenome (GOLD analysis project Ga0302253, IMG submission 193537) | Enriched activated sludge microbial communities from anaerobic digester in WTTP, New Holstein, Wisconsin, United States - AAG_RA_Trp | ecosystem: Engineered > Bioreactor > Anaerobic >...
TAAATGACATAGTGTATATATTTATTCACTACAAAAATAATAAAAAAATTACAAACCAAATAAAATCTACATTTTTTTTGTAGTGTATAAAAAATATGTTAAAGTTAGGTTATGTATTTAAAATAATTACAGGAATAATCCTGTAATCTTGAAAAGGACAGGAAAAAGGAGTAAATGGATTTATTTCGGATTGAAAATCTAAAAATCCTGAATATTGAATTAATAAATGATTCTCATATCCAAACTCGACTATACCTTCAAACATTCCATCAGATTGTGTAACTCCAGAAGAACTATGAACCTGTGATGTAATAGTTACCTGTGCATTTTCAATACTATTTCCACCATTATCTTCAAGTTTAATTATGAAATTTTTATTGGGGTCTGCTAATTCTGAAATGTGTTTTAAAATTATATTACAAGTATAATTTTCGTATAAAGGCTTTAAGATAGTTACTTCAAATTTAATATTTGGTTGAATAAACGCTGTAAAGCAACCTTGAATATCGGTAACTCCGACTATTGTATCACCACCACCAACCAGCCTAATTTGCGCATTCTCAATGGCATTATTGTTAATATCTCTAACATTGATATTAAAATTTACTTTGGGTAAATCAATTCTAAATCCGGATAGCCTGGGTTCTGTACACGTTGCCATAATTTAAATATTTTATGCTTGTTCTAATTTAATTCTTAAACCATCTTCCGTTAATATATAACAACCACTCTCCTGAAGAAGTAATTTAGTATTGTCATACAAGGTTATTCTAAGCTGAATAAATCGTGCTTTAATTCCAATTGCTGACATATTATTAAACCCTTCTTCGCCATTACAAATTCCGTTAAAATCAATAGAGGGAGGTGTATTCCATATAAATTCCCTGTAAGGCATATTTAACATTTCACCTATATTATCAGACCATCGCATTTCGAACGTTAAAGAGTTTGGGTTTGTATATGTGCTTGTTTTATCAAACACAGCATTATCCGGTGGAGCTTCCAGATATTGTTTCCCAAAGTTCGTTATTTTACCTACATATGTAGAAAGTCCTAAATCAATTTCCTGAGTTTCTATGGTTCCCTGGCTATACCCTTGAATAAGCGTATAATTTCCTTCATCATCAATTGCAATATTGGTCAATGTCGGCAATGAAAGAGTTACATTATCTTCATGTAAACTTTTTCCGTACGCACCAATATATTGCTTCCAACTCCCAGCTTCAATCAATATACTATCCATCTTCAATGAATAATCACCCATAGAAGGATCATTAAATTTTGAATCCACATTGAACCCATTGATCTGATATTGAGGAAATGCTGTATTTATTGCCATCGGATTCTGGTATTGCGTACCATCGATATAAACAGACGATCCTGTTTCCTGATTACAATAATTAAATGTTGTCAAATCAGGACTATTTAATGAAATGGTAGTTATGGAATCAAATATGCAATCTACAATTTCTATGAATTTATTATTAATTCCTAAATCAGCTCCAGTCTCAGTTTTAATTAAAGTACAATTATATAAATACGTACCAAGTGTACTAAATATTTTAACATCTTTCAACAGACAGAATCGAAGTACTCCTCCATAATTTTCAAAAACACCATCTTCAATATAACATTTATTAAAAAATAATTTCCCTTTAATAACTGTATTATATCCAATAACGCTAATTCCTTTAACATTAGCATTATTTCCCATGTTGGTAAATGCAGAACCAGGCAAGAAAGTTCCATTAAGCGTTACTTGTCCATCGGCAATTAAATTACAATCTTTTGATTGTCCATCAATACTTTCCATATATTCGCCCGAACCGATTACAATAATTTCTCCTTGGTAAGCTTCAGTTACTGCCCTTTGAATTGTTTTAAATGGGCTACTCGGATGACCTGTCCCAGAAGAGTCATCACCTAAACTGCTTACATAAAAATGACCTCCATATACAAGCCAAAAAGTACCTGTAAAATCATTTTGATTATTATAAGATATATGTGTTGCCATTATATTGTAATTTCGTTTTCTGTTAGATTTAACAATCCTGAAGAGTTTTCTACTGTTATTTTATACCTATGATAAATTGTATTTCCATCATCATCTGTTTTCTGCAAATCTCCAATAGTGTAAAGCATCGACAAATCGTTAGATACAATTGTATCCACTAATTGCCAATTTCCTGAAGAATTCATTTTGTATAAATAATAAGTGGCATTATGTGCTGTTTTATCCCATTTCAATTTTACATTGTGTAAAAGGCTAGGCAAAACAGTTTCAGCCGTATAGCTTATGGCAGGTGGATTCGGGTTATTAACATCAACAATAGAAGCAAGAACCATCGGTGATTGTTTTGAAGGGATTTCCTCTTCATTATTATTTTCATTTTTAATCACTCGAATCGCTTCTATCCTATAATAAAGTGATTCTCCGTAAGGAACAAAATCATCGTTCTCAAAATCATCTATATAAACATTTTCCTCAGTAACCTCAGTTGTTTCAACCAAATCCATCGTTCTTACATCTGCCGCATCTTCTGGGTTATAGGCCCGGTAAATTCTTATTTTTTTTATATTTTCACTCTTAAGATATGGGTTTACTTCAAATACAACAGCAGTCGGAGTTCCCATAACAGAATTTTCAAGTTGAGCAGTTATCTTTTTGATAGCAGGAGCTTCCGGTGGATACGAATTTATTAGCCTTACAGGGCCAAAAATTCCTTGAACATCACTCATTACCATATCACACGATAATTCAACTGCATAATAAAAATAAATATTTACAGAACTTCCGTCTAAAGTAAAGTCAGTAAATCTTACTTTATTAGTTGTTCCTTCCAATTTCAAAGCCATTGGTGCCTGCCAATAATCAGCATCGTCAGGCGAAAGTCTTCTTCCTTGATTATCTCTTATTTGAGGTTTTAATGGAGAAGCAATCCTACCTGTTCTAAGTTGACTATATATTACCGGTTCTTCAGTTAAAGGAATAAAAGCTGTATATATAGCTGTTTTTAACTCTTCCTGTATATCACCTGGTTTAATATTTCCATTAAAAGGATAAATTTGTACGTTAGGGTCAGGATTTGGTAATTTAAACCCAGAATTATCAGGATAAGGAAACTGAAATGAGCCATTTATTCCAGCCAATTGAATATAATCTTTATATTCACCAACCTGATGTGAACCTATATTATCCCCATTAACATATAATTCTGAATTGACCAATCCATGCCAATAATCGTTCATAAAAGCTGCTTGTTCTTCGGATAATTGTTCAATACTTAATAAAATATTTATTACAGTTTCCGGTTTATAAAGTTTATCTAAAAGGGATTGCTCATTTGTTCTGTAAAAGACTAATGAAAAAGGTTGGCGGCCATTATCCAAATTTACTTCAGTATCAAATGTCCAGGTAGATTTTCCGTAAAAATCCGGCCTTGTGGCAAATAAAGGACCCATCGGTATTCCAGTAGGTACAGGTACAGATATTTCTCTCGCTAGTATTACAGATGGATTTGAAAGGGATGAAGAAATATTGTTCTCAACATCAAATGACCTTGCAGCCATAAGTGTTGATTTTGAATTAGTTCCTATTAACGGCAATATTTCCTGTCTATCAAAACCTGTTTCAGCTGTTATGTAAACCCTATATCCAGGATGAAAGTTTATATTTACATTGGAACGAACAACCGGATTAGGTTCCGGATTTGCTAGATTATCGATGATTGGTATATATTCACTTGCAATACTATAATCTGGATTGACATTAAATGAACTATCGCGGGCAATAATTTCAAGTGTTGATAGAGTATTATTTATATTTACTACCTCCAAGGTTTTCATTACATTACCAGATTCAGAAAGAATTCTTGCTATGCCCTTGTAATACTGAACATCGTTATCTGGATGATTCTGTAACTGATAGGTATTAAAAATAATTTTGAAAAGACCTGTTCTGGAATTCGGAATGCCATTCGGATATTCTTGATTTACATCGCAATATTCCTTTATCGAAGCCAGTTCATAAATCCCGCCCGCTTTGATAATATTTTGAGTTCCGTCAGAATTATTTACAACTTCTTCGTAATTGCTAAATGAAGTAATATTTACTTCTTTCGATAATTGTAACCCCCAAGAGGCATTATTAACTAAATTTTCAGAAACATAAAAATATTTTGGATTGTTTGGAAGTACTGAAACAGGGGGGGCTAAATAATTTTGTGTAGGAGTATTAATATTTGTATTATTCGTATCCAATAAGGATGTTTCGCATATTTTTTCAATAATAAATTCAAGATTTGGGCTTGTATTTATATTGTCAATAATATATCCAACTTCATCAACAATAAGCTGGCTTCCAATATAATTTGCAACAGATTGCCCAGATGGGATGGCTGGAGTAATTGTTTGAGGTGGATTCGTGCTATATATATCAAATGGGCCAACACTTACTTTTGCTTTATTTGTTCCCTGAATATCAGTAACTCCTGTAATAATTCCCCGTATCATACCAGGTTCGTTTTCACGAAAGAAAAATTGAACTTTATCAGCCAATTGATAAGAATTATTATGTATATGGTTCCAATCATAAGTAAGCCTTACTAAAATTTCGTCATCGCTACTTCCTAAAGCATGCAAACGATCTTGTTCTGCTTGTGTTGTAAAAATAAGTGGATCTTCTTTCTGGATTAATTGAACGGCAAAATTAAATGGAGGCAAAAGAGTATTTCGTATTGGAAAAATAGTTTTATCGGTACTTTGTTCATTTCCTAAAACAGAAGGGCGTGAAAACCAGTTAATGCTGTATAAACTGTAAATATGTATCCCCTCATTCTTTTCCTGATGAGTAAAAACAGGCATATTAGGATTCATATTGTTTATTAAGGGAACAACTTCTTTTTCTCCGGAGTTTCCAATGAAATTATCATCACTACTTAATTCTGGAATATCCCAATTTTGTTCACCATCTGTTTTATATTTGATACCATAAAAAACCGGATCAGTAAAACCTTGTTCACAAAACTCATCGGAGTGAGCAAAAAAAGATTCAAAAGTTAACCAATGAACAGGATCTTCTTTATATAAACGAATATATCTTATATCTTCGTAAAGAGAATATCCTGATGGATCTGTTAATTCGATTGGATTGGGAGTCCCTTGGATAATTATACCATATTGAGGAGGTTTTAAAACAGGTGCTACCGGTAGTCGTTGATCCATTTTTGATGCGGGCAAAGTCATGTAAAAATGTTTCCTGTTTAAAGAAGAACCTATCTGTGAAAATGATGAATTTGTATCATATACCATAAGGTACACATACTTAACGTTTCCAATATTACCAGTTAGTCCATCAGTATCAATATAACCCAACCCCATCATTCTGGCTAAATGATAATCCAAGGAAACTATCCGAAGCATATCTAAATATGATATGAGCATTCCGCTATTATCAGAGTCATCAGAATCTGTTGCAATTTCAGCTGTTAAATTTGTAGCAAGCCTGCTATTTTCCAAGTAAGTAATAATACCAGATTTTATTCCTTCGTTATCAAACCATTTATTTTGATAGTTTTCTGTTTTTACTGTATATAAACCTCCTTGTGTACATCCAAAATACCTTGGCCAATTGCCATTTACATTAATATTGCTATTATCAAGCCTGTTATTAACTTCATTATCATCTATAGAAAGCGAAAACTCTCCTTTGGATTCCCAGTTTAATAAAGAATGATAGTTTGTTCCTTCAATAAATCCCTTATAAGTTTCTAACTTAATTACAACCGGATGGCAATTTTGGTAATCAAATCTTACATATTTTATATTTTCTGCAAAAATTTTATTTTCAATTGCATTTAAAGGTTTAATTATAGCAGTATTTGCTATAATTGGAATAACTGATTGGTTCATGGCTTCGAAGCCTTGCTGGTTAAATTTCTTTCTACATGATATGTACAAATTTTCTTCTACAGGAGTACTTTCAAGTGTGTTAATTGCAGGTACATTATCATTATCAGAAATAGTTTCTAAACGAAGAGTTCCCTGTTGAACTGTAGGATTATTCAACTCCGTAATAATTGATGCAGAGAAGCAAAACAAATCGCTAACACCCATTTCTATAATTCCAGCATATTTTGTAATAAATTCAATAGGATTTGTTAATGGGTTAATATGAGTACGAATCATATCATACTGACTTATATCAGCAAAGCTTATAATTATTTGTGCAATATCAGAAAGAGAGGAAATGTTTGTTAATGGTTTATTGAACTTCCACCATCTTTTTGAACCGGATTCAATCAATTCATCTGGATGGTCGTTTGTAAAATCAACAACACATGGTTGAGGGTTAAGATATGGGACTCTGTATATTCTTACGAAATCATCAGGTTTATTAAATCCTGCAACCGAAGAATAATTTGTTCCGTTTTCTGCTAAATGACCTTTAGGCAGGTGATTTTCACCTAAAATTCTCTTTAAATCCCAACGAAGATGAATTCCTTCTGTGGAACCATCAGAGTTGTCAGATCCTGCTGCCTGTATATATGTATAAGGCGACTGGATTATACTTTCATTATTAATTTCAATGTCTGATATATATGACATAATAACTTAATTTTTCAATTATAATATTCTAATTACAAAGTCATCAATATTCTGATTCTTCTCAACATCATTTGGATCGATAATGGCACCAAAACCAAAACCTGCACTTCCTGGCAAATTAATATCACCATCGTTGGTGTTTATAATAATATTTTCATCTACAATAAACTGTATTTCATTTCCCTTTGCTCTAAATCTAACAATTTTATTATCAACTCCGTTAACGGTCACTCCTAACTGGCTCCAAACGCCGTTAATTCTTTTATAAAGCTTGCTTTCTATTTCAGATATACGCATAAAATATCCATTTTGACCATCTGAAGAAACTCTTATTCCTAGAATCACTGTGGATTCAGCATCACCAGTTTTTATTATTTTCATTTCTGTTTCATAATCAGTGGAAGATAAAACTGGATTCATTGATGCCAAGTAAAATGAGCCAAAACCTGTTTGTTTCAATGCAGCTGTCTTTTCTGCTATTCCATTATTTACTTTTATTCCCTGACTTTGTTGACCACCTGTCCCTACATTAATTATTTGCGTCCAACCAGTGCCATTATCCGGTGTGTGATTTTCTAGTTGTGATGAAACGCCTTCAAACTGGTCTAAAAACGACAATGTATCGCCGTTTGCAAAAACTTTAAAGTTATCTAATTGCTGATTCTGTATTTTGTCAGTTGAAGTTATTACAGCTCCCATCCCTATTCCAGCCTTCCCTGGTAACGTAATAGAAGAATCTGTTACTGTAGTCAGTAAATTATAATTTTCAAATAACGACAAAACATTTCCTTTAACTAAAAATTTTACAATTGAGCCATCAGTTACATTTCCACCAGCACCACTTGCAGCAAGTTGAGTCCAAATACCAGAAACCTTTTTAAATATACTATATCCGGATGAATTAAATTTTGCAGCATACATATTATCCTGATCAATCACTCTTAATGCTAAAATGGAAACTTGTTTATTATTTCCTCCATTAACAACTAAAGTCTCTGCCTGATAATCTGGATTAAGGTATCCATTCGCAACATTTGCAACATATAGAACTCCTTTACCCTGTCCGCTATTTTCAGCAACTAACATATTGTCGGTCTCATCTGCTTGTAGCAATCCTGAATTTATTTGTAAAACCATTTCCCACAATTGTCCCATATCTGGTGTGTGATTTGCTAAAGTAGTATCAAGATCTTCCGTAAACAGGTCTTCAAAAATCAATCCTGTCAATGCTTTGAATTCTATGTTTTGAGAACTTGTTATATCAAGTCCTGTTCCTTCAGTATCCTGTAGTGTCAATGTTATTGTTTCTTTCACCAAATCATTGATTTCTATTGTTCCTATTCCGCCGGAAATCTGAACAACCCCTGCTCCAGTAGCATTTCCTGACGCAAACAAAGTAACTCCTATGTTCCAATCGGATATTAGCAAATCAAATGAATTAAACACCCTGATTTCAACTGTAACAGGAGTCCCTTGAATACTTGGGTTAACCGGCAAAATAACGATCTTGCTTGCAGGAGCTATTGAGAACGAAACATCTTGAACCGAACTAACATCAAGACCAGTATTGTCAGAATCTACTAGACTTAAATGAATAACTGCTACAGAATCACAGTTTACAGTTAATAAGCCTATACCATTTATTATCTGAACAACCCCGTTATTTGAAACGGTTGCAGGTGCAGAAGCTACTAAAGTTACCTGTAAATTTATTTCCGTATTTACTGTCCCATCCACATTTTGTGCCTGTATCGTAACTTCGACGGGTGTTCCCTGAATACTATCCTGAGGATCACGTATTATAAACTTAGGTGGAATAGCAGTAAATTCAACATCTGAAGTTGCATCAATATAAATTCCGGTTTCAAACGTATCTTCTAAAGATAGATGAATAATCTCTGCTAATTGGTCATTAATTTTAAAAGTTCCTATGCCATTTAAAATATTTATAACACCTCCGCCTGTTGCATTCCCTGATGCAATAAGGGTTACTTTCGTGTTTATTTGAGTAAACAGATTGTTTGAAGTATCAACCACTTTAATTATACCTTGTATAGGTGTCATTTGTACACTTGATGATGAGACTTCAATTGAAAAATTTAATTTTTTCATAGTAAACTGACATTCCTGTCCAAAAACAGTTCTTCTTCCAGGAATAATCGGCCTTACATATACAGAATAGGTTGTGTTAAATCTTAACTCAGGAATGTTTACCAATGGAAATAAACCATCTGCATTTTCTCTTCGATAGGTTTTATTTAAACCTGAAACAGGTTTGGTTATTAAAAATTCATATTCTGTAATTCCACTTAGCAGTTCGGCAGTAAGTACATCATCAGATACTACATTGAATCTGCCACAATCTGAAGTAATGAGTTTAGTAACCGATGTAAAAATGTCAACGGTTACAATTGTTTCGTCTGTAGCAGGTTCTTTTACGGTATAAGAAGTTCCATTAAAAGTAAGATATCTGAATTGAATATTTATTTGAGACTCTGTTAGCTCAGGATAACCCTGATCATTTAACTTTGTAATAAAAACAGAAGACAGGTCTTTAGAATGAATAATTATATAGTTTGTATCTTGTACTCCTGACGTAGCATCAGTCATAACAGCAATTGTCTGTGAAAGTAAACTTTCGTCTATTTTAGGGTCATTAAATGGTTCTGGATTTCTAATTAATATACCTAATGCACTACCTGTTCCTTGCGTATTCCACAAAATGTTAAATTCTGTATTTTTTGCAGGACTTAATGCAGAAAGCTGAAAAACTCCATCAATTAATCGATCAAATTTTAAAGCATATTGTAATTCTAAGTCATCAGAAACAGAAGAATTTAATATCGGATCTGGACTATCTATTTTACTTGATGGGTCCTTAGGAGCTATGATTACAACTCCTCCTGCATGAGTTGAAAGAGATGAACCACCAAGAATACTTTTAGCATTCTCTAATTGCTCAATTGTTAGTTCTTTTTCAATATCATAAAATGCATTTCTTATAAATTCACCTGTTTCATCTTTAATGATATAACTATTTATCTGTTCAGAAGCATTAGCGTATTTTGAAGTTCTGAATGGATATGTGTGAACTTCCCTGCTTACACCTTTGAAAGTAGAAATAAATAAAGAGGTGTATAATTTTTCAGGCTTCAGGAAGGTTGGAGTGTATTGAAGATTTATACCTAAGGTCGAAAAATTATCAACTTGAACACAGTTAGGACCCTGCATTAAATTGTTTAATAAGGTCACATCATTTCCTTGAGTTCCATTTTCATTTACCATCCATTGAGGTTCAACAAGATTTTCTGCATCAGGACTTTCAGGATCTTTAACCTTAATATCAAGCGAACATAAAACTGCCGGCAAGTTCCCTAAAATATCAAAATTGTTATACATAGTATAAACTTCCTGATATGAGAAGAATAGCAACAATGCCGGATTTTGATAAAATAACGGTTTAGCATTTGTTAACCGTCCATCTGCATTAGGATACGATTTTGAAAAATCAATATAATATTCAAGTTTAGCTAATTTGTATTGATCTTCATTATTTTTCTGCAATAAAGCATTGTAATCAGGACGCACATATGTAATACCCGGTGAGTCTTCAAATATGTGAAAATGTCCTATAGGACCAGCTGTTTTAAAACCATAATAATGTGGTCGGTCGTACGATGTAATTGTATTACCTGAGTTAGATAATGATAATTTATCTAATGTCCTGATTTTAAGATAATATTTTGTATCCGGTCTCCAAATTGGCTGCAATGAAACTGACATGGCATTAACCATTGCATAAGTATTTGTCAAAACATCCAGATAACTCGGAATCTCTTGGTTATAATTCCAGTCTGATATTGTTAACCAACAAGCTTCAAAGAAATACAAACCACAGGGAAAACCAATTGGCTTCGGGCTTCCGCAAACTTTATTTTTGTATATGTATAAATTTTCTAATTGTATATTAATATTTTTTATATCTATCTGATCCCGATTTGCTATATATAAAAAATACATACTTTGTGGCCAATCAGAAGAATTTGCTAATATCAGGTTATTATCATAATCCAATTGCAATGCTTTTTTCTTATCTGTTAATGAGTTTATCATTGCTACAACCTTTTCACAGACTTTACTTCCCAAATCAGCACATTTACAGTAAGTTAACACATATCTTGATGAGGTAATTTTCATCGTTCTGGTAGAACCATCACCTAAAACAGCATCAATTAAACCATTCAAATTATTTCCCGGGTTATAGTATTGTGGATTAATCCTTAGGTTAGTAAACTTCTTAATATTGCTAAAAACAAAGGGTGTTTGTGTGTCATCGAGCGACAATGAAATAGTGATACTTTCAGAAAGAGACCCAATATGAGCAGTAAAATATGATAATCCATTTGAATCAGGATTATTTTCAATCCAATAATATAGATTTCCGGCTACTATATTCGGCAAATACTGAGGTAGCCTGTTAAATTCATTATATATCACATTATATGGTGATGCATCCAAATGAACGGTACCAGTTCCGCCATCATTTACTGTGCTTAAAAGATTATTATTTATTGCAAGAGCAGAAAGCAAATCACTTACTACATTTCCATCAGTATAAGCACCACAAAGTCTTTCATTACAATCGGGGCATTCATCTATTGGTTCTATTACAATCTTATCTATTGGATTTCCAACATCTGAATACTCAATAGTTGCTATGGCAGAAAATGTTTTTTCACTAACCAACTGATAATCAAAAACAGGCATGCCCGTAATATCAGTATCTGTTCTGACTTTACTATAAAATGAGACTTTACCCTGAGCCGTTTTAACTCCTAATTTTAGCTTAATATCTGCAACAGGTTCTTCTGTAAAATAAATTTCTAATTGAGAACCTGGTTGTATTACTAGTGATTGATTTAATCCAAAAGGATTTGCAACATACTCAACTTCTCCTACATAATTTTTTATTTGATAGATCGCTTTATTTTGCAGTAAGGTGTCATAAGGAATGGCACTTTCTTTATAATTATTAAAATTCATACAAATTCTGTCAGCAGGCTGATCGGGACAATATAAATCCTGACTGGACATGTTAAAATTTTCCAAAACAGGTAATTCCGTGCCTTCTCTTGTCCAAACTAAAGGATTTTGTCCTAATATATACAGTTTCGTATTTTTTCCATCACCATTATCTGATTGCCATGAACCTATTTTCGGGGATGCAGGTAACTGAACATTTATACCTGAATTTACCAAAGGTGTTAATGCACCATATATATCATAAGGCTTCCATTGGCTCCCGTCCCAATAATTAATACTTACTTCTTCAACAGTAAATGTATGAGTAACCTGTTCAAGTTTTCCTTTCTTTTCAGGAACTGTTACTGTATTTGAATTTCCAATATTATTTAATATAGTTGTAATCCCAGGAGAGCTTACAGGTTTTTTGAAATCAATTTTTAGTAAACTATCCAATGGAATTACAAAGTCGTTTGTAATACTTTGTTGGTCCGGTTCAGATTCATTGTAAAATAAAGGAAATACCTCACCTGACATATTATTAACGGCTTTTGAACCGTCACCTGCTAAATGAAGTTCAATTTCATCTTTATTTAACTGATCGTCAAATATCCATGTGAGCGAGAAAGATGCACAACGGTTCTTTTTCAGTACTTTTATACAAGCTTTTATTGTTCCTGTAACAAAGAAAGGATGAGGCACTTCAGCAGCTACTGATGCTTCAACACTAACTGTAAGTCCGAATTTCCAGATAGCTAATTTTACAGAACCGCCTAAATCTATATAACCACCTAATTGAGAAGGAACAAAATTAATTTTTCCAAAGATATCCAGATATGCAGAAAGTTCAGCACTTAATGGGCCGAATTTTTTGTAAATGTAATATGAAATTCCGGCACCGGCCTTAATTCCACTACCCGAAAGCATTAGAAATGAGTAAGCATCAAACAGGCTTAATATGCGAGCTTTTATCCTTTTACTTTCAGGAATATCTCTTCCTAAATTTATATACCAAGCTCCGGCGTTATTAAAAAAGAAACCCATTTCGAGCAAAGCATCAATGGTAAGGATTTTACCTGCTGCACTACCGGAATCAGGAAGTTTATAATTCACTCCAAAAGCAGTTTCTACAGAACTGTTTGTAATAGCTATAATAGCACTAAACGGAGGATCATTTGTAGTATCAAGCCCGATACGTTCTTTTAATATTTGTGCTTGTCCCTGAATCAGCAATACTTCGGGAAGCGATAGCAATAGAAATAATTTGCTCGAAAAGGCTTTTCCCGAGTCGCTCATAGTAGCTAAAGAAACACCTGCTCCTACCGAAAATCCATCCTTGGGCTCAAATTTATCAGGCCATATACCTTCTTTATAGTCTTGTGGATATTTCTTTTTATAATATTCGTACCATGAATCTTCTGGATTTAAACCTATATATGTTTTACTTGTAACATATTTCTTACCAATAAGTCCTCTGAATCCATATATACCTAATCCAGTTGCTCCCAACGGAATAGCAACAGGTAATTCAAGGTCTAAATCGACCAAGAAATTAGGAATTTTCGGATTAAATCGCATCCCCGCTGTAGCAGAAATCTTTACTTTTGGCAAAGCAATAGAAACACCACCTGCATATTCTTCGCCGGTATCAGCAGAAGAGCCACCTTGGTTTGCATCTGCTCCCTTCATAGCGAGGTAACCCGAAATTAATACAGAAGCTTTATCTGGGGAAACATTTCCCGGGATTATTATATCAACTTTCAAACTTTGAATTCTCAGGAAGAAATGAGGTGTATCTCCATCTACAGTGAAATAAAACTTAATACCATCACCTTTGGCGTCCACTCCGCCCGGGTTAACACTTACGCCTCCATCGAAACCAAAATATTTATACTTACGCATCACTCCGCCATGCATTTGTTCGTGCGAACCTAAGTGAATAGCTGTTATAGTTATTTCGGCAGGGCCTACTTTTATAGAAAGTGTTTTAGGAAGTTGTAATGTTCCACCACCTGAAAATTCAAAACTTCCATCTTCCCATATTATAAGTTTCTTAATATCAATTTCACCTTTTAACGTATTTCCAATTAAAGGAGCAGTTATTGTCATTGCTCCTGAAATAGCAACAAAGAATCTCCCATCTTCTTCTCCAATTGAAAGGCTTGTTAATTTTAATGAGAAATAATCAGTACCACCATTTGAATATTTTAAGACCTGAATTCCCTGGGTTTCTTTTGCAGTTACAACAAAGTCGCCATCGGAGCCTATATGAGCATCAATACCTATCTTAACCTGATTGCCATCTGCATTTTTGTAACTAGCAGGAAGTTCCAGTACTCCGGCAATATTTGATTCTGTAATTGAATTTTGCTGAAAAGCAATATCAAAAGATTTAAAACCAATTCTAAATCCACTTTGGCTTCCTAAGTTTATCCATAAGGCATCCGTTTCAGTTATTGGGTTTGAAGAATTAACGGCAATCAAGCCTAATTTGCCAGAAATACCACCGGTTCCAATTAGCAGATGACTACCAACTATTTTTAAAGTTGATGAACTATCGCCAAACCATTTTGCAGGTAAACCAATCTCAGCTTCTTCAACATATACACCAACAAAATAATCAGGACGACCATCTTCTATTGCTTCAGAGATATTTCTTGTTCGACTAAAGTCTAATTTTAAATCATCAAAATATAATAATAGACCTGTATTACCTATTAAGGACTTTTGAAAACTGAAACTACCTTCATTTTCAAATTCAAAACCATTTTCTGAACTAAAATTTAAAGTTCCAACAGTAAATGTAAGTCGTGATTTGATTTCTGCTAATTCTGCTTCACTAAGTGGATTTGCAAGAGGTGTTCCATCCCAATCTACTTCTTCACCAATAACTTTGTTATTATTTACATCGTTTGGATCGCTTATATTATAGTAAACTGGTTTTAAAATTGACCGAGGAAACTCCAAAGCAAGATTAATATCATTGATAGACGCTTTAAATGTTGGAATAAGTAACTTTTTAAGTATATCATCAAATTCAAAATTATCGAACCATTTAACAAATACTGTTTTTAATTTATTAAGTGTTTCTGTTAAGTCAATATCTTTAATGTAATCTTCAAGCAATATTGACAATGTATCTTTTCCATTCTCTTCAATTTGAATTGCTAAATCTACAAATGTGTCTGGGTCTGTTCCGCTGTTTAATGTAAGAAGGGTAGTTGGATTATATTTTGTATTAAAATCTGTTATAAACTTGTTTATTGGATCAGGATCATCAATCAAAGTACTGATTACCTGCTCTGTAATTTGTGAAATAGAAAGTCCACCAATACCTATAAGGGTATTGAAATATGCTATCGGGTCGGCTGCAAATTTATCAGGTGTTAAACCATAAATATACTTTACTATTTCAAGTTCGTATTCAAGTGTTACAGAAAATTCAGTTGTATTAATGCCATCAGCTTCCAATCCCTGGTTTAATACTAATGCCAGACCATTTGTTCCTGGAATCTCAATTCCTAAACGGTCATAAACTACTAAAATGATATTATAAGTTGCAGCATCACCCAACTTTGTTTTTTCAGGATAATATTCCCTGTAATATATTTTATCAAAAATAGAGCTTAAGCCTCCTGTTATATTAGTTATGGCAGAGGGTAAATTCTCAACTGGCAACAACAGTTTTAAGGGAGGATATTGATTTGTTGATGGCATAGTTTCAATTTTTATTAGTCATGTAATATTATATTCATTTTCTTCTATATCCGTTTATATCAAAGTTTTTCTTTAAATAAACTTCTAATCGCCCGTTCAACTTTTCTATATTTTCAGATGTTATATTTTTTCTTAAGTTTTTCCAATCAAAATATTTAGGCTTGTCTTTAATAAGAAAATTTCCATTTTGAAAACCGATTGAATCAAGTTGCAATGCTTTACCATTAAAATAGTAAGGTTCTTTGCTATAGTCTTCATAATCGTCGTAAAACATATCTAATCCCCTTTTTTCGATAAATATATTCATGGTATCATTAGTCAATGTATTTATAATTTGAATCCAGAGATAATTTCTAATTCCCTTATATTCTTGAAATATTTCCCAATATTTTGTAACTGGACATTTCCCGGAACAATCTGTTTTGGAATATTTAATAGTATCATTTATTGTTTCAGGGATTCCTTTTAATGATAAACTCCTAAATTGAAAAGAATTATTAGATTCTGTAATTTCCTTATTCATTTTATCAAATGCTTTAAAACAATATGAGACAATAGGTTCTTGAGAGTATATTCTATTAAATATTATTAAAAAAAATATTATAAAACTTTTTTTCATATAATCCATTTCTTCTAAAGACCTGTAACACCATTATTGATTGCACCTTTAACAATAATAATTAATTGTTGTGTTTCTGTAATGCTAAAATCCTCATTGACAATTACTTGAAGTTTACTAACATGAAAATGTCCTGTTGCCTTTTTTGGTGTAGGAGAGGGTGGTTGAGATGCCAACCAATCTTCTCTTAATTTTGCAACACGATAAAAAATTTCATTTGAAAGATAGTTGCCACCAGAACCACTAAACATTTGCACTTTTTGGCTATCATTTGGAGGTGTACTATCATTTAAATGATATCCACTACTATCAGTATAGTTTGTATCTAAAACTACTGGAGTAGCAATAAATGGTGACGGTAAAGTTGTTAAAAGCCACTCTAAATTCGAATTTATTCCAATATCAATAGAATGACTATTAATATTCCTTACATAACCTAAATTATCAATAGTTCCACCCCTAGAAACAGTTGCATATTTATCAATTTTATAATCATTAGGACCTGCCTGACTTATTGTAACAATCATCTTCACATCATTTATCCAAGGTTGGATATAATTTTCTATAATTCCTTCTCCTTGTCCAGATAATGGATTGGATGAACTATCGAAATCTTTATATCTAACAGGTATTATCATTATTTGGATATATCCCAAACCATTCTCTGTTGGTGTGTTATGCATTGCCAATGCTGTACATCCAGAAGGATTACTCTGAAGGATATTCATACTAAATGGGTAATCAAATTTATTTAGAAAAAACGGATCAAAACCAGTTATTAATATTTTATTGGCTCCAGCTGCACCGGAGAAATTTACTCCTGTGTAATTTCTTGATTTTTCTTCAAAGAGTTTAATAATTATTTCCAGATCACTTCCCTGTATTATGTTTGATAATAAATGTTGATTACAGAAATAGGGATGATTTTTTAAAGCTGCTTCCATTTTAATTCTTGCCCAATATAATGGTCTGTCATCGGGGTTAGCATTATTACCAGCCTGAACAAAACTAACTGCCTGGTCAAAAATTGCTTTTGCACTTGTTTCAACAAGTGAATGAATGTCTGTAAGGGCACTTGGACTATCAGCTGCTATATTGTATAAATTAGTGATAAAATCATCTACACGGGTTTTCATTGTGCTGTCTTTTTCAATGAAATAATCTTCATATCGTTTATTGCTTACCGGTTCTAAATTATCAAAGCCAATTCTTTCTTCGTAATTTCTTGTTTCATAATACTGTTTCATATCATCGGTATCGGAGTACCATTTATAATGATTATAATTGTTATAAGTAATAATATTAGAAAGCTGATAAGTAGCTATATCAACTCCTCTTACTTCTGCGGTTTTATCCTCTGATGAAGCTTCACATAACATGGTTGTTAATTTATGTAATATAACAGGTTTTTCTTCCTGTGAAGAAGTATTGTACATTTTTATCGCGATAGCTTCTAAAAGGCCCATAGACCTCAATGTAGCTAATGCCTGATTATATGAAGGAATCTGTCCGTTGGAAGACATGACCTGATATCCGGTAACAGGGTATAGAGTGTAATTATTATTAAAAGTATTAGTATCAGGTGGGTTATACGGAGCTTGAAAAATACCTTCGGTAAAACGTTTGTCCATTCGTGAAATTAAGGGACTGACAAAAGAAATAATCTCAATATCTATAGTTTTGTCTTCGTTTGCTGTTATTTTTCCGAAACTATACCTAAACTTTGAGTATGAACTATCCGGCATTGTTGTTTCATGTTTTGGAATACTTGGATCATTTGAAGGCAAATAATCCGGATCAAATACGACATCTTGTCCATTTGGATCAATATAATCAGATTCTTTTCCAACAAATGCTCCTTTTAAAGAAGGTGCATTAAAGGTATATCCTTCGTTGCATATTAAATTAATTAATTTTTCAAGTTTGGGCAAATCTTTTACTGAACTCATTAGTCCATCAATCTTTGTTTTTTCAACCTCAAATTTATCATCAGTAAATAAATCGGAAAGACTGATTATAATGCTTTCTGTTTTTTCATCTGTTTTACGGAAATCTTGAACTGAGTTGACCATTAGTTGTAATTCATCTGCATTACCTGATTCTAAAGTTATTTCAAGTGGAAAATTGGTAGTGTCATTTGCGAATATCAAATCGTTAATTTCACGGTCGAAAGTACCAATTTTAATAGCTTTTTCGTCAATGGAAGGAAGCCAAAATATATCGGTTTTTTTATCAGATTCAATTAAAGTTTCATGAGTGCTTAAATCAAGATTGCTATAAGCATCTGGTATAGTATAATATCCACTTTGACTATCTCTTGATTTTCGTACAGGGCGCAAACAATGATTAACATTTATATTTCCTTCAAATTCTATTGTCCATTCAGGGTTACCACTAGTTCTTTTAACAATCACTGTACTTTTTTCAAGATTATTGTACGCAAAAACATTAAAATGCAAAATACCATTTGGAGTTTTAGATAATTCCGAATTAGTATTCTTACTGACAACCTCAGCAGTGTAACTTGTATCAAAGGCATAAGAAAAAAGAATTATGCTAAGGTTTTCAATTTTTATTAAACCTTTTGTAACGCTACCATTTCCGGTAGCAAGCATTATATTTTTTGGCTGCTGTTTCTCTCCAGTGATTGCAGAGTAAAAACATCCTGTTTGCCATTCAATAATTTTTTTCTTCTCGGTATCTAATTTTTTTAAAAATACTTCTATTATTGGTTTTAAGTCATCACCAGTTATCGTATTATTATTTCCGGTATCAAACACTTTTGGATCAGTATTTCCTGAAACATTTCCTTTTTTCATCAGGTTAAGCATTCTTAGTTTCGTTGAATCATTACTAAATTCTTCGCCAATCTTAAGTTTCGGGTCAAATATTTTAGCAAATTCTACCCATTCATCTTCTGTACTTGGTACAAACCGAGGATTATTACCATTGGTATCTGTTTTTGTAAACAGGTCTTTAAAACGGGTATAAATATGCATTGGGTCGTTTGCAATACTAACTGTTCGTTTATCATACATTGTACCATTATGTATTCTATCATAAATTAAATCACCTCTATGTGTAGCGACAGATGAATCATAGTTGAAAATATGTGCAAAACTTGCATTTGCCGGATTTATCGTATAATTATTATCATATACCCCTCCTGATTCACTTGCATAACCAGTAGCAGCAGCTAATTGTTTCGACAAGAAAAACAAGGTAAAAATATAACTTGCTTCGGACAGGAGTCCTGGTGATAAATGTGATAAATCATCCGGTAAACTTAAACGAAGCCTTGGAAGAGCCATACCCGGCCTGCTCGTTGTGTCTGTAGTTGTAAAGTCATAAGGAGAATTAGGGTCAGATTCAACCAAAAAATGGAAAATTTTATTGTAAAGATCTATACTGTTCTGGTCAAGCAAGCTTGTATATATAGGATTTTTTAAAATATAAATAAACTCCTGAAGGGCTAATGCTCTTTCAGTGTCGGAATTAAAATCGTTCCATGAACAGTTAGGAGTAGAATCATAGGGGTCGCTCGCTACTCCCGATTGAATATCTATAGTCTTATCATTGAATATTGGCATAATAAAGTTATTTTAAGGTCTTTATATAATCATCATATTTATTAAATTTTTTCTGGAAAAACTCCAGATTCTTTTCACGATTATCGTAATACGCTTTACATTCTTCACACAAGTTATTTGCAAAAACTCTATATTCTATATGTTCTTCTGCAGGTTTTATTTTTTCCACGCTACAGTTACATTCTATGGTTGCAGGCTGTGTATCATATTGTAAATCACGACAATAAAAACTATATTCACCTGATTGAACTGTTGTCATAAATTTTATTTTCAAACTACTTTTATTGTTTTTATATGTTTCTATTGAATAAGACTTCCCTTTTGATAAATCATAATAGCAATATGTATCAGAACTATTAGTAGTTGCTTTCAAATAAGCTTTATCTTCATTTTCATCGTATGAATATATTAATGTGTCTAGTTGCCGCTTTTCCTCCGGTTTATCACTATAAAGCATACTATTCATATAAGTACTGTCCTTTCTTATAGAATAATTTTGATAAATTAAAAATTTCGCTCCTTTAAAATTATAAAATAAGTGTTTTTCAGCTACAGAATCAATTGATTTGTCCTTATTATATGAATTTTGTATTATAACCGTGTCTTTTATATTCTTTCGTATTGTCTTTTCTTTATATCCTCCAAGAAATTGTACTTCTTCATAAACTATTTCATTATTTTTATTTAAGTAGTCCCATGCCTCACGTTGGTATATAGATTTATCCGTAATATAATTCTCGACAAGCTTTCCTAATTTATATATTTGATATGCTTTTTCTATTCCGGTAGTATCGTAATAGTTCCATAAACTGTCGCGCTGTCCGTTTTTGTACCAACCGTCAACTGCTATTTTGCCGTTTTTATAATATAATTGGTATTTGCCAGTATTATCGGGCTTGTTTTCTTTATCAAATAAATTTATTTTATAAAATTCAAGGATCATATCACGATCGAAAAATTGTAATTTTGTCACATCCTTTTTATTTATTTCATTAAAACCATTACGGGAGAAATAATATTGTTTCAATATTTCATTTACATTTTCACCCAGTTTATGATGTAGCAGCATATATCCATCAGCAAGTATTTCTGTATTGTAATTACCATAAAATGGGTAATATTTAATTTTTTTTAATTGATTCATTTTTAAAATAGTTTCAGCTGGAAACTGATAGGTTATCAATGTTAATTTTTCGAGTTTTTTAAGGTTTAAAATAGAATCGCTGATATCAAAAACAGGTGCATTAATATATAATTCTTTTAAGTTTTTTAGTTTCCAGATTTCTGAAAAATTGTAAAACAACGGATTGGTTTCTTCAGCATGAATCTCATTGGCAAAAGAGCAATCAATTTCTAATGATTCAAGCTTTTTAAAGTCGACAAGTCCTTTTAAATCATGAATTTTAAAGCTTTCTTTTATAACTAGTTTCCGCAGATTTGGAAAATCTTTTGCTGAAACAGGAAGTGCATTATAATAACTGTACAGTGTAATGACAATAGTCTTTACATTTTTTGCTTGTTGCTTTGTTAAGCTTAAATATGTAAGTACATCTTTATCAGATCTCATTAGTTCGGGATAATTTATTTCATATTGTATCCTTTCAGCATGAAGAGAATAGCTACTTATTAATAACAATACAAGTAGGAAAAAGGGGTTATATTTTAATTGTAACTTAGACATTTTATATTAATGGTTCCGGTAAATAACCATATATCTCAACAGGATTGTTGCTGTTATCCGAAACAGATACTTTTTTTACAGTTATCTGATCGTTTTCTTCAATAAGCCCCCTTAGAACAAGGTCAAATCTCTCATAATTATCTTCAACATTATTCTCAACACCTAGATATACTTTATATTTAGAAGAAAATTGTTGTTGTGCAATATTTAGAATGGAAGTATAATTATCGTTTGAAAGCATTATTACAATAATTTCTTTGTTATAGTCTATTTTATTTGGTTGTGTAAAAAAACTTTTTTTTGCTGTGGGGTATCTATATATTTTTATAGATTCACCATTGTCAGAAATAGTTTCAAAAATAAAACTGGCATTTGGAAAAATAGTATTTAAAAAATTATCTATTAATGGTCTGGTTCCTGAACTTATTGAGAGGATTTTATTTTTTGCAACAGAACGATTTTTGGTTCTTACATCTTTAATAGAAGCAAAAAATACATGATGTCCTATATCAGATGCAATTCCGATATTCGCAATATAATCAAGTCCAAATTCTTTTAAAGTATCTATGTAATTATCATTATTATACATTTTAATTTTTAGAACGTTTGTGCTTGGAGAAGTCAGATTCATCTCAAGAGGAATAAATAAATGGTCAAGATAATGAGCTGCTCTTAATACACTTCCTTCTGATTTTGGGACAATCGCTTTTAAATCAAAACGTTTCAAATACTTAATTTTAATATATGAACATATGCGTGTTTTATCATTATCATTATAATTTGGGGTATTTATCGCAATTGAATTTGTAGTATATATTTCATTATCTACAACTTCAAGGTCAATAAAGTTTGTTTTGCCATATTTTACTTTTTCCTTATTTGTTAACTTCCGTTCACCTATAGATACATAAGAAAGTGGTAATGTATTATCCCCTTTTGGAAGAGCTATCTTAATCGTATTTTTTTCATTACCGTTAGGTAAATCACTTAGAACACATAATGGCCAATTATTCTCATAATAATTAATTTCATTTATTGGTTCAGAGTTATTATTTAAATAAGAAATTTTAATGTTATTTCCGTAGTTTTTAAAATAATTAATAGAATAATTAAGCTCATTACGAATATCGAGATATATTTTATTACGATTAAAAAAGTTCCCTTGTGAATTACCTAAAAGTATATTAGTATAAATACCATTGTTTTTTTCCTTACTAAAACTGGGATTTAAATCAGAATCAATTGAATCAGTTGACTTTCTTGCGTAGATAATATCATCATAAAAATTTCCATAAAACACTGCAGGATCTAAATAATTTAAAATTTCTTCTTTATCATGCCAATGTTCAAATATTTGAGCAGGAGTTTCGCTACCTGTTAAAGCATTAATTTGAATAACATTATTATTATTTCGGATAATATCAAAAGTGGGGTTAAATCCCATATCTTCTAACATTATTTCAAAACCGAAATTGTTTTTATCAAACGTTCCGATACTCCAACCTCCAGAATCACAATGCCATAATTCAAAACCTGTCTTTGACTTTGTAAAGGCATTATCAATTGGATCCGTATTTTCGAAATTTGTTGTGCCAAATAAATCTATTCCTAAAGTTTTTTTATCAGTATTTGCAGGTATTGATTTTGTAAGTTTATTAATACTATCTGCAACATTATTCCCATCTATTAAGCTGTTTTTTAAGATTCCTCTATAGATATAATATTTAATTTGCGGAATATTATTGGGTTGTAATGCAGGTCTTAAAATAACATTTACTAGATTAGTATTATTAATATCCGGTTGAACTAAAATATCACCCTTACAAACAGCATAAGCATTTGGGTTTGAACTTGCAGTATGCAAACTGGTAACTCTATATTGTGTAGCTTCATTTCCTATTACAGGGCCAAAAGCTTGACTATTAGGCTGCTGATTTATCAGATCAATATCAGTAAAAAAATGGAATTTAGCCATAATTTTTTATTTATATCGTTACATTAAGTGCACAAACAAAACCATATTTATAAACATCAGGAGGCACTTCTTTCGAGCCACCACCTAATGGAGGGAAACCTGCCGATTGTTTTACTTTAAGCCATATAGTATCAACCGGAATAAACTGGTAAGTTACTCCATCAAGTACATCAGGTATATAGTAGTAATAATACCCCTGCCCGGAACTATCGCCTGTAATATTTATCAATGCTTTGCTTATTGCACATACAGATAATAAATTATTACTATTACTTATATCGTTAATAAAACCTTCATCTTTAAACCATGTAATTCCACTATCAGTGCTGTACAACACAGTGCTATTGTCGCCAACTGCCCATACATTTGTTTTATAAGAAGTAATGTCTTTTAATGCACCTGATTCAGAAGGCAAAGTTGGTATTGTAAAATTGTCTCCGCCATCTATGGTTTTATAAATAATACCTATTGCATTTGCCATGACCTGAGCTCCTGCAACATAACCATTATTCGCATCATTAAACCAGATTGCATTCAATTGTCCGTCATTTATTGTTAAATATTCAGTATATCCTGATGTAGTATTTCCTTTAAATAAATGCCCTGAAGTTATTCCATCAGAATCAGTCAAATTGCAAATAGCATAAAAATAAGAGACTAAAGCCACCGAATCACTCATTCTTGAAAATCCTATATATTTATAATAAGGTATCGAAGAAGTTTGAGGTAACGATTCAGAAAATTTAAAAATTACCGGATTGCCAAATTCTACAACTACAACTGAGCCAAAACTACCTAACAAAAGTGCATTATATCCACGACCACTATCCGTTATAATAATATCAGTATATTCTTCATTCATATCTGATCTAATGGTGCTTGAATCTGTTACCTGGTACCAGGTTTCTCCTAAATCAAAGGAATAATAAATCGTCTGTCCACCCACAGCACATAAAAAACCTGTAGTAGTAGTACTACTACTAGAACGAGATGTTGTTGTAGAATCATCAAAGAAAGCAATTTTTTTTATATAATTATTTCCAGTATGCTTCAAAATCCAAGTCTGGCAACCATCATATGATTTATAAATTTTTCCGCTTTCAGACACCGCAACAATTGATGTAAATTCGCCTAAATAAGCCGAATCATTTATTTGTTCGTTCTCTACAAAAGACTGATGCCATCCAGTCGTAATTAAATTAATTGCATGATCTATTCTGTTTTTTGACTTATAAAGAATATCAAGACTTTGAATAGCAGAACCAAAAAGCTCTCCTTGTAAAATATTAACACCTGTGTCTGTTAGAATATTATAATAGTACTCTCCATCTGGAGCAATTTCACCTGCAGGTATAGTTATAAACTCCATTCCATTGGGAAGTCCTCCTCCACCAGAGGCTCCTGACATCAAAGTTTCATATCTAATTTTTTTGGTTTCATTATTATTTACTATAGCAAGCAAATCATCTGAATTCGGAGTTGTTGTTAACTCGTTAAGTTCCGAAATTTTTTTGTCTGACATATTATTAATTTTTAAAGTAGAATATTTGTTAAAGAAACATTTTCCAAATTTATGATTTTTTTCAATATCTTTTTCAAAAAAAATCAACTAAATTGTTAAAAAAAATATTTTCATGTTCATTTAATTGATTATATGACAGTTGTAATAATTATTTTTATATTTATTTTATATTTATATTGTCACATATATTATTTCTAAATATATATATAACAAAACCTTTACAGCATATAATTTTCAAGTAATCTATTTTATCAAACACCTATCACAAGAACATATTAATAACACAATCTTTTGAACACTCAATTAAAAGAAGAACATTAGACATTACAAACAATAAAAGACCAATCCAGCATATATTCTGTAAACTTTATTATCTATATAGGGTGTCATTTAAGGAGTTCGTATACTACTTCTTTTTGCGTAGCCAAAAAGTAAGTATAGAAGAATATAATGGTGCAATTTTTAGTGCAAATGAAAAAACGGTTATAGACTTAATTTTCTATAACCGTTGATATTTTAAGTAGCGAGAGCCGGGATTGAACCGGCGACCTCATGATTATGAATCATGCGCTCTAACCAACTGAGCTACCTCGCCAAAAATTGGTGCAAAATTAGATTTATTTTTTCTAAAATCAAATACACCATGAATTTTTATCACGTTTTCTCGACAGAAATGATTTAGGTTGATTGGTCATCATTTTCCAGTTGTTAATAACTTGTTTAAAAACTTTTATAAAAAATGTTAATAAGTATTTATTATTACCTCTATCTTTGCAAACTTAACAACAAAATGGTCATTATGAATCAAAACATTATTTTTTTAATGGGATTGCAAATGCCCGAAAACATTACAATTCAAGAAATTAAAACCAATCTTACTCTTTTTAATGAAACACTTAAGACAAATAACAAAGGATACTTACGGGATGCTTCGTTACACGAAAAAAAGACTGCCAACAACAAAAAAGTACTCATTGCATTAAGCGTGGTTTCTTTTCCTGAAAAAAACATATATGATATTTTAACTTCTTTCCCTCAACTTGAAAACTATAAACGCTACATCATTACAGAAATAAACACTATACATATTTCCCGCGAAAATTCTTTTGAACAGTTTATCAATCATGAAATCATCGAAGCAAACATGCTATACCAGCCGTCAGATGCTAAACCAACCTGTTTGTTAAAAGCAATGTATAACCACCATCATTGTATTTCGGGTGATGTTATATGGTTCAATAACAACCCTGTCAGCGTTTCCAAGGGTAAGTTTTATGCACGTCAGTTATATTGTGAACTGTGTCTGGATGCCATAAAAACGGCAAATGGTTTTAAAATATCTTCTGATTCAACTGTTTTTATTGACGATGAAACTGTAATGCCTCATTTTCAAGATAAACAATTAGTGTTACCCGTTGAAGAAATAAATAACGAAAACACCATTCCAGAAATAATGACTACTAATTATAAATTAGTAACCAATTAATGCCAGTCTGTTTAACCCGAATTTGATTTAGCGTTGAAAAATCACATCATATAAATAGTAATTCGTTCAACCTATCTAATGATAAAATATAGTTGTAACTATTCACCCCGTCATTGCGAGGGAGGAACGCCCGAAGCAATCTCAAGAAAATAGTCAATGAAACAAGGAGGAGCCATATAGAACATGACAAATAAAAACCACACTACTCTTTATACAGGAGTAACTTCCGATTTAAAGAAAAGGGTTTATGAACATAAAAATAAAATTCATCCCGGCTCATTTACTGCAAAATATGAATTAACGAAATTAGTTTATTATGAAGTATTTCACCGCATAGAAGAGGCAATAAGCAGGGAAAAACAGATTAAAGGAGGTTCAAGAAAAAAGAAAATGGATATTATAAATGCCTTTAATCCGGCATGGAAAGATTTATATGAAGAAGTGGCTGCATGGTGAGATTGCTTCGCTACGCTCGCAATGACGAGAGGGGGTGAATAGTTACATACAGTTTTATCGATTAAAGACAAAAACATCTTTCATTACTATTGTAGCACTATTTATTATTCCTTGTCAGGATGATTGAATAATAATACGTGCTGTACTGCGGCTTAGTTCCTTAACAAGAATTTTTTTATTTTGTATTACCGATTTAACGGCTTCATCGGTATAATGACGTATGGTAATCAATGTCAAATCGGTATTATAAAGAACATTAAATTTTTCGCTCATGGCATTGGAAAATAATCGAAGTTTTCGCTCATCCAAATCAAAGCAAACACTGAAACTAATTGCCGATTGCTCCATCATATTGACTTTAATTTTGCATTCTGCCAGATGTTTAAAAATAAGACTGAGGTTTTCTTCGGCAATAAACGAAAAATCTTTAGGCATAATAGAAACCAATACCTGTTTATATTTGAAAATATAGACCGGTGGCAGTAACATTTTTTCAGATACGTTTTGAACCAGGGTTCCGTGTTCATCGGGAGTTAGAAAAGGTTTTACCCATAAGGGAATATTTTTATTTTGCAATGGTTTTATTGTTTTTGGATGAATAATTTGTGCCCCGTAATAAGCCAACTCAATGGCTTCCTTGTATGAAATACGGTCTAACTTAATTGCATCGGGCATAATGCGAGGGTCGGCATTTAATATACCGGGAACATCTTTCCAAATAGTTACTGAATCGGCATGGAGCATATAAGCCAGTGCTGCGGCTGTATAATCTGACCCTTCTCTACCCAGCGTTGTATGGGTACCATTTTCGGTGCCACCTATAAATCCCTGGCAAATATATATGCCTTTGGGATTCATCGTGGTAACTATTTTTTTAGAAGATTTATCCAATAAAATATTGGCTTCTCTATAATTGTTATCTGTAATTAATAAGGTACGAATATCACACCATGTTGTGGACAGATTTAATAATTGCAAGTATTGAAAAACAATTTTGGATGAGATAATTTCACCCATGGATACAATTTTATCGTACTCAAAATCGATATTGACAGATGGAGACGATTGAATAGATATTTCCAATTGAGTAAACACTTGATTAATTTCATTAAAAATTTCATGATTGGGATTAAACAGTTGTGTAATAATATTGAAATGAAATATTTTAACTTGTTGCAATGCTTCAAACTTTTGTGAATTGTTTTGGATGTAATATGAGTAAACCTGTTCGAGTGCGTTAGTTATTTTGCCCATGGCAGAAATAACGACAATTAAATGTTCATCCTTATTTTTTTGGATAATATTTCCTACTTGTCTTATTCCGTCTGCATCCTTTAACGATGCACCTCCAAATTTGAATACTTGCATACCTTTTTGGACGCTAAAATAAACAATATTTGGTAAATCATTTAGCACTAATAAAAATTTCTCTCTAACTGTTTACTCGAATATTTCCTAAAATTTGTTTTCTTGTAACTATTCACCCCGTCATTGCGAGGGAGGAACGCACGAAGCCATCTCAAGAAAATAGTCAATGAAACGAGGAGGAGCCATATATATCATGACAAATAAAAACCACACTCCTCTTTATACAGGAGTAACTTCCGATTTAAAGAAAAGGGTTTATGAACATAAAAATAAAATTCAGAACTCCTGACCCATATATTGATAATCAATATTTTTGTAAATTTGTGCCGCAAACTAAAATGTCCAAAATATTTATGCAAACACAATTACTTTTTTTTCCAGAAACTACGA
>Ga0302253_1000595_pt1 | contig 28316 bp, 20 predicted proteins | sample AAG_RA_Trp_MG_FD_193537 | JGI IMG/M metagenome (GOLD analysis project Ga0302253, IMG submission 193537) | Enriched activated sludge microbial communities from anaerobic digester in WTTP, New Holstein, Wisconsin, United States - AAG_RA_Trp | ecosystem: Engineered > Bioreactor > Anaerobic >...
CCGCTACAAGGCGGAGATGACCGGCAACAACCTGGTGTACCCGAGGATTCACACCCTCGGCGCGACGCTGAGCTGATCGGAGGGATGTCATGATCGTTCGAAGACAAGGCGGATTGACCGAGTTCATTCCGTCACCACAGGAAAAGCGCGAGGGCGTCCTGCGGGACCACACTCTCGAACTGCTCGCCAACCTCGACGCCCGCATGCGGCGCATCGAGGAGCGGCATGGCATTTCCTCGAACGACGCTGAGGAGTTCGTCGGACTCATGGCCCGCATCCGGCGGGAGGAACTCGAAGCCGGGCGGATCAACCAGGAACTAATGGACGCCGGATACCTACATGAAGACCTGTCCGCCGCGGCGCTTGCGGCGCAGGCCGGGAGGAACCAACTATGAGCATCACCATCAAGAGCAACACCGATACGATTCTGGAGCTGCCGGGGTTCACCGGAACCCTCGGACCGGGTAAGAGCGCCGTCGTTCCGGCGATGACACCGGACCTGCTCCGCGCCGTGGACCTCGGCCTGCTGCTGGTCCCCTCCGGAGTGGAACCGCCCGAAGGGCTGCCGCCGGTCGTCTTCGACCACCGCTACCCGCACGTCCTGCCCCTTACGGCCGGGCGCGCTTACTATGTCAGGGTCCTTCGGGCCGTGGGTGGTCTCCATGACGGAACACGGCCCCGGAACTTCATCGCCTATTACGGCGACGGCGCGGGCATGAGCTGCGCCTTCTCCGACGACGGTTTCGCCTGGGACACGGAAAAGAAGGTCGTCGGGATCGTGGCCAACGGCTATCACGTGGTTTGTGCGCTGGAGACCGCGAACCGGTTGCGAATTCTCTACTGGAACCCGGATGTCCCGAATCAACCCTACGCCATGGCCGGGCTGCGATCCGCGGTTTGCGATCCGTCGGTCGACCCCGCCGCGTTCACCGGCGATACCCCGTGTTCCGGTGACCTGGTTACCGAGGGAAGCGTCCAGGTCTGGAACCGGGGCCATTACGGGCCGTCCTTCCTCTGGTACAACCCGCTGCCCACCTCGGTCGAAGGGAGACCTTTCACCTGGCGCTACGGTATGTATTTCATCGCTTCGACCGGCGGCAACGACAGCCTCGGTCTGGCCTACTCCGACGATGCGGTCGAATGGAAGCTGTTCGGGAACGGCCCGATCCTCTCCGGTTTGATCGACCCGCAGCCTTGGGAAGGCGCGAACGGCTACGTCTCCTCCGCCCATGTGGAACGGCTTCCGGACGGGAGATGGTGGATGCTCTACTCCGGGGGCTCCGCGGGAAACTCCGGAATCGGCTACGCATGGTCGTGGGATCGCGTCCACTGGCGCAAGGCCGAGATCAACCCGGTATTCAGAAACGGCAGCGGGCCGTTCCTCGAACGATGCTATACGCCGAGTCTGGTCCGGGACGCCAACGGCTCGCTGCTCCTTTACCGCGCGGCCAAGGATGCGACCGCCTACCGGACCTTCGTTTCCCGTCTGCGGGCACCGGCCCTCGGATGGCGTGACTTGCTCGGCCCGGACCGGCTCAGCCAGGGTCTCACTGCGCGGGAAGCTGTCCGGCGTGGCGTCGGCACCCAGGCCGAGCGCGACGCAGCCATCCCCGCCCCGTCCATGGGCGACGAGTGGTTCAACACCGACCTCGCGGGCGGCGGAAAGTGGGAGAAACACACCGGGACGATCTGGAAGCAGACCTGATTTCCGGAACACCTCACTTTTCTTCGGCTGCCGGGAAATCCGGTAATTCCGCATGTTTCCGCAGGTTACGCTTCCATGTACATAAACCATTGGAATCAAAGGGGTTATGTGTCGAATTCGCCTTGCTTTCTGTTCGGAAAGAAGCCTGTATGTGTGTGAACACAAGAGCCAACCCCTTGCCGGGAACGGGCTTACAGAACGCAAGGAGAGACCATGGACTTACGCCGGATCAACTTCGGAATCGAGATCGAGACAGTCAAACGGACGCGCGAGCGGGTCGCCCAGGCGATCCAGTCGGTGGTGGGCGGCCAAGTCCGCCACATCGGCAGCCCGGGCAGCTTCGACCCCTGGGAAGTCACCGACAACCATGGACGGGTCTGGAAAGTGGTATCCGACGGCTCGCTCATCAATGTGCCGGTCCACCTGCGGGCCGAGGTGGTGAGCCCCGTCCTGTCCTACGAGGACATCCCCGTCCTCCAGGAGGTCGTCCGGGCGCTGCGGGCCTGCGGAGCCAAGGTGGACGACCGTTGCGGCATCCACGTCCACGTCGACGCCACAGCCTTTGACGGCCGGACCCTCGCGAACCTCGCCAAGATCGTCTACAAGCAGGAAGCGCTCATTCTCACCGCCCTGGGCGTGAACGAGACACGCCGCCGCAACTACAGCAAGCCGGTGAGCGACGACCTCATTGCCCAGATCGAGCGCCGCCGTCCCAGGACCAGGGACCAACTCAACCACATTTGGTACGGCTACCACAACCGGCAGCCCCAGCACTACGACAGCACCCGCTATCACGGGGTGAACCTGCACAACGTCTGGTACCGGGGCACGGTCGAGTTCCGCTGGTTCGAGGGAACTCTCCACGCGGGCAAGGTGAAAGCTTACATCCAACTCGTCCTGGCCGTGGCGGCCAAGGCGCTGAACGGCCGGGCGGCATCGAGCCGCAAGCGGTCCTTCGACCTGCGGAGCGCCCGGTACGACTTCCGGGTCTTCCTGCTTCACCTGGGGCTCATCGGTGATGAGTTCAAGACCGCGCGCAAGCATCTGATCGCCGCCCTGCCAGGGGACTCGGCATTCAAACGCGGCAGGGTGAAACCAAATGAACAACCCGCCGACAAGGCGGAACCCTTCACGGAGGCCGGGCCCGAAACCCGGCCTCCGGCATTTTCGGGGGACGAGACCGGCGGGACGCAAGGAGGCGCGTCATGAGAGTGCTGATCCGAAACACCGCCCTCAATGGGCAGCCGCTGGGAGGCGGCGGCGAAATCTTCACCGGGGCGACGGTGACCGACGTGGTCCTGGCCATGAAAGGAGCCACGCTCTTTTCCGACCAGCGAGACCTCGAGGATTACATCGACATGGTCCTGCGCAACGCCAAGATGCTGTCTGGCGTCGAGCTTACGGTCCGGGGCGATACGCCGGAGGAAAAGGCCGCATCCTTCCTGGATGCCCTGATAAAACATGGCCTTGCCGAGGTGCAGGACGACAAATCGGCCCGGATACCGATTCCCTCCCTGGTTTGGCAGGGCATCGACGCGGTCCGGCTCTCGGGGTTGACCAACATGCTCGACCGGCCGGTCGTCGCCCGGCTGGCCGGGGAGCTCGGATATCCCGATGCCGCGAGCTGGATCGAGGAGCATCCGAAGGAATACGCCGAGGGCGTCTTCCGCGGGTTCATCGTCGATCCGCAGGGAGGGAAATCCTGATGTGCGGGCTCGCGGGAGTCATCTTCGGAAATAAGCGGCGACGCGCCGAGGAGCGGGAGTATCTCGCCTGGCTCTTTACCCGCCTGCTTGTATTGAGCGAGGAGCGCGGACCACACGCCACCGGCGCGGCATGGCTCGACACCGACGGCGGACACCGGCTCTTCAAGCGGCCGGTGACGGCCGAGCGGTTCGTCACGGACAAGGCCTTCGCCGAACTCCTTGCCTCTATGGACAACCGCGCCACGCTCCTGCTCGGCCATACCCGGTGGCGCACCCGAGGGGACGAACAGGACAACAGCAACAACCACCCCATCCGCGCCGGGGAGGTGATCGGCACCCACAACGGCACCATTTACAACGCCGACTACCTGTTCCGGCGCTGGAAGATGCGGCGCTTCGCCGAGGTGGACAGCGAGATTCTGTTCCGCCTGGCCGCGAACGCCGTGCGGGACGGTGCCATGGATATCGAGCGGTTCAAGGCGCGCCTCCGGCGCTGCCGCGGGCAGATAACCGCCATCATCGCCTGCCGGACCGATCCGGAAACCGTCATCGTGCTCAAGGGGAACAGGCCCTTGGAAATGCGGTGGCATCCCCGCCGCAAGGCGGTTCTCTATGCTTCGGACCCCGCATACCTCGACGCCGTGCTGGCGGAGGAAAAAGGCTGGCGTGAGCTTCCGGTCCCGCCCATGAGCCTGGTGGTGTTCCGGCGCGAGAACCTGTCCGGGTACTCGTTGGAGCCGTTCGAGTTCGTCGCCCAGGAGAGAAAGGGCGCGGAGCCATGACAGACACTCCAATGAACCCCATGAACCAGGCAATGAACCCAACAGAACCCTTGAAGCCGAACACAAACGGAATGCTGAGACTCTTCGTCTACGGCACACTGAAGCGCGGTTTCTGGAACCACGACCGCTTCTGCCGGGGAGTCCTGGCGGTGGAGGACGCCTTGGTCCGCGGCCGCCTCTTCGAGACATCCTCCGGAATCCCGGTCCTGCAGGTCCCGGAAGAGGATATCCTCGCCGTCGGGACCACCAATCCACTCGCCGACGTGGCCACACAAGCGCGCGTCGTGGCTCGCATGTCCAATCCCGAGCCAACCCCCGACCGGCTCCAAAAGAAGGGCACAGGCGCGCCCTGGGGACCCGTGTACGGGGAGATTCTCACCTTCGGCGATCCCGAGATCCGCCTCCCGGCCATCGACCGGCTGGAGGGGTTTCACCCCGGCGGTCCCTGCCTCTACCGCCGCGTCCTTGTCCCGGTATGTATGAACCGAGGAAGGAGGCTGACTGCCTGGGTCTATGTTGCCGGAAGTAACCTAAAAGGCCGTTTCAAATCGTTGTCAGACGGCACTTGGCGCTGAGCCGTCCCTCGATTGAATCCGCTGGCTTTCTGAAAAAAGCAATTGACACGAACTGACACGTACTGTAAACTACATCTCTGTGATGAGGTATAATAAGGATAATTTTGTCTGGACACTGCAGAGGTGCTTCTGATGGAGAACAAGTCGGACAACGTCCTGACCATTGAGGAGTTATCCGTTTATCTGAAAATCCCGAAGTCGACGCTCTACAAGCTCGTCCGAGAGGGCAAAATCCCTGCCCAAAAAGTGGGACGACACCTGCGCTTCCTTCGGGAGTCCATCGACGAATGGATGAAGCGGCAAAATGAGTACGGGAGGCGGGGGTAGCAATGGCCTTGAACGAAGCTGATACCTGCCGCCGTTATATAGTTCCCAAACTCCAAGCTGTGGGTTGGGATGACGAGCCGCATCGTATTAACGAGCAGGTTACTTTTACCGACGGTCGCATCATCGTGTCTGGCCGGCAGGGGCGGCGGAGGCCCGGGAAGCGTGCCGACTACATTCTACGCTACCGCCCCGACATGCCCATGGCCGTGGTCGAGGCAAAACCATCATACGCTACCCCTGGCCAGGGACTCCAACAGGCTAAGGAGTACGCAGAAATCCTTGGGCTTAAGTTTGCCTACGCCACCAATGGCCAAGGTATTGTCGAGTTCGATTATACAACGGGACTCGAACGCGAGATAGAAACCTTCCCGACGCCGGAAGAACTATGGGCGCGCCTGATCAATTCAGAGTCCCTCAGCCCCCAGTTGGCGGAACGGCTCCTCGCCCCCGTGTATCATTTAAGCGGCAAATCGCCGCGCTATTACCAGGAAATCGCCATCAACAGAACCGTTCAAGCGGTTCTTCAAGGACGCAGGCGCATCCTTCTCACAATGGCTACAGGGACTGGGAAAACTCTCGTTGCATTCCAGATCTGTTGGAAGCTTTGGTCATCGCGCTGGAACCGACCGGGGGATTACCGACGACCCCGAATTCTCTATCTTGCTGATCGCAATGTCCTTGTCGATGATCCGATGGCAAAAATATACGCGCCTTTCGGCGATGCACGCTGGAAAATTGAAGGAGGGGTGGCCAACAAGGGCCGGGAAATGTACTTTGCGATCTATCAGGCAATCGCCCGTGACGAACGCAGACCCGGACTCTACCGTGAATACTCCCCGGATTTCTTTGACCTGATCATCGTGGATGAGTGCCATCGGGGTAGCGCCAAAGACGACAGTAACTGGAGGGCTATTCTTGAGTATTTCGAGCCGGCATTCCAGGTTGGGATGACGGCCACACCACGCCGCCAGGATAATGCGGACACGTACCGATACTTCGGCGACCCCATCTACCAATACAGCCTTCGCCAGGGAATAGACGATGGATTTCTTGCGCCATACCGGGTCCACCGTGTCATCACCACTTGGGATGCTGCAGGTTGGCGTCCCAGCCAGGGAGAACTTGACCGCTACGGGCGAGAAATTCCGGACGAGGAATACCGCACGAACGATTTCGAGCGCGTAGTGTCCCTGAAGGCCAGGACCGAAGCTGTCGCAAGGCATTTGACCGAGTTTCTGAATAAGACAGGGCGCTTCGACAAGACCATCGTTTTTTGTGTCGATCAGGAGCACGCCGACGAGATGCGACGTATGCTGAACAATCTAAACTCTGACCTAACCCGCCAGTACTCTGACTACGTTTGCCGTGTTACGTCGGATGAAGGCGGCATTGGCCGTGGGCACTTGAGCAATTTCCAGGATGTTGAACGGCGCACTCCTGTTATTCTTACTACGTCTCAGATGCTGACTACGGGCATAGATGCGCCGACGGTGCAGAATGTGGTGCTCGTTCGGGTCATCAACTCAATGACCGATTTCAAACAAATCATCGGACGAGGAACGCGGGTCCGGGATGACTACGGCAAGTTCTTTTTCAGCATCCTTGATTACACCGGGTCAGCCACTCGTATGTTTGCTGACCCGGACTTTGATGGAGACCCTTCCATCGAAACGGAACAGCACATCGGCGAGGATGGCGAACCGATAGATACGGAAACGGTCGTTACCCCGGAGGAAGAACCTGAACCGACCGACGAGGTTATTGTCGATCCTCTCCCCCCGGATGATGGCATACCTGTCGAGAGGCGTAAGTTCTACTTTGATGGCGGCCAAGTCGAGATTGCCGCTCACCTTGTCTATGAACTTGACGCCGACGGCAATCAACTCCGAGTCGTCCGATTTACCGACTACACCGCAGAGAAAGTCCGGACCCTTTATAGAAACGCGGCTGAACTCCGGGATGACTGGGCGGACCCTGATCATCGAAAGAATATCATCGACAGGTTGGGTGAGCGGGGCATCGATTTTGACGAATTGGCCTCGGTAGCGAATCAACCTGATGCCGACCCCCTCGACCTTCTTTGCCACATTGCCTTTAATGCACCCCTGCGCACGAGGCGTGAACGCGCGCAGCGTCTCCGCTCCGAGAAGAAGGATTTCTTCGAACAATATGGCCCGGAGGCGCGGGAAATCCTCGGTGAACTCCTCGATAAGTACACCGAGCATGGAACCGCGCAATTTGTAATCCCCGAAGTTTTGGAGGTCCCGCCGATCAGCAAGCGCGGCAATGTGATCCAGATTGCCCGTTACTTCGGCGGGGAAGACCGGTTGGTTGAAGCGATTCGAGAACTGCAAACGTTGCTCTACGCGGCTTAAGGAAACACGATGGCAAAGCGAACTAAGAAATCGAACGAACCGAAAACTACAGCCGAGCGTCTCGGCAGCGTCATCAAGTCCTGCCGGCAGATCATGCGGAAGGATAAGGGGCTGTCCGGAGACCTTGACCGGCTCCCACTTCTGACGTGGGTTATGTTTCTTAAGTTTCTTGATGACCTGGAGCAGATCGAAGAATCACGCGCCAAAATGAGGGGATCGAAATACCGACCGACAATAGAATCGCCATATCGCTGGCGTGACTGGGCGGCCCAAGAGAATGGCGTCACCGGCCCGGAGCTTATTGCCTTCATTAACCAGGAGGAGGCTACTCGGCCCGATGGGACAAAAGGTCCGGGGCTGTTCGCTTACCTGAGCGGCCTGCACAACGGCCCCACAAGCCGAAAACGCGTGATCGCCAGCGTCTTTAGCCGCCTGACCAATAGAATTCAGTCCGGCTATATACTCCGTGACGTAATCAACCAAGTCACCTCAATCCACTTCGACGCTCAGGACGAACTCTTCACCCTCGGTCACCTTTATGAATCAATGCTGCGCGAGATGCGTGACGCCGCTGGTGACTCGGGCGAATTTTATACGCCGCGCCCAGTCGTCCGCTTTATGGTCGAGGCGCTGAATCCACGCCTCGGTGAGACGATCCTCGACCCGGCCTGTGGAACCGGCGGCTTCCTCGTCGAGACATTCAATCACCTGGGCAAACAGGTCAAAACTGTCGAGGATAGGAGGGTGATTCAGGAACAGTCGATATATGGCGGCGAGGCCAAACCGCTCCCGTATCTCCTCTGCCAGATGAACCTGCTCCTCCATGGTCTCGAAGCGCCCCAGATCGACCCGGAGAATAGCCTTCGTTTTCCGCTTAACGAGATTGGCGACCGCGACCGGGTCGACGTGATTCTCACCAATCCACCGTTCGGGGGTGAGGAGGAGCGCGGAATTCTGAACAACTTTCCCGAGGACAAGCAAACTACGGAAACTGCGCTTCTATTCCTTCAACTGATCATGCGGAAACTCAAGCGCAGTCCAAAGCCCGGCCGCGCAGCAGTTGTTGTTCCCAATGGTGCGCTTTCAAATCCTGGTGTGCCTGACAGACTCAGATTGGAACTCGTTTCTCAGTTTAATTTACACACAATCGTCAGGCTCCCAAACGGGGTCTTTTCACCTTACACTCCCATCCCAACGAATATCCTTTTCTTTGATCGCTCAGCTTCGACTGAATCGATGTGGTTTTATGAACTGCCTCTGCCTGACGGCAGGAAAAACTATACTAAAACGAAACCGCTTCAATTTGAGGAATTTTCTGTTTGTTTAAAATGGTGGGTTAAACGTAAAGAAACTGCTCATGCGTGGAAGGTAAAGATCGCCGATCTCCTGAAGTCAGGCAACGGCAATGCGTTGTCGTGCAACCTTGATATCAGGAATCCTAATGCGGATGAACCACTCGAACATCTTCCTCCTGATCAACTTACAGATCGCATCCTAACCAGAGAACACGAGGTTATAAGCATTATGGAGGAAATCAAGGAACTGTTGGAGGGCCTGGGTAGATGATCAAGAGAGCACCCCAAGTTCCCTTTGAGCGTATTCTTAGCCGCGTGGATCGCCGGCTCCAAGTCAATGATACTCAGGAATACCAATGCGTCGGTGTTCGTTGGTATGGTTTAGGGGCCTTCGTTCGAGAGGCGCTTCCGGGCTTACGTATCAAACGCAAGCAGCAGTGGATTATTCATTCAGGAGATGTAGTTTATAATAAGTTATTCGCATGGAAGGGTGCATTTGCTATTGCCGACGATGCAGTCGACGGTTGCATTGTCTCAGATAAATTTCCCACTTACCAAGTTGATTCCGCGTGTGTCGACAGTCGCTACATAGGCTGGTATTTCCGATCCCCCAGGTTAGCCCAGCAGGCCCAGGACCTTTCTAAAGGCGCGGCTGCAATTAGTAAACTTACCTTGAATCCTCCTGATTTTTTTGCTCTGACAATTCCGTTACCCGCGCTTCCAGAACAAAAGAGAATTGTGGAGACACTCGATCTCGTAGCATTAAAGATTGAAGGAGCAAAGAAAGCTCTCAATGAGGGGCAAAAAGAAACCCATGCCCTCACGGGGTCGATTCTCAATAAGCTCTCCGGAAGGATGGAAATAACCGGCAGACTGGAAGATGTACTTCAAGGAAAGCCAAGAAATGGTTGGTCTGCTCGATGCGACAACGCAGATGACGGAACACCAATCCTCACACTGAGTGCAGTTACTGGTTTTCATTATAATCCAAACGCGTACAAACGAACCTCACTTCCTACGAATCGCAGTGCCCAGTATTGGCTTGACGAAGGCGACCTTTTGATAACGAGAAGCAATACCCCTGAACTCGTGGGGCACGCCGCTATATATGATGGGGCTCCAACCCCCTGCATATATCCCGATCTGATGATGCGGATTCCTGTGGATGATAGGGTTGCGGATAGAGAATTCGTATGGCTGTGGCTACAGACGCCGGTTGTTAGAGAGTTTATTCAAAATAATGCTAAGGGTACCAGCCCGACTATGAAGAAGATTAGCCAGGGTACCGTTCTGAACATCCCGTTTCCATCTGGCCTCACAATCAGTGAACAGAAGCAAATGGTTCAAGAACTAAAAACCCTCAAAACCAGAATTGAGCGCAGCAGGCAACTACAAAAGCGTAGCACTTCTGAAGTCGATGCTATTCTCCCTTCCATAATTGACATGGCATTCAAAGGGGAGCTTTAGCCACATGTTAAACGGGAGCCAACATAACCAAGGCGAGACCAAAGGCGCGCTACGGATTTCCGACAGCATCCATGGGTGCCTTGTCTTTTCCCAGGACCGCGCACCCAATAACGCGGTTCGATCATTGCCCAAAGAGGCTCAATCGCCAATTCTCAGTCTCAACACCGTGTGCCCATATTACACCATGTTCCCGCTGGACTTTCCGCTTCGGCGTCTCAATAAGGCAAAGGGGAGCGATTGGGTTCTCGATCCCTTTTGCGGCCGTGGGACGACTCTTTTCGCTGCTCGTCTTCTCGGCCTTGGCTGTGTGGGCATTGACAGTAACCCTATCGCGGCGGCAATAGCGGCAGCGAAATTGGCGCACACCACATCGGATGCCGTTGTTGAAACGGTGCGGTCGATTCTTGACGATGCATCCTCGCCGCGCTCAATCCCCGAGGGTGACTTTTGGGACCTCTGTTATCATCCCGAGACACTCAAAGAGATATGCGTTCTGCGAGATTGGCTGATGGATTCCTGCAAGACCGCAGAAGAGGTTGTGCTACGTGCGCTGCTGTTGGGCATCCTCCATGGGCCGCGCCAACGTGGACTGCCGACTTACCTTTCGAACCAGATGCCCCGAACTTATGCGACAAAACCCAGCGCTGCAGTTCGCTACTGGAGACGCACCCAAAAAACGGAACCGCCACGTGTCGATGTCCTGAATGCAGTAACGCGCCGGGCGGAATATTCTCTCGGCACTATGCCACCACCTTCCAAAGGGGCAGTCTACTTCGGCGATGCCCAGCATACCGATACGGTGGTGCCTGCAGCTCGGAAATTTAGCTGGGTCGTGACATCTCCGCCTTACTTTGGTATGCGCACTTACCGCCCTGATCAGTGGCTTCGCAACTGGTTTCTGGGAGGTGCGGACACCGTGGATTATTCACAAGAAGGCCAGCTTTCTCACTCCGCCGACAAGTTTGCCGAGGGATTGTCTGACGTCTGGAAGTCTGTAGCGAGACGATGCTTTCCGGGTGCCCGGCTTATCATTCGCTTTGGCTATTTGCCAAGCGTTCCTGTGGATGCCCGGGAGATTCTGCGAATGTCTTTGAGACTCGCCGATTCCGGCTGGCGCATTAGGCGGTGGGCCGACGCAGGATCGGCAAATAACGGCAGGAGACAGTCCGAACAGTTTGGTCGCGTAATGAAGGCGGCGGCGAGCGAGGTCGATGTCTATGCCAGGCTCGAGGGATGACTATGTTTGATCCGGATGAACTCCCTAATTTAAAAGCTGCGATCCGTGAAGCGACCGTTCGGGATCGAAGGCTGCTTGACGACCTGCGTAAGGAGATTGGTGCCCTTGCTGCCGAAGTCAGGGCGATCAAACCCAGGTCGACAACCTCGGTGTCCCTGGTGGCGAGCGATGGCGGAAACAACAAGCTCGTCTTCGATCCATTTCATGTTCAACTTGTGCGAGTGGTGGATTCTTACGGTGAGCAGCTCTGCCTCGATGCTGTGACACCGACAACTGACACCGACATTTTGAGCCGAGCGCAGTTCAAGGATGACGGCTCTCCGAGGACGGCTTTGGGGCGAGTAATGGCAGATTTGAACGTAACACCGCGCACATTGAATCGCCTCAGTCACATGATTCCGGATGGAAAGAAAGTGCGAGAGACTCCCGACGAAGTGTCCCCCTCATGGGTACTTGTCTATCGTGATCTCTGCGAGTGGGCAGCGCTCTATGAGCGCATCTGTTATCGGACTTTTGCCACCGATACGCTTTTAGTCCGGGACGGCCTATTGCGTAGCAAGCTCTTTCGAGGGGAACTCTTCATCGAGTTCAGGAAACGAATAGAAGAAGCCATAGAGACCATTCGAAAAGAGACTCGACGGAAGGTATTTCTCGTGGGCCTCGCGAAACACAGCAAGGTTCTGGCTCGCTATAACTTAGCAATGGCCCTTGAAGGGACATTCCCACATGGCTCGCCTCGTTATGTGGGTGTGCCGAGAAAACTGGAAGCGAAGGCCTATGTATGGCCAGAGTACGCCCGTGGGGCTGAAGCAGAAGAGGGTGCCGGAGAAGCCCCTAAGTTCGTTGCCGGAGACATGTACTTTGTGCGGTTCGGAGAGCGAAGCGGCGATCCACTCTGGACCGTCGATATTTTGAGCAGTCAGACCCAACAAGCAGCCGAGGTATTTGGATATCTGCTCGCTGATGCCATCCACGGATTCCCTGTCCCGTTTTATCCACGTTGTTTACAGAAAGCACATGAATTCGCCGAGATCGTAGACTTCGATCTCGACATTCTTCAGGATGAGGTCCTTGTAGCGGTTCGCGGCTTACTCAACGAAAAAGAAATCCCCGCATTGGAGGCCTTGCGTCTTCAAGGCGATGTTTCGGCACGGAGGTATGAATGAAACTCTTTTCACGAGAAACGACGGTTGGCATATTCAGAGGCTTCAGTGAAGGCGGGCTAGAGTTTCACGCCGATCTCGTACTTCCTTACAAGAATGAGTTTCAGCGTGCTCCGATGCATGGGCAATTCCTCGTTGTTCAGCTTGAAGACGAGGATGAAGCAGTCCTGGGTCGCATAACATCAATCTCATCTCAAGGACGTCTCGCTTCTTCGGCAGGCGAGGACTATGGTATTCGAGCCGTTTCGGAAGAGCGACCGATACCCGAAGACCTCCGTGAACAGTACCTTAAGTATCGAGTGAACATGCGAGTTTTGGGTGTGGTGAGAGTCGTCAACGGCGATCTCGTCTTTGCAGCCTCCCACCGCCGCCTGCCGCACGTCGGGAGCAAAGTGGCCTTTCTGACGGATGAGGTCCTACGGGAAGTCGCCGGTCACAATATAGATGATGCCGCCGAGATAGGATATTTTGCACTTGGCGAGTTCATCTATGCTTCTGGAGACTCGCGGCTTGCCCACGCCCCTTGGATGCAGATCAAGAGTCCCCTGGTAATTCCAAAGTTCCACGTTATCGACCTCGTGGCGAGGCGAACGCTTGTCTTCGCAAGGGCTGGCTTTGGCAAGTCAAATCTGGTGAAACTCTTGTTCGCCAATCTCTATCGAAACACCCCTACGGTGGAGAAACGCGGAGGAAAGCAAGTGCCAGTCGGGACTGTGATCTTCGATCCCGACGGCGAGTATTTTTGGCCGGATGATAAAAATCGACCCGGTCTTTGCGACGTGCCGGAATTGCAAGACAAGGTTGTTGTCTTTACGCCAAAGGCGGGCCCCAGCCAGTTTTATCTGTCCTTCGTTGCGGGAGACATTCGTCTTGATATCCGTCGGTTACGTCCTGGCGACGTGATTTCAATTGCCCTGTCACCGGAGAAGCAAGATCAACAGAACGTCCGAAAATTAAAGGGCATGAATGATGCCGATTGGCATCAGCTTGTTGACCTGATCCACCGGGACGGGAATGGTGCCGATGGACACACTGTCAGGCAACTTCTAAGGCTCGAAGATGGCCAAGAGGCTGAAATGGTCGCGGCGAGAGCCAACATGACCACCATCGTTCGGATGCTACACGACCCAAGTAGCCAGATGATGGACATGCTTCTCGCAGCCCTCCGAGAGGGCCGGATATGCGTTATTGACGTATCTCAAATGCGGGGTACGCCAGCGCTTGTTCTGTCTGGACTGATTCTGCGACGGATATTCGATCACAACCAGGAAGAGTTCACAAAAGCGCAGCCTGAGACCATTCCCGTCATTGCAGTTGTCGAAGAGGCGCAAGCGGTCCTTGGCAGTACTGGGAGCTCTGGAGAGGGACCCTATGTGTCGTGGGTCAAAGAAGGTCGCAAGTACGACTTGGGGGCTGTCTTGATTACGCAGCAACCAGGATCAATATCAGGCGAAATCCTGAGCCAGGGGGATAACTGGTTCGCATTCCACCTACTGTCGGCTGGCGATCTGAGAGCGGTGAAGAGCGCTAATGCGCATTTCAGCGATGATATTCTGTCATCCCTTTTAAACGAACCAATACCTGGCCACGGCGTGTTCTGGAGTAGCGTGGGCGGTAAGAGCTACCCAATTCCTATTCGTGTTCTGTCGTTTGAAGGCCAATATCAGGCGAGAGATCCGGAGTATAACCAGCCCGGGGCAGACACTGCCGCTGTAGGACTCCGCCAGCGGTTTAGCAGTGCCCTGGCATCTGCGCGCCGATCTGTGCCTGCCGATACCACGCCGCCTGCTCCGAAGGCTACGGTGTCCGCTACGCAACACGAGGAACAGGATGTAGATGAAGAACAGGATACCCTGGCAACCTATGAAGATGCCTCTATTGAAAAATTCAAGAACGATAGGGAATTTATAGATAAGTTAAATCAGTACGGCGTACCTTGGAAGGGTGTCCAAGAACAACTGAAAGGTTCTCTACCCGATGTGTTGTCGGATCGTGACAATATCGCCTACCGTCTGGTCCCCAAAGCAATGACGGCGTTGTTTGGAGAGCAGGAGATCGGCTGGAAAACAGAGAAGAGACCTTCCAAAAGCGGATCAGGTTTCACCACATGGATTTTGGTGCTTCAAGGAGAAACTTCTTGATGACGTTGGTCAACAAGGCTCGACCGAAATCGGGGGGGCTTATGAAAGGAAGCGGAGGTATGCCCCAACCTGATGACCAAGCGCGCAAGCGCCCGAAACAGCGCAAGTCGGTTTCATCCTTGTCGAGCAAGAAGCTCTATCAAGAAGCCGACAATCGTTGCCCGTTCTGTGGCGTCGCCGATGTGGCTGTACTGGAGATTCATCATATCGACGGAAACCCCTCGAACAACAAGATCGAAAACCTGATCGTCGTGTGCGGGAACTGCCACTCCAAGATCACGCGCGGGGAGATTTCGCCGGCGGATGTCCACGCGAAAAAGATGGAATTGTTCTGGACGCACAGGACGGAACCCCGGCAGGCCGAAAAGAGCCATAGGCAGTCAGTGAGCGTGAATGCCCTCAGTGTTAGCGACAGCATTATCGCCAACACCGTGACTTTCGGCCGCAAACGGTCGCCCCGGATGCGATACCCGGTGGATTCCATCGGCGCGGATACCATCAAGAAGGGATACATCGACTATCTGATCAAGCGCTACTACGACTATCGTCAAGCCGACGCCAGCTATGGCAGCTTTCGTCCCTTCAGCCATGCCGAAATCCACGCCACCATTCAGCGAAGATTCAAGGCGAAGACGTTCTTCATCCGTGTTTCGCGGTTTGAGGAACTTTGCGACTTTATCAAGGGCCGTGTGAACCAGACCATTCAAGGCAGAAACAACCGCTCGCGCGGCATTCCGAACCATGACTCATTTGAAAAATACAAAGCGGAGCAACTGCAGCATGACCAATGAGCGTCACCCACAGAGTCTCCTGTCCGCTACGACTGAAGGCGCGGCGAGGCGGGAATCGTTATGACCGAGCGAGGCCAAACCATGAACCTCTATGACGCGGCGATAGGGGTTCGGAGGGTAACCGAGCTTGTCGTAGAACCGGCGGAAATTCACGGTAAGGATTGGACGGGAAGAGAATGACCAACGATGAAATAGCCAGATTCTTCAACACCACGCGGCCCTTCATTCAGGGTAACCCCGATCTGCGTGATCCCCAGGTTGAGGGATGGTTCCGCACGCGCCAGCATTTCCGGAACAGTACCGAACACGCCATCCTCCAGATTCCGGTGGGCTGCGGCAAGACCGGCCTCATGGCCCTGCTGCCTTTTGAGACCGCCCAAGGGCGGGTGCTGGTGATTGCTCCGAACCTTGAGATTCGTCGGGGCATATCCACCGCCTTCGACGTCGCTGGGCGCGAGTGCTTCTGGACTTCCACGCGCGTGTTGACCGACGTGAGTCATGGTCCCTTCACGGCCGTTCTGGATGGCCAGGACGCGAACATCCATGACTGCGGGAACTCGCATATCGTCGTCACCAATATCCAGCAACTGGCCAGCCGGGCCGACAGATGGCTTCCTGCTTTCTCGAATGATTTCTTTGACCTGATCTTGGTCGACGAGGGCCATCACAACGTGGCCCGAAGCTGGGAGCGGGTCTTTGAACGGTTCCCTAACGCCAAAGTCGTCAGCCTCACTGCCACGCCATTTAGGGGCGACGGACGCGAGATCGCCGGTCAGCGGGTCTATGCCTATCCGTTCCGGACCGCCATGGTGCGTGGGTACATCAAGCAGATCACCGCCGTGAACGTCGCGCCCCAGGAGATCTCCTTCACCTATCGCGGGGATGCCAGGCAGCACTCCCTCGAGGAGGTCCTTCAACTCCGGGACGAGGAATGGTTCAGTCGGGGTGTGGCTCTCGCGCCAGAGTGCAACCGGTCAATCGTTGACGCCAGCATCCAGTGGCTTCAGCATCTCCGGGAAACCGGGACCTTTCATCAAATGATCGCCGTTGCCTGTTCCGTGGATCACTCTCGCCAGGTGCGTTCCCTTTACGCGGAGCGCGGCCTGCAGGCTCGTGAAATCCACAGCAACATGCCGGCGGACGAGATTGAGGATGTGCTCCAAGACCTCCGACGCGGCCGGATCGATTGCATCGTCCAGGTGCGCATGCTTGGCGAGGGGTTTGACCACCCCAACCTGAGCGTGGCCGCGATCTTCCAGCCCTTCCGCTCGCTGTCGCCCTATGTCCAATTTATCGGAAGGGTCATGAGGGTGATCCACCAGAACAATCCCCAACACCCGGACAACCGGGGCGTGGCGGTTTCCCATGTGGGGTTGAACATCGACCGCCATTGGGAGGATTTCCGGCGGATCGACCAGGAGGACCAGGAACTCATCCAGGGCTGGCTTGAAGCGGGTGACGAGCGTCCCCCGGCCGATGAGCCGGGCCGTCGAAGACGCCTGACACCGGACATGGTTGTTCAAAACGAGATCATCAGCCACTTCATCGAGCAGGCGTACCTCGATCCGATGGATGACGCCGTGATCGACGATCTCGTCGAGGAGTTCCGGAGACGCGGTCTCGACCCTGAGGCCCTCGGACTATCCCGCGAAAATCTTCGCCAACGCCTCATCCAGGCGCGGACCCGCGAGAGCATGGAGCCACGGGAGATACCGGTCACGCCCCAACGACGCCGCCAGGAGTCCCGCCGAAGGCTCAACGAGCGCTCCCGGGCCCTGGCCAGCAGAATCCTGAACGCCCTCGGTGCGTCCATCAACGGCCGCAACATCGTGCTGGCTTACCCAGAGCTGCGAAGCGCCAACAACTACGCGGCGGTCATCATGATCGTGAATGGGGCCGTCAACGAGCAGCTCGAAGCGGACGGCGGAACCCGCGGTGAAATCCCGCTGGAGCGGTTGGAGGAGGTTCTGGACCAGATCGATCAGATCGGGGACGCCGTCCAGGCCCAAATCCAGGAGCGCCTTTCAAGGAGATGACCGATGCCCAAGCTGAAACGCCTTCTCGTATCCGCCTGCTTCGAGACCGCCCAGCGGCGGAGGCACTGCTCGCGGAACCAGGAGCACGTTATCTGCCAGGGTGACAAGTGCCTGGTCGTCAAAGAGAACATGTCGAAGAACAACTACTGCATGGAATGCGCGGCATTGATTCTCCAAAAGGCCAAGGAAGAGCTTGATGGATTATCTCACGAATTGAGGGCGGGTGAAACACCCGCCCCTGAAGGGTCCTAAAACGGGAATGGCACATGGCAGACCAATTCAATGATCAGCATACCCAAGCCACCATCTCGAAGCTCTTAGGCGAGGTGGCCAAACAGCTTACCCTTTTTCTTGAGAAGGTGCTGCCAACCCTCTTTGAGGATTGGTGGAAGGAAGCCGTCCTTAATGGCCTGTCGTTTCAGCAACGTCGACGCACGGAGCAACGCGGCTTAGGCTCCCTTGGCTCATTGGACCTTGCCGCGTTGCTTCGAGTGCTCGACCAGAACTGGTATCAGATATCCAACAAACAAGGCCTGACATCGGATGCGCGCCATTTCGTCAAGGAGATGCAGACAATCCGTAACCGATGGGCGCATGCGACCACGGAAGGGTTTCCACTCGAAGACGTGTACCGAGACCTGGACACGCTGCAGCGCTTTGCCAAGGTCATTGGGGCTGATAACAGCTTGGTTCAGGAAGTACGCTCTATTAAGACCGCCCTTCTTACAAAAGAAGTGGAGTCCTTCGGCAAACCTGAACCAATCATTCCAGCAACGTCTCAGGCTACCAAGAAGCATGATGCCGAGTTTGAGCCGGGGCAGATCGTTTACGTTAAGTCGAATCCAACTATTCGAGGCGCGGTTATTTCCGTCTTGCCTGGCAAGCCGGAGAACCGTTTCAAGGTCTTCGTTGCAGGCGAAACTCAGACCTACTATGCATCTCAGTTGCAGGCTGACGATACTCAGGACGACGAGGCCGAGTCTTTGCCGTGTGAGCAGTTTCACGCCTACCTAACTGCACTGCAGATCAGATATCCCGGCATCTCCACGCTCTATTCGCTTAATGCCGCCCGTGTTGATTTCATCCCATACCAATTCAGACCCGTGCTTAGATTCATCAGATCGGACCGCCCGCGACTACTAATCGCCGACGGTGTGGGCGTTGGCAAGACCATCGAAGCGGGGCTCATTCTTCGTGAGTTGCAAGCAAGACGTGATATCCGCTCCGTCCTTATCATATGCCCGCGTCCATTGGTAACTGAGCGCAAATGGATGAATGAGATGAAGCGCTTCGAGGAGCGCTTTACGCATCTCGATGGTGGGACCTTGCGCTACTGCATAAACGAGATCGACCTGGAAGGCGTTTGGCCAGAGCAGCATCAGAGGGTGATAGTTCCCTATTCCTTGTTCGACGAGGTACTTCTTTATGGCTCAGGACCGGACGGTAAGCGAAAACGTAAGAAGGGGCTACTTGACCTCGACCCGCCCCCACGTTTTGATCTCGTCATCGTTGATGAGGCGCATCATATCCGTAATCAGGATACGTTCAGCCATAAGGCCGTGAGATTCTTCTGTGACCACGCCGAGGCCGTTGTCTTCTTGACTGCGACACCTATCCAACTTGGTAACAATGACCTTTTTGTTCTCCTCAATACGCTACGCCCCGATCTGATTATCGATCAAGAGAGTTTCGCGCATATGGCGGAGCCAAATCCGTTTATTAACCAGGCGATATCGTTGATACGCGCACAAGAACCGGAATGGCCTGTTCGGACAAATGAGGCCCTCCAGCAGGCGGCGGCTACTGCCTGGGGGCAAGCTATTCTCCGCCACAATCCGAACTTCATTCGCATACTCTCCAAGCTGTCGGACAGCGAAGTCACAAATGAAGAACGTGTCCAAATTATTACGGACTTGGAGGCTATGCACACTTTTGCCGGGATTATCAATCGGACTCGCCGTAGGGATATCGGTGATTTTACAATTCGGAAACCTGAGACAGTGGTCGTGCCATTTACCCCTGCGCAGCAGCATCTGCACGACGAACTGCTCCGTGTGCAGGGTGAAATATTCAGCCGGCTTCACGGGGATATCAACGTCAAGTTCATGATGACCACAATCAGACGCCAAGCCGCAAGTTGTCTTTTCGGGCTTGCGCCCTTTCTCGAGGATATTCTGAACCGCCATCTCGATGAACTGTCATGGGATGAGGCAGATAACACCGCACTAGCCCCTCAAAGCGAGGCGGTCGGCACAATACAATCGCAAATCCAATCGATTCTGGAAAGTGCACGCTCTCTCGATCCCGATGATCCGAAACTTGAGGCGTTGCGCAATACCATACGAGACAAGCAAAGGCTGCCCAACAACAAAGTGATGCTGTTTAGCAGCTTCCGGCACACGCTAAACTACATTTATAGACATCTCAGTGCTGATGGTTTTCGTGTCGGAATGATTCACGGTGGAACGCCGGATGAAGAGCGCGTCACACTCCGTAGCCGTTTTCAGGGCTTGCGAGAAGACATGGACAGCCTGGATGTCCTGCTGTTCTCGGAAATCGGTTGCGAAGGGTTAGATTACCAATTCTGCGATTGCATAGTTAATTATGACCTGCCTTGGAATCCGATGCGTGTTGAGCAGCGGATCGGCCGCATTGATCGAAACGGGCAAAAGAGCGAGAGCGTTGCGATTATTAATTTGATCACGCCGGGCACCGTCGACGCGGATATATATGAACGCTGTCTCCTTCGTATCGGAGTGTTCAATAGCGCCCTGGGTGGCAGCGAGGAAATTCTCGGGGAAATTACCAGGGAGATTCGCGATATCGCGGAAAACTATTCCTTGAGTGAAGAGGAGAGAAGATCAAAGCTGCAGCAGTTGTCGGATAACAAGATTAGACTCATACAGGAACAGGAAGAGCTCGAACAGCGACAGATGGAGCTTTTCGGCATCCGGCTGCCTGAAGCCCGCATGAGGAAGGAAATCGAGGATGCTTCAAGCTTCTGGTTATCCTCAGCATCCATACGAAGGATCGTTACGCTCTATTTGCATAGGGCCTGTGGAAAAGAGCAAGAATTCATCCTCGGTGAAAAGCCTCTAAAAACCCTTCGTCTATCGCAGGAAGCCCGGAGCATCCTGCTTCGGGATTTTCAGCAGCTTCCCAGACAAAACACGACGGCCTACCGGGAATGGGAGATCTGGCTAAAAGGTGGGAACCCTCACCTGCTCGTAACCTTCGAATCGGACTGCGCGACGCAGCATCCCGAGGCGGCATTCATCATGCCGCTTCATCCCTTGGTCCGACAAGCCGCGATATCGTTCGATGTTAAAAAACGAGTGGTCGCCAAGCTCAGGGCTCAGTCAAGTGACGTTCCCGCGGGCAGATACGAGTTCGCCATTTACCAATGGCGGTTTCATGGGATCAAAGAGGATTTGGTCCTGCGGCCAATCGCTTCCTCCGAAGCGGTCACATCGCATCTTGGCCGCCTTCTTGAAAATGCGGTCGACGTCGAGTCTGGTGATCGGGGAGACGGCGGCACTGCCGTGTGGGAGGAACTGGACGCACAGCATTACAATCTCTGGTTCGAAGCGCGAGATAAACATCGGCAACGAACTCAGGAATTGGCGGAGTACCGTAGAGAAAGCCTGTCAACGAGTCACCGTGCACGAATAGAGCTTCTTGAGGAACAGCTCAAGCAGGCGAGCAATGACAAAATACAGAAAATGCGCCAGTCTCAAATCGCCGCCGCCGAGACAGACTATGCTCGGCACATCCAGGACTTAGACATCGCCATGGAAAGGGCGGAATTGACAGCCGAACCGGTGGCATACGGAGTGATCCACATCGTTGGGGATGCGTCTCATGCCGAGTAACTACGATAACATACGTAATGATGAAAAGCGGAAGGAGGCTATTCTTGACAAGGCGCTCAAGCTCTTGGGCAAGATGTATTCTGACAGGACACATTTTATCTTTGAGCTTCTGCAAAACGCTGAGGACGCCGGCGCTTCAAGAGTCCTGTTCCAACTTTTCGAAGACAAGCTCGAGGTTTTTCACGACGGTCGCCTTTTTGATGAGAAAGACGTGCGTGGCATCTGTGGGGTTGGTGAAGGAACGAAGGCTGAAGATCTTACACAGATCGGCAAATTCGGTATCGGCTTCAAATCTGTCTATGCATATACGACCACGCCTGAAATTCACTCAGGAAATGAAAGTTTCAGAATCGAGAACTATGTTCGCCCCTATGCCGTGCAGCAGCGGGACATAGGGGACTCATGGACCACACTTTTCGTTTTTCCTTTCAACAAGGAGGATGTCGAGCCAGCAATCGCCCGTAAGGAAATCAGCGTAAGGCTCCGTAAGCTGAGCGCCAGGACACTTCTTTTTCTTCGAAAAATTAAGGAAATCGAATACAGACTGCCGGATGGGATGGATGGCGTTTATCTTCGGGACGTGGCTACTCGAGGTGGCGCAAGGGAAGTAACGGTTATCGGACAGAACAACGGCGAGGATGAAAGCGAAAGCTGGTTGATATTTGAACGTCCGGTGGAGGTGCCTGACCCTGCCGAGGATTGCCCACGTCACGTCCCGGTCGAGATAGGTTTTCGCCTCGAGAATAATGAAAAAGAACAGCGGGACGAGATAGCAAGAGCCACGGATTCGAAGCTTGTGGTCTACTTTCCAACTGAAAAGGAGACTCGATTCGGGTTCTTGATCCAAGGGCCGTATAAAACCACACCGGCACGGGACAATATTCCGAAAGAGGACGATTGGAACGAAACACTGGTAGGTGAGACCGCTTGCCTTATCTCTGAAGTATTGCCTCAGCTCAAGGACCTTGGTCTCTTGAGTGTCTCGCTGCTCGAAGCCTTACCAATAAGGATGGATGATTTCCCTCCAGGCAGTATGTTTTATCCGATTGTCGTCTCGGTTCGTGAGGCTCTCGCGGCCAAAGAACTGCTCCCCACAGATGATGGAAGTTTCGTTTCAGCGAGAAATGCAAAGATGGCAAGTGCTGAATGGTTAAGGAGACAATTACGTGAAGAGCAGCTTTCACTCTTATATAAAACAGAGTCTAAATGGATTAGTGGGGAGGTAACCGAAAGAGGGCGACATGACCTCTGGAAATATATCAGAGAGGAATTAGAGGTCGAAGAGATAACTCCTGATAGCTTTTCGCGTAAGACCGATTCTACGTTTTTCAAAAATCAAACTGACCAATGGATGGTCGACCTCTACAGGCAGCTCTTGAACCAAAAGGCACTGTGGAAGAAAGGGGCAGGCTCCTATTGGGATAGCGACGGACCGCTAAGAAAAAAGCCCTTTATACGTCTGGAAGATGGCTCCCATGTGAGACCGTTCGACGATGATGACAGGCCAAACGCCTATGTTTCCACTGTAAGAGCACTTGACTCGGTATTGCCAATTGTAAAAGCCGAGATAGCAAAGGATGATGAAGCCCGGCGATTTTTATCTGATTTGAAAGTCCCAGAATTCGATATTGTGGCAGAAGTCATTGAGCATGTGATGCCAAAATACACACTGGCGACGCTTCCCACACTTGATGAGCATCAGCGTGACATTGAAAAAATAACTGAAGCTTTCAAGACAGACTCTCAAGATAAACGAGCAAGGTTAAAGAGAACCCTCCAAGAGTCGCCTTTTGTTCTGGTAGGATCGCATACTTCCGGTGATGTCATTTACCGAAAACCCAATGACCTTTATTTTCAGGACGACACACTGGAAATGTATTTTGCAGGGAATACTGAGGTTGGCTTTGTCAGCTCCGTCTATCAAGGTACAGTCTTGGAACTTTTAAAGGACATCGGTGTCAGCGAAGACGTTCGGATTCATAGGAAATCACCAGATTATCGAGGGGTTGTAAAGATAAGGGATTGGCATGGTTCTCATGAACGAGGATTATGTGGCTTTGACCCCGATATTCAAGTCGAAGGGTTAGCCTACGCCCTTACATCGGCGACCATTGAGAAGAGCGTATTTATTTGGAACTGTATTGCGATCCCGAACGCCGAATGCATACGAGGGACGGTTGAACGATCATCCAGGCAAACATATGAGAATAGCAGCAAAGAAGAGCGCGTATCAGAATCATTCGGCTGTCTTCTAAGGCAAAGCCAGTGGTTACCCGGAACCGATGGACAATTACATTATCCCAGCGAACTTTGTCTCAATGACCTTCCTGATCAACTTGAGCGCAATGAAAAACTGGCCGAAATGCTCGGGATGAAAAAGGACGTTGTCGCTAAACTGGCCGAAGAAGCAGGTATCCCAACTGAGGATATTGATCTTTTAAGGAGGTACCCCGAGGAATTTAGCCAATGGAAGGCACAGATGGTTGCACGGGAAGAGAAGCCGGTATTCCCGACAAGGACGGTAACGAATCCGGAACGCCGGCAAGAACGGATTACAGAACAGCTCGCCAATGGCACTAAAAAGGAATACGAGGAACGCGAAAGAAGTGTTCGGACAAGCAGGAGCGCTATAGACCCATCTCTATGGCTCAGGGAGCAGTACACAAACGAAAACGGCCAAATGGTGTGTCAAATCTGTAAGAAGGAGATGCCTTTCAGAAAACGCGACGGCCAGTACTATTTCGAAGCGGTCGAGGCATTCTCTCAGGATCAATTTCCCTTGGAGCATGAAGCGCAGTTCTTGGCCCTGTGTCCACTTTGCGCAGCAATGTACAAGGAACTTGTGAAGCAAGATGACGCAGCCATGACCGACCTGGTCAAGGTTCTATTGAATATGGCCTCACTGGAGGTTCCACTGCGACTTGGGGATTTGGAAGCCAGCATTCAGTTCGTTGAAACCCATTTCTACGACATCAAAGCGATTCTCGAAGAAACGGGAATGAGCGAAGAAAGCCTTCAAGAAGGCCGCACGGGTGAAGAAGCATGACCACGCATTTATCAGTACGGCTGGCATGGCATGATCGAGCCTGGGATGGTCACGTGTGTGACCAGCCGCACCTCAATGCTCACTGCATTGTGCACCAGCACATACGTGACTCGCGGAATGATGAAAAGGAGCGCGGAGCTGCCGGCAAACCTCTCGTCGAGTTGGACGGATGGTTGCCCCCATGCTCCCGTGATCCAGCCGCTTACGCCGAAAAAGGATTTTCAATAACACATCAAGACCCGCTCGAGTTTCGGAGGCTACCAGCGATCTCAGAAGACATCCCTCCATATTCATCGTGTCCAGCTCCTTACCGCTGGATGCGCGAGGAATTTTTCCAAGAGGTCTGCGAAGCTGAAGATATATCCCTTCGGGGGCCAGACAATCCGCGAAGTAATGGTTGGGTTTTTGAGCCTGACCGTCAGCGTGAGCTTCTCAAGCGATTCTGGGGAAAACTTGAGCCAAAGAACTCACTTGTTTTCTATTACTGCAACCATGGGAATCCTCTGGATGAGAACTCGCCGCGCATTATTGTCGGTATTGGAAGAATCGCTGAGGTTGGGCCTCAGATCTATTTTGGCACAACCCCAAAGTACCAGGATCAGTATCCAGTTTGGTCCCGACGTATTACCCAGGCGTACCCTGAACAGGGGGTTCGTATCCCTTACCAAGAATACCTGCGGGATGGTCACAGCACTGACGATATCATCTGCCGAGTTCCACGGAGCGCGCTGCTTCCATTCTCATATGGAGGGGAACATGTTTCCGACGACGTGGCGGTTGCCATCATTGAGCGCGTTATACAGTGTGTGGAGCGCGTCAAGGCTGATGGGCGCGTCGCTTTTGATTGGGAAAGACGCCTCGATTGGCTAAACAACGTTCTGGCCGAGGCTTGGAGCGGTCGAGGCCCGTTCCCTGGCGCTGGAAGCGTACTCCAGTACCTCGGGTTTTCGAAGGGGACCTCGTTCCAGCGAACTGTGCTGACACCAATGGCAAAACGGGGTGAGAATTCCTGGGACTACGTCCTGTCAATCCTTGAAGGAAAGATCGAACCGGACAAAGGAACGTCAAGAGCTGGACTCCTCAAAGCGAGAGAGCGCTGGCGCGTCATAAGAACTCGCCATGCGCTGCTGTCCAAGCTCGCCCGGCTCGAGCTCACCCCGGGCCAGGTGCAGAGGATCGCTAATCCCGACCAGCGGGCAGCAAGCGGAATCGACGCGACGGAGAAGGACTTGGTCGCCAATCCCTACATTCTATCCGAGTGCGACCTTGGGTCGGCGGACTCCGATCCCGTGGCACTGGAAACAGTCGATCATGGCCTGAGGCCCGAAGGGGATGCCGCGCTGTTTCCCGATGCCGACGAGATCTCTCACGACGACCGGCGTAGGGTTCGGGCGGTTGGTGTTGCGGTTCTCCAGGAGGCCGCAAATAACGGAGATACTGTCCTCACATTCGCTGACTTTCTGAACAGGATCATTGGACGCTTTCCTGAGAGAAGGGCGTGTCGGCCAGATCGGGAAGTCGTGTTGGCCGAAGCCGACTTCTATCGAAAAGTCCTGTGGACAGCCTTCGACTCCGATCCCGATCTTGTTGCGCTCAAGCACCTCCAGTTGCTGGAGGAACATGCCGCTTCGCTAATCAAGCGGCGGGCCAAGAAGACGAATCCGGTGGTCGATCCCCCGATTGACTGGTTCGGAGCGCTGAAGAATCTCTTTGGTGAACCGAAATCCGACCGTGAAAGGGCGGCGCTGGACGAGAAACGGACTGCCCTCGCCACGCTATTATCGCGAAGACTGAGCGTGCTGACAGGAGGAGCTGGCACTGGCAAGACTTCGGTACTGAAGGTATTTCTTCAGGAATTGGTGCGTGTCGAGGGTCGACATCCGACGCTCTTGCTGGCTCCCACCGGAAAGGCCCGCGTTCGGCTTTCCACTAAAACCGGACGAAATGCAATGACCATTCACCAGTTCCTGCTTAAGCAGGGCTGGTTCGTGCCTGATATTTTCGTACTCAAACAACAAAGCGATCAGAGCCCCTTCCAGGCGACCACCATTATCATTGACGAGTGTTCAATGATCCCAACGGACCTCTTTGGGACACTGCTGCGCGCTCTTGACTCCGGCCCATTGAGTCGTCTGATTCTTGTGGGTGATCCCAACCAGCTACCACCAATTGGCCCTGGGAGGCCCTTCGCTGACATTATCGAGTGGCTTCAGAAAGACCACCCCGACTGCATCGCTCCACTCACAGTCTGCATGCGCGTTGATGAGGAGGAGGGAGTTCCAGCCGATGAGAGTGTCGCCTTGGCGCTTGCGGACGGCTACCGAACATCAGTCGTCAGTCCGGGTGATGACGAGATTCTGGCCTCAGTCGCTCGGGGCCAGTCGATGGGCGACCTGGATATTATGTTTTGGGACGACCACGACGATCTGCTTGCCAAGCTTAAGGAGCGGATGGCTGATATCCTTGATATCCGTGATGACGACTACAAGAGCTTTAATCGGTCGCTTGGGATCGATCAGAAGGACTGGGTCCGCAGCGAGGCGTGGCAAATCCTCTCACCCACTCGTGCGCAGCACTTCGGCACTGACGATCTCAACCGCCTGATCCAGAAAGAATACAAGGCAGGACTCCTTCAGAAATCGCAGAGTCAATGGAGCAAGATGCCACGACCTTTCGGCGAGTATGAGATCGTCTGGACCGACAAGGTTATTCAGGTTCGAAATCGAAGCAAGGATGGATGGGCCTATCCCAAGGGAAGTGGGCTGGACTACGTCGCCAATGGCGAGATCGGGATTGTTACTGAGGCTTTCAAAAGGAAGGAAGGCAGCGATGTCCTTGCCGCTGTTTTTTCTACGCAAGTGGACGCCTCCTATCGGTACTACCGCGGTCAGGTTGACGAATACCTCGAACTTGCCTACGCGTTGACCGTCCATAAGGCGCAGGGGAGCGACTTCGAGGTGGTTTTCCTAATCATCCCGCAGAAAGCCTCGACTTTATCGCGAGAACTGATCTACACCGGCCTCACGCGGTTCCGTCGCAAGCTGGTGCTCTTGGTCGAAAAGGATATCGAGCCCCTCCGCCGTTTACGCAGCCCGGACTGCTCGGACACCCGGTTGCGAAATACTCATATGTTCACGATAGCCCTTCGACCGGACGATGTGAAGCGACCTCACCTGGAGGCACTCATCCATCGTACGCGGAAGGGCATTGCAGTCCGCTCCAAGAGTGAGGTAGTCGTGGCAGATGTGTTGGATGCGCTTGGGATCAGCTACGAGTACGAGCAGCCGCTCTATTCGCGGACTGATCCGAAGGACTTTCGCCTTCCTGACTTCACGGTCAGCTTTGAAGGGGATGTTTTTTATTGGGAACATCTTGGTATGCTAAACGTCCCCAGCTATCGCGAGGCGTGGGAACGGAAACAGACTTGGTATAAGGAAAACGGTTTTTCGGATCGATTGATCACATCCCAGGATGCGCCTGATGGAGGTATTGATGCTGCCAAGATTGAACAGACTGCTCGAAAACGTATCCTGGAAGAATAGGTGTGAGGGAAATTGAGTTTGACGCCGCTTCCGGATCGCCGGAACGGCATGCTCTTTGATAACTCGTTGAATGATAAGCGCTTTCGGATTGACATCCGAGTGGAGAACGGTTATGAAGAGGGTTGCACATGGGGAGCCAGATACAAATCGCAGTCAATGCGGTATCCATAACCATAAAAGCCCTGACAGCAACGGTTTCCTGTCAGGGCTTTTTCTTTCGGGTTGTCAGATCCGGAATGGTTTTGAGAAACAAACG
>Ga0302253_1000596_pt1 | contig 28279 bp, 33 predicted proteins | sample AAG_RA_Trp_MG_FD_193537 | JGI IMG/M metagenome (GOLD analysis project Ga0302253, IMG submission 193537) | Enriched activated sludge microbial communities from anaerobic digester in WTTP, New Holstein, Wisconsin, United States - AAG_RA_Trp | ecosystem: Engineered > Bioreactor > Anaerobic >...
CCAATTCCGCGTTCCGTGATCTGCTCACCCAACCACATAATGAAAGCCGTACCCGCTGTCAGGGTAAGCATCGTCATCAGACGAAACCCCCAACCGGGGTCAATCACAATGGATACCCCCGTGGGGCCTGCCATATTTTCCAGGCCCACGGCAATACCGAAACCCTGGATGATGCTTAATACAACCGTGCCGTAGCGGGTATATTGAATGATCTTTTTCCTACCCGCTTCCCCTTCTTTAGAGAGCTTCTCCAGATGGGGTACCGCGATCGTGAGCAGCTGAAGGATAATTGATGCGCTGATGTAAGGCATGATCCCGAGCGCAAATACAGACAAATTGCTGAGGGCGCCTCCGGCAAACATATCAAAGAGCCCCAGGAGCGATCCTTTGGCCTGTTCAAAGAAAGCCGCCAGCGCCACCGTATCAATTCCCGGCGTCGGCACATGGGCTCCCACTCTGTAAACGGCCAGAAGGGCAAAGGTGATAAGAATCCTTTTTTGCAGTTCCGGTATCTTTGATATATTCTTAAAGCCGTCTATCAATTACTCGACCTCTACCACGGATCCGCCGGCTGCCTCAATTTTCTCTTTTGCTCCCTTGCTGATCATATCAACCTTTACCGTCAGGGGAACTTTGATTTCACCTTTACCCAGAATTTTAATCGCATCGCCTGTTTTCTTGATCAGACCGCTTTTCAAAAGCAGTTCTGCATCCACAACGGCGTTCTGCTCAAAACGGTTCAGATTTTCGACGTTAACGGCGATAACTTCCTTTCGGAATAAATTCCGAAATCCCCGTTTGGGAAGTCTGCGGGAAAGAGGCATCTGACCGCCTTCAAAACCCGGCCTCACCTTCCCGCCGGATCTTGCCTTCTGGCCCTTATGACCTTTTCCTGCCGTCCCGCCGTGACCTGATCCATCACCACGTCCGACTCGTTTGCGATTTTTGCGTGAACCATCTGGCGGTCTCAGTGTACCCAAATTCATATTTCTTTCCCCTCGATCTCTTCATATTTAACCAGATGACTGATTTTATTAATCATACCACGCACTTCAGCTCTGTCTTCAAGAACCACACTGCGATTCATCTTACCCAGACCGAGACCGCGAAGCACTTTCCGCTGTTTCTCCGGTCTTCCGACATAACTTTTTACCTGCGTGATCTTGAGCATCTTCACCACAACACACTCCCCTTCCGTTCTAGATCTCCTCGATGGCCTTGCCTCGCTGCGCGGCAATCATTGCGGGTTCCTTCAACTGCTGAAGTCCGTCGATGGTCGCTTTGACCAGGTTATGGGGATTGTGCGAACCCAAACACTTCGTCAGGATATTGTGAATCCCTGCAACCTCCAGAACCGCGCGGACCGCGCCGCCAGCAATCAAACCCGTTCCAGCCGATGCGGGTTTCAGGAGAACCTTGCCCGCGCCGTAATGGCCGATCACTTCGTACGGAACCGTTTTATCCAGAACAGCGATTTTGGTCATGCTTTTCTTGGCCTGCTCCATCCCCTTGCGAATCGCCTCGGGCACTTCGTGAGCTTTTCCCAAGCCCGACCCGACCGAACCATTGCCGTCCCCAACGACAACGATTGCACTGAATCTGAATCTTCTTCCACCCTTCACGACTTTTGCCGTACGATTGATGGCAATCACCCTATCCAGGAGTTCATCTTCTCTTATATCTCTCTTATTCAAGGCCATTCCCTTCAGCGTAATTTATAATTTGACCGTTAAAACTGTAAACCGCTCTCCCTTGCACCTTCCGCAAGAGCTTTGACCCGCCCGTGATAGAGGAACCTGCCCCGGTCGAAAACCACCGTCGAAATCCCCAGTGACAGAAGCTTCGCGGAAACCGCCTTGCCCACGGCCTTGGCCACGTCGATCTTTTTCCCGCTAAGAGCCGCCTGATCCAGATCTTTGGACAACGTGGAAGCCTGCGCCAGCGTCTTGCCGACGTCATCCGCAATTGCCTGGACATAGATATGCCGGTCACTGCGAAAAACCGATAGCCTCGGTCTTTCCATCGTCCCCTGCACCTTGGACCGCACCCTTTTTGCCCGTTTATCCCTAACCTTTGCTATCCTTTTAGACGACAATTGCCTTACCCCTCTCTTTTTATGCTGCAACGCCTACTTGGCGCCGACGGTCTTCCCTTCTTTCCGGCGGACCACTTCACCAACATATTTTATCCCCTTGCCCTTATAGGGTTCAGGTTTCTTGACACTGCGAATTTCCGAGGCGACCCGGCCGACCAGTTCCTTGTCGATCCCAGACACCACGATATTGACCAGCTTGTCGACCTTCAGGGTGATTCCTGCCGGCACTTTATATTCCACCGGGGAAGAATATCCGACGGCCAGCTTTAAGACATTTTCCACCACTTCCGCACGATAACCTACACCGGAAATCTCAAGCCCCTTTTCATATCCGGAACTGACACCGGTCACCATATTTGCCACCAGTGTCCGGGTTAATCCTTGATTCTGATCAGATAAGCGCGTTTCAGCGAGCTTTTTAATTTCAGCCTTGCCCGATTCGACGATTACATCCACCCCCTGGGGCAGAACCCGTGACAGGGTGCCTTTGGGGCCTTTTACCTCGACGGTCAACCCTTCCTTCTTGATTGTTACGCCGCTCGGTATCTCAATGTGTTTTTTCCCGATTCTTGACATGAAAAAATCACTCCATTTGCTGTGACTTGAACTCCCCGACTACCAAACGTTGCAAAGGACCTCGCCTCCGACGTTCATCGCCCGTGCTTCCTTGTCCGTCATGACACCTTTCGATGTCGTAATAATACTGACGCCATAGCCGTTGAGCACCTTGGGAATCTCGTCCTTCCCCAGATAGACCCGGCGCCCCGGCCGGCTCACGCGCTGCAAATTGCTGAACACGGGTTTCTTTCCGTCCGTGTACTTTAAATAAATCCGCAGCACATCATGGCCCTTCTCGTCCTTCTTCTGTTCAAAGCTGCTGATATAGCCGCAATTGAGCAATACCTTCGCGATATCCTGATTCATCCGAGAAAGAAATACATCAACGCTCTTGAAATGCACCCGACTGGCATTCCTGATTCTCGTGATCATGTCCGCAATTGGATCCGTCATCCCCATATTTAATGCTCCTTCGTCCTGCCTGTATCTACCAACTGGATTTTATAACCCCAGGAATTTCGCCTTTTAATGAAAGATTTCTCAAACAAAGTCTACACATATCGAATTTTCTGTAATAAGCTCTCGATCTTCCGCAAAGGGGACAACGATTATATTCCCTTACCGAAAATTTCATTTCTCTTTTTGCCTTTGCGATCAATGATTTCTTTGCCACCCTCGCTCCTCCAGCAATGCCTTTCTTTAAATCCAGTTGTTAATTCTTAAAGGGGACTCCCATCAGTTTTAAAAGGAACCGTGCTTCCTGATCTGTTTTAGCTGTCGTGACGATCACCACGTTCATCCCTCTGACTTTTTCAATCTTATCGTATTCGATTTCCGGGAAGATAATTTGCTCCTTAAGACCCATCGTGAAGTTCCCCATCCCGTCAAAGGACGTGGGCGATATTCCACGGAAGTCACGCACGCGCGGCAGGCTGACGCTGACCAGGCGATCGAAGAATTCATACATCTTATCCTGTCTCAAGGTCACCCGGCATCCGATAGACATACCCTGGCGCAGTTTGAACGTTGCAATTGAACGTCTCGCCTTGGTAATAACCGGTTTTTGCCCCGTTATCTTGGAAAGTTCCTCCATCGCGCTATCGAGCACCTTCACATTCTGAATGGCTTCCCCAAGACCCATATTGACGGCAATCTTCTCGATCTTGGGCACTTCCATAATGCTCTTATAGCCGAACTCCTTCATCATCGCCGGAACGACTTTTTCCTCGTAGTATTTTTTCAGTCTTGCTTTTGCCATTATCTCACGACCTATGCATCTAAGATCTCGTTACATTTCTTGCAATAACGAACTTTTTTGTTGTCATCCAATACCTTGTACCCATACCGGACCGCTTTGTTACATTTATTGCAAACAAGCATGACATTCGAGATATGGATGGGCCCCTCTTTTTCAAGAATACCACCCTTCCCCTTGGCATCCGGTCTCTTATGCCGCTTCAGGATGTTGACTTTCTCGACGACAATCCTGTCTTTCTTCTTGACGATCTGCAGCACCTTACCGGTCTTACCCTTTTCCTTGCCTGCCGTTACCTTGACCAGGTCGCCTTTTTTTACACCTGTCTCTTGCATCCCTGCTTCCTCATCCCTTTTCATCTGCCCTGGGCAGTTTATCCTCTCGCCTGCAAATATCCGATTACAATACCTCCGGAGCCAGCGATATGATTTTCATGAATTGCTTCGCCCGCAATTCCCGTGCCACGGGCCCAAAGATACGGGTCCCTACGGGTTCCATCTGGTTGGTAATCAAAACAGCCGAATTCTCATCGAATTTCAGGTAAGAGCCATCAGGTCTTTTCACTTCCTTAGCCGTACGCACAATCACGGCCTTCATGACATCGCCCTTTTTCACTTTTGAGTTGGGCAACGCCTCCTTCACTGACACCACGATGACATCGCCGACACTTGCGTATCTTCTCTTTGACCCGCCGAGAACCTTGATACAGGCAACCCGTTTCGCTCCGGAGTTATCCGCGACGGTCAATATGGTCTGCATCTGAATCATAGCCGAACCTCTTTATTACCTTTCTCTCTGACCTGCTACTTTGCCTTTTCCAAGATCTCGCGCATTCTCCAGCGCTTGTCCTTACTGAGAGGCCGTGATTCGATAATCAACACCTTATCGCCAACTTGACAGGCATTTGCTTCATCGTGGGCCTTGTACTTGACGTGTCTCTTGACAAATTTATGCACAACGGGATGCTTAACGACCCTTTCCGACAGGACGACAATGGTTTTGTCCATCTTATCGCTGATCACGACTCCCTTAATCGTTCTCTTGTTGCCCCGCTCCGCCATTACGATCGTTCCTCCCTCTGCCTAAGAACTGTGTTGACCCTTGCGACATCCTGACGAATATTCGCCAGTGACGCAGTCGATTCCAGCTGACCGGATGCATTCCGTAATTTCAGCTTGAAATACTCATCTTTGAGTTCTTTCAGCTTCTGCATTAACTCGTCTTTACCTAAATCTTTGATATCTTTAATTTTCATCGGATATCTCCCTGGCCAGAAACTTGGTCGCAATGGGAAGTTTATGCGCTGCCAACCGGAATGCCTCGCGGGCAATTTCTTCCGTAACGCCCTGCATCTCATAAAGCACGGCTCCCGGCCTGATGACCGCCACCCACTCTTCCGGAGCACCCTTGCCCTTTCCCATACGGGTTTCCGCAGGTTTCTTGGTTACAGATTTGTGTGGAAACACCCTGATCCAGATTTTACCGCCTCTTTTGACGTGACGCGTCATGGCAATACGGGCGGCCTCGATCTGCCTGGCCGTAATCCATCCGCATTCAGACGCCTGCAGGCCAAATTCTCCGAAAGCGATACTTCCCCCCCGGATCGACTTGCCCCCCATGCGACCTCTTTGCATCTTCCGATATTTCACCCTTTTCGGTGCTAACATGTCTTATCCCTCTGTGACTGAAATCTCTATTACAAATCCTGAACGATAACCCAGGCTTCTGTTATGCCTGTTTCTGATTTGGCAATATTTCACCGTGAAAAATCAAAACCTTGACGCCGATCTGACCGTATGCGGTATGGGCTTCCGCAAACCCGCAATCGATATCCGCCCTCAGCGTGTGCAGTGGAACCCGTCCTTCACGGTACCACTCCGATCTTGACATTTCCGCCCCCCCCAGACGTCCGGCGCAATTGATCCGAATGCCCTTTGCCCCGAACTTCAGAGCCGACGTCACACACTTTTTCATCGCTCTCCGGAAAGCAACCCTTCTCTCCAGTTGCAGGGCCACGTTTTCCGCGACGAGTTGCGCGTCGATTTCAGGCTTTCTCACTTCCAGAATATTGAGGATGATCTCCCTATTCGTAATTCCTTCGAGGTCTTTTTTAAGCTTTTCGATCTCGGAACCCTTCTTGCCGATAATCACACCAGGTCTGGCGGCATAGATATTAACTTTTGCCCTGTTGGCAGCTCTTTCTATCCCGATCTTGGATATACCTGCGTTATAAAGCTTCTTTTTCAGATACCGTCTGACCTTCAGGTCTTCGTGAAGCAACTCCGCATATTTCTTTTCTGCATACCACGAGGAACTCCACGTCTTGATACCGCCTAATCGCAACCCAACCGGGTTAACCTTCTGCCCCAAACCTCCACCTCCTCAATACTTACGCTTCATCCAATACAATCGTAATATGACTCATTCTCTTTTTGATCGAAGCCGCGCGACCCTGAGCACGCGCTCGCCATCTTTTGAGGGCCGGTCCTTGATCAACAAAGATCTTTTTTACATAAAGAATTTTTTCATCGATATTCGGATTCTGAGTCGCATTGGCCACAGCCGATTTCAACAACTTCGCCACAATTTCCGCAGCTTTCTTCCGCGTAAATTGCAGTGTCCTCTGGGCTTCTTCGACCTTCTTCCCTCTGACTAAATCGACCACCAGCCTCGCCTTCTGAGGAGAGATCCTGACATATCTGACAACGGCTTTCGCTTCCATATCCCTAAAGACTCCAATTAAACCGGTCTGCGACCGGAGCAGATTTATTTTCTAACCTTGGTTTTCCGGTCCCCCGCATGGCTGTAAAAAGTCCGCGTCTGGGCAAATTCACCCAGTTTATGGCCCACCATATTTTCCGTCACAAACACGGGGATAAATTTCTTTCCATTGTGTACCGCGAAAGTATGTCCGATCAATTCCGGTGTAACGGTTGAACGCCGGGACCACGTCTGGATAACCGTTTTGCTTCCGGATCCCTCTACTTTCCTCACCTTTTCGATGAGTTTTTCCTCTATGTACGGGCCTTTACGTATTGAACGCGCCACTTCCTATCCCCTTCTCTTCACAATATACTTGTCAGTCCGTTTATTGGTTCTCGTCTTATGGCCTTTTGTCGGAATACCCCAGGGCGTGCACGGATGCCTTCCACCTGACGACTTCCCTTCGCCGCCGCCCATTGGATGATCAACGGGATTCATCACGACACCTCTTACCTTTGGGCGCTTACCAAGCCATCGCGTCCGCCCCGCTTTTCCGATACTGACATTTTCATTTTCAATATTGCCGACCTGACCGATCGTCGCCCGGCATTCGATAAAAATCTTGCGGACCTCACCGGATGGAAGCCTCACCTGAGCATAATTTCCCTCTTTCGCCATCAACTGACCATATGACCCTGCACTCCGGATCAGCTGGCCGCCTTTGCCGACCTTCAGTTCCAGATTATGGATCAAGGAACCAAGGGGAATATTCTTCAGGGGCACGGCATTACCAGGTTTGATATCCGCCTTCACACTGCTGACGACCTGATCGCCCACGGAAAGTTTCGCCGGAGCGATGATGTATCGTTTCTCCCCATCCGCATAGTGTAAAAGAGCAATCCGGCTGCTGCGATTGGGATCGTATTCGACGGAGAATACCTTTGCCGGGATGTCGTCTTTATCTCGACGGAAATCAATCAACCTGTAACGTCGTTTATGGCCTCCGCCGATATGACGACTCGTCAAACGTCCATAGCTGTTTCTGCCGCCTGTCTTTTTGATGGGACGCAGGAGACTCTTCTCCGGCTCTGTTTTGGTTATCTCTTCAAAATCCGAACAGGTCTGAAACCTTCTACCCGGTGATGTGGGTTTGTACTTTACAATTGCCATCCGTTATATCCCTCTTACCTAAACACCATCAAAGATCTCTATCTTGTTTCCCGGTACAAGCTTGACGATCGCTTTCTTCCAATCCTGAGTTCTGCCGATGTTTTTCCCGACACGCTTGCTCTTACCCTGCACATTCATGACACGAACATCCAGCACCTTAACTTTGAACAACTTTTCGACGGCCTGCCCGATCTCTATTTTATTTGCCCGCCGATCGACTTCGAACATGTACTTGCCCGATTCTTCTCGGGCGAGTGTACTTTTCTCCGTGATAAGAGGCCTTTTGATAATCTGATACATTTCCATTATGCCAACAACGCCCCCTCTACCTTTTTCACGGAAGGCTCCAGGAAGACAACCTCCTTATAATCGAGCAAGTCGTACACATTGATGCCTTCGGATCTGACCATCTTGACATCCTTCAAATTACGCGAGGACATCTCCAGCACAGGATAGGACTGATCAATCACAAACAGGGCCTTTCCCCATCCGAAACGATCCACGACTTCCTTAAACTGCTTGGTTTTGATTGCATCCATCGGGAAGTCCTTCAGAATGTACATCAGATTTTCCTTGCACTTCATACTAAGTGCGGAAATGAGAGCCTTCTTTCTGACCTTGCGGGAGACTTTGAACGCGTAGCTTCTGGGTTGGGGACCGAAAACAATTCCACCTCCCCGCCACACCGGCGACCGGCTCGTTCCAGATCTTGCGCGACCGGTTCCCTTTTGCCGCCAGGGTTTCTTGCCGCCGCCGCTGACTTCGCTTCTTCCCTTTGTCTTGGACGTACCCTTTCTGCGCGCTGCCTGCTGCATCCGGACAACGTCATAAATCACATCCTGATTCACATCGCTTCCAAATACGGCATCGCTCAGTTCGATTTCCGACACTTTCTGCCTGTCAATATTATACACATCAGCCATCGGCATCTTAATTACTCCAATTCCTACTTATTTCCCGATTTTATGGATTGCTTGATAAGAAGGAGTCCGTTTGTGCCTCCCGGCACGGCACCTTTGACCAGCAAAACATTTTTATCCGGTCGGATTGCCCACACCAGGAGATTCTTGACCGTATTCCTTACGTTACCCATCTGACCAGGCAGACGTGTTCCCTTGAAGACCCGCGAAGGATCCGCACTCGCCCCGATCGAACCCGGAGCGCGATGGAACATTGAGCCGTGGGTGGCCCTGCCGCCACCGAAACCGTGTCTTTTCACAACACCGGCGAAACCTTTGCCCTTAGTTGTCCCCGTAATGTCCACATAGTCACCGGGGCTGAATATTTCGGCTTTGACTTCCTGGCCCAGTTCGTATTCGTCCGAATTACCCGGCATCTCCCTGAGGAAGCGGAAGACGCCTTTCCCGGCTTTATTAAAATGACCCTGAAGCGGCTTGGTTACATGGGATTGCTTAACCCGACCATACCCCAGCTGAATGGCGTCATAGCCATCACTCGCCACCGTCTTTTTCTGGATGACCACAGACGGCTCCATCTCGATGACCGTGACGGGAATCGCTTCACCGTCTTCTGCAAAGATCTGTGTCATGCCCAGTTTTCTGCCAATCAGTCCCTTTTTCATCACTCTCTCGTTCACTTTTCTATTTATGGATTCAATCCATCACCATGAAAGCTCGTGCTTTAAACCTGTTATGCCTTGATCTCGACATCCACACCAGCCGACAGTTCAAGCTTCATCAACGCGTCTACTGTAGACTGCGTGGGCTCAATGATATCGATTAACCGCTTGTGGGTACGAATCTCAAACTGCTCCCGGGACTTCTTATCCACATGGGGTGAGCGGTTCACACAGTACTTGTTGATTTCCGTGGGCAGAGGAATCGGACCGGCAACCGCCGCACCCGTTCTTTTTGCCGTTTCGACAATCTCCTCGACCGAGCGGTCAAGCAGTTTGTAATCATAGGCCTTCAGGCGAATTCTTATCTTCTGATCTTTCATGGGTTTCCGTTATATTTCGTGTTATGAATTAGCTATGCAATGATTTTGCTGACCACGCCCGCACCGACTGTTCTTCCACCCTCGCGGATAGCAAAGCGCAGCTTTTCTTCCATGGCGATCGGTGTAATCAATTCGACGTTCATTTCCACATTATCGCCGGGCATAACCATCTCGACGCCTTCGGGCAGATTGGCCACACCGGTCACATCCGTTGTCCGGAAGTAGAACTGGGGGCGATATCCCGTGAAGAATGGTGTATGACGTCCACCTTCCTCCTTCGTCAAGATGTAAACCTGAGCCAGGAATTTCGTATGGGGCGTAATGGAACCGGGCTTGGCCACAACCTGACCGCGTTCCACCTCTTCACGCTTCGTGCCTCTGAGGAGGAGGCCCACATCGTCGCCGGCCCGACCTTCGTCCAGAGTCTTGCGGAACATTTCCACACCCGTGCAGACCGTCTTGATCGTCGGGCGGATTCCAATAATTTCCACTTCATCACCGGTCTTGATGATACCGCGGTCAACCCTGCCTGTTACGACCGTACCACGGCCGGAGATCGTGAAGACGTCACCGACCGGCATCAGGAAGGGCTTGTCCAGATCGCGTACGGGCTCGGGGATGAATTTATCCACCGCATCCATCAGTTCCCAGATGCTCTTGGCATCTTCGGAATTCGGATCGTCCGTTTCGAGGGCCTTCAAAGCCGAACCGCGGATGATCGGCAGATCGTCACCGGGGAATTCATACTGATTCAGCAGTTCGCGGAGTTCCAGTTCAACCAGATCAAGCAGTTCCGGATCGTCGACCAGATCGACCTTGTTCATATAGACGACGATGTAGGGCACCTGCACCTGCCTGGCCAGGAGGATATGTTCTCTTGTCTGAGGCATGGGACCATCGGAGGCGGCCACAACGAGAATGGTGCCGTCCATGTGGGCGGCGCCGGAAATCATGTTCTTGATGTAGTCGGCGTGACCGGGGCAGTCAACGTGGGCGTAATGTCTTTTTTCCGTTTCATATTCGACATGGCAGATATTGATCGTAACGCCTCTTTCCTTCTCTTCCGGCGCTGCGTCAATAGAATCGAAGGATCTGAACTCCGCCCAGCCCTTCTTCGCCAGATGTTTCGTAATGGCAGCGGTCAAGGTCGTCTTACCGTGATCAACGTGACCGATGGTTCCAATATTGAGATGCGGCTTCGTCCTTTCAAACTTTTTCTTAGCCATTTTAATCCCCCTCCTTCAGGTTTAAATGATTCTTCTTTGCTTAAAAAATTGGTTGGCTGATTTTATCGTTTATTTCTATTCCCTTATTTTCAACATCCAAGAAATTAGAAGCGATAGTGGGCAAAAGCCTTATTGGCTTCCGCCATCTTATGCACACTTTCTCTTTTCTTGATGGACGCACCCCGGTTGTTGGCCGCATCAATCAACTCCGCCGCCAGTTTTTCCCGCATCGTCTTTTCGGACCGTTCCCGAGAGTTGATGATCAACCACCGTATCCCCAGAGCGAGTCTGCGGGAGGGCACCACCTCGGTCGGAACCTGATAAGTTGACCCGCCGACGCGTCGGGATTTCACTTCGATAACCGGTTTTACGTTGTTGACGGCCTTTTCAAAGACCTCCAAGGGTGCTTCCTTCAGTTTTTTCTCAATGATATCAAAAGCTCCGTACAGGATCGATTCGGCGATACTCTTCTTGCCCCGTTTCATCAGATTATTGACAAACTTGGCCACCAGTTTGTTGTTATATTTTGGATCCGCTTGGATCTCACGTTTGGCTACTTCTCTTCTTCTCGGCATTGGTCTGTCTCCGCTCAGCTCGGTTTCTTGGCGCCATACTTGGATCTACCCTGTTTCCGGTCCGCAACACCGACAGAATCCAAGGTTCCTCGAACGATATGATAGCGGACACCGGGTAAATCTTTTACTCTACCACCTCTGACCAGCACGACGGAATGCTCCTGCAGGTTGTGTCCAATTCCTGGTATATAAGAGGTTACTTCATAACCGCTTGTCAAACGCACCCTCGCCACCTTCCGCAACGCCGAATTGGGCTTTTTGGGTGTTGTTGTGTAAACCCGCACACAAACACCCCGGCGCTGGGGTGAACCGGCGAGCGCAGGCGTCGTCGCCTTCTTCGCGATCTTCTCCCGCCCCTTCCTGACTAACTGATTAACTGTAGGCATTCTTCCTCCCGAAACCTAATCTCTACCTGACGCAATGAAGCTCGTGTCAATATCAATTCACTCCCTGAATGTCAAGCGTTTTCTCATCATTATTTTCATCCGATGGCAGGTCTTCAACGTACTGAGCGTCATTCGCCGCCTGGATGCCAAGCTTCCTGTACATGACCAAACCCGTCCCTGCCGGAATGAGGCGACCCATGATCACATTTTCCTTGAGGCCTCTTAAATAATCCACTTTGCCGGCCAGACTGGCTTCGGTAAGCACCCGGGTGGTTTCCTGGAACGACGCCGCAGAAATAAAGCTCTGGGTTGATAGGGAGGCTTTGGTAATACCCAGCAGCATCGGCTCACCGATTGCGGGTTTCCCTCCACGCTCCACAACCAGCCGGTTCTCTTCCTGGAAGCGGTAACGTTCCACCTGTTCCTCGCTGATGAAGCTTGTATCGCCCGGATTGGTCACCTTGACGCGCCGAAGCATCTGACGCACGATGACCTCGAGATGCTTATCATTGATCTTCACGCCCTGGAGACGATAAACTTCCTGGATTTCATCGACCAGGTAGCGTGCAAGAGCTTTTTCTCCCTTGATGTTCAACAGGTCATGGGGATTCTGCACACCCTCCATAAGCGGCTCTCCCGCGGAAACCCGGTCTCCTTCCTGAACACTGATATGTTTCCCCTTGGGAATCAGATATTCTTTTTCCTCGCCAACATCAGGGAGCACCATGACCTTGCGCTTGCCCTTGGCATCCTTCCCATAAGTCACCAAACCGTCGATTTCACTGATGACGGCATAGTCCTTGGGTTTCCTCGCTTCCACAAGTTCGGCCACACGGGGAAGACCACCTGTGATGTCCTTGGTCTTCTGGGTCTCCCGGGGGATTTTTGCGAGAATATCACCGGCGACCACATGGTCGCCTTCAGATACGACGATATTTACACCGACGGACAAGAAGTGACGGGCAACGGCGCTCGTTCCCGGCACCTTGGCGGTTTTCCCTTTGTCATCCTTGAGGGAGATACGGGGTCGCAAATCGCCGCCCTTGAATTCAACAATCACCTTGCGTGACAGACCGGTTACCTCATCCACCTGTTCTTGCATGGTTTTCCCTTCGATAATATCGCCGAACTTCACGACGCCATCCACTTCGGCCAAAATTGGAATAGAGAAGGGATCCCACTCGGCGATGCGATCGCCCTTTTTAACCGTTGCACCTTCTTTTAATTTTAAATGGGCGCCGTACGGCACGGTATATTTACCCCGGCTCCGTCCCTGTTCATCCAGCACATGGACTTCACCGTTCCGTCTCATGACCACCAGCTCTTTTCCATCCTTACTCAGGGCCAGATCGCCCCTTTCCTGATCAAGGTTCACAATCCGGACCACGCCGTCGTGACGGGCATCCAATGTGGAGTGTTCATCGAATTTCGCCGTACCACCGATATGGAAGGTCCGCATGGTGAGCTGGGTCCCCGGTTCACCAATGGACTGTGCGGCGATAATGCCGACCGCCTCACCGATATTGACGAGATGCCCGTGGGCCAGATCGCGGCCATAACACATGGCGCAGACACCATGCTTGGACTTGCAGGTCAGCACGGACCGGATATTGACGCTTTCGATTCCGGCACCGTCGATTTTTTCCGCCAGAGCTTCATCAATGGCCTGGTTGGCATGAACGAGGATTTCCCCGGTAAAGGGATCCTTGATATCTTCAAGGGCGACACGCCCCAGCACCCTTTCGCCGGCGGGCTCAATAATTTCCCCGCCTTCCATGAGGGCGTTGACATAAATGCCGTCTACCGTACCACAATCCTGTTCCGTGATGATGCAATCCTGAGCTACATCGACGAGTCTTCTCGTCAAGTAACCCGAGTTAGCGGTTTTCAAAGCCGTATCGGCCAGACCCTTACGAGCACCGTGAGTCGAGATAAAGTACTGCAGGACCGTCAAGCCTTCCCGGAAATTCGCCGTGATCGGGGTTTCGATGATTTCACCGGAGGGTTTGGCCATGAGGCCTCTCATGCCGGCGAGCTGTCTGATCTGAACGTTACTGCCTCGGGCTCCGGAGTCGGCCATCATGTAGACCGGATTGAAACTCTGGGTCCGAACCTTCTTGTTCTCGGGATCAACCGTCTCTTCCGTACCAATACCTTCAAGCATGTCGGAGGCGATCTTTTCTGTCACCTGCGCCCAGATGTCAATCACCATGTTGTACCGTTCGCCGTCGGTGATCAGACCGTCCATATATCTTTTCTGAATCTTCAGCACATCCTTGTCTGCGCCGTTCACAATATCCTTCTTACTCTGTGGGATGATCAAATTATGAATGGCAAAAGAAGCACCGGAGACCGTTGCATACTTGAAACCCAAATCTTTCAGGCGGTCCGCCAACAGGACCGTTGTTTTATCGCCGCAGGTCCGGTAGCAATAATCGATCAAATTGGCGAGTTCCTTTTTGTTCATGACCTTGTTGATGGCGTCGAAGGGGATCTCCTTCGGCACAATTTCCGAAAGGACAACCCGGCCAACAGTGGTCGTTTTGAGGGCGCCATCGATCCGTACCTTGATTTTCGCACCCAGATCGATAACCTCGGTGTCTAAAGCACGGCGCACCTCTTCCGGATCGGCAAAGATCATCCCTTCACCTTTAGCAAAAGGCCTTTCCCGGGTCAGGTAATAAATCCCCAGAACAATGTCCTGGCTAGGGATAATGATCGGTTTTCCGTTGGCAGGCGACAGGATATTGTTCGTCGACATCATGAGAATACGGGCTTCTGCCTGGGCCTCGATTGACAAAGGCACATGTACGGCCATCTGGTCGCCGTCGAAGTCGGCGTTAAACGCCGTACAGACCAGGGGATGCAATTGGATCGCCTTCCCCTCGATCAGAATGGGTTCGAAGGCCTGCAGACCCAACCGGTGCAGCGTAGGTGCGCGGTTGAGCATGATAGGATATTCCCGGACGACCTCGTCCAGGGCATCCCAAACTTCCGCCGTCTCCTTTTCCACCATCTTTTTCGCGCTTTTGACAGAATTGACATACCCCTTCTCCTGCAGACGATTGTAGACGAACGGCTTGAAGAGTTCCAAAGCCATCTTTTTCGGCAGACCGCACTGATGAAGTCGCAGGTCCGGTCCGACCGTGATAACCGAACGGCCCGAATAATCGACGCGCTTGCCCAAAAGATTCTGGCGGAAGCGGCCCTGTTTACCCTTGAGCATATCCGAAAGGGATCTCAAGGGACGCTTGTTTGTGCCCGTAATGGCGCGGCCGCGCCGCCCATTGTCAAATAGAACGTCTACCGCTTCCTGCAGCATCCGCTTTTCATTGCGAATAATGATCTCCGGAGCATTCAATTCCTGTAGTCTTTTCAAACGGTTATTTCGGTTTATCACCCGCCGATAGAGATCGTTCAAATCCGATGTGGCAAAACGGCCGCCGTCCAGCGGTACCAGAGGTCGCAAATCCGGAGGAATAACAGGCAGGACGGTGAGGATCATCCACTCGGGACGGTTTCCCGATTTTTTGAGCGCCTCCACAACTTTCAAACGCTTCACCAGTTTCTTGCGTTTTGTATCCGATGGGGTGGATTTCAATTCATCACGGATCTCGACATCCAACTTGATTAGATCGACTTCTTCCAGGAGTTTCCGAATGGCCTCAGCACCGATTCCCGCCTCGAAGGCATCCTCGCCGTATTGATCTTGGAGGTCGCTGAAGTCTTCCTCGGAAAGAAGCTCCTTTTTCTTGAGGGGTGTGTTTTTCGGATTCAGGACGATCCAGGACTCGAAATAGAGGACCTTCTCCAGTTCTTTCAGGGTCAGGTCCAAAATACTCCCGATGCGGCTCGGCAGGCTTTTCAAAAACCAGATATGCGCCACGGGCGTGGCCAAAGTGATGTGACCAATCCGGTCGCGGCGCACCTTGGACTGAATGACCTCAACCCCGCACTTTTCGCAAACCACCCCTTTGTGCTTCATGCGCTTGTAACGGCCGCATAGACATTCATAATCCTTGACCGGACCGAAAATCTTCGCGCAGAAAAGGCCGTCGCGCTCCGGTTTGAAGGTTCTATAGTTAATCGTTTCCGGTTTCTTCACTTCGCCGTAGGACCAAGACAGGATCTGGTCGGGTGAGGCGATGGATATTTTTATGGCGTTGAACCGAATCGGATCTTTTGGCTTCTCAAAATAGCTAAAAACGTCTTCCACGGATTATATCTCCTGATGTGTTGTTGAATTTAACCTTCCCTAAAAATACTTTCTACGCTGCCGTCTCTTTCCGGAGCAACCTACTCTTCCTCGATTAATTCAACATCAAGACACAGACTCTGTAATTCCTTGACCAACACGTTAAAGGATTCGGGAACACCTGGTTCGGTTGTGTGTTCGCCCTTGACGATGGCCTCATACATCCGGGTTCTTCCCGTAACATCATCCGCCTTCACCGTCAGGAATTCCTGCAGGCAGAAAGCGGCGCCATAGGCCTCCATGGCCCATACTTCCATTTCTCCCAGTCTCTGACCACCAAACTGGGCTTTACCGCCCAGGGGCTGCTGAGTAACGAGGGAATAGGGTCCGATCGACCGGGCATGAATTTTATTATCGACCAAGTGGTGGAGTTTGAGCATGTAAACCATCCCCACCGTGATGGGCTGGCCGAAAGGTTCACCCGTCCTGCCGTCATACAATACCGCCTGCCCCGTTATAGGAAGATTTGCCGTTTTCATGATTTTTTTGATTTCTTCTTCCTCTACACCGTCGAAAACCGGTGACGCAACGGGAATACCATGGCTTAGTTTCCCCGCGAATTCCCGTATTTTGTCGGGAGATGCACTGTCCACAAAGGCACTGAACTCCGGCAGCCCATACAGTTTTTTTAGTTCCTGTCGGATTTCCGCGGTATCGGTCTTTGCTTCCACAAGACAGCTGACCTGTTCACCCAAACCCTTGACCGCCCATCCCAGATAGGTCTCGAGAATCTGGCCCACATTCATTCGGGACGGCACACCCAGGGGATTCAACACGATATCTACGGGTGTCCCATCGGCAAAATAAGGCATGTCCTCTTCAGGGAGAATCCTGGACAAAACACCTTTGTTTCCATGCCGGCCGGCCATCTTATCTCCCACCGAAAGTTTTCGTTTGATGGCAACATAAACCTTCACGAGTTTAATCACGCCCGGCGGCAGCTCATCACTGGCCTTGATCTTTTCCAGTTTCTGATCAAAGTAGGCCTGAACCACTTCTTCCTTGCGCGCCAGATTGGACAGAAGCACACCCATCTCTTCTTCGATTGCCTCCCCTTCTGCAATCGTAATATCCCGCCACAGTGAGAAGGGGATTTCCTTCAGCATTTCCGGTGTGATCGTATCCCCCTTCTTCAGGACCGTCCGTTTCTTGGCATCAACAATTTTACCGGCGGAAATCTTACCGATAAGGAGATCCGAAATTTTCTTTTTGACCGTTTCCGTCGCGATGCGAATCTCATCGTCCCGGTCTTTCTTCAACTGCTCAATGGTTTCTTCTTCAATAAACTGGGAGCGATGATCTTTCTCCGTTCCCTTGCGGGTGAAGATCTTGGCATCGATTACCGTACCTTCCACCCCCGGAGGCACGCGCAGGGATGTATCCCGCACATCGCTTGCTTTCTCGCCGAAAATGGCGCGCAGCAGCTTTTCCTCCGCGGAAAGCTGCGTTTCGCCCTTGGGTGTGATCTTGCCGACCAGAATGTCGCCGGCTTTTACCGCTGTACCCATGCGAATGATGCCATCTTCATCGAGGTTTCGTAAAACATCGTCCCCGACATTGGGAATATCTCGAGTGATTTCTTCCTTACCCAGCTTGGTATCCCGGGCCATGGTCTCAAACTCTTCGATATGAATGGACGTATAAACGTCCTCCTTGACAATGCGCTCGCTCACCAGGATAGAGTCTTCATAGTTGTAGCCGCCCCAGGACATGAAGGCGACCATAACGTTACGCCCCAGAGCCAGTTCGCCATTATCGACGGCGGGACCATCAGCGATAATATCGCCCTTTTTGACCCGCATACCCTTGTCCACAATCGGTTTCTGGTTAAAGCAGGTATCCTGGTTGGAACGCTGGTACTTGATCAGGTTGTAAATGTCCACACCGGTATCGGTGCTGTCCCGATCAGACTCGTCACTGCGTATAACAATGCGCAGGGCATCGACGCTTTCCACCACACCGGCGCGCTTCGCCACGATCACGGCGCCGGAATCCCGGGCCACGATGGCCTCCATGCCTGTACCGACCAAAGGCGCTTCAGGTTTTATCAGGGGGACAGCCTGCCGCTGCATGTTGGAACCCATGAGGGCGCGGTTGGCGTCGTCATGTTCCAGGAAGGGAATCAGGGTCGCCGCCACGCTGACCAGCTGGTTGGGCGACACGTCCATCATGTTGACTTCCGTCGGTACGCAGGTTAAGAAATTTCCACCCCGCCGCACGGTGATCAGATCTCCGCTGAACTGGCCGTCCGGTTTGAGGGGACTGTCCGCAGGGGCGATGACTTGATTTTCTTCCTCGATGGCGGTTAAATAACGAACATTATCCAAGACACAACCGTTATCAACAATCCGGTAAGGGGTCTCAATAAAACCGAATTCATTGACCCGGGCATAACTGCTCAAGGATACAATCAGACCAATATTGGGCCCTTCCGGCGTCTCCACGGGACATATACGGCCATAATGCGTCGGGTGAACATCCCGAACCTCAAAACCAGCTCGCTCCCGGGTCAATCCTCCGGGCCCCAAGGCAGACAATCGCCGTTTATGGGTAATTTCGGACAGGGGATTGGTCTGATCCATGAACTGGGACAACTGACTGCTGCCGAAGAATTCATTGACTACCGCCGATACGGGTTTGGCGTTGACCAAATCGTGGGGCATCATGGTTTCAATGTCCTGGAGACTCATCTTTTCCTTGACGGCCCGTTCCATCCGCACCATGCCGATCCGGTACTGATTCTCAATCAATTCGCCCACGGAACGGACGCGCCGGTTCCCCAGGTGATCAATATCGTCGACACTGCAGTTGGGAGCGCCGCTCTTCAGATCAAGCAGATATTTGACCGCCGCAAGGACGTCTTCATTGCGCAGCACCGTCACATCCGTCGGCACATCCAGGCGCAGCTTATAATTCATCTTGGCCCGGCCGACAGCGGACAGATCATATGTTTCCGCCTGGAAGAACAGACTGTCAAAAAATTTCTGTGCTGTTTCAGGGGTGGGAGGACTGCTGGGACGTAATCGCCGATAGATTTCCATGACCGCGTCTTCCGCGGATTCAATCCGATCCATCAGCAGGGTATCACGGATGGACGAGTTTTCCAAATCCTCATCCAGCCGAATAAAAGTACACTCGGCAATGCCCTTCTCCCGCAGCTTTTCCAATCCGTCAAGACTCAGCATTTCGTTGCACTTGAGCAAGACCTCTCCTGTTGCGGGGTCAACCACATCAGCCGCCAGAACCTTCCCCACGATGTCGTCGGGAGTCACATCAATCCGGCTGATTCCGGCTTCCGTCATGCGGCGCAGGAGTACCTTGGAGATTTTTCTCCCCTTTTTAGCGATGATTTCACCGGTTTTCGTATCACGGATGTCATCAGGGGCTTTTTCATCGATCAAAGACTCGTCGATGGAAATGAACAGTTTTCCCTCTTCAAAAAGCACTCTTTGAATGCCGTAATAATATTTAAGTATGAATTCCGTAGAATTACCCATGGCTTTCAGCAGAATCGTCACGGGCATTTTTCTGCGCCGGTCGATTCTCACATAAAGCAAGTCCTTGGAATCGAATTCCAAGTCCAACCAAGAACCTCTGATGGGAATGATTCGGGCAGAGTAGATGAGTTTCCCGCTGGTTACAGTCTTTCCCTTATCATGGTCATAGAAGATACCCGGGGATCGATGCAACTGGCTGACAATAACGCGCTCGGTACCGTTGACGATAAAGGTGCCCGTATCGGTCATCAGAGGGATTTCCCCGAAAAAGATTTCCTGTTCCTTGACATCCCTTATCTGTCTCGTTTCACCGGGAACCCTTTTTTGCTCAGGCGCCTTTTCCGTATCAAAAACAACCAGACGCGCCACAATTTTCAAGGGGGCGGCGTAAGTCATGCCTTTCTGTAGGCATTCCTTTACATCGTAACGAGGCTCTCCAATCTTATAGCTGACAAACTCCAGGGAACATTTTCCGCTGAAATCGGAGATGGGAAAGACGCTTTTAAAGGCCCCCTGTAGACCGATATTGGCTCTTGCACCGGGGTCTACATCCCACTGGAGAAACTTCTCGTAAGATTTGGTCTGGATATCAAGAAGATTCGGAATATCGAGAATCTTCTTTATGCGCCCTAAATTTTTTCTGAATTCTGCCATAGCTTCCTATAGATTTAACCTTAAAGTTCTCTGTTTCGGCCGCGTTTTATGACATACAGAGTACCCATGAAAGATAAGCGAAGCAAACCATCCGGCGGATATGCCTTGGTTTGCCTCGCCACTCTGTTGTCTGACATGACCACATCAACACGCTGTGCTGGAACCTTAACGTCGGAAATGCCTATTGATACGAATTGAGATCCCCTGTCACTCAAACCTGTCTTTGCCTTACCTGATCATCTTCTCCAAAAGAAAAGGAAGTCGATGGATCATCGTACCGATAGAATTTATTTAATCTCTACGGTGCCGCCCACTTCTTCGATTTTCTTTTTAATGTCCTCAGCCTCGGCCTTCTGAACGGCTTCCTTGATCGGCTTCGGCACGCCTTCCACCAGATCTTTCGCCTCTTTCAGCCCCAGACCGGTAATGGCCCGGACGACCTTGATGACCTGAATTTTCTCGTTGCCGAATCCCGTCAGGATCGCGTCAAATTCAGTCTTCTCCTCGACAGGAGCCGCCGCCGCTGAAGCCTGACCACCAGCCGCCGCCACCGCTACAGGCGCCGCTGCCGACACACCGAACTTCTCTTCCAGTTCCTTAACAAGCTCCGAAAGCTCAAGAACCGTCATTCCTTCAATAAACTTTACGACATCCGCCTTAGTAATCTCTGCCATTTTCATTATCCTTCCTAATCGATTTTAGTTATCGGTTTCTTTTTTAACCCTGTACGCCTCAAGAACCTGGACCAAGCCCCTCGGTACGGCGCTCAAAACATTGACCAAAGAAGTCTGCACACCAACCATGACGGAGAGCAGTTTGGCCAGGAGGACTTCCCTGCTCGGCAATTCCGCCAGGGCGTTGATCTGGGCAACGCTCAGCACTTTTCCTTCGAGAACACCGGCAACAAGTTCCAACTGTGCATTCTTTTTGGCAAAATCGACCAATACTTTGGCCGGTTCCACGACATCACCGCTGTTGAGGGCAATGGCCAAAGGCCCTTTCAGATAGTCTTTTAGGACGGCGACATCCGTATCCTTGGAAGCGATCTCCAAAAGGGTATTTTTGACAACCCGCAATTCGGTATCGGATTTTCTCAGGGCGTTTCTCAGGGCTGTGATCTTCTCAACATTCAGACCACTGTAATCCGCAAGGACTGCCAGCTTCACATCCTCCAACTTATCATGAAGCTCTGCGATAACCTTTTCTTTTGTTCTCCGATCCAATATCCAACCTCCTTCCTCTATTTGAATGGCCCTTTGCGCCCGCCATCCGGATGGGCGCGTGATATGAAAGTCAGAGAACAAAAACGTACAGAAAGGACATACTGCTGCATCAACAAATGACCATCTTGTCTCGGCAGGCTGTCATTGCTCCATTTAAACTGCCCTGTACCTGCTGTCTCAGACTTTATACAATAATAAAGATCAACAACGCTTAATACTTAGATATTTCTCACATCCAGAGGATCCACCTTGATTCCCGGACCCATGGTCGTCGAAATCGCGATACTCTTCATATAGACACCCTTACTGGAAGCGGGTTTCAATTTGATAATGGTTTCCAAAAGCGCGGCAATATTATCCTTCAGCTTTTCCGCCCCAAAAGATACTTTACCGATCGGGCTGTGGACGATACCGGCTTTCTCAACCCGGAATTCTACCTTGCCCGCTTTGAGTTCCTCAACCGCCTTGGCGACATCAAAGGTAACCGTACCCACTTTCGGGTTCGGCATCAAGCCGCGGGGACCGAGAATTTTTCCGATTTTGCCAACGCTGCCCATCATATCGGGGGTTGCCACGGCCTTGTCAAACTCCAACCAACCTCCCTTAATTTTTTCGATGAGATCATCGCCGCCGACCACATCCGCACCCGCTTCAAGGGCTTCTTTTTCTTTTTCACCCTTGGCAAAAACAAGCACTCGGACCGTCTTTCCCAGCCCATGGGGAAGCACGACGCTACCACGGACCATTTGATCGGCATGGGCGGGATTCACCCCCAGGCGAATGGCTGTATCAACCGTTTCATCAAACTTAGCCCTGGCCGTACTGATCGACAGGTCAATGGCTTCCTGCAGCGTGTACCGTTTTCCCGGTTCTATCTGCTCTTTAACCTTTAAAAAGTCTTTTCCTTTTCGAGACATGACGAAAACCTCAAATTCAATTTAACTGACCACTTCTATTCCCATGGACCGGGCCGTACCCGCAATGATGCTGATGGCGCTGTCCAAATCCACTGCGTTAAGATCCTTGTATTTCAATTCCGCAATTTCCTTGATCTGTGCCGCCGTTACGGAGCCCACCTTGTCCTTGTTCGGGACACCGGATCCCTTGGCAATCTTGGCCGCCTGTTTCAGCAGCACAGACGCAGGGGGAGTTTTGGTGACGAATGTAAAGGAACGATCGGAATAGACGGTGATCACAACAGGAATAACCGTTCCCTCCTGGTTCTGCGTCATGGCATTGTAGGCCTTGCAGAACTCCATGATATTCACGCCATGCTGGCCTAAAGCAGGTCCGATCGGCGGAGACGGCGTTGCTTTTCCGGCCTTGATCTGCAATTTTATGTTCGCAATAACTTTCTTTGCCATAATGATCCCCTATATCATTTAATTATTAACGGGAGGACAATGCCGCTCCCATCAGATCTCTAGTTCTGCACCACCTGGATGAAATCGAGCTCGACGGGCGTCGGCCGCCCGAAGATACTGACAATGACCCGGAGTTTGCCTTTTTCCGGCCTTACTTCGTCAATCACCCCATCGAAATTGGTAAACGGTCCATCGATGACCCGGACATGATCTCCCACATCAAACTTGAATTTCGGTTTCGGCTTTAAGGTTCCCTCGTCTATGCGAGTAATCAGATTCTCGACATCTTTATCCGAAATCGGTGAAGGCTTGTCTTTGCTGCCGATAAAACCCGTCACTTTGGGCGTATCCTTGACAATATGCCATGTATCGTCATTCAACTCCATCCGGACCAGGATATATCCGGGAAAAAACTTCCGTTTTGACGTTTTCTTCTCCCCCGAAACCAACTCAACAACGTTTTCCTCAGGGATCAGAATGTCTGAAAAAAAGTCCTGCTTTCCCGCTGTTTCGATACGTTCCTGTAAAGAAAGCTTAACTTTGTTTTCAAACCCGGAATAAGTATGAACAACATACCACCTGAATGCCATATTCGTTAACCCAACAACGCCTTTATGATTTTAGCCAGCCCAAAGTCCACAAGCCCGAGAAATATAGATACGACAGTCACCACAACCAACACAACAGCCGTGGACGCAAACGTCTGCTTGCGCGTCGGCCATGTCACTTTCTTCAGTTCGGCCCTCGCCTCTTCCAGAAACTGCCGGATCTTGGAAAGTATCAGTTTAATCTTGTCCATTCACTATCCTTCATCAAGCTCTTACATTTCGGATTGCATGAATGAGTGGCAGGCCAGGAGGGACTCGAACCCCCAGCATCCGGATTTGGAGTCCGGCGCTCTATCCATTAGAGCTACTGGCCTGTTTTCCCATGTACAATGATTCCACGTAAACAGACGCTACTTTGTTTCTCTATGCGGGGTATGGGTCCGGCAAAATTTACAGTACTTCTTCAACTCAAGGCGATTCTGCATCGTTCTTTTATTCTTCGTCGTTGAGTAGTTCCGCTGTTTACATTCTGTGCAGGCCAATAAAATGATGCTTCTCATAAAAATCTCTTCATTCCTTTTAATGGAGCCCACGACCAGGATTGAACTGGTGACCTCATCCTTACCAAGGATGTGCTCTACCGACTGAGCTACGTGGGCCGGTTAATAACTACAAATAATCCGCCCTCTTATCCTGTTCAGGGCCCTGCTTATTGGTTGGTTCCTGAATGACGCAGGCGCTATGTCCAAATAAACTGGAGCGGGAAACGGGATTCGAACCCGCGACCCTCAGCTTGGAAGGCTGACGCTCTAGCCACTGAGCTACTCCCGCTTCGCATCATATAAAATTACAATGACTCAACCATATAAATGGTGGAGGGGGGAGGATTCGAACCTCCGAAGGCGTCGCCGGCAGATTTACAGTCTGCTCCCTTTGACCGCTCGGGAACCCCTCCAATTTTGCCCACATCTGGAGCTGGCGATGGGACTCGAACCCGCAACCTGCTGATTACAAATCAGCTGCTCTACCTGTTGAGCTACGCCAGCCGCTATGTCTCTATCCCTTTCTAAAAGCCAACGTCATATTGCAGGCACACGTAAACGCCTAAATGAGAAATGCGGAATTTAGTTTGATTCATTTTCTTTGTCAAGAAAATTCTTTTAAAAAATGAACATAAAAGATAAGGCGAATCGACTGTACAGGCGAAAAAGAAAACACTTATTTTATCGAATTTGTTTTATAAGACAAACCATGTTGTCTTGTATTTCTATTGCTTTAAGGTCCAGGTCATCCCTTCCGGCGTATCATGCACTTCAATTCCCATTTCAGACAACTGTTTGCGAATCTGATCGGCCGCTGCCCATTCCGCCTTTTTTCTATGATCCTCCCTGACCTGCAAAAGACGAAATGCCTCTGCAGTAAGGTTTTGTTCTTGAAAGGTCATCACGCCAAGAACGGAATCGATTTTTCTCATGGTTTCCAAGACATGCTCCTTTTCTCCAACCTGAAGAAGGCCATTGATCAAGGGCGGATTTACGCGCTTCACAAAGTCAAACAGTGCAGCCAGAGCGCCGGAAATATTGAGATCGTCGTCCATTTCATCGGAAAATTGCTTCTTGAGCTCATACAGAAACTGGTCGGTATCCGGGTAGCCCATGCCATCCGAAGAACGCAAAAGCCTTTGAATGAAACCATTGAGCCTTCTCAAAGTATTTTTTGCCGTCTCCAGAGCACCCCAGCTAAAGCTCAGGGATTTTCGATAATGCAGGCTGAGCAGGAAAAAGCGGATTTCTTTCCCGGTGAAACCCTTTTTCCCCAAATCGTCGATTGTCATGGTGTTGCCCAGCGACCTGGACATTTTCTTCCCATCTGCCATGACCAGCTCCGTGTTCAACCAATAATTGGCCATCATTTTACCGGTTGCCGCTTTACCGATCGCCATCACATTTTCACAATGGGGGAAAATAATATCGTTCCCACTGGAATGGATGTCAAACGTTTCGCCGAGGTGATCCAGGGAAATCGCGGCGCATTCCAGATGCCAGCTTGGCCGGACGCTCCCCCAACGGGTTTGAAAATAAATACCCTTTTTGAGTTCACTCAGGGTTGTTCTTTTCAAAAGCGTAAAGTCTCCGGGACTATCCTTTTCATAATCATCGAGGTCAACCGTCAGACCATGCTTAACCCGGCTCAGATCAATATTCGAAAGGTGACCATAGTCGTGAAGCTTCGATATATCAAAGTAAACCGACCTGAGTTTCTCATAAGCAAAGCCCTTCTCCACCAGTTTCTCAACGAGTTCAAGCATCTTGGGCACATTTTCACTGGCCCGGGGATACTCATCTCCTTTTTTGATGTTCAGAATATCCATATCGCGGAGAAATGCTTCTGTATTTTTTTGTGTATATTCTGATAGATCCGTATTGGCCCGTTCAGCACCCTTGATAGAGCGATCAGCCAGATCAATGATATTCATGACATGGCGCACCGGGTAACCTTTATATTCAAGATAGCGCCGGATCAGGTCGGAAATGACAAACCGGCGGAGACTCCCGATATGGGGAATATCATGAACCGTCGGACCGCAGGAATGCATAAGGACCTTCTGCGGATTGATTGGCCGAAAGAAAACCTTTTCACGGGTTAAACTGTTGTAAAGTTTAAGGGTAGATTTTTCCTTGTCGGCAAACAACTCCGTGCTTAAATAACGTTCACCGCCATCGGGACAAATCACGACGATCAACCCTTCACTCATCTCTTTCGCCTTTTGAAGCGCCACATGCATGGCCGCACCGGAACTCATCCCGACAAAAATTCCTTCTTCCTGAGCCATCCTGCGAGCCATGGCAAAAGCATCCTCATCAAGGATATTGACCTTTTCATCAAGTCGGTTTTTATCATAAATTCCGGGGCGATACGACTCTTTCATGTTTTTAAGCCCCTGGATTTTATGCTGCAGATAGGGTTCAACCCCAACAATCCGGACATTGCTGTTATATTCCTTCAACCGTCGGGAGATGCCCATGGCGGTCCCCGTCGTCCCAAGGGTGGTGACGACCATGGTCACAGCACCGTCGGTTTGACGCCAGATTTCTTCAGCCGTTCCATAGTAATGAGCCATGACATTATCATGGTTATTAAACTGGTCTGTGCCGAAATAGAGATCGGGATTTTCCCGGATTCGCTGATAGGCCACTTCTATCGCCCCATCCGTACCAAGATTGGCGGGGGTATAATCCAGCTTGGCCCCGAGGGCCTTCAGAATGAGCTTTCTTTCTTCACTGGCAGACTCAGACATAATGACGCAAAGACGATAGCCTTTGGCTGCGGCCACCATGGCCAAACCAATGCCGGTGTTTCCACTTGTGGCTTCGAGAATAATCTTATCCTTAGTCAGTTCGCCTCGCTTCTCCGCCTGTTCAATCATGTACAGAGCAATCCGGTCTTTAATGGAGCCTCCCGGATTAAAACTCTCCAGTTTTGCAAACACCCGGACTTTTTTATTGGGATTCAGGGTCTGAATCTCTATCAAAGGTGTATTGCCGATTGCGTCAGCGATATTTGCATAGGTGTTCAGCATGATGATACATCCTGACAAGGAAAAGAATTCATATCAACATATAATAAATATTATCTCTATAAAATTTGGGATGGGTCATTCCAACCGACACCCTTTTCTATTGAAGTCCTGGTTATCCAGTTTAATGGAAGGTATTTTAATGAAAGCGATCCCCTCTTCTTTTAAATACTCTTCCTCGCTTTGCGCCTTCATTCCCCGGATATTTCTCTCTGCTTCCAACCCCAGGTGAATATTACAGCCCTTTCCGTGAAGCGCTCGCCAGCATTCTCAAAGAGATGTTCAATAGAATTCTTGAGGAGATTATAAAACTCCTGTAGAGATCGTGTCTCGGGCTTTTTCTCATGAGATCTGGGGAAAGAGCTCTCTTTTCCGATATACATAACAGAAGCGGGCGCAATCTCGTTACTGACAGCGCCGCAGGCAGGGCAAGAGATCAATTTTCTTTCCCTTTGATCTAAAAAGGCGCCACTGTCTTTGAACCAGCCCTCAAACATATGACCGTTCTCACATCTCAGATCATAAACGATCATGCCTGAACTCCTTTTCATGCAAGTCGCATCTTTAGAAAAGCAGCCTTTGACATAACCTTTTTGTTCTGTCAACAGGGATCTTAACAGGGAAATCCGGATCACGAAAAAAAAATGGACTTTTAAAGATAAATTATATATAGAAGCACGCCTGTCGGGATGTGGCCCAGTTTGGTAGGGCACTGCGTTCGGGACGCAGGAGTCGCGCGTTCAAATCGCGCCATCCCGACCATTTTTTTGTCTGCACTATGTTTTTTCTATCCTCCGACCACGGAAGCCATTTTGAAGATCGGCAGGTACATCGCGATAATCATCCCGCCGACAACGCCACCGAGAAATACCATCATAAAGGGTTCCAGGAGGGCTGTCATGGCGTCAACAGCGACATCCACTTCATCGTCATAGAAATCGGCTATTTTTGTAAGCATGGCATCCAAGGCGCCGGTTGACTCCCCGACGGCAATCATCTGCACCACCATGGAGGGGAAAACGCCGCTTTCCTGAAGAGGTTCCGCGATACTTTTCCCTTCACTAATACTCTGCCTGGTTTTTATGAGGGCTTTTTCGACAATAACATTCCCCGCAGTCTTACTGACGATGGTCAAGCCCTCGAGAATCGGCACGCCGGAGGCCATCATGGTGGACAGAGTTCTTGTAAATTTCGCCACAGCAACCTTACGCAGAAGCGGTCCAAAGACCGGACT
>Ga0302253_1000597_pt1 | contig 28261 bp, 26 predicted proteins | sample AAG_RA_Trp_MG_FD_193537 | JGI IMG/M metagenome (GOLD analysis project Ga0302253, IMG submission 193537) | Enriched activated sludge microbial communities from anaerobic digester in WTTP, New Holstein, Wisconsin, United States - AAG_RA_Trp | ecosystem: Engineered > Bioreactor > Anaerobic >...
CAAAGTCATTCCGCCCCGACGGGGTGCTGAACCTCACTGCCACGCTCGCCGGCAGGCTGCTCGCCCGCAGGCTGGTGCCCCAGGGCGGCCCGTTGCTCGGTTTCGCCCTCGACGAACACGGTTTCGGTCTCGACGCCGACGCATGGAGCACGTTCCTTCAGGCAGCCAGCCGTGACAGGGGATGCAGCCCGTTCAATCTGGTGGACGTGATACGCCGCGTCGCAGGTGTCGGCGACCAGACGCCCGTCTTCACCTTGCGCTGCCCCGACGCAGAACGACGCGCGGTCGTGCACCGGCAACTCGCCGAAGCGGCCCCGGAAGGATGCGAGGGCTTCGTCGCCCTGCAACCCGGTGCCAGCGAGGACAGACGCCGCTGGCCTGTGGCATCCTTCGCCGCTGTCGGGGACAGGCTTTGGCGTGAACAGCGACTGTGTCCCGTACTTGTCGGAAGCACTGCTGAACAGCACCTTGCCGAGGGCTACGCGACCGCCGCGACCGCACCGTTCATCAGTCTGGTGGGGCGCACCCGGTTGCCCGACCTCGCAGCGGCCCTCTCGTGCACGCGCGCACTCGTCACCAACGACACCGGAACGATGCACCTCGCCGCCGGGCTGGGGCTTCCCGTACTCGCCATATTCCTCGCCACGGCACAGCCGTGGGACACGGGCCCCTATAGCGACGACGCCTGTTGTCTCGAACCCGACATGCCCTGCCACCCCTGCCCCTTCGGCGTCCCGTGCCCGCACGACCATGCATGTCATGACGCCATCCGCCCCGCAGACGTTGCGGCACTGCTGCTTGGTCGACTCACGAAGGGCGCATGGCACGGTGTGCCGGTCAAAGGCGCGCGAGTCTGGGTCGCACGGCGCGACGCCCACGGCTTCATCGACCTCGCCTCCGCATCTGCACATGGCGACGCCTTTGCATCGGGGCATGACGATGCTTCTGCATCTGGACATGACGATGCTTCTGCATCTGGGCATGAACAGGAAACCCGCACGGCATGGATACGCGAACAACGGCACTTCTATCGTCAATTCCTTGACCTCAAGCGCCCTGCCGCGACGGCGGGTTATCCCCTTCCCTCGCTGAGGGCACCAGACCTCCCCTGCGCCCTGCCCCAGGCATTTCGCCATGACTGCGCCACAGTCCTCGGGCAGGCATCGGCATTGCTGCACCTTCTGGGTGAACAGGGGCTACTGCTGCAACGCACCTCGTCCGACCTTGCGAAACAGCGTTTTCTGACCACCTGCGGACGCATCCATGCCCTCTTTGAGCAAAGCCCCCACTTCAGGGCCCTTGCCCACCTGTGGCTGTCAGAGATGCAGACGGCGGGGGCATCACTTGATACCATTCTGCAACTCGCTTCTCTGTATCGCGCACTTGCGACGGCATGGCACGACCACCTCTCCGTAGCCACCGATTGACCCCCGCCTTCTCCTGCTGTCCCGCTTGCCTCTCTGCTGACGCCTTTCCCGACCTGCGCCCCTGCATACCTGCCTCATCCGGATCAAGGACGTTGGCCCGGAATTTGCTTATTCTTGTGAACAGCGCAAAACCTTCCCGACCGGGATCGCAGGAGGCAGAAATGATCGTAATCGACGGTCGCCAGACCGATATGAAGCTCGACAGCTTCGCCAATCTTGAAGAGATACTGGTGAAGGTGCTCACCGAGGACTATCTGGAGAATCGCATCGTCACGGATGTGCTCGTCAACGAAGAGACCTTCTCCGAAATCTATCCGCATCAGGCTGAAGACGTGCAGACCGACGAAATCCGGTCGCTCGAGATTCGCACCGTGCCCGTCGGCGAGATGGCAGTGAACATCTCTCGCGAACTGTACAAGGTGATACAGGTCATGACTTCCGGGGCGAAGCAGGTCGCCACGCTCTTCCGTCAGGCCGACGACACCGAAGCCCTTGAGCTGTTGCAGGACCTCATCGACGTGACCCGCGACTTCATGGGCATGATCAGCACCCTGCGTGCGGAATTCTCCCTGCGGGGTGGTGTCGACTTCCAGACCAACGTCGACCAGATTTCCGACCTGCTCACCGAAATGACCGAGGTCCTCGAGAACGAAGACTGGATATTGCTCGCCGACCTGCTCGAATACGAGTTCCTGCCCGTCTGCGAAAACTGGAAGCAGGTCATTCAATCCCTGCGGGAAGACATCCGCAAGGCGGTCAAGGGGTAGTCGCCATGACCACCGACAGTCTCGCCCTGCTCGACGAGGCACTCTCTCTCGGAGAACGCGAACTCGGAGCACTCGCCGCTGGCGATGTGGATGCTGCCGACCTCACAGCCGCCGAACGCGAACGCCTCCTGCATCAGGCATGGGAACAACGGGCGCCCGAAACCCTCGACGCCCTGCGCGACAGATTGGTCAGACTTCAGTGCCTGCAAGGCAAGCTCACCGAAGAGGCACGACGCCTGCATACCCAACTGCGCAGCCAGTTGCAGGACAACAAGCGTGAAGTGCGTCGGCTTCGCGGCTACGGCAGGGCTGCCCAGCTTACCGGTGCACCGGTGACTCTGGGGCACCTCGGCTGACAGCCTCACACATGTTGCCGACGTAAAGGCCGGATGCCCGCGGGCATCCGGCCTTTGTCGTCACACGGGGGTCGCCCCTATGCCTTTCGTGCACTGCCGGAAACGACCTGATGCCGAGTATCTTGCCACGCCGTCCGGTACCCGGAAGCACACGCCACAAAGACACCGCAGCCACATATGGCCTCACGGTCAGGCCTCGATCACATCGCTGGATGACGGGAATCAGACTCTAAGGCGGTTTTCCATCCACGCCTCGAAAGCGTGGGGCGGAAGGGGCTTCGAGAAGTAGTAGCCCTGAACCTCGGGGCACTCCAGGCTCCGCAGGAAATCGAGCTGAGCCTCGGTTTCGACACCTTCAGCCACGATGCCGATGCCGAGGTTGCGCCCCATGCTCACCACCGTGGTCACGATGGTGGCATCGGTCTCGTCATTGGGTATGTCCCGCACGAACGAACGATCGATCTTGATGGAACTGATGGGGAACGTCTTGAGGTAGTAGAGCGAAGAGTGGCCCGTGCCGAAGTCGTCGATGGCGACGGCGATGCCCCCGGTGGTGAGCCGCTCAAGCACCGAAACCGTCAACGCGAGGTCGCGCATCATGGTCGTTTCGGTGATCTCAAGCTCGAGCAGCCCCGGGTCGAGGCCCGCATCGGCAAGGGCCGAAGCGACAGTATCCGGAAGTCCGGGCTGGAATTGCCGGGCCGAAATGTTGACGGCCATCTTGAGCCGCCCGAACCGCTTCTGCCACGCATGCATCTGGCGACAGGCCTCGCGCAGCACGAATTCGCCAAGAGCGACGATGAGTCCGGTCTTCTCCGCCACGGGGATGAAATCCTGCGGCGGAACGATGGTCCCATCGTCACGAACCCACCGCACCAGCGCCTCCATGCCTGTCACAGCCCCTGTCCTGATGTCGACCTTGGGCTGGTAATGCAGGACGAACTCGCCCCGTTCCAGCGCCTTGCGAAGGTTCTTTTCAAGTGCAAGCCGACTGGTGATCACGTCCTGCATGGCGGCGAGATACCGTTGGGCACGGGCGCCCCCCTCTTCCTTGGCCCGGTACATGGCGATGTCGCAGCACTTGAAGAGGTTGGCGGCGTCATCCCCATCTTCGGGGTACACCGCGATGCCGATACTGAGTGATATGTAGACTTCGTGGCCGGACACGGACAGGCTGTCCGTGAAAATGTCGAGAATACGACGTGCCATGGCGTGGGCGGCCTCTGCATCGACATTGTAGAGGAGCACGACATACTCGTCCCCGCCGGGGCGTCCTACGATGCCCTGACTACCCACCAGTTCGACGATGCGCTCTGCTGCCTTGTGCAGCAGCCTGTCGCCAAGGGCGTGCCCGAGGCTGTCGTTGATCGTCTTGAAGTCGTCGAGGTCGATGACCAGCAGGGCGAACGACATCTGCCCGCCCACGATAAGACGGTCGACATGCTGACGCATGCCGAAGCGGTTGAGCAGCCCCGTCAATTCATCATGTGTCGCCTGATGGACTATCTGCGCCTCTTTGCGCTTGAGTTCGGTGATGTCGAGAAAGGTGCCCACGATGCCGGAGACCTGCCCCTGACTGTCGCTGTAGGTGCTCTTGTACAATGCGAGGGTATGGATATGCCCGTCGGCACCCAGGATATCGAAGACGCACGAGTGCTCTCCGGCATCACTGCCCGAAGGGCAATCACCAGCTATGATCTGGGCATAGGCATGGTCGGGCAAGAGGTCTCGTGCCGACCTGCCGACCATCTTCTCGCGGGGGATGCCCAGAAGCTGTGAAAAGGCCTTGTTGCATCCGATATAGACGCCATCAAGCGTCTGGCGGATTCAACTTGCAAGTGCAACACCCTCAAGGTTGAATGAAAAGGCAAGGTGGTATAGCACTTTAGCCTCTCCATCCAACCAAAGATTGAGGGGCGTATGGGCTATGCACACCTTGCCAGGGAAGAACGGTACTACATCTGCCAGGCAGTGAAAAGTGGAACGTCACTGAGGGCCATAGCCAAAGCGATAGGCCGTAGCGTCTCAACTGTAAGCCGCGAACTTGCGCGAAATACCGGGGCGCGTGGCTACCGCTACAGGCAGGCACACAAGCGCAGTCAGAAAAGGCAGACCAGTAAAGGGAAGAAGCGCATTGGCCTTGAGGTATGGACGTATGTTGAACAGTGTCTGCACCAGGACTTCAGTCCGGAGCAAATCTCTGGAGTTCTCAAACGCAAAGGTTTTGCCCTCAGTCATGAATGGATTTACCAGTACATTCTGGCGGACAAAAGGCGAGGAGGGACGCTGCACAGCCATTTGCGCTGCCAGCGCAAACGCAAACGACGATATGGCAAACCTGACAGACGAGGTCAAATCAAGGGGCGTATCAGCATAGACACACGGCCGCCTATTGTTGACGAGCGTTCGCGCCTTGGTGACTGGGAGGCTGATACCGTTGAAGGGAGTAAAGGAGGCCCCGTTTTGGTAACACTAGCAGAGCGTAAAAGCCGTCTTTTCCTGTTTGGCAAGGCTCCCAACAAAAGCGCCAGCGAAGTAAGGCGGGTCATTGAAGGACTCTTGACACCCATTAAGGACTTTGTTCAGACTATTACCTATGATAACGGCAAGGAGTTCAGCTACCATGCCGATGTGTCAGCTACACTCGAGGCTCAGGGATTTTTTGCGCACCCCTACCATTCGTGGGAGCGTGGCTTGAACGAGAACTCCAATGGCCTTCTACGCCAATACTTCCCCAAGGGGGTAAGCTTGGCATCGGTCACGCAAGATGAGATCATAGCGGCAATGTGCCGCTTGAACTGGCGGCCTAGAAAATGCCTTGGGTTTAAGACACCCTATGAAGTTTTTTTAGAAGACGCCAATACCCAAGGACTGGGTGTTGCACTTTGAACTTGAAACCGCGTCTTGTAGAAAAGCGGATTGGGCAGGCTTTCGATGAGCGTCTCGAGAAAGAGGCTCTTGTCCTCCAACTCCGACTGAGTACTGCGGAGTTGCTCGTTCGAAACCCGCAGTTCACGCGTGCGTGCCTCGACCTCGAACTCTAGACGCTCCTGATAGCGTTGACGTTCGTCGAGGAGTCTTGCGCGCTCGAGCGCTTTCATCACGGCGTGTTCCAGCACCCGCATGTCGAGGACGGGCTTGGTCACATAGTCCCATGCCCCGCGCCGCAGCGCCTCGACGGCTTCTTCGAGAATACCCGCCCCCGACACGACGATGACAGGCACGCCCGGTGCCTCCTCACGCATATGCGCGACGACCTCCATACCGCCCATGACGGGCATCCGGAGGTCGACAAGAATCAGGTCGGGGTGTTCAGCCCGAAAGACGTCCAGCCCTGCACGGCCATTCGCCGCCTCAAGGACGATGTAACCGCTGTCCTCAAGGTAGGCCACGAGGTTCATGCGGTCGGCATCGTCATCGTCGATGCAGAGTATACGCGCAGGAGAATCGGACATAGGCAGGGATTTCCTTGTCTTCCGACTGAGAATATTGCCTATTGTGCCAACAACGCGCGTTTTTTTCCAGAAGAATATTGAACGTTGCGGTTACAAGTCGCCCCGTTCAAGAATGATTTCGCTCTGTGGTTGCTTGCGTTGCAGCGTGGAACGCACCCCGGCGGCATCATGGAAGTTGCGGAAGGGCCCCACGGCCACCATCCACGCCTTGTTCGAGGTGCCTTCAAGACGCACGGCCCGCGCCGAGGCGAGACCCGTTTTCTCAAGAGACCTCACAAGACGCAGGGCATCGCTTTTGTAAGCGAAACGCCGAATGTCGATGTAGAACGCCTTGCCAGAGTGGATGGGGGTTCCGTCTGCGTTGGCCATGACATCAAGCTTGACGGAGGCGACGCCCTGGCGCACCATGCCCAGTCTGCTTGCCGCCACATAGGAAAGATCGATGATGCGGTTGCCGGCATACGGCCCGCGATCATTGACCGTTACAAGAACCGAACGCCCGTTGCGGACGTTGGTCACCTTCACGACACTGCCGAGGGGGAGTTTTCTGTGGGCGGCCGTAAAAGCCTTCATGTCGAAGTCTTCACCGCTGGCAGTCGGTAGGCCGTGCTGTTCCTCACCATACCAGGACGCCTTGCCTTGCTTGCGTATCCCGGAATTGCTCGCCGAAGCCGGAGCGACATGCGCGAGCAGGATGGCGAGGCAGACCACGGCGGCTGTCAGTCGCTTGATCATAAGCCTCCTGCTTGGCAACGTGGTTGCCGTTTCGTCGTTCCCTTAACATGACAGACGGCAAGCTTCGTGTCAAACAGACGCATTTTCGGTCTGTTATGCCACTAATGGCACTCAAAGCAACTTTTAACATGCATAACGACGATACAGTGCCAATGCAGTCAACAATACATGGCAAGCGACTGTACTGCACACTATAATACGGCATTTTCCCTGCAATCCGCCTTATGGAGATTCCTTGTGATTCTTTATCTCAAACTCCTTCTCGCCGCATTCTTCTGGGGTGGGACCTTTGTCGCCGGACGCATAGGCGCGGCCCACGCCGGACCATTCGCCCTCGCATTCTTGCGGTTCACCCTCGCCACGGCCATTCTCGTATGGCACATACGACGTCGCGAAGGCGCCCTGCCCCGGGTCAGCGGCAGCCGCAACATCCTATTCGTGCTGCTTCTCGGTGCCACCGGCATCTTCGCGTACAACGCGCTCTTCTTCACAGCCCTGCAGACCATCCCCGCAGGGCGCGCTGCCGTAGTCGTGGCCAACAACCCCATCGTCATAGCCCTTGGGGCAGCACTTTTTCTGGGCGAACCTCTCACCCGGCGCAAATGCATCGGCATCGCCATTTCAGTTTGTGGAGCACTGGTAGCCGTCACACGTGGCGACCCGGTCTCGTTCCTGCAGGGTGGCGTCTCATGGGGTGATGTCGCCCTCGTGGGCTGCCTTGCCAGCTGGGCCGCCTATTCGCTTCTCGGCAAGAAGGCCATGAGCAGTCTCTCTCCTCTGGCGGCGGTCACATGGTCTTGCGCATCTGGGGCATGCATGCTGCTGCCCTTCGCACTGCACGAAGGCATGCTGGATGCCATCACCACCTACACGCCCGATGTATGGGCGAGCATCTTCTATCTCGGCATGTTCGGAACCGCGCTGGGCTTCACATGGTTCTACGAAGGTGTCGACCGCATCGGGGCAGCCAAGGCAGGGGTCTTCATCAACTTCGTCCCCATCACCGCCATCCTCTCCGGCTGGCTGTTCCTAGGCGAACCGCTGTCGCCCTCATTGATTCTTGGTGCCGCCCTCGTGCTGACCGGGGTATACACGGCCAACCGATGACGATTTTCCGCTCTCGTTCAGGACGCATGCGCATGGCAACTGACTGCCTCAACGACACGTGAACAAGAGCAGGGCTGTCCTCGAATGATGGATGGACTGCGGGACAGGCGTGCGCGCGCCGAATACGGCTACAGGCCCTGTCCCGCTGTGCACGCAGCCACAGCAACAGGTTCCAGCGACCGCAAAGAGCATCGGTCGATACGCCGTAAGGACCGAGGTAACGACCGCAGCGGCGTTCCGAATGGTGTGCAGGCTGTGGTGTCTTTCGCCATGGCAAACAGGGAAGGCTGCCACCGCATCTGATGGCAGGCAAACGCGGCTTCAGCCAGTTAACGGGGAGTGTCGGAAGATACGACGAATCCGGATGCAGCGATTGCAGCATCCGCTGATAGCCGGGTCTGTCCTGACACAGAATACCGACAAGCGGCATGCTCTGACTGTGCATCGCCAGCCACCCGCAAGGTGACCGGGAGGCTGTCAGTTGAGGTCGGTGCCTTTGTTCAGCTGGTCCCGGTGGCCCCGTGCGGCCCTGACGAAACGCTCGGCCCACCCTTGCACTGCCGGCCCGAAGATATGCGTATACGCCGCGAAGGTGTTCGCCTGCACAAGGCCGTCCGCCCCGCCGCCCATCCCCGTACCGGGATTGAGGCGCAGCGCGTGCGTCACGGCCCCCCCGTCTCTTGGACGGCAGGCGGAATAATGGAACTCATGCCCGCGAAAGACCATGCCTTGCGGAAAGAAGGGATTCTCTGCCACCACCTCGGCCTCGACGTAGCCAAGCCCCTGCGGCTTCGGATGGAAGACGGTCTGTACCGGAAAGACTCCGCTCATGGGGTATTCGACCCCATCCATGACAATGGATTCGCCAAGCACCATGAACCCGCCACATTCGGCGTAGACGGGAAGCCCTGCCAATGCCGCCTCGCGGATTCCGGCAAGACGCTCGCGGCATGCGGACAACTCGCTGGCAAGCGTCTCGGGAAACCCGCCACCGAGATAGAGACCGTCGAGCGTGGGCCACGGGTCGCCATCGATGATGCGCAACTCGACGAGGTCGGCACCTGCCTGACGAAGGGCTTCAAGGTTCTCCTCGTAGTAGAACCACAGGGCGGCGTCACGGACATAGCCGATGCGGGGCCTGACGCCATCACCCTCCGCCACCACGGGCCAGAAGGGTTCGTTCGACGCCAGAGGCTGGGCGCTGCGGGCGATTTCAGCCATGCGTTCCACATCCACATGCTGGGCGACGAACTGGGCCACACGGTCGAGTTCTCCGGCACACTGCGCGAATTCGCGGTCGGACACGAGACCCATGTGCCGTTCGGGGATGGGGTTGTCGCGCAGACGCGGCAAGGCACCCAGCACCGGGATGTCGGTATAGTGCTCGATGCATTGCCGCAACATCGAACGGTGCCGTTCGTTGGCCGTACGGTTGAGGACAACCCCGGCAAGCTTCACACCCGGTTCGAACGCGGCAACACCTGAAAGGATGGCGGCGGCTGTACGCGTCATCTTCGTGCAGTCCATGGCAAGCACGACGGGCGAATCGAGAATGCGGGCGAGTTCAGCAGTGGAACAGGAACCTGTCACGTCCCGGCCATCGTAGAGCCCGCGGTTGCCCTCGATGATGGAAATCGACGCCCCGGCAGAGGCATGGAGGAAAAGCGATTGCAGCCGCGCCGCATCAAGGAAGAACGGGTCGAGGTTTGTAGCCGCCCTACCTGCGGCAAGACCAAGCCATTCGGCGTCGATGTAGTCCGGACCCTTCTTGAAGGGCTTCACGGAATGCCCGGCGTTGGTCAACGCGCGCACCGTGCCGAGAGAAAGGATGGTCTTGCCGGTGCCGCCGTTCAATCCGGCGATGACGAGTCGCGCACTGCTCATGGGTTTCCCGTATGCATTACCGCTGCCTTGTGCAAGGCAGGCCATAAGAAAAGAGCGTATGAACCATGCGGTTCATACGCTTCCTGGCTGGAGCGATGCTCCTTAAGCATGAAGGCTAGTCTTCGTGCTCGGCCGCAGCCTGCTTGCCAGCGCCCTTGAGGCCGTACATGGTGGTGCTGCCCGAGGACCAGTATTCGAGAACCTCGTCGTTCACGAGAGCGGTGAGGATCTTCTTCACTTCACGCTGCTTCATGTCGGGGAACAGGTCGGTGAAGTCGTTGAAGTAGAACTTGCTCTTGCTACCAGACTTGGAGTTCAGGAAGTCAACGACTTTCTGCTTGGCTTCTTCCATGGAAGTACCCCTTTTAGTGAACCGGGGGCGTTTACCGCCCCCGGTATGGTTACGATGCCGGCTAGAACTTGAACTGGGTGCTCTGACGCCAGGTGTAGTAGGCCGGGTCGCGGAAGTCGTCGATGAGGTGGTGCGAGAACTCGAGGCCGGTCAGGGAGAAGAAGCGTTCCCAACCGATGCGCTCAGCCCACTCGCCCAGACGCTCGTACTTGTAAGCGTTGGCCGAGTACACCTCGATGATGTGCTTGATGGTCTTGGTCAGCGAAGGCCAGCGGGGCGGCTCGTTGGGGATGTACGCCACAACGACCTTCGAGAACTTGGGCATGGAGATGCGGTTGGAAACCTTGCCGCCGACCATGATGACCACGCCGTCGCCTTCGCCGTCGGAGATGGGCAGCGCGGGGCACATGGTGTAGCAGTTACCGCAGTACATGCAGCGTTCGTTCTTGATGGCGATGGTGTTGACCTTCTTGTCGCCGATTTCCAGCTTGGTGGGACGCACCGCAGCGGTGGGACAGGAGGCAACGGCCAGCGGGATTTCGCACAGCTGGTCGGTCCACTCGTGGTCGATCATCGGGGGCTTGCGGTGGATACCCACAACGCCGATGTCGGAGCAGTGAACGGCGCCGCACATGTTGATGCAGCAAGCCAGCGAGATGCGAACCGGAGCGGGAAGGCGCATGCTCTGGAAGTCTTCGAAGACTTCGTCCATGATCGCCTTGACCGGGCCGGAGGCGTCGGTCGCAGGGGTGTGGCAGTGTACCCAGCCCTGGGTGTGAACGATGTTGCTCACGCCAGCGCCGGTGCCGCCGATGGGGAACTTGAGCGAGCCGCCGTCGAACTTGCGGCTGGCGAGGTCTTCCTTCAGGGCCTTGAGGCTAGCCTCGTCGGCGACCATGAATTCCACGTTGTTACGCGTGGTGAAGCGCAGGTGACCGCCGCAGTACTTGTCGGCGATGTCGCACATCTCGCGGATGTGGGTGATCGACATCAGGCGAGCAGCACCAACGCGTACGGTGTACACCTTGTCGCCGGACTCGGCCACGTGCATGAGCACGCCGGGCTCGAGGATCTCATGGTACAGCCACGAACCGAAGTTCTTGGCAATGACCGGCGGGAAGAACTCGTCGAACTTGCGGGGGCCGATGTCCGTGATACGGTTTGCCATCGGCTTTTCGGGATTGTACCCGGAAGATATGAATGCCATCTTTCTGCACCCCTCTTCTTATCTCAGGTGTCTCTTGCGGTATTCCGTGATGTCGCGATCCCAGCCACCAGGTACTTCTTCTTCCTTGAAGAAGATGTACGGGTTGGTGCGGGGTTCCTTGACATGCTGGGGCACCGGAGCGATTTCGGTCACTTCGAGCAGCTTCTGGAAGCTGAGGCGCTTCATGGTCTCGCCGAGGCGCTCGCGGTTCTTGCCTTCTTCCATCCACCAGTCCCAGATCTTCTCGACGACTTCCTTGATCTCGTCGAAGGGCTCTTCGGCGGCGACGAAGGGAACCAGCAGAGAGCCCATCTGGGCACCGTCGAGGATGGGAGCCTTCGCACCGCAGAGGATGGAGGCGCCACGCTCGTCGCCGATGTGCAGGGCGCGGGGCATGGTGTTGATGCAGTGCATGCAACGGACGCATTCCTTGTTGTCGATCGACAGCTTGGAACCGTCCCACTTCATGCACTTGGAGGGGCAGCGATTGACGACTTCGGCTTCGATGTCGAACTTGCCCCAGTCACGACCGGAGTGGGCACCGGCGTTGGGCTTGAACTCACCGGCCACGTAGGCCTTGACGGCTTCGGCGTCGATCTTGATGTCGTCCTTCCAGGTACCGATGACCGAGAAGTCGGAACGGGCGATGGAGGCCACGCAGCCGTTGGGGCAGGCGTCGAACTTGAACTTGAACTTGTAGGGGAACGCCGGACGGTGCAGTTCGTCCTGGTATTCCATGGTCAGTTCGTAGCAGGCGGCCTGAGAGTCGTAGCAGGCGAATTCGCAACGCGACTTGCCGAGGCACGATTCAGGGGTACGCAGGTTCGAACCGGAACCACCAAGGTCGGTGTTCAGGTTGTGGGTCAGTTCGAAGAAGATTTCTTCGAGCTGGGGGGTCTGCGTGCCGAGGAGAACGATGTCACCCGTGGAGCCGTGCATGTTGGTCAGACCGGAACCGCGCAGGTCCCAGATGTCGCACAGCTGGCGCAGGTAGTCGGCAGAGTAGTACTTGCCGGAAGGCTGGGCCACGCGCACGGTATGGAAGTGCGCCACGCCGGGGAACTTTTCGGGCTGGTCACAGTAACGGCCGATGACGCCGCCGCCGTAACCGAACACGCCGACGATGCCGCCGTGCTTCCAGTGGGTTTCACCCTCATCGTAGGACAGCTCGAGAACGCCGAGCAGGTCTTCCGGACAGTCGACGGGTACCTGGTAGTCCAGCCCCTTCGGGTTGGCCGCCCGGTACGCAGCCTCCTGCTTGATGTCGGACACGAAGCTGGGCCAGGGCCCGGACTCGAGCTGGTCCAACTTGGGAGTTGCATGTTTCGCCATTGCCTTACCTCCACATTGGTTTGGTTGTAGTCTCACTACCGACGTTGGCGCGCCCGTCCTGCCGAATGGCAGCACGGGGCTTTCTGCTTTCTCGCGGCCCGGACTTCGGTCGGTGCGGCCCTGGCGCGCGAAAAACTCGTGATTTTTTGGACAAAGTAGGGCCATTGCTAGAATGATTCCGCCACCTTGTCAAGTGCGGCGGCCTTCCGGCACGGCTGCAACCCCTGTCATCAGTGCATCATGGCGCATGTTCCCCTCCGGACAAGAGGGAAGCATGGACGATGCAACTTCTGGCACCCTATCCCAAGCAGACGGATTAGACAACACCCCGCCCGATCAACCCATGTATCCTTAAAACGCTTCACGGCCCTGTGCACCCCGAACGCCCTCCCCCTGTTGACGATACACCGCGAAGCGGGCAGATTCCCACCTGTCACCGGTTCTTCCGGTAATTTCCCAGATGGAGCGACCATGCAGGACGAACGAGGCCTCTACTACTACCCCGACCCCACCAACCGCCGCGCCCGTGTCTACGTGCGCGTGACAGACGGCGCCATCGAATTCAGACTCTGGCAGGCCGACCATGCCGAGGTATGGGACAAGCACGGCTGGATTCCGCTCGAAGTCATCCGCAACGCCGCCGCCATGTACCGCGACATGGGCCGCGAGACAGACCCCATGCTCCTGTACGACGAGGCCGTGGCACGCGCCCTGCTCAAGGAGGCCGGCAGCCTCTAGCACGCGAAGGAGACCCCATGCACGAGACGAGCCTTGGCGAGACGCTTCGCGACTACCTCACCGGAGAATCCATCGAGGCCACGACCTACGAGGACCTGCGGCAGGCCCTTGCGCGGCTGCTGGTCGAAGGACTCGGGTATCCCGCCGAGAGGGTCGTGCCGCGCCTTGCCGTGCGGTTTCCCGTCGACGACGGGGAATACTGCCGTACGGTCGACCTGACCGTGACAGCCCCTGACGGCAGCCCTCTCATGCTGGTCTTCTTCTGCCCCGGTCAGGTCAACACCTTCGCCCGCGAAAGCCTGGCCGCAGCACGCCTCATGACCGGAGGGCCCGCACCGCTGGTGGCGGTGTCCGACCTGCGCGACGCTGCCCTCTATGCCGTGGCCGATGGCACGCAACTGGCCTCGGGCATGCGTGCGCTGCCACGGCACGCCGACATCGACCACCTTGCCGCAGCGCATCCCGTCCCTCCCATGGACGATACGCGACGCGCCGCAGAGCAGCGGATTCTTTACGCCTACAGCGAATTTCTCAAGCGATGCTGCGACGAGTCGGTCTGCCTGCTGTAGACGGCCCCGCCCCGCACATTCGCCCGCCCGCTTCCGGTCTACGCAAAAAACGGCTATAAGCGCATCTTCCGGGAGTGACGCACCATGTCGAGACGCTGGGTACAGGCCAACCTTTCCGAATTCGCGCGTGACGTCATGCGCGACTACTGCATGGCGTGCGCCGTCCTCGAAGCACAGTTCGAGCGTTTCGAAGCCTCCGGCGCGGTGTCGTTTCCCGTCATGCGCGACCTGCTTGGCGAAGCCGTCAACAAGGGGCTTCTCTGGCGCCTCAAGGACACGGCACATCACCTGTTCCGCAGCGACCCGCATGCCAGCCCCGTGGCGCTCATGCTGGACTGGGCCATCGGCTATGTCTTCCACGAGTGCATCAAGCTCAAGGAAGACGCCTACCAGCACCAGCACTACGCCCCGCAGTACCGTGCCCTTCAGGGCAGGCTCATGGACGAGGAGTTGCTCGCCATCGTCGAACCCCTCGCCTCCATGCTGGCGCAGACCCGCGAGAGCATGGACCGCGAGATTCGCCGTATACGCTATATTCTCGCCAGCAGCCGCAGGCTGCTGTGCCTGTACTTCGCCACACACGGCGACAACAGGCTTCTGGCCCGTCTTCTGCATGACCGCGCAGGTCTTGTGCGCGACGTGTTCGGCGACGACCACCCCCGCCTCGTAGCCGCGCTGTACGGCGACAGGCCCGAACTTCTGTACGTTCAGGCAGCCGAGGCGCTGCTTGAAGGAGGCCGCCCCGACGAGGCCCTGCGTGCCATCGACGAAGCCGAGACGCTGCGCCCGGACTGCCCCGAGGCCCTCGCACTCCGCAACGCCGTCGCACAGATGTCCCACCCCACATCCTCAAGGAGGGCGACCACGCCATGACCCTGCTCCATCTGAACAGAGCCTCCACAAGGGTAAGGCTTGAGAACAGAGACAATCCCGAACTGTATCGCGACATCTTCCCCTATTCGAAGATAAGCCGCGTGGAGTTCGACGACATCTTTCTGATGCCGCGCCCCGCCGAGCCCATGTTCATCACCGACACGACGTTCCGCGACGGCCAACAGGCCCGCCCGCCGTACACCGTGAAGCAGATGGCCCATATGTACGACCTGCTCCACAAGCTGGGCGGGCGTAGCGGGCTCATCCGCGCCTCCGAGTTCTTCATGTACTCGCAGAAGGACCGCCGGGCCATCGAGGCATGCAGGGCCAAGGGCTACAAGTTCCCGCGCATCACGGGCTGGATACGGGCCAACGTCGACGACCTCAAGATCGCGCGGGACATGGAGTTCGATGAAGTGGGGATGCTGACCAGCGTGTCGGACTACCATCTCTACCTCAAGCTGGGTCTCGACCGCGAGAAGGCTCTTCAGAACTACCTCAAGGTGGTGGGACAGGCCCTTGAATGGGGCATCATCCCGCGCTGCCACTTCGAGGACATCACCCGCGCCGACATCCCCGGCTTCTGCCTGCCCTTTGCGCAGAAACTCATGGAGATGTCCAAGGACAGCGGCCTGCCGGTCAAGATACGGCTGTGCGACACCATGGGCTACGGGGTGCCCTATCCGGGTGCCACCCTGCCACGTTCCGTGCAGCGCATCGTGCGCGCCTTCACAGACGAGGCCGGCGTCCCAGGCGAATGGCTCGAATGGCACGGGCACAACGACTTCCACAAGGTGCTCATCAACGGCGTCACGGCGTGGATGTACGGATGCGCCGGGGTCAACTGCACCCTTCTCGGCTTCGGCGAACGCACCGGCAACACGCCCCTCGAAGCCCTCGTCATCGAATACATCTCGCTCACCGGCGACGACGACGCGGCCGAGACGCAGGTCATCTCGGAAATCGCCCACTACTTCGAGACCGAACTCGACTACCGCATCCCCGACAACTACCCGTTCGTCGGCAAGGACTTCAACGCCACCAGCGCCGGCATCCATGTGGACGGCCTCGCCAAGAACGAGGAAATCTACAACATCTTCGACACGCGCAAGATTCTCAACCGCCCGGTGCCCATCATCATCACCGACAAGTCGGGCCGCGCCGGGGTCGCCTACTGGATCAACCAGTACCTCGGCCTGCCCGTCGAGAATCAGGTGTCGAAGAAGCACCCCGCCGTGGGACACATCTACAACAAGATCATGAAGGCCTACGAAGACGGCCGCAACACCTCGTTCTCCAACAAGGAGATGCAGACGCTGGTGCGCCGCTTCATGCCCGAGCTGTTCGGCTCCGAGTTCGACCAGATCAAGAAGATGGCGGGCGAGCTCTCGGCGGGCCTCATCATCAAGCTGGCCAAGGAATGCCAGATCATGGGCGTGGGCGACGACAAGTACCCCTGCATGCGCGAGTTCGTGCAGGAATACCCCTTCATCCAGTACCTGTACCTCACCGACAACCGCGGCAAGCTGCTCTCGGCAGCCATCACCGACCCGGCCTATCAGGCGAAGTACGACCAGCTGCCCATCGGCTACGACTTCTCCAACCGCCAGTGGTTCATCAGGCCCATGCAGACCGGTGAACTGCACATCACCGACGTGTACCAGTCGCAGTTCACAGGGCAGCTCATCCTCACCGTCTCCACGGCGGTCACGGACGAGCACGACAACATCACCGGCATCATCGGTGCCGACATCCAGATAGAGCAACTGCTGCGCCGTGCCGACGCCATCGAGGATGACGTGGCACAGGACGAGGACGAATAGCCCCGCACTGCGCGGGGCCACGCCCCGTCAACCGCAACCCCGGGGGAGGCCGCCACGGGCGGCTTCCCCTTCAAGGAACGATGCCAAACACCATCCTGCGCCTTCTTCTCGTTTCACTTCTCCTGTTCTGCACCGCCAGCCTCGTCTCGGGGTGCGGCTCATCACGCTCCGGTGTATCCTATCCCAAGGGCCAGCCTTCAGGGCCGCGCGCCAAGCCCTACACCGTACGCGGCAAGACCTACTATCCCCTCAAGTCCGCCCATGGCTTCGTCGAAGAAGGGGTCGCCTCGTGGTACGGGAGCGACTTCCACGGCAAGAAGACCGCCAACGGTGAGCGCTACGACATGTACGCCATGACGGCGGCGCACAAGCTGCTGCCGTTCAACACCAACCTGCGCGTCACCAACCTCGCCAACGGCAAGCAGATCATCGTCCGCGTCAATGACCGCGGGCCCTTCGTCGGCGACCGCATCATCGACCTCACGCACACCGGGGCAAGCCGCATCGGCATGATAGGCCCCGGCACGGCACGCGTAAGGCTCGAGACCGTCGGTGACGTTCCCGGACTCATGCAGGATGGCGACCTGTCCGGCAGCTTCTATGTCCAGATAGGAGCCTTCTCCAGTCAGGAGAACGCCCGCCGCCTTTCTGCACGGATGCAACAGCGCGGCTTCAAGGCACGCTTCTACTATGCCGAGCTTGTCAGCTTCTGGCGTGTACAGGTGGGCCCGTGGTCGACGCTGAGTGAAGCCGAGCGGATGCGCCAGCAACTGCGCTCCGAGTTCCCCGGCGATTTCGTCGTCGCAGAATAGTACGCTCCCTCGCACTGCCGCGGCGTCACTTCCATCCGACCCGCTTATCCGGGTCGCCGCCACGGGGCGGCAACCGCAGGCCAACAATCACAGGACGCCGCCCTCCTCACGGAGAACGGCGTCCTGAAATAGGGCTATGCCCGCACAGTGCGTTACTCGTTGAGTTCGGCCCTGAACTTGCGGGAGAGACGGAACACCACCACCTTGCGCGGAGGCAGGGTAATGGTCTCGTCCGTCTGGGGGTTGCGGCCCTTGCGCGCCTTCTTGTCATAGGCCTCGAACTTGCCGAAGCCGCTGATAAGCAGCGCATGGTCCTTCTTGATGGCCTGCTTCATGATGCCAAGCAGCGATTCGACCACGCCTTTCACTTCGGCGCGATTGCGGTCGGTCTTCTCGTAGATGGCATCGACTATTTCCGCTTTGGTCAGGGTCTTGCTCATACGTCCTCCGGGCCGGCCCGTTGCCGGCTAGTCCATGCGTTCCCTGATGGCCTCCGCGAGCGCCAGCATCTCGTCCATGCTCCCGTATTGCCCCTGCGACCACAGTTCGAGGCCGTCGTCGGAGAAACGGGGGATGAGGTGCCAGTGGACATGGAAGACCACCTGGCCCGCCGCCGCGAAGTTGTTCTGGAATATGTTCAAACCTTCAGCACCGGTAGCAGCCATGATGGCCCTGCCTACCCGCTGCGCCGCCCCCATGACATGCGCGCCGAGTTCGGCGGGCATGTCGAAGACGGTGGCGTGGTGTTCACGAGGAACCACGAGCGCGTGCCCGCGCTTGACAGGGCCGATATCCATGAAGGAGATGACGTGGTCGTCGGCATAGAGCTGCGCACAGGGAATCTCGCCACGTATGATCTTGCAGAAGATGCAATCGCTCTGGGACATGGGGTTCTCCTTCAACGTTGGACATCCCGGCCTTCCACAAGGCCCGGAACTGAAGACATGCAACTAGTTATATAATCAGTCAAAGTCACAACCGCAAGGCTTTTTTTCTACAATTACCATATATTGCAGGGCTTGCCACATGAGCCTCCGACGTGACATCCTCAAAGGCGGCACATCTACGCCAGCCTTATAGTAACAAGCTGGCAATACAAGGCAATCCCCCAACCATGATTTTTCCCCATCCGGAACCACAAACACCGCGCCACCGCATCCTTCCTGTCTTCCTGCCCTTCGCCGGATGCCCGCAACGTTGCGTCTTCTGCGCACAGGACGCCCAGACCGGGCAATCCGTCGAACCTGTGGCGGACGTCCTGCGCCGGGTCGATGCCATCCTTGAAGAAAGGGCCCGACACAATCGCCCCGCCGTGGAGATAGCCTTCTATGGCGGAACGTTCTCGGCCCTGCCGGAGGACGACCAGCACGCCTGCCTCGCCCTTGCCGCCCGCTGGCGCGAACGCGGTATGGTGGTCGCCGTACGCTGTTCCACCCGACCCGACGCACTGCCCCCCGGCAAGGCCGAAGCCCTCGCCGGACTTGGGATGAATCTCATCGAACTCGGGGTGCAGACATTCGACGACACGGCCCTCGCCCATGCGGGGCGGGGCTGCCATGGCGATGATGCACTGACAGCCGCCCGACGGGTGCGCGACGCCGGATTGGGGTTAGGGCTGCAACTGCTGCCCGGAATGCCCGGTGTCACCCCGGACATCTTCCGTGCCGACATGAAGGTGGTCGCCTCGTTGCGCCCCGACTGCCTGCGGCTGTATCCATGCCTCGTCCTTGAAGGTACGGGGCTTGCCCGCCTGTGGCGCGAAGGTCGCTATGGACCATGGGATGTGGACACGACGCTGGATGTGCTTGCCGACGCCCTGTTGCTGGCATGGGGGCAAGGCATCCGGGTCATCCGCGTCGGGCTGGCGCAGGATGAGGGGTTGCGCGCCGCCCTGCTGGCAGGGCCGTGGCACCCCGCCTTGGGGCAGATGGCGAAGGCCGAAGCCCTTCTTCGCCACATCGCCTCGCAAGTGGCCTATTTCACGGCCCGCCACGGGCATACGCCGCACAGGCTGCATGCACCGGCACGATGGCGCGGTCTCCTGTACGGACAGCACAACCGCCTTGCCTCACGCTACGCGGCACTGGGGCTGACCGAAGTCGTCTGGGACGACACCGAAGACTACACCCTCGCCTGACACAGATGGGCCATACTGCCTGAAAATGTGTGGGCCGCCTGTCATGTCTGGCCAGACTTGGCAAACCCCACTGGGCAAACCCTACTGGTCAAACCCGCCATGACAAGCCCGGACACGGTACATCTGTTCCCGTCTCCAGCCTTACAAGGGATGACAGGGGCCGTGGCAGAGGGACGACACCGCCCCCCCAGACCGCACGGTACGACACCGTATCTGCTAGCGACACCGCCCCTGCCCCCGGTACACGTCGGGCTCACCACTCGATGGGGTCGAGGCCTCTTGCTCGAAGCCACGTGTTGACCTGCGAGAAATGACGGCAGCCGAAGAAGCCTCGAGAGGCCGACAGCGGAGAGGGATGCGCCGCATGAAGCACGAGGTGATGGGCCGCCAGCCCTTCGCCGTATGCAGCGGCATGGCGCCCCCACAGCAGAAAGGCCATCGGACGGGGACACCGCCCCAGTGCCTCGACCACCGCAGCCGTCACCTCCTGCCAGCCGAGTCGGGCATGGCTGTGTGCCTGTCCCGCCTCCACAGTGAGCACCGTATTGAGCAGTAACACCCCTTGGCGGGCCCACCGGGTCAGGTCCGTGGAGGGCGGACGAAGACCGCCACCATCATGTCCGGCAGCAGTCTTTTCAGGTAGCGCATCAGCATGACGCTTCTTGCCTTCATCCGAGGCATGACCAAGGTCGGTCTCTATCTCACGGAAGACATTCCGCAGCGAACGCGGGGCTGGCACCCCCTCCGGCACCGAGAAGGCAAGCCCGTGGGCCTGCCCTTCGCCGTGGTAGGGGTCTTGCCCCAGCACCACCACACGCACCCTGTCCCACGGGGTGGCGCGCAATGCGGCGAAGACCTGACCGGACGGGGGATAGACCACACGTCCTTTCCGCCGCAACGCCTCCGCACGGGAGAAAACCTCCAGATGCGCGCCGTCCCCCAGCAACGGGACGGCCTCAAGCCAGCCCGTCCCTGCAAGCGGGTCGCGCATATGTTCACGATTCCCGGCTGCGGCCCCGGCTGTTGCCAGAGTTTCAGGCCCTTTAGCAGCCCCGACGGAGGCTTCGACAGTTGCCACGACACTCGGCCCGGCATCGCCCCCTCCCTTCGGGGGACGATGCGTCGCGCCATGTGCAGGGGCCTGCATACTGCCGCATCGTGCTTCCGGCTGCGGCAACGGGCCTTCAGGCGTACGCGCACACCCCTCGTGCGTATCTCCGACACGGAACCTGCGCCGTGGCACCCTAGCCTCCAAGCCCGCCCGACGCCACGACGCGCTGTGTCCACGCCGCCATACGGTCGAAGGCTTCGTCCAATTCCGCCTCTTCCATGCCGAACGAGAGGCGGAGATGCCGCTCGCCCGTGGGGCCGAACGACGCGCCCGGCACGGTGATGACACGCCCCTCTTCCAGCAGCCTACGGGCGACCATGTCCGACGGGGCATCGGTGAACGTGTACCGCGCCATGATGTAGAACGCACCGCGTGGCTGCACATAGTCGAAGTGGGGGGCCATGGCGTCGAGTCGCGCACAGGCGAGGTTGCGCCGCGCGGAAAGGGCCGCACGCATGTCATCCACACAATCCTGCGGCCCGGTGAGGGCGGCAAGGGCGGCATACTGCGAGACGGCGGGGGCGCAGATGGCTGCCGCGTCGTGCACCTTCAGCAGTTCACCCATCCATGCGGCGTCTGCGGCGCAGTAGCCGACACGCCAGCCCGTGAGGGCGTACTTCTTGGAGAACGAGTTGACCACGATGACATGGCGGCGCATCTCCGGCAGACTGGCGGGGCTCAGGGGTTCACCCCCGCCATAGACCATGTAGTCGTAGGTCTCGTCGGAGATGAGCATGATGTTGCGCTCCAGTGCGAGTTCGCACAGGGCGCGCACGTCGGCATCGTCATAGACCGTTCCGGTGGGGTTGCCGGGATTGCAGACGATGACGGCGCGCGTCCTCGGCGTCACCGCAGCGCGGATGGCGTCCACATCCAGCCCCCAGTCGTCGGCACGCAGCGGAACGTGCACCGGGACCCCTTCAGCCATGAGCACCTGTTCGGCATGCGAGGCATACCCCGGAGAGGGAATGATCACCTCGTCGCCCCTGTCCACCACCGTGAGCAGGGCCATGAGCAGGGCTTCCATGGCTCCCACGGTGACGCCGACCTCGGAGTCGGGGTTCACCATGTAGCCCTTGCGGGCGGCAAGGTCGGCGGCGATGGCCTCGCGGAGAGCAGGCATACCCGGTTGCAGGGTGTAGCGCCCCGCATCGGCCTTGTCCCGCAGGGCACGGCATACGGCCTCGACGATGTGTTCGGGTGTGCGGAACGAAGGCACGCCCTGACCGAGAGAAACGCAACCGCCCACGCGGGCGGCGAGCATGGGCATGAGCTTGGTGGCGGAGATGCGTATCTGCTGCACTCGGCGTGACACGCGAAAGACGTCGGACATGTTGGCTCCTTGCTGACTGCGCGAATGGCGCGGATTGTGGACACGGACGAACGCGGAGGGGCGCATGCTGCGGACCGACCGACGACGCAGGCAGCGTCAATGGCCGCAGGCCCTCTCCCTGCGGTACACTCGCTGCGGCAGGCCCCTGTCGCCTGTGCCGCCCTTGGCTATAGCCCCCCTCGGCGCAAGCCGCAACGGACGCATGGCGTGCCGCGGTGACCTGCCCGCGCCCGATGGTCACGGGCTGACAGCGGATGCCGTCACAGTTATGGTCGGCAAACGATGCAGTCCGCCCCACCGACGTACGACGATGACCTCCGGACATCGCTGTTGAGACGCATCCGGACATCCGCATCGCCTTGTGTGGCATCCCCGTTCCAGCGCGGCTTCGAAACCGGCCGCTCACGTTCTTCTCCGTTTCACGGGGCACACCGATGAAGTACACCTGCACTGTCACACGCCAGGGGATGCCCGGTGCGCCTTTCTCACTGTTGCCGCCACCTTTCGCTGGCGCTTGGACATCCGGCCACAGTACGCACGACGATTCCGGGGCGCCGCAACGGACGGGAGGGCGCAACAAAGCCCTGCTGCGCCCCGCCCGCAGCGACACCGCCACACCCCAAGCCCCCCTCGGCACAGCCTCCCTTGCCCCCGGCACCCTCGCGCCATCGCCGCGGCAGGCCACCGTACCCGACCTGCAACGCCGGTTTCTGCTGCAGGCCGCCGAGGGTGAATTGGCATGGCACATCGCGCTCAAGCTCATCGCCTTCATCCTGTGGATGGAACATGAGCCGCAGGTGGAGATGGGGGTCGGCTGGCACTATAAACCCGATGTGGTCATCCGGGATGCGGATGGCAAGGTGCGCCTGTGGGGCGACTGCGGCAACATCGCTGTCCGCAAGATAGAACGGGTGGCAGGCTGGCTGCCGCAGGACGGCGTGTTGCACATCCTGCGCCGGGGCAGGCGTGACGCCGGACAACTGGCGGACTCGCTGCGCGGCAAGGGGCGCGACCCCTCCAAGGTACGCATCACCGCCTTCGACGACGGCTTCGTGGATGGACTCGCCGCCAGCCTCGACACCACCAACCGTATCGAAGCCGTGTGCCGAGACGCAGACCTGACACTCTCGGTCAGCAACCGCAAGGGCGTCACCACACTCGCGTCGCATCTTCACGCCGTCTTCCCGGCCTGAAAAAGCCCCGGCATCCGTACAGATACCGGGGCGTTCAACGCATGGCTGTCAGCGATGCGGCTAGGGGAAGACCTTGCCGGGGTTCATGATGCCGAGGGGGTCGAACACGCCGCGGATGCCCTTCTGCAACGCAATGGACCGCGCCGAGAGTTCAAGCGGTACGAGGTGCTTCTTGGCCTCTCCGATACCGTGCTCACCGGAGATGGTCCCGCCCAGTTCAACCACACGTCGGGCAAGGGCGACAACGCCTTCTTCCGCACGTTCACGGTTGTCAGTGCTGGAGGAGGTGACATTGAGATGGATGTTGCCGTCCCCGGCATGCCCGAAGGCGAAAATCTCAAGACCGTAGCGTTCTTCGAAGGCGGGCAATTCCGCCACGAGGTCGGCGATGGCCACAAGCGGCACCGCCACGTCCTCGGAGAGGTACAGCCCCGCATAGTCGTGGATGCGAAGCGAGACCTGCCGTCGCACGCCCCAGATGGTGGCGCGTTCCGCGTCGGTCGGGGCGGGCAGAACCTGCGTGGCCCCCTGTTCCCGGCAGATGGCGGCCACGGTGTCAAGCTGCGGTTCGATGGTGGCCCGCTGTCCGTCCAGTTCGATGATGAGCAATGAAGGACGCGCTCCCGGCACGGGAAACGGCAGCATCTCGCCCACCAGCGCAAGACAGCGGTGGTCCATGAATTCGATGGCCGAGGGAAGATGTCCGGCCCCGAGTACGGCAGCGACGGCGCGCATGGCGGAGGGCATGTCGGCAAAGGCCACAGCCATGCCCACGGTGGCGGCAGGCAGGGGGATGAGCTTCATGGTCAGCCCCGTGATGACGCCGAGTGTACCCTCGGACCCGCACAGGAGGTGCGCCATGTCGTACCCCACAACGCCCTTGCGGGTGCGTACCCCGGCACGGAGGAGTTCACCGTCGGGCAGCACCGCCTCGACACCCAGCACATAGTCGCGGGTGACGCCGTACTTGACGCAGGCAGGGCCGCCCGCGTTGGTGGCCACGTTGCCGCCCACGGTCGAACGGTCCATGCCCGCAGGGTCGGGCGGGTAGAAGAGATTCGCGGCAGCCGCAGCGTCGCGCAAGGTCTGCGTGATGCAACCCGCGTCGACCTCGGCCACGAGGTTACGGGTGTCGATGGCACGTACACGGTTCATGCGTTCCACCGACAGCACCACCCCGCCCATGAGGGCAAGGCATCCTCCGGCGAGTCCGGTGCCACCACCGCGCGGAATGACGGGGAAGCGATGTTCGGTGGCAAGCCGCATGAGCGCCTGTATCTGCCCGACGCTTTCGGGAAGCACGACCATGTCCGGCGTCGCGCGCAATTCGGAGGCGTCACGGTCGTAGGGGGCACCCGCAGTGTCGAGGACGGCATCGCGTCCCACGGCGTCGATGATGGCGGTACGGAGTGCGGGGGTGAGTCTCGTCGTCGATACGGTCATGAACCCTCCGCCCGGTTGCGGAGGGCTACTGCTTGGCGCGACCGAAACCGGGGATGCTGAAGTGCTGTTCCACCCGGTGCAGAATCCACGACGCCAGCGTCACCAGAAACAGGTAGTAGGCGCCGACGAACAGGAACACTTCGGTGAACCGGAAACTGCGCGCCGCCACCACCTTGCCCTCTCCCGTGAGCTCGATACAGGTGATGACATACGCCAGCGATGAGTACTTGATGAGATAGATGATCTCGTTCCCGCAACCGGGCAGGGCACGACGCACGGCCTGCGGCACGACGATGAAGAGCACGGTCTTCAGCTTGCTGAAGCCAAGGGCCTGCGCCGCCTTGAGCTGGCCCTGCCTGATGGAGAGCAGGGCACCGCGCACATATTCGGAGTTGTAGGCCGCGCTGCACAGCACGAAGCCCAGCACGGCGGCGGGGAAGGGTTCGAGGTAGATGCCGATGTTGGGCAGCCCGAAATAGATGATCATGAGCTGCACGACCAGCGGCACGCCCCGGAAGGTTGCCGTGTAGATGTCGCCCGCCTTGCGGACCCATGCAGGGCCGAACACGCGGCCCGTGCCCACGATGATGCCGAAGAGAAGCCCAAGCGTAGCCGACGGCACGATGAGCATCATGCTTGTGATGAGCCCCCGGTTCAGCGCGGGGAGCATCTCCCCGAAGACGAAATCCGGATCGAACACTAGCAGCTCTCCTCGCACAGGTCGGTGAGGCGACTGCAGAAGTCCTGCGTACGGGTTCCGGCGCCGGGTGCCAGCAGTTCGGCGGGCGAACCTCGCTCGATGATGGCGCCGCGCTCCATGAACACGATCTCGTTGGCGAGGGCGCGCGCGAAGTCCATCTGGTGCGTGGCCATGACCATGGTCATGCCCCCCTTGGCGAGGTCGCGGATGACCGCCAGCACTTCGCCCACCAGTTCAGGGTCGAGGGCGGAGGTGGGTTCGTCGAGCAGCATCACCTTGGGGTCCATGGCTAGGGCGCGCGCGATGGCCACACGCTGCTTCTGCCCACCCGAAAGCTGTGCGGGGTAAAGGGCATGACGCGAAGAAAGCCCCACACGCTCGAGCTCGGCCATGGCCCGTTCACGGGCGGCAGCGCGACTCATGCCGCGCACCTTGCGCAACGCGATGCTCACGTTGGAAAGCGCGTCGAGGTGGTCGAACAGGTTGAATTCCTGAAAGATCATGCCAACCTGTTGCCTGAAGGCATAGAGGTCGGCCTTGCGGTGTGCGTCGACGGCGCGCCCTTCCAGCGACACCGTACCGGCATCGGGCAGGATGAGATGGTTGATGCACTGCAGGAGAGTGCTCTTGCCCGCCCCCGAAGGCCCGATGAGCACCTTGAGTTGTCCCCTGTCCACATCGAGGGACACGTCACGGAGGATGGGACGACCGCCAAGGGCCACGGAAAGATGTTCAACCCGCAGGATGGGTGTTGCGTTGTCGGTCATGCTCGTCCTCAGATGCCGTACCCGGCGTAACCGGGGATACGGGTCTTGCGTTCGAGGTGGCGCAGCACCTTCAGCCCCGCCAGCGTGATGATGAAGTAGAGGGCCCCCGCCGTCATGTACAATGGCAGGTGCTCATACGTCCGCGATGCCACGAAGTGGGTGCGGGCCATGATTTCCGGGGTGCCAAGCACGAAGGCAAGTGCCGAGTCCTTGAGCAGGATGGAGTATTCGTTGGACCACGCCGGAATGGAAAGACGCAACGCCTGCGGCAGGACGATGCTGCGGATGGCCGCACCGTCGCTCATGCCCAGTGCGCGGGCCGCCTTCAGCTGCCCTTGCGGCAAGGCGAGTATCGAACCGCGGAATATCTGCGACTGGTAGGCGGCACTCGCCATGCCAAGCACGAGACACGAGGCCGTGAACGCGCTCAGATTGAGGTCGAGAGCCTGAAACAGACCGAAATAGAAGAGAAAGAGCAGCACGAGAATGGGCATACCCCGGAAGAACCAGACATACAGCCCCACGAGATACCGCACCGGGCGACCGCCGTAGACCTGCGCCACGGCCATGGGTACGCCCATACAGAACCCGAGGGCCAGCGACCCCAGCACCGTGGCGATGGTGACGGCCGAGCCTTCGAGAATATAGGGAAGCGCGTCCCATATGACCAAGAGTTTGTCCAGCATACGCCCGCGGGGTGGTTCCCGCCCTCCTCTGTTTCTGTCGCGTCACGGCGCGAGCGGAAGTCATACCGAAAAAAGGTCCGGAAGGCGACAGGAGAATTCCCCGCCTTCCGGACGGCAAAGCCTTGCCCCTGCGGGCTGTGGCTACTTCTTCTGGAGGTACTTGTCCTTCAGCTGCTGCCAGTAGGGGTCGGCCATGAGCAGCTTGTAGCCTTCGTTGATCTTGCCGCGAAGTTCGGTGTCTTCGTTGCGGGTGGCCACGCCGAAGTCTTCGGGCTCACCGAAGGTGCCGAGGATCTTGACGGGCTTCTTGGCGGCGGCGTCTTCGGCGGGCAGGATGTCCATGCCTGCGGCGTCGATGCGTCCGTTCAGCACGTCCTCGATGGCGAGCGGGGCCGAATCGTAGAAGCGCAGTTCGAAGTTCCAGCCCTTTTCGGGGGCCTGCTTCTGGAGGGCGTCGGCTTCAGAGGTGCCGCGCTGCACGCCCAGCTTCTTCTTGCCCTTGTAGACGTCATCCACGGAGAGCTTGCTGTCCTTCTTGGCCACGAACACCTGCGAGACCGTCCAGTAGGGCTCGGAGAAGGTGATCTGCTTCTTGCGCGCGTCGGTGATGGACATGCCGGAGCACACCATGTCGATCTTCTTCGCCAGCAGGCTGGGCACGATGCCGTCCCAGTCCATGGGCTTGTGCACGACCTTGAACCCCATCTTGGCGGCTATCCAGTTCATGGAGTCCACGTCGAAACCGGCGGGCTTGCCGTCCTTGTCGACGTAGGCGAAGGGCGGATAGTTGGCGTCGATGCCGTTGATGTAGGTCTTCTCTTCGGCTGCGGCCACGCTGGCGAAGGCGAGCACCAGAGCCATGACGACGGTATAGACGAAAGATCTCTTCATGCGACTCTTCCTTCCTGGCTTCGATGTTGGAGTCCACCGGCCGCACCACGACCCGCTGCCGTGCCGAACGCACCGGAAATGCACACTCTTTGTTGCGCTACCAGAAAGCGCCCCACCGCGCAAGGTTGCTATATATCAATTTTGGCAATTTATCGCCATAAGCCTCTTGTTTGTGCAGTCGAAGTTTGCCAAACTTGAAAGGCCCGCACCACTCGGGCATGACATCATTCAGGAGAGTCTACGATGTTCCAGTCACTGGGGGCGCGCCCCCTCGTCTTTCCCACCCCCATCTTCCTCGTGGGCAGCTACGACCGCGAAGGCAAGCCCAACATCATGACCGTGGCATGGGGCGGCATCTGCTCTTCGCAGCCCCCCAGCATCGCGGTCTCCATCCGCAAGAACCGCTGGACATACAACGCCATCATGGAACGCCGCGCCTTCACCGTATGCGTGCCGTCCACCCGCTTCGCCAGCCATGCCGACTATGCGGGCATCTTCTCCGGCGAAGAGGAGAACAAGTTCGAGGCACTGGGGCTGACGCCCGTGGCGGGCGAACATGTGGA
>Ga0302253_1000598_pt1 | contig 28257 bp, 24 predicted proteins | sample AAG_RA_Trp_MG_FD_193537 | JGI IMG/M metagenome (GOLD analysis project Ga0302253, IMG submission 193537) | Enriched activated sludge microbial communities from anaerobic digester in WTTP, New Holstein, Wisconsin, United States - AAG_RA_Trp | ecosystem: Engineered > Bioreactor > Anaerobic >...
TCCGGGATCAAGGTCCTGCCGGTGTATGACGTGGAAGCGACAAAAACCACCGGCCTTGTCAACCGCCTGATCGCAGAAAAGGCCCGGCCGCAGGCCGATGTCTTCTGGAGCGGGGAGTTCAGCCAGACGATCGTGCTGAAGAACGAGAGCGTCCTTGCACCCTACCAGTCCCCGTCAGCCGCAGATATCCCGGCCCAGTTCAGGGATCCGGAAGGGTACTGGACCGGTTTTGGCGGCCGCGCACGCATCTTCATCGTCAACACGGACCTGCTGACCCCTTCGCGGTACCCGGACTCAGTCTACGATCTGCTGGATGACCAGTACACCCCGTCTTCCGCGGGTATCGCGCTCCCGATGTTCGGCACCACGGCAACCCATGCCGCTGCATTGTACAGCCATCTCGGGGACGTGAAGGCGCACGAACTCTTCTCGTCAATCTCCCGGCGGGGCGTGCGCGTGGTTGACGGCAACTCCGTTGTCAGGGACAAGGTTGTGGACGGGGAACTTGCATTCGGGCTGACTGACACCGATGATGCCTGCGGGCCGGTCGAGAGCGGGAAGAACGTTACCATCGTCATCCCTGACCAGGGAGACGGCCAGATGGGAACGCTCGTGATACCCAACACGGTTGCCCTTGTTGCCGGCGGACCTCACCCGGAAGAGGGTACAGTATTCATGGACTACCTGCTTGATCGTCAGCGGGAAGCGGACATGGTTGCTTCCGGCTGGATCCAGATCCCGGTACGGGATATCCCTGCCTCCCGGTGCATCAACACGACCGGTATCAGGACAATCCCGGTATCGTATCATGACACCTACTTTGCCCTTTCGCCGGCACAGAAAGACCTGGCGGAGATATTCATCCGGTAACGGGTGACCTGTCCGTCATGCCAGTCCCCGCTTTTTTTCCCCGGTTCTTGAGGAACATGAGACCAGAGACCGCTATCCTCTCTTCCGCAACCGGTCTGTTCTTCTTCCTGCTGCTCTGTCCCGTCATCGGCCTCTTCATCGATCTCGTGAGCGCACTCCTTGCAGGTTCGGCCGATGTTACCGTTGCCTTTCTCCTCTCCTCCCGGAGGGCCTGGCTCCTGATTGCGAGCACAGGTCTTGCTGCCGCTGTTGCAGGTTCGGGACTGCTCATCGGGATCCTCTTCAATGCCGCCCTCTTCCGCGTGCAGAAGAGACACCTGTCGATCATTCTCCTGCTGCTGCTTGCCCTTGCCGGCATCCCGTTATATATCAATGCCCTGACCTGGTCCGAAGCGGTACAGGCTGCCCGCACGGTCCTTCCCGGGCTGCCGGCCACCGGCTGGCTCATCAGTTTCTGGGCAGAACTGATGGCACTGCTCCCGCTCTCGGTGTTCCTGACATGGGTCGCGTTTGCTTCCGTTGATATCCGGCTCGTCGATGCCGGCCGCCTCGTCCGCTCCGACATTGCCGTCATCAGGGAGATTATCCTCCCGCTGGCCGCCCCTTCCCTGGGTGCCGCGTTCGCCTTTGTCTTTTTGATCTGCTGCACCGATTACTCGGTCCCGTCTCTCTTTGGCGCTGATGTCTTTGCGCTCGACATCTTTGCACAGTTCAGCGCGTCGAACAGCCCGGCGCAGGCATTCCTCTACGCCCTCCCGCTCCTCATCGTGACCCTTGCCGTTATGATCGCTTGCAGGTCGGGCATCCGCACGCTCGCCCAGACCCCCAACTGGTTCTCGGCACGGTTCGGCAACCCTCCGGCTTTCCCCGTATGGTTCTCGGTGCTGCAGGCAGCCGCGATTCTCCTGCTCACGATCCAGATCCTTGTCCTCTTCCTCGGCCTCATCCTTGCAGCCGGAAGCCCGGGGGCGTTCTTCACTTCCGTTGCAATGGCCCGGGACGAGCTGGCGTACAGCCTTCTGACGGCAGTCCTCGTCATCATCATCTCCCTGCCGCTTGCGCTGGCAGCAGCGCAGGAACTTCTCCGGCCCGGCTTCCGCGGCGCTGCAGCATGGATAATCGTCCTCATCCCCCTTGCCGTGCCGGCACCCCTTATCGGGATCGGCATGATCACCATCGGGAACCTCCCGGGCCTGTCGGCACTCTACCCGGTCACGATCATGCCGGCCATCGTATCCGTTATCCGGTTTGCCCCGTTTGCGGCAATCGTCCTCTTCATCCAGATGCGCTTCATCGATCCGCTGCTCTTCGATGCCGCAGCAGTCTTTGCCCGGAACAGGACGGATGCATGGGCACGGATCCATCTCCCGCTCCTTGCACCGGGGCTCGTGGTCTCCGCCGGAATCCTCGCAGCCCTGACCCTCGCTGAACTGGGTGCAACCCTTATCGTTTCGCCCCCGGGCCATGCAACGATTACCATGCGGATCTACAACTATCTCCATTACGGTTCGTCATCCGATGTGGCAGGCTTATGCCTGATGGTGACAGTACTGACTCTGGTGGCATGTGCGGGCACGATCATTACCCTCCGGTGGATGACAGGGAGTGTTCCGATCATAAACGGGTAAGACGGGTGGTGACACGATGATTGTTCTGGACAATGTCAGCAGGAACTACGGATCGTTCCCGGCCGTGGACCGGGTATCGCTGGTGATACCGGACCATGCCCGCATCGCCCTGCTCGGGCCCTCCGGCAGCGGCAAGACCACGCTCCTCCGGCTCATCGCCGGCCTCGAGGTACCGGATTCCGGGACTATCACCATGAATGGCAGGCTGGTCAGCAGCCGGGATGTCATGGTCCCGCCCTCGGAACGTTCCATCGGTTTTGTCTTCCAGTCCGGCGCGCTCTGGCCCCACATGACGGTTGAGGAGAATATCCGGTTTGCTCTCGCTGACCTGTCCGTTGCCGGGCAGGAGCAGCGGACACGATCGCTCATGGCCCGCATGGGAATCCTCCCGCTCGGCAAACGGTACCCGGACCAGATATCCGGTGGTGAAGCCCGCCGGGTTGCGCTTGCCCGGGCGCTCGCTCCCGGCCCGGCAACACTGCTGTTCGATGAGCCCCTTACCAACCTCGATCGCCCGCTGCGGGAAGAACTCCTGGTACTGATCCTCGATGCGGTACGGGAAGCGGGATCCTGTATGGTCTATGTAACCCATGACGAGGATGAGGCAGAAACGATCGGCGGTTCGATCATCCGGTTCGACCGGGGCGCCATACAAAGCGACGGGATCTGATGCAGTCAGATACTCATGCCGGGAAAATCCGTGCTGTGTTCCAGCTCATTGCCGGAATACTCATTATCATCATCATCATCCTCGTCCTCCAGAACCTGCTCAGCTTCGTGCAGATCCAGACCGCCCCGCTAGGATGGCAGATCATCCGCCCGCCAGACGAGGTATCGACCCTTGTTGTCATCAACGACCGGGTATGGACGGGGGGAAAAGGTGGAGTTATCCTCATAAACCGCTCAACAGGAATGAGAGCCGAAACTCCCGGAACCGCCCCATCGTTCGGGTATGTGCGCCAGATCTTCCGTGACCGGGAAGGGGGGATCTGGATCGCCCATGACGGAGGGCTGGCGTGGTATCGTGACGGATCATGGCAGGTGATCGCCCCGGCTTCCGGTATGCCGTTTGCAAAGACCCTGAGCATTACGCAGGGAAGGGACGGGTCGATCATCGTGGGCACCGACACGGATGTTTTCGCATTCCGTGACAACAGGTGGACGAGCATCCTTGATGAAGGGGCCCCGTCACTCGCATGTGCCGACGTACTCCTTGCCGATCGCAACGGCGATCTCTGGATCGGGTGTGGGCTGCCGACACACGGGGGGCTGTACCGGCTGAACGGATCTTCCTGGTCATCGTATTCCATCAGCGACGGCCTCCCGCACCTCTCCGTCCGCAGCATAACCCAGTCCCGTGACGGCACAATCTGGGTTGCGACCGGATTCTCCCGCCACGGGGGTGCAGCGATATTCCGTCACGGTGTCTGGTCGAATCTTACCGTAGCAGATGGTCTGGCAGGCGAATCCACGCGATCCATCTATGAAGACACTGGCGGAAGGATGTGGATCGGCTCCGAGTATGACGGGATTGCGGTCGGATCTTACGGGTCGTGGAAGATTGTTACCGAGAAGGACGGTCTTGCCGGGTATGAAGTAAAGATCATGACACAGGACGGTGACGGTACCTACTGGTTTGGCACGAACAGCGGGCTCTCCCGGGCCAAAAGGGATGCCGTATCCTGACGGAAAGCCCGGGATGTCCGGGATAAATTTTCCGGCATATATGTAACGCTTATCCATGCTGATTTATCAAAATGCCGTCGTGGCAGTATTTAATAGACAGAAATGCAATCAGATGCATACACCGGATTCCCCGCTCCAAAAGACATCCGAATCGTACTCCGGGAGTTAAACGATGAATTTTACCGAGGCTGATCAGCAAAGAGCCCATCTGTCCGGCCAGTTTGCCAGGGAACAGATCTCAAAGGAGGCATTCATTGCCGCCATCAACGCTATCCGAATCACGGATCCGCAGGGCAGGATCTGGCAGCCAAGTCCGGCGCCATCAGGCTGGCTCTGCTGGAACGGCACGGCATGGCAGGCAGCAACACCGCCGGGTGATACAGGCCAAGGAGAGGTGCCGGGCCCGAAATCCGCAAAGGATTTCAACGAATTCAGGTCATCGCTGATGACCATGGACGAGTTCAGGAAGGTCTCCAGGGATGTACCACTCGCAAAGCGGCCCCGGAAATGGTGGGATCTCCTCTCCATCCTCGGGGGTATCATCGGTGCAGTCCTCTGGTTCCTGTACGGGAGCGTCAGGAGCGGCCAGGAGGGTTTTGACTTCCTCACGCCACTCCTGATGATCGCTATCCCGGTCATGCTGGTCTGGTTCCGTGCTGACTTCGACCAGATGCTGCTGCCCATCCAGCCAACCCGTAAGAAGGTTTCGAAGATCATCCTGATCGGGCTTGGGATAGCAGCACCATTCCTTACCGCCTGGATCCTGTACAATATCATCCATATCAGCCAGTACCCGCTCATGCAGGCCAATATCGTTGTCGGCACCCTCGTGGCATATGTAATCACGCGCGATCCGCAGACTGGCGGTCTTCCCCCCAAAAAAAGCCCCGCTGCAGGGACTGCCATGATGGTCTTTTCAATCATGCTCTGCTCATGTTTCATCGCCCCGGTCCTTGCGGATGACTGCGAACGCGATCCCCTGAATGCCCAGGATTGCCTGCGGACTGACGGGTATGCTGAAGGAATGGCAGGACTGATTGCAACGATTTTATCAACCCTGATCAACGGCCCGATTATTGCCCAGACATTACTCCAGGGTGCATCCGGCGCCGCAGCCGGTGTTCAGCCTCCCGCACCTCCGGCACCCCCGCAGGGTCCGATGGTTGGGGATACGACGACCTTTGTTGACGCGCGGGGGCAGACCCGTACCGCGACTCTCCAGGCTGACGGCCACTGGCTCACAGATGAGGGAACATGGTACGATCCCGACTATGACAAATTCCTCCAGGACCAGAAGGTAAAGGATGCAGAAATTGCTGCATGGAAGGCAAAGGCCGAAGCTGAATCGGCAGCAGCACAAGCTGCGATCGATGCTGCGAGGAAACTGAAGGCAATGCCGCAGATCGATCCTGTCACCGGGAAGAGGATCCTCTCCCCCGCTGAACAGAAACGGTACAACATCATCAACAACCAGAAAAATGCCGCTGCTGACGAAGCGGCGGCATGGTCCGAATGGGGGGACTATCTGGACGGCGTTGTCAACAAGCTGGAATGGATCAAGTGGGGGTGTGACAAGAGTATCGATGTGCTGAGCCAGGTGACCGGTCCCGCCGGCAAAACCATTGCCAAAGTCTATAAAGTGGGAACAAACGTGGGAGAAGGGCTTGGGGAAGGCATGGCCGAAGGGGGCAACTATACCAAGCACCTTGCCAAAGGTGCCCTCAAGGCCGGTGTGGATCTTGCCGGCGATGCCCTTATTGACAAGGGATTCGGGAAACTGGGCGAGAAACTGGGCACCGAAGGCAAAGCCGGACAGGTCGTTGACTGGCTCAACAAGGAGATCAAGGTAAATCCCGATCCTCTCGCAATGCGGATGTTCGGTTCGAATAAAGCCGAGATTGCAGCCCGTGCTTTTGGGAATGCCGGCAAGGGGTGGCTCAAAGGCTGGGGACCCAGCTACGGTGTGGATGCGATAAAAGATTTCATCGGGAAATGATGGATCGGGAGTCTGGATGAACAGTATGTATCGGAGGAACAGAGCATGAATGAAAAAACCACGTTTACCATCGAAGAAGAACTGCTCGGTGCGGCAGGAGCGATCCTGCCGGTTGAGAAAAGCCCGCTCTCGCTTTTGCGGGAGACCAAAAATCCCGTTCCCGGCGATGCTTCTGCGCGGATGCAGGCAGCCGGTATTACCGAATCATCCGGCAGGATACGACAGGAATACCTTCGGGCGTTCGGTGTGCTTGCGCAGGCCCGCAGTTTTGCGCGCCTGAAATTCAGTGCCGGAGATAAGATCTTTGAGTTCCTCGTCTACTTCCCGGCAGATGCATCCGCCCCGGTTTCCCTGCTCCACAACGGAAACAACCTTGTTGTGGAAGATCCTGCAGGCATTGACCAGGCTTTCATGCTCATCGACCAGCATATCGGACACAGCCTGCTCTCCAGCCAGACGTTCAAAGGCGAGTTCTCACGGGAGGAGGCGCTTGCACTGTTTGCGCTGATGGATCTTGAACGCAAAACCCTCATTCATGGGATCGCTGACAATACCGAACCACGGAACGCGGTGTTTGACCTTGCCACAATCATGGGGCAGGTAAAGAACCCGTACCGGAATTTTCAGTCGCTTGAATTTGTCCTGCAGTCGAGGATTATTCCGGGGGATCCGTTGACCCCAGACAGGATCGGGCAGGGGCTTGCAGGCCTGGCAGGCAAGGGCCTTATCCAGCAGAATGATTCCGGTTTCATGCTCGGCGACGGATTGTACCAGATAGCCAGCAGGTTCCTGATCATGGACAGTTTCGTAATCCTTGAGTCCGCCAGACTCGACCAGAACAACACCATGTGGGGTGGGAGTTTCCTCTCCCTCCAGGCTGGCGTCAACGATGTCCTGTACCTTGAAGGCCATGCTGAAGAGATCATCGTCAGGTGCATTACTGCCGGTGAACTGATGGAACTGGCCAACAGTATCCTGTCGGATCCCTCCTTTATACCGGTTACCCCTGAGGTTCCGGCACAGCAGGCCGGTGCCTCTCCCGCTCGTCGTCACTGTACCCAGTGCGGTGCGGAAATTGCCGACGGGAAAAAGTTCTGCGGTAAATGCGGTGCGCGGGTCAGCTGAATCCTTTTTGTCCCTGACGATATCAAAACGCATATAGTGATCGTAAGAGATTATCTACTGTTATCAGGGTAATTCATCCTGCCAGATTCCTGAGGTGTATATTCGTGACAGAAAATCCAGCAACATGCCCGAAATGCGGCAGCCCGGTTACGCCTGCAATGAAGTTCTGCGAGTCCTGCGGTGCAAAGATCGAGGCCCTGCCCGCCTGTACAAAATGCGGTGCAGCGCTTGCACCGGGAATAAAATTCTGCGAGAGCTGCGGGACTCCTGTCAGCGCTGCTGCATCCCCGGCCGTGACTGAAGAGAAGCAGGCTCCGGTCAAGGTCGAGGAGAAACCGGTACCGGAGCCCGTGAAACCACCGGTCAGGGCCGAAGAGAAGCCGGCTCCGGCGCCTGCCCCGGTCAAGGTCGAGGAGAAACCGGTACCGGAGCCCGTGAAACCACCAGTCAAGGCCGAAGAGAAGCCGGCTCCGGTCAAGGCCGAAGAGAAAAAGGAACCTGTCAAACCCCCGGTAAAAACCGAAGAGAAGCAGATTCCGGCACCTGCCCCTTCAAAAGAGGTCCCGGCAGCCAAAGCGAAGGAGTCCGGGCCGAAACAGCCGATGTCGCAGACGACCATGATCATCGCCGGTATCGTAGTCCTCGCCCTGCTGGGCGCAGCTGTCTATTTCGTTGTCCTTCCGATGCTTTCGGGAACCGGTACACCGGCAACACCCCCGGCAACGCAGCCGGCAGCGCAGGGTTCCGGCAGCCCGGCCGCAACCAGTGGCGGGGGCACCATCCCGGCCGGCACCGTCTCACTCGTTGCCGGGCCCACAGACTCACTCCCGTCCGACCGCACGCTGATTATCGATGTTGAACGCGACGCCATCAGCCGTGATATTATCGTAACATTCCAGGGCGGGAACGGGCAGTATGGTGTCAGGGAACTCGTGATCACGCTGACCCGGTCAGACGGCACCACAGAAACAAAGACCATGAGCCGCCTTGAGCGGGGGAACAGCATTACGCTTACCGGGTCGGACAAGGAGAACCGGGTCGAGGTTACGGCCAATTTCTATAACGGCGAGACCTACAAGGTTGTCGACAAGGTCTTCGAATACAAGAAACGGATGGGCACCTACTAACCTTTTTTCCCGGGATGCAGGCCGCGGATTTTTACATGCCCTGGGCAGGGGGCAGCGTCCTGACTTTCCTGTCGAGATATTCGATAAGGTCTTCAACAGTTGGAACTCCCCGCAGTTCCTCGGCAGAGACAAAAAGGCTCATGGTTTTGTGCGAATACAAAAAAATTGCAGGCAGGGGTGTGAGCAGGGCGCCGAACTCCTCCTCGTACTCGTCGTGGTGAAGGAACCGGCAGGGAATGGCCAGCTGCTGGATGAACCGCTTCCATGCTTTCTTGATGCCGACCGGGCTCGAGATGAGGTCGAGGAGGTGGCAATGCGGAGCCCTGCTGTCAGCGGGTTTCTGCGAATAATCCCTGATGGCAGAGAGGTTTCCCCGGTCGCAGTTGAAGACGAAGATCAGGTTCCTGCCGGACCGCATAATACATCACTTGCCCTGCAAGGATTAAGGATTTCCGGCAGGGGCAGGAGAACCGGGACGGAAAAGGTGTGATAAGGTCTGTTTTTTCTGTTCCAGCACAGTCATCCGCGGGAAGAACCCGAACTTTTCGTAAAACGCAAAGGATGGTTCATTCCCGTCACCGACAGCTACCCGTTTTCTCAACGCCCCGCACCCGTCCATCCAGCCGAGCGCCCGTGTGACAAGGACGGTTCCGATCCCCTGCGAACGGTACGCGGTTTCAACGAACAGGGATTCGATCTCACCGTTCCTGTCAGGAGTCAGTGAACTGACGCAATACCCGATAGACCGGCCGGTTTCCGTATCCAGAGCAAGATCGATGCGCAGGTCACCGGATTCGTGGCAGCTGCGGAAGTGCGACAGGCGATCTTCAAAGGTCATCTGTTCATAATGGGACCTGAACCGGGATGCCTTCGCATGATGGTATGCGTTGAGCTGTTGCCAGAGCGGCCGGATGAGGTCGATCTCAGGGAAACCGGTTGTCCGGTATTCAACCGCGTGCATCGGTTCAACATAAGAATTAAAACGATAAAGTATGATGGGTAACCATTTCATAGTGCGGGTAAAGACCTGCAGGATTGACAGCGCGAAGGTTTTTGTATGCTTGACATCAGGTTCGTCCGGGCGCACCCGGAGATAGTGAAGGCCGATTTGCAGAAACGGAACGATATGGAAAAAACCGGGTGGGTCGATGTCCTGCTGGCAAAAGATGCCCGGTCCCGGCAGCTCAAGGTGGAGACCGATGCCCTTCGCCAGCGGAGAAACACCATTGCCCGGGATATCAATGCTGCAAAGAAGGCAGGAAATGATGCGAAAGACCTTATGGCAGAGGCTGCAGACCTGCCCCGGAAGATCCGCGACTGCGATGCCGAGCAGGAAGAGATAAAAAATACCATCCATACCTACCTGATGCGCCTTCCCAATATCCTGCACGACAGTGTGCCGCAGGGAAAGGACGACTCGGAAAATGTTGAGGTGAAGCGGGTCGGTACGCCCCGAACTCCGGACTTCGAAGTGAAAAACCATGGCCAGCTTGCTGCCGAGAATAACTGGGCGGACTTCGAACGGGCGACCAAGATCGCCGGTGCAGGGTTCTATTTCCTGAAAGGCAGCCTTGTCCTCCTCGACCTGGCACTCCAGCGGTACGCCCTCGATCTCCTGGAAAAGAAAGGTTTTGTCCCGGTCATTCCTCCCTACATGATCAACCGTTCCTCCTATGAGGGCGTTACGGACCTTGCCGATTTCGAGAAAGTGATGTACAAGATCGACGGGGACGACGCGTATCTGATTGCAACCAGCGAGCACCCGATCGGCGCAATGTACCGTGACGAGATCTTTGAAGAGAAGGACCTCCCCCTCCGACTTGCCGGTATCTCCCCCTGCTTCCGCCGCGAGATCGGCGCGCACGGGCTGGACACCAAAGGGTTGTTCCGGGTCCACCAGTTTACCAAGGTCGAACAGTTTGTTTTCTGCAGGCCGGAAGACTCGTGGCCTATCCACGAGGAACTCCTGGCCAATGCCGAGGAACTGTTCGCCGGGCTTGGCCTGCCCTACCATGTTGTCAACATCTGCACGGGCGACATCGGGACGGTAGCCGCAAAGAAGTACGATATCGAGGTCTGGATGCCGAGGGAGAATGCTTATAAGGAGGTCGTGTCCTGCTCGAACTGCACCTCATACCAGGCCGTCCGGCTGAATATCCGCGTCAGGGACAAGTCAGATTTCGAGTCAAAACAGCACATCCATACCCTCAATTCGACTGCTGTCGCAACGTCGAGGGTCATCCGGGCGATCCTCGAGAATTGCCAGCAGAAAGACGGCAGGGTCAGGATCCCTGACGCCCTCAGGCCCTACATGAACGACCGGGAGTACCTGTAACCGGCAAAAACCTGCCATGAATCCGGAAATCCTTATCTGCTGATGACCGCTTATATATAATAAGAAGGTGGTTGTTGCTTGAGTTATCCCGAACTGTACAGTGACGAGCGCGTTGTCCTTCAGGCGCAGAATGTCAAGGTGAAATCCGTGGTCTTCGAGGTCGTCCTCACGACCCGCCGCCTCGTCCTGATCGATGCCAAAAAGGGTTCCATCCCCCCGCAGGAGATCAATCTTGCTACCTTAAAGGATGTCGAGAGCGGGGAGAATGCCATCCGCGATCCGACGATCACCATCTCCATCATCACCATCAGCGGCAACACCCGCCAGATGGTGCTCACGTTCTCCAAGACAAGCGGCGGGGAGCGCAGGCGCGAGGCGGAGGAATGGGTCAGGGCGCTCCGGCAGAACGTGACATCGACCGTTTACCACCCGGTCACGCAGACGCCCGCCCCGAAAGATGCTGCGCCGGCACCGGCTCCTGCCGTCAGGCCCCCCGTACAGCAGCCCGCTGCAGCACAACCGCCTGCCGCAGCACCTCCCCGCATTGAAGTGACAAATCCCCCGCCACCGAAGAAACGGATCGAGATTGCACGGCCGATGAAGAAGATTGTCGAAGCAGCCCCTGTAATGCCGGCCCCCGTTGAGACAACCTCTCTTCCCACGGGATCGTTCTGCAACCGGTGCGGCAACCGCGTGCCCCCCGACTCGGCTTTCTGTAACCGGTGTGGTACACCGGTGGTCAGGGATACCGGAGCGGATGGCATGCCGCAGGAGGAACCGTCGGTCACCTGGGAGGAGTACACCCCCCCGGCTCCCGCAGTCCCGCAGGTCCAGGTCAATCCCTCCCCGGTCTTCCCGACAATATCGGAGAAGAAAGACCGGCCGATTGAACAGGTTATCCATTCGATCGAACCCCTTATCGAGGATTCTGTGCCGCGAACCGGCCCGGCTCCCATTGTCCCGCAGAAACAGGTATATCCCGTGCACCCGGCAGAAGTCCCGCTACCTGCAGACCAGGAACCGGCTGCTGCTCCCGCTCCGGCACCTGCCGAGGCCGGAGCCCCGGCAGGCGACGTGAAATGGCCGGTCCTGACACCGTCCGCAACACCTCTTGCCACACCTCCCGAAACACCGTCCTCTCCCCCGGCCGGTCCGCCGTCTGCGGTATCGACACCGCTCTCCCCTGCACCGAAGAAGATCCCGGTCAGACTCCTTGCAGTCATCGCGGTTGTCATCCTTGCCATCATCGGAGGGGCATTTGTGTTCATGCAGCAGGGCGAGACACCTCCACCGGTGACTCCCACACCCACTGCTGCAATCACGGAAACAGCAACGCCGATAACTCAGACAACAGTTCCTGCCGTTACAACAACCGTGAAACAGCCAACACCAGGACAACAGGTATCGCAAGCCCAGTTACCGGTGCCGTCAAACGGCGTCTTTGTGAAAGTAACGACAACCGGCAAATTCTCAGGCTCTGTCGGGACACCCGGACGGTTGCGGGAGGTTGAAGATACCGGGGATCACGTCTACCAGATATCGACATCCACCGGCCCGGTCTCAGTTTCTCTCCAGAAATCCGAGGGTACCTCCGCAGTGTTATCGGTCGACGTATACAAGGACGGGGTGCTTATGAAACACAAGGAGACAACTGCACCGAAGGGGCTCATCGATTTCGAAGCTCTCCTGACAACCACGACGCCAGAGGCAACACCATCAGCCGCTGCACCGTAAGGTCCAATCCCATTTTCCCTGCCCGTTTCTCCAGAACCGGATTTTTCAATAAAAACAGGATATGTAATCACGCCTGATCATTGAATCCGGTATCCTTTGGCGGGAGCGGCCGGTAAAACGTGTGCCGATCCAGGGGCGCGTGGCTTTTCACCGACCGGGCAACCTCGTCAAAGACCGTGAGGGCATCCTTGCCTCCCCCGCTTCTGGATCGGGTGTTCCTCAGGTCTTCTTCCGAGAACACGGATGCAACTGCCATCAGGTCTTCCTGGTTCAGATCCCCCAGAGAGAGAACCGTATAGATCGCCGGAATCCCCCGTTTATCATATACCTTCGAGAGGAGCCGGGGACCCGCACTTCTGATAAACAGGGGCCGGATGACCTTGTCACATGCATCAGCAAGGATGTGGATTGCAGTCGTACCCTCAAACTCGATGCCGGCAAGATCGCTGAGATCGGCAATCATAATCAATGCCGCACGGTCGATCATACCTCCCTTTTTTATCACCCGCAGGACGAACTGCCCTCCGCTCCTGCAGTCCGCCCGGATAAATTCCCTGAGCATGCGTTCTTCCGCGATGCCGGGTTTGTGCCCATCCAGCTGCATCTCTGCAACGAGATCCTGTGCAGAGAGATAATAGCGGGAGAACAGGATTCCCCAGGCATAGGCAAACATGCCGGGATCCTGAACGGGCAGACCCCGCTTCAGGCCGGAGTCGAAAATTCCGAGCAGTTGCCGGGTGCTGAGCGTTTCGAGTCTTGATTGATCTTCGTTGGGCAGGGGTGTACGGAACATTTTCCTGCGAGGTAATCTTTTTCCTATGGTATTTATTGGTTTATCACACGACAAGGCGGACTTTGAGATATGACCCGTTTGCTGCCATGCAACGCTGCATTGCACTTTTTTATCTAATATTATTGATCATTTGAAATCGTACCATAACAGGTATACCATATTTCTGGTGTGATGAAAAATGAAGAGATCGGGTTTAACGGTAATCCTGCTCCTGTTAATCCTTACTGTTGCCGGGATGGCGAGTGCCACTCCCATTGACAGCAAGGATGGAGCTGTTGCGATATCGGATCCTCCAATCACGGTTGGCCAGGCATGGACGAACTCAGGGGATGTACCACCATCGTTCTACTGGTCTTCCGGGTCGCCCCCCCTTGAAAGTTACTCCGATCCGTTCACCTACACGAGCAGTGGCGTCACAAGCGTGTATGTGGAGGATGGCGGCTGTGTCGGGCATATGTTTGATGTCTATGATAATGGCGTCAGGATCGGAACCACTTCAGCTGTTACAGCCACATCCGAATGCAACAGCGCGGGATGGGATCCGGAGGTTATATGGGCAAACGATAAAAGCAGCAAAGGGTGTTTCACCATCCCTGCCTCCGGGGAACACAGTATCGAACTTGTCACGATTCAGGTGTATGAGCCATTAAGCGGGGGACAGGGGTATATTCAGGTCCTGGACGGGTACTGCCCTGGTACAACACCAGCACCGGAATTCCCCACGACACTACTGCCGGCGTTGATGATTATCGGGTTCCTTGGTGCCGTGTTCTTAATCCAGAGAACCAGAGAACATTAACTTTTTTTTATTGGGGGATGAGTCAGAATCGGAAAATCGGGATTTGTCCTTCTGTTGGAATGCTGCTATGGGGATTCGAACCCCAGTCGCGGGCGTGAAAGGCCCGCATGATTGGCCGGACTACACTATAGCAGCGCCGCGTTCTAACTAATTTTACCTGACGTCATAAATAGATTATGGAACCCGGATTCACAGCAGATTCGCGGGATTCTGTTGTCACTCTGCCGGTTCCTTCATCGGCCGCTTATCCGCGACTGATAGTAAATGAAAACCGATAATCAGCCAGTTTTCAGACGTTAAAATTTCGTTAGATTGAAATACGATAAGGAAAGACTAAACATCTGCGTCATACCCGATCTTCAGTTATCACCGGGTAATCGGAATACCTTATTATAATTCCTGAGATATTGCGAGTATAGAGACACGTACAGACAAAAGCAGGAAAACCGGACATGTCAGCATCCATCGAGACCCAGCCTCCAATCTCACTTCTGTGTGTTGATGATGACGAGAGCGTGCTTGAGGTACTCAAAAACTATTTTGAGAGCAAACCGGATTTTTCAGTCTTCTGTTGTACAACGCCGTCAGAAGCCCTCGGCCTGATCAGCCAGTACCAGTTCGATGCTATCATTTCGGATTATGCCATGCCGGAGATGGACGGCATCCAGCTGTTAAAGGAGATCCGCGCCCAGAACGACCAGGCCCTTTTTGTCATCTTCACCGGCCGCCACCTTGCCCAGGTTGCCATCGAGACTCTCAATAACGGCGGCAACTATTATGTCCAGAAAGGGATCGATGTTGTAGCCGATATCCGGAAGGTTGAAGGGTTCATCCGGACATCCATCCATAACCGGCGCATCAACCGCCAGGTGTCCGGGACTGACACACGCTATCGTTCCCTTGTCGAGCAGCAACCGGATCTCCTCTGCTGTTTCCTGACTGACGGCTCCTGCACGCTGGCAAATTCGGCGTATGCGTACTTCATCGGCAGAAAAGAAGGCGAGATCCCGCAGACGAACTTCTTTTCCATCATCCCGAAAAATGAACGGGAGGGAATCCAGAAGCGCCTGGCCTCCCTCACGCCGCAGTATCCCGGAACCTATATCGAGCATCACGTGCTCAACAACAAAGGCGAACCGCTCCTCTTCCAGTGGAGCTACCGGGCGTTTTTCAATGACAAAGGGGAGGTTTCCGAGTACCTGGCCCAGGGGAGGGACCTGTCCTATGTCGTGAGGCTTGACGAGATCCTGCCCCGCGGCTCCCTGGAACAGAAAGCCGGCACTGAAGAGCCGGTCGTGAGCCCGCCTGCGGCAGGGCAGGGCCCGGTTGCCGAGCTTGCCAACCTTTCCGATTCGATCAACCAGGTCCAGTACCCTATCTTCGCCATCGATAAAAACGGCGTGGTCATTGCATGGAACCTTGCCATGGTGGAACTGACCGGTATCGATGCAAAGACCATGACCGGGCAGGGGAATTACGCCTATTCCTTCCCGATCTATGGAGAACCCCGCCCGATGCTGATCGATGCGATACTCAAGGCCGCATCGGGTCATGATATCGAATCGTTCCCCGGCGTTACCCGGGACGGTGATACGTACAACGGCGAGGTGGAGCACCTCACGATCCAGGGCAAACCCATGCAGGTATGGGGAAAAGGGACGGCTATCCTGGACAGTAAGGGTACTGTCATTGCTGCTGTCCAGTCCCTGCTTGTCAGCGAGGAACTTGGCGAGGACGGCCTCTTTGATGAGATGGAGGAGCACTATATCGGCGGCATCTCCAGCATTATCCTCAAGGTGGCTGGCGATGGTATCGGCGGGGCTATTGCCGGTGCCATCGGTTCGGCAACCGGGGGATACGGGGTCTATGCAACAGACAAGCGCCTGCTCGTTGTCCACAATCCCGAGCTGGACGCGATGCGGCACGACGGCGTCCAGTTCGGGGAGTTCATCATCGACGAGTTATTCGGGATGAACGTCGACACCCGCCCCCGGTCCATCGCTGAACTCGAGAAGATCAAGGTCTTCGAGGTCTGGCGCAACAATATCACGTCCATTGAGATGAAGACGCCCCGCCTCCTGGCCGGTTTTTTGATCATCCGGACCGCGAGCGGCGCTGCATACCGGATTTACGTGGACCACAAGAAGGCCTTCACGCATCTCGAACAGCTGTTGAACCTTTTCTATCCCAATGTCATCCGCGTGGATGAAGAACTCGACGACGCAGACCTCGAATGGCTTGACGAGATACGGGTGCTCGATCTTGTGGGCAAACTGCAGCCCTGCGACCCGTTCCGCGATGTCCCGCATGAGGTTACCACCAACATGCCCCGGATCCCGATCCACCTGTCACTCTCTGTCAGCCAGGGGCAGTGCCGGGAGATTGCAGAATCCATCGAGAACGTCCCGTACCCGATATTTTCCATCGACCGGCAGGGAGCTGTCATCGCGTGGAACAAGGCAATCGCCCGGCTGACCGGTATCGACCCGAAGGATATGATCGGCAAGGGCGACTACGAGTATTCCTTCCCGTTCTACGGTGAGAGGAGGCCGATGCTGATCGATTTCATCATCATGCCGCCGGATACGCAGGTTCATGGTGAACTCCCGGCCATCACCCGGGAGGGAGACACATTCATCGGCACTCTCGAGAGCGTAACGATCAGGGGCAAGTCGATGCTGATCTGGGGCAAAGGTACGGGAATCTACGATTCGAAGGGATCTGCGATTGCCGCAATCCAGTCGATCCTCTACTCGGAGCAGCCGAACATCAATACCATCATCAAAGGATTTGAAGAAGAGCAGTACATCGGCGGCCTGTCCAGCATTACGGTCAAGGTTCCCGGCGACGGCGTGATGGGAGTTATCGCCGGGGCTCTCGGTTCAACAACCGGGGGATACGGTATCTATGCAACAGACCAGCGGATTTTTGTCATCCACAATCCGGAACTGGACGCAGTTCAGACCAAGGATATGCAGTTCGGAGAGTTCATCATTGACGAGCTTTTCGGCACGACCGTCGATACCCACCCGCGTACCATCGATGAGCTTACGCACCTGAAGATCTTCGAGGTTGCACGCAAGGATATCATGACCATTGAGATGAAAAAACCCCTGCTCTTTGCCGGGCACATCACCTTCAGGATGAGGAACGGAGAGACCTTCCGGGTCTATACCGACCACAAAAAAGCCTACATCCACCTCGAGCAGCTGCTCAAGTTGTATTATCCGGAGATCCTCAGGATAGAATAACGTGAACGCTGATTCAGCACCGTAAAAAAACGGAAGGTCCCTGCAGGCTTCTTTCCGGGCAGGAACTGGATCGGTATTAGTTCTTTTTTACGATGGGATATCCTTCGGTCTCGGTTACGCGTTTGAACGCGGCCATCAGCTGCCGTGTCACCGGGCCCGGCTTGCCGCTGCCGATGGTGCGGCCGTCAACCCACGTGATCGGCGCGACCTCGGCTGCCGTACCGGTACAGATCAGTTCATCGGCTGTGTAAATATCGAAGTACCCGAGGTTCTGTTCTTTCACGGTGATACCCAGTTCCCGTGCAGTCTCCAGAAGGACCATCCGGGTGATGCCGCGGAGGTTGTTGAGGGTCGGGGGGCAGATAATCTCCCCGTTCTTGACCACGTAGAGGTTATCCCCGGAGCCCTCAGAAATGTAGCCGTTGGTGTCAAAGAAGATAGCCTCATCGCCTCCCTTGTAGTTCGCCTCGATCTTGGCAAGGATGTTGTTGAGGTAGTTCAGGCTCTTGACATTCGGCGGCAGGCACTCCGCCGGGTTGCGCCGGACCGAAACAGTCACTGCCTTCAGTCCCTTCTCGTACAGGTCGCCGTACATCGCACCCCATGTCACGGCAATGACGATGACCGATGCCTTCGGGCATTTGCGCGGGTCGAGGCCGAGATCGCCCTTGCCGCGGCTGATGATGGGGCGGATATAGGCATTGTCAAGCTTATTCCTGCGCAGGACCTCGCAGATGACTTCCGTCATCTCCTCCTTGGATATCGGAGGGGTCAGGTCGATGGTCTTTGCGGAATCATACATCCGGTCAATATGCTCCTTGAGCCGGAACACTTTCCCGTTATAGGCACGGATGCCTTCAAAGACACCGTCGCCGTACAGGAATCCGTGATCGAAAACCGAGATCTTTGCCTGGTCCTCCGGAAGGTACTTCCCATCGATATAGATGATCATACCTGTTCATGCGATGCTGGGGTTCTTGTAGTTTTTTCTTTTGATCGGGTTCTGTGCGATCTGGTGCAGTACTGTGGAGCAGCGAAAAAGAAAGAATGTTCATATGGTTACCCATGCATAGCACTCACCACGCAACACTACTCCGGGAGCAGGGGGGGCATGGCAGGAAAAAAACAGGTTTCATCGAAAAAGCCGGAAAAACGGATGGCTGCAACGATGTCTTCAGGATGGTTTTTGACCGAATCCAGACCGGGATCCTGATCATCGATCCTCAAACACATACCATCATCGATGCCAACCCGATCGCCGAAGGCCTTATCGGTCGGACAAAAACGGAGCTGGTCGGCAGCGTATGCCATGATTTTGTCTGCCCTGCAAAGTGCGGGCAGTGCCCGGTTACGGACATGCACCAGGATATCCGGAATATCGAGCGGGCGATTATCAACGCGAGAGGGGAGAAGATCCCGATCCTTAAAACGGTTGCAAAAGCAGAGATGGACGGCAAAGAGTACCTGATCGAGAGTTTTATCGATATCATCGACCGGAAAAAAGCAGAAGAGCGGAAAGTCGCGCTGATCGCATACCTGAACGAATCGATGATGCGGGCAAGGATACCTCTGGAACTTATGCAGCAGGGCCTGCAGGCACTCGCCGGCATGGTTACATCCGGCGAGTACGACAGCGAAGATATCCGGATGCAGCTCCAGATCCATGCCAATAATATCGGGCAGGTTGCTTCGACCCTTGAGGAACTCAGCAGGCAGGCTGTTGAGGACCGGGACGAGATACCCGCGGCCTTCAGGGAATTCGTTTCCAGGAAGTGACCGGGCCGTGCCAGAGAATACCAGCCTGACAATCGATGCCGATAACCTCCTGTACCTGATGCTTGCCCAGCCGGATCATATCCGGTTAATGAACATCAGCGTGATGAAGAAAATCCTGCAGTCGGGATGTACCCCCCTCATCATCACGGTCAACCAGCCGCAGAAAGTGCTCTCGAAGATCTATGCAAAGGAAGGAATCGGGCCGGATCAGTACTATGTGATCGATGCAGTGACCCGGTATTCCGGCGGGGCCTGCACACCAGGCCCGCGGGTGAAATATGTCAACAACCCGGCCAATCTCACGGATCTGGGGATTGCCATTACGGAACTGATAAAGGAGATCCCGGATCAGAAGAAATGCATCATGTTCGACTCAGTCAGCATGCTCCTCATCCATATCCCCACGGCGACTGCATCAAAGTTCCTCCACTTTGTTGTCAACAAACTCAAACTGTCGGAGATCTCCGGCATCTTTCTCTGCGTGGACAAGGGCCTTGATCCGGTCGTCCTGTCCCAGATGTCGGCATTCGTGGACAGGATCGTTGACTTTGATTTGCCGGGTCATTGATTTGCCAGGTCATTCCTGATCCAGGTTACTTACGGGTATTCCCGCATCGTGGAGTGTGGATCTGTCAATACCACACCATTAATCATCACCATGGTTCTATCTGCATTTGTGATACCTCACTGATGACGAGACAGTGCAGTCGATGCGGCAGCCGCGTTCCTGCCGGTGTTTCATTTTTTTGTCACCGCTGCGGAGCACGGCTGGAATGCGAGGAGGCCGCTGAATACCCGGTATGCCCGAGATGCGGCAGATCGCAATCCGACAGGAATTCACACTTCTGCGACCGCTGCGGTGTGCAGCTGGTGCCGCCGGCACGGCCGGTTTCTCCGGATTCCTCTATGCATCCGGTCTGTACATGCCCGGCGTGCGGTCATCCTAATCCCGGTGACGATGTCAGATATTGTAAAAAATGCGGCAGACCCCTCTCCAACGAGATGCCACGCGGAGCACTGAAGCGCAGAGAAAGCCGGAATTCATCCCTTGAACCTGACATAATGGACGGAGCAGCCGGCCAGGAGAATATTCAGAAAAAAAAGCCAGTACAAAAAGCGGGTCCATTATCGCGTTTTACCGGGAAGGTATCCTGGAAAGTTGCGACGGGCATAGTGATTTTCTTCCTTGTCCTTGCTGTTGGTTTTTTTATCATAACAGGGGGATCCGAAAACAAGATGGGTGCCGGATCGGACTCATCGCTCAATGCCGGCAGTCCCGTGCCGTTGCCTTTTGGGAGCCTGTTCGGTACTGTTCCGGAGAATTCATCTGCGGTGAGCAAGCCTGGTGCGACTGGAACGGGAATTTCTGCAACACCTTCTAAGACAAAGACTCCAGTACCTTTCTCAAACAGGGCGGCACCTGTGGTCACGGAGAAATCCCTGAAAGTAAAATAAAAAGGAGATCACAAGAGAACATCCCGCAGTACCGGACGGATAAGCCAGGAAGATTTGGCGATCAGCATTTCTTCCGGCACAATCCCACGAAATGCCGGAACATGCCGGCGCTTGCCACAGGGTGCAGGTGAGTGTAGCTCCCCAGAGTATTTTTCATGACAGCCCCGTCCCGGTTGTCCCGGATCCCGATACCCCGGGAAAGCGTGTACGCAAACCGGGTATCCCGGTCAAGGACGACATCGGAATAATGGAACTCGTGGCCGCGGAATTCTGCCCTGCCCATCGGAGATCCTGCATCAGAGGTTCCTTCGACATAGCTGACAACCCGGTGTGCCGGCATCCGGGTCTCCCCGGCAAAAACCCCGCACATCTCCGCACGCTGGTCAGAAGCGGATCCCTGCCATCCTTTCTTCAGCGTCATATGCTCCGTGAGGTACATGAGTCCGCCGCATTCCGCGTATACCGGGACGCTGTTGTGCGCTGATTCTTTCACCGCCTCCCGCATACGGTCGTTGGCCTCAAGTTCCCGGATGAAGAGCTCGGGATACCCGCCGCCGAAGATGTAGCCGTCGGCTTCCGGCAGGCGGTCGCGAACCGGACTGAACGGGACATACTCTGCACCAAGGGTGTTCAGGATATCGAACAGGTCGGCGTAGTAGAAGTTGAATGCCTCGTCCAGTGCTATCCCGATTCTTACGTCCCGATCCGGGGTCGTGTCGAAAACCGGTGACTTCCTTTCCGGAGGGGTGTCTTCTTTCATGAGGGCGACGAACCGGTCAAGATCAACATACTCCCCGATCATCGCCGTAACCTTCCCGATACGGGCATCGAAGTCCCCCTGCCCGGATCCTTCCCGCCACGGAACAAGACCGAGGTGACGCATGGCAAGCTGCATCTCCTCCATACGGGGAATTGCACCGATGACCGGCACACCGCAGTAATGCTCAATGGCGGTTGCAGCCTTGGCCTTGTGGGAGCCGCCCCGGACATTGTTGAGGATGACCCCGGTAATCCGGATGGTGGGATCGAATGCCTGGAATCCCTTCACAATCGCTGCTGCGCTCCGCGTGATGCTCTGTGCCGACACGACAAGGACCACCGGAAGCCGGAGTATTTTTGCTATCGCTGCTGTGCTGCCGGTATCCGTGAGAGCATCGGCTCCCTCGTAGAGCCCGCGGACTCCCTCGACAACAGCCATGTCTGCCCCGCGGCAGCCGTACCAAAATATATCCCGGATCTGCTCGTCCGAGAGCGTGTAACTGTCGAGATTCCGGCACGGGCGACCGGAGACTGCAGAGAGATAGGAGGGGTCGATGTAGTCCATCCCGGCCTTGAAGGTCTGGACAGTATGTCCCTTTGAGAGCAGAGCGGTAAGTGCGAGCGTTATGCTCGTTTTGCCGCTGCCCGAACGATCGCCGGTGATCAGGATCTGTTTCATGCCATGCTCCGGAGCACGGCCCCGAACTCGCTTTCCACGATATTCCTGACCCCGAGCGTCTTGGGGTGAAGATCGATCTCAACCATGACGTGCTCATGACCGAGCGCATGGAGCGGGGCGACCTGCCGCGGGCCGTTCGTGACGGAGAAGCACTCGATCCCCTTCGTGTACTCCTCCGGGATCGCGTGCGGGACGCCCGCAATAAGGGCATACGAGGGGGCGATCTCCCGGATCCGTTTCCCGAGGTTGTCGCCGTTCGCCCCGTACTCGTCCAGCGCCCCGATGATCTCCGGTGTCACGCCTTTTACCTTCATCTCAGCCAGGATCGCCGCAGCGTCCGCCCTGACCTTGGGGAGCCCGCGCTGGTCGAGGTTGGCGATGTAGGCGATGTCCGCTCCCGGGCATGCATCGTGCAGCGCGATGAGCTCATCGGAAAACATGTATGCCGTCTCCTTTTTGGCATTCAGGATTGCAACCCCTTTCTTCCCGCTTCTGGCGAGTTCGAGAAGCCGCGCTGCGGCTTTGTGTTTGAGATCCCCCCGCACCGGTTCAATATATGACTGGCTGGCCGCGCCACGAAGGCGTTCAACCTCGGTAGCCTTGTTCATCATGAACCGCTGGCGGTCGAGTTCCTCAAGGGTGATCCAGCCGGCCCGCTCTGCCGCCTCGAGCGTGGAGAGCACACCGGCAATGTTCTCAAGATACCCGGCATGGATGTCGACGGCGATTGTCGGTGTCGTGATACCGGCGCTGTCGATGGCGGACTGGAGATCCTCCCCGATGATCATCGCAACGCAGGTTCCGATAACCGCCATCCGGCGCGGCGAAAACGTCTTCTCTGCATACCGGAGCACGTCCTCCAGGGCTTTTGTGCCACCGAAAATGAACTCGTTGTCGGCAAGCGATGTCGTGAGGACCCGCATCCCGTCCTCCTCGAGCAGGCGGGCGTGCTTGAAGGAGCAGCCGGACGGCCCGTGGAGGATGGCGACATCGGCTTTCAGGTCGCGGGCAGTGTAGAGCGCGGCAACAATCGAACTCGGGCGGGGGTGCATGTACTTCATGGTGATCAGTCATCTCCAGGTTTTTACGGACAGGACAATTGAGCCTTTTTTTGTCATGCGCAGTGCGGCAGCGCGGCCTTCCGCAAGGTTCGTGCATACTGCATCGACCTTCCCCTTCAGCAACCCGGACACGCCGGTTCCGGGATCGGGATACCGCCCGATCCAGACCACATGAGCGGGATCTGCCTTCACGATCGCATCTGCGATCCGGTCGGGCGCAAAACCCTCGCAGACAGCCCCGTCGTCTTCGGCCTGGCCGATGACGAGCGTCAGGTCATGTACACCGGAACAGTACCGGGCGTACCGGGCAGCGCACAGGCTTGTTTCAGCATTCGTGCCGCTGTTGGAATTATCGACGAGGGTGATGCCGTTTTCCCGGGAGAGCGACATGCGCCCCGGCAGTGCGGCAAACGTGCTGAGCGGGGCCGGACTGACATGCAGCATCATTGCTGCCGCGGCGGCGAGCATGAGCGGGGTGCGGTAAGGGGGCAGGAGGAAGAGGGGATTTCTGATGGTGCTCTCCATGCCGTCAAATTGAACTGTGCACTGTATGTCGTCACACCGCGCAATGTCATCAACCCGGACAGCTTTTTCAGTATCCGCTGTGACACCCCCGGCAATCAGCACGCGCTTTGCTTGCCGGACCGAAACAACCTTCTCCCGGATCGCATCCTTCTTCCCGCCGGCAAATGCGTAGGTGTCCGGCGATGTGATGATGGCAAGATCGCCGGCGCCGGTCACACCCAGCGAGACCTCGGCAACCAGCCAGCCCGGCATCCGGGCCGCGTGCCGCGCTGCCGGCATTACAGACGCCGGGGTGATGCTCTTTTTCCAGAGCAGGCTCTTTTCCGGGAAGGCATATGTCCCGGCCGATGTATGCAAAACGCCCCTGCCGGAGAGGATATGGGCAAGTGCGTGGGCGGTCGTTGTCTTCCCCTGTGCTCCCGTGATCTCGATCATCGGGCAGGGAAGATGGTTCTCAAGAAGCCTGCGCACTGCTTCATGATGTGTGATCACCGGTGCCCTGCATCGGTCGAGGAGCGGGTGATCAGGATCGAGATGGACCGGTGCAACGACAAGATCATAGTCCCGGTACAGCGCCCGTTCCATAGTGTCAGGAGTGGTGCCGTGATACACATCCACGTCATCAGCAGAATGACCTGCCTCCCTGTAGGCTGCTGCGATATCCTTTCCGCCGTGAACCGTATCCAGTACCAGGACATGCATACGAAAAAAATCAGAGAAGTGAAAGAGCCTTGTTCGCGTTCTTGACCATCAGTTCGGCAAGAAGCGGGTCGCTCCCGATCGGATCCGCATACACGAGAGGGACTGAATTCCCGTTGAGGACAAAACTGCCCTTCTTGACACCCTCCGGCAGGCCGATCTCCCCGGGGATGTCCTTTTCAATATGAACGCCCTTTGCAAGGAAGAGCGGGACAACAACAAGCGCATCGATCGGTTCGTGCCGGAAGGCATCCAGCGATTCCCTGATACTGGGCTTGTTCATGTTCATGAAGCCGCACTTCACGATATAACCGGGATTCTTTGCCCGGATGAATTCAGCAGTCTTCTCCACGAGTTCCTGGTTATAGGGCATGGTGCTCCCATGACCCACGAGTAACATTCCCTTCGATCCCATACAGGTATCCTCAATCAGATGTCGGCGTATGTTTTTACCCGGCCAGGCGATCCCCGTACCGGCGTATCTGCCACACTGTATGAAAAATGGGTACTGTTAGTAATAATTTTTATCGATATTTCCTCCGGTTTCGTGTTACTGCAACAGCATGCACACCCGGAACGTATCCCAGGCCCGTTTCATACCCCTTTTTGTAAACAGAGATCCCACGTATATCCGATGAGTGATTTTGAGCGGGAGATCGTCCACTGCCTGAACCGGTACTTCAGAACGCATCATATCCAGGGTTTTGCCTACCGGCTCAAGCAGTCACGGTTCACGAGCCAGTTTGTTGACGTGCTCGTCGACTCGCTCAATCCGTCCTATTACCTCTCGATCGAGTGCAAGTCCATCATTGACAAGAAACTCTACTTCTCCCAGCACTTCCATTCCGATAAAAACAAAGTCCACCAGGTTGACGCAATCACCGGGTTCCTTGCAAAAACGGGCCGGATCGGTTACCTCGCAGTTGAGTTCCGGCAGGGGCCGGGGAAAGCCAGCGAAGCATTCCTGATCCCGTGGGCGGTGGTTGTCGCGCATTTCCGGGAAAACCGGGGGATTACGATCGAAGATGCCCGCGCCTGCATTGTGCTTGAGAAGTCAAAAGACGGGTACATGCTTTCATCCCTGAATGCAAAGTAATTTGATACCATACCGTCAATGGATATGAATCATGATGCACGCTTTTGAACGCTTCGGGATCCTGATCAACGACCGGGTTGTCAGGACACCAGTCGGTATCGCATCCATGGCCGGGATCGTGGATGCTGCCTACGTTCTTGCGCGTGCCGATCACATCGGATTTGCATTCATCGGAGGTTATTCAATCGATGAAGCAACCATGGCAGCGGCAAAGGCCATTGCATCCGGCGGCGAACGCAGGGAGTTCCTGTACGATGATCCGGTGGAGGAACTCAAAGCCCAGATCGCGCTGTTCGGGAAGAGTGATGTGATTCCGGGGATCAACCTCCGCGGGAGCTCGCCGGAATCCTTCCGTTCGCTTGCACGAGCGCTTGGCGACTCCGTGGTGTACGAGATCGATGCCCACTGCCGGCAGCCGGCCATGGTCGAAGCCGGGTGCGGGGAATTTTACCTGAAAAATCCCGACAGGCTTGCCACGGTCGTGAGGGCGCTCAAGGACGAGGGTGTCACCGTATCCGTGAAAATCCGGATCGGGATTGCACACGATGACCGGGAACTTGCCCGGATGCTGTGGAAAGCCGGGGCAGATATCCTGCATATCGATCTCATGGACGCCGGTTCGGCAAAGCTCCGGCAGATACGGAACAGCTGTCCCCTGATGATCATCGCCAACAACTCCATCACCACGTTCGACCGGATGCGGGAGATGCTCTCCCACGGCGCCGACATGGTCTCGCTCGCACGGCAGTCCGACGAGAGAACTCTTGCCGGCCTCGATGCCGCCATCACCCGGTTTGCCGACGAGGAAGGATGGTACAACTCGCCCAAACAGCTCTGCCGCGGCGGGGACATCCGGGCACTCACGTTCTGCTGCATGCCGGTCAAGGAATGCCCGCTCATCCCGACCCTTGAACGTATCGGGATGCCGCGCGAAGAATACATCAAAATGAAACTGGATGCGGTCAAGGGCACCCCTCTCGATACCGGCGTCCAGACCTGTTTTGGCAGCCTTGCGTGGTGCTGCAAGATCTCCAGCCCCTGTATGTTCCGGAACATGACCCTGAAGCAGGCCGGCATCAGCACGAAAGAATATATGCGCCTGAAACGCGAGCTCTCAGATACGATCATGGGCCGTGTTTTTCAATGAGCGGGGTTATCATGCGACCGGTCGAGCGGGCTCAGCTTGCCATGATGCTTGAGGTGACCGCTTATCCCAAGCCGGGGAACGTGGACCGGTGCCACGATTACCCGGAGACCCGGCTCGAACATTTCCTTGCCTCCACGATCTTCGCCCGTGCAGCGCTCGAGGAGGCCGAATCGGGGAAGGGACGAATCGGTGAGATCATCGGGCATGCCGTCCGCGACACCAGCTGTCATGCGGGGGGCAACACCCATTTCGGGGCGTTCATCCTCCTCGTCCCGCTCCTGTACGGCAGGGACATCCCCGGTGCCATCTCCGCGGTCAGCAGGACCGACACGTCTGATGCGGTCGCGTTCTACAAGGCCTTTGCCCTGACGTCGGTGAAGATGAACGCGACTGACGAACTGGACGTCAACGACCCCGGGGCGATTGCAGCGATCCGCGACCGGGACATGACACTCCTCGACATCATGCAGCATTCGGCGGCAAATGACATGGTTGCCCGCGAGTGGGTGACCGGGTTCCGGCTGGTCCGGCGCGGTGCCGATCTCTTACAGGAACTCGGGCCCGGGCGGCAGTCGATTGTCGATGCGTTCATGACGCTCCTTGCCACCGAGCCTGACACGTTCATCATCAAGAAGCACGGGAGCGAGATTGCCCGCGAGACCATGCTCCGCGCCCGGGATGTTCTGGACGGGAAACTTTCCATCAGACAGCTTGACGAGGACTGCATCCAGCGGGACATCAATCCCGGATCCATTGCCGATATCATCATCGCGTCCATCTTTATCGCGCTTGGCGAGGGCTGGTCATGGGACTCCTGAGAGGCGGGATCAACGAGGTCATCGCCACCACGGCATTCAATGCAGCTCCCGTTGGCATCCACTACCGGGAGAAGAAATACCGTGCCATTCTCTTCTCAGGCAGCCATACCGAACAGAACGTTTCCCGGGACGGCTGGCTGGTGGCAAATCTCGTTCACGATCCGATACTGTACGTGAAGACAGCGTTTGAAGACCTGCCAAAGGACCGGTTCATCGAAGAGCCGGTGAACGGGAAGACCATGCACCGCCTTGCCGGAGCCGACGCCTGGGCAGCGTTCACCGCAACGGTTGAGCACCGGACTTCCGAAGCGATCACGGTCTCGCTGACGCTCGAGAAGGAACTGATTGAGAATGTTGCTGTACACCCAGTCAACCGGGGTTTCAACAGCCTCATCGATGCGACCGTGCATGCAACACGGTACAGGATCACGCGCCATGATGATCTCCGCCACCATATCGAGTATCACGCCGGTCTTGTGCGGAAATGCGGCGGGAAGCGGGAGCTCGAGGCGCTGGCAATGCTCGAGGGGTATATCGGGTAGGTTTTTTTGCTTTTTTCCCGCGTATCTCCACTTCATGCCTGCAGGGAGGATTCGGGAAAAAAGGATCAGATGTCCTCATGGGGTTTACAGGAGCCCCACTCGCAGGAAGCCATGGGGCTGCATTTGTGCCCGCAGGTGCCGCAGTTCTTCCAGTTGTTCTTCAGGTTCACGCACTCCCCATTACAGCAGGTCGCTGTCAGCCCTGAACAAATCGTGCCGCAGGAACCACAATTCCCGGGGCTCGTGGACAGGTTCACACACGTGTTGTTACAGATGGTTCCGCCCGAAATGTAACACCATTTTGAATCGACGGGGTTGAAACCGATCCAGGTTATTCCAAGCGAGATAGTCGTTGT
>Ga0302253_1000599_pt1 | contig 28225 bp, 28 predicted proteins | sample AAG_RA_Trp_MG_FD_193537 | JGI IMG/M metagenome (GOLD analysis project Ga0302253, IMG submission 193537) | Enriched activated sludge microbial communities from anaerobic digester in WTTP, New Holstein, Wisconsin, United States - AAG_RA_Trp | ecosystem: Engineered > Bioreactor > Anaerobic >...
ACTTAAAGCCCTACCGTATCCGTTGGCCAGCACAGCGAAACCCCAAGACTCATGCCGAGGCAAGCGGCATCGATGCAACTGCGCTCGAGAACGTATATAGAAGCTTCTTCGAAGAACGGGCGTTTCTGACACGAAGCCCTTTGAGCCCGACGATGGCGAGAAGCTGGAAGAAGGAATGGAGGACACCGGGGAAGGAGAAGGCGGAGTATCTTCCCAAGCTGGCGCTTGGTTGAACAGCGTGTGCTTGATTGGCGAGGTGCGTGCTTCTCAATGCCCTCGTTTACACAAGGTTGAGAGCACTAACCGCTTACCGCCACCAAAACGCATTCTGCGCAGTAACCGTTTCAAACCCATTGCTGGAAAAAATTTTCTTGTTTGCTTCGTACAGATCGGGATTCAGCCGCACAGTCACTACTTCGAGATTTTTCTGGACATAGGTATCGACGGCCTGGGACAGCTCTTTTTGGCCTGTCTTCATAATTGCGTCACTCTCCTGAAAAACAAAGGAAGGAATTCCCCAGCTCCAGAGGGCGGCTGCATGTGCAGCCGCATCCAGAGGATCACCCTGGATGGCCATAGTCTTCTCGAGCAGAGCCTGGCGCGCTGATTGGTACTCGGCAGCAGAAAAATATGCAGGATTGGATTTGATCATGTACAGTTCAGTGCCGCGGGCAAGCTCCTTGAACGAAAAAACAATGTCGGTGGGCTTTTTTCCTGACGGCAGTGGAATGCTGGCAATAATCGAGAGCCAGGATGCATTCCTGTTCGGGCTGTAAGCGATGCGCACTTCTTTCGGCTCGGCACCTTTTGGCATTCCTTTGCGGATTGCGGTGAAAAAGCGCGATGAAGGAGTATTTGCGAGTTCTTCCAGCATGCGCAAGGCTGCAAATGAGCTGGTTTCTTTCGGATCGGGCCCGCGGTAGCGAAGTTCGACCTGCATCATCCCTGATGGCATGGTACTGTCGGGGAATACCAGAAATACAGGCCTCGTGACGCCTGGTTTGGGAAAGGCTGCCAGGGGCGCAGACCAGGGTTTGGATGCCTTGGGTAGCTGTCCAAAACGCTCATCAAGCAAGTTCATAATCTGGTCGGTGTCAAAATTGCCTGATATAGCTATAAATGCATTGTTCGGAACCAGCCAGGTTGCGGCAAATGTGCGCAGGGTTGCTGCGTCGGCCTTTTCGAGCACATAATCAGCCCCTTGCACATCAAGCCGGAAGGGGGCTTTGGAGAAAAGCTTTTTTGCGACTGCCATATCATGAATCGCATTGCTGTCCAGGGTCGAATCCTTTACAAGAGCTCGTGCTGATTGCCGGGCATTTTCGACCCCATCTTCCTGGGCAAGCAGAAATTCTCTCCGCTCCTGCGAGAACAGGTACAGAATAGTGTCGAGGGCGGGTACAAGTTTTTCTTTGCTGACAGAGAAATCGAATTCGAAGCGGTCAAGACTCGTTCCGCCTGCAATGCGGTTTGGCTCGAGTAAATCGATCGCAGCCGCGGGTTCAGTGGTTCCTGGCGATGCTGCGGGGCCATTGAACAGTGCGAGTTCAAGAAGCTTGAATAGCCCTGCGGTTTGGGCTGTTTGGGCATCTGCGCCCGCATGGTAAGCCAGCAGAATCGCGACATTCTCTTCGCTTTCGATTGGATTGAGGAAAACGGTTATGCCATTGCCGAGCGTTTTGAGTTGTGGTTCTGCAGCTACAGGAAGAATAGCCAAAATACTTGTCAGTAAGAATATTGCGATGGAATAAATCTGGTTTTGTCTCACTCAACCATAGTAAAAAGCGTCTTGGAAATTGTCAATCTTCAGGCGAAGTGCTGTCTTCAGGGCGATTTTCGCCTTTTTGTTCTTCTTCCGGGTTCTGCGGATACCCGAATAATCTTTTTCGGGAATCTTCGAACCATTGGAATATTTCATCGCGAGTGAAGAACAGGTCCTGTTTCTGCGGGTCCAGGAAGAGTTTCCATGGTTCTATTTTCAGAGCTGCGGAAATTTTGAGTATTGCTTTGCTCGAAGGGAAATTTCTTCCGGTTTCGATATTTGCGATAAATCCTGGAGACAGGTCTGCCCTTTGGGCCAGTTCCTCCTGTGACATCTGGAGGATTGCCCTTCGCAGGCGCAGATTCGAGGCAAGGCAATACCGTACATAATCCATTAGCTCTACAGTATCCCAATTAATGGCGAGCTGCTGCCAATCCGGAAGGCATTTTGCCTTCCGTGGCGAAGGATGCTGAATGGCATAATCTTTCGATTGACCCTTCTCCCCGAAGGGACATAGAATACGGTCATGTTCACATCGGAAACCTATATTAAAAGAAGAACTGCATTCCGGCAGTCCCTGTATGATCGAGGTATTTTGAATGGCACGCTGCTGCTGCTTGCAAACAGCGAATGCCCTCGCAATTATCCTTCCAACTGCTACCCGTTTCGCCAGGATTCCACCTGGAAATACCTTGTGGGCCTCGATGTCCCGGGAATTGCCTTTACGCTCGATATAGACTCAGGGCATTCCTGCATCTATGCCGATGATCCGGGCATAGACAGCATCATATGGACTGGGGGAACGCCGACCAGATCCCAGCTTGCGAGTCAGGCTGCATGTGACGAAGCGGCCTCTTTTTCGACCTTGTCTGCTTTGCTCGCAAGAGAACGTGCCGCGAAGAAGCCAGTTTTCATTTTTCCTCCCTACCGAGCGGAGCAGGTATCTGCGCTCGTAGCGCTTTTGGGGTTACCGGATGCATCGCCGGCTGATTTTTTGAAAGAACATATAAATACAAGCGTCATCGCAGCGCTGGTGAGCTTGCGGGAAATAAAAGAGCCAGAGGAAATCGCGGAAATAGAGCGGGCCGTTACGATAACCAAAGCGATTCACGAAGATATTTTGCACAATTTCCGCGCTGGCTGGACAGAAAAACAAGCCGCAAATCGGGTGCTTTCGCTTGCAAGCGAATATGGATGTGAACTTGCGTTCGCGACCATAGCGACATGCAAAGGGGCGGTGCTGCACAATGCCCCGACCGCATATGCAGCGACATCGAACGATACATTTCTTCTGGATGCCGGAGTCGAGATGCCTTCAGGCTATGCGGGGGATTTGACGACGACATTCCCGGTCGGCGAGCGCTTTGACGTGCAATCGCGCGAGATATACGAAGTTCTCTCCCGTGTATTCAATGAGGCAATTTCTGTGCTGGGGCCGGGAGTCAGGTTTATCGATGTGCACAAGAGAGCTTCAGTTGCCCTTGCTCAGGGGCTCACATCGCTCGGTATCATGAAAGGCGACCCGGAAAAAGCTGTTCAGGCGGGAGCACACGCCCTGTTCTTTCCGCATGGGCTGGGGCATCAGATTGGGCTCGATGTACATGATATGGAAGGGCTGGGAGAGGATATTGTCGGCTATGGAGACGAGCTTGGGCGCAGTGACCAATTTGGCTTGCATGCGCTGCGGCTTGCAAAGACGCTCAAGCCTGGCATGGTGCATTCCGTCGAGCCTGGCATTTACTTCATTTCCGAGCTTATCGAGAGGTGGCGCGCGCAAGGTATTTGCAAAGAATATATCGAATATGATAATATAAATAAATGGTTGCATGTGGGCGGCATGCGCATCGAAGAAGATTGGTGCATAACCGAATCTGGTGCAAGGCGCCTCGGCCCCGAATTTGATAAAAAAGTAGCTGCGATAGAAGCGGCAAGGTCAGGAAAATGAAAGAAGTATTCGCTTGTGCATTTCTCGAAGACGCAATCGTTGTGAAAAGCATGCTTGAATCTGCAGGGATACAGGCAGAACTGCTCTCCGATCAGATGCTCGATATCAATCCTTTTTATTCAATAGAGCCAAAAGGCGCGAAAATCGTCGTCTCTGATTCCGATGAGGCGGATGCAAAGGCAATTGTTGACAGTTTCAGGGAGCATACGCGCTCGGATAATTGAATAGCTGCATCGGGAAAAGTGATATGAAAAAAAAGTTGCTGATACCTTCAATAATTGTGCTTCTCACTGCGTTTGCTGTGGCAGGGGTTTTTCTTTTGATGCAGCTCTATATTGCGGACAAAAGTTTTGACACGCTCGATCGTGCGCTCAAAAGTCTGATCGATCTGCAGGCCTCAGCTGCATACAATGGATATTTCGCCTGGACGAAGATGTACGATCTCGTTATGCAGGGCAATCTGACCGAAGCCAATGCGCTTGCAGATGAGATCCCCAAGAGTTTTCCTCTCGTTGCATCGGCAGAAATCATACAAGAGGCGCCGCCTGAAGAGAATTTTGTTGTCGGTGCCGACGGAGAGCTGCTCAGAATTGTGTACCCGATCCGCGATGACGATGAATTCCGTACCGCGCCAAACGCAGTTGCGGTTACTATTATTCAGGCGTCCAAACTTCTCGACATTGTATCTCCAAATGGCTTTAAGATAGATATGACCGGTGGGCGAAAAACCACGTATGGTATTCATGTTTCGGCAAATTTGATGCACATAAGCCTATGGAATATCATTGCGATGGTTCTCCTCACCGTACTTTTCGCGTCGCTTCTTATCCAGCGATATGTAAAGAAAACAGCCTTCTTTCTTGATACAAGAGGCCTTGAATCGATTATCTATCTTTTCGAGCAAACCGAGAAAATGTCCGCAAGTCATTCGAGAAATGTTGCGGTGCTGGCGCTTTTTCTTGGAAAGAAACTGGGACTCCGCGGCAAGAGGCTTCGAAACCTCTATGTTGCGGCGCTTCTCCATGATATAGGAAAAATCAGCGTACCAACCAATGTTATCGCGAAAGCTGGTCGGCTCGATTCCAAAGAATATATGCAGATAAAGCAGCATCCCGTTATTTCCGCACGCATCCTTAGAAGCTTCAAGGAATTCGAGCGCCTCAGCCAAATTGTACTGTACCATCACGAGAGGGAAGATGGATCAGGATATCCTGAAGGCCTTACAGGCAAGGATATTCCTTTGGAATCAAAGATCATCGCCGTTGTCGATGTATTCGAAGCCCTCGTAGGAGAGCGTCCGTACCGAAACCCCATTCACCCTTTCAGTGCCTTCGAGAAGCTGAAGAAGATGCCGCTTGACCAACGCATTGTCAAGGTGCTCATCGATAATTATAGCGAGCTGAATGCGTTCCAGCCTCCGCGCTGGGTGCTTTCGTACAGCCCTTGGCTTTTGGGAGTTTGACCAGCTGCCGCAAGCTTGCCGAAGTTTGTCGGAAGCCTGGCCTTCAGTAATGCGCAATTGTTCGCTTTGAGCGGCTTTTCAGCGAGCCATCTGCGTTCCGGTATGGATTTTTCATATTGCGGCGGATTGTCTGGTAGGCATTGCAGGCTTCATAGTAGCCTTCCGGGTCTTTGTAGCTTGAAAATTCATCGCATCGGAACAATTCAAGCAGCGCAGGAAAACGCGGATCCGTTATGACTGGTTCTGTTTTCTGAATTGGAAGAACCGAGAGCGCCGCAGGCATCATATGGTAGCGTATCAAAAACGCCACATCTTCCTGTGTTGTGGTGGAAAAACCAAGGCGAGCCAGAAATTTCCGCGCACGCCGCGCACCCAGCTCGGCATGCTGATCGAAGCGTTTGCCTTCTTTGCTTAGGGATTCCGGCTTGCCGATATCATGGAGCAGAAGCGCAAGCGAAAGCACAAGGTCGCGCTCTTTGCGGTATGAAAATGTTTGCAGCGTATGATTCCATCCATTGCCTTCGGGATGGTAATCCTTTGCATGATCGACATCATCGAGCAGCGCAGTTTCTGGCCATTCCCGGGCAATAAGGCCGCTTTTTTTAAGCAGTTCGAGACCTGCTGCAGGATATGGACCGGTCAGAACCGTGATAAGCAGGTCTTTCTGGAAATACGATGAAGTGCAGGCAGGCAGGGGAATTGGTTCTTTTGCAAGGCGATAGCCTTCGGGATGGAAGGTAGCCAGCGCTGCAGATTCGAAGAGTGCATTGTCCGTATCTGTATTGCAGGACGGGATAGCTTTGGCCTTGAGATCATCGTAAATATTCCCCTGATCATAAAATATGTCGCTCTGAGGGTTTCTGCGGAAGTTAGCCCACGAGCCGCCTACCTCGCAATGAAGCGCATCTTCGGTACAGAGAAAGCGCACGCTGCTTTCCTGTATGGAGCTTTCCTGCATGGCGCCCGCCGGCGCTTCGCCGCTCTCGGCAAAATTTGTGCGCAAAGCAAGGCTGGCTTCGCATGTGTCAAGCGCGGCATCCGCATATGGCAGATTCGGGTACTGCAATTCGCTGAAACATCGGGCAAGGTCAATGACCGAGCATTCAGCCACTACAAAGCGCACAGGGCGAGGCTTTTCGTCATAGTATGCATCAAGCGCGGTTACGCCATATTCGAAAAACAGTATTCCAGCATCCGCGAGCTGTCGGTAAATTTCTCTCATGTTCCCTTCGCAACGGGAAGATTCGAGAGAAGCCAGCGGAAAAGCTCGCATTTGGAATCGGCGCCAAGCAACAGGTCGTGTTCTGTATTCCCAATACGGTATCGAAGCGTAAAGACTGCAAAAGGCGGGCTGAACAGAAAATCGAAGAAGTGCTTTTTAGGCAGCTCGATCGACGCAATGGATTCCAGCGGCACCAGAATGTCAGCAATGGGCTCTTTGGGAACCCTGGGTGCAGCCATGCGGAACAGCGAATCGAACCAGTTTTCGCCTGGAGTGGGTCTGAAGCGAAGGGCCGTTTCGGAGAGCACAAGGAGTCCCCATTCGCCTTGCGATTTGCGGGTGCTGAAATGCTGACCCATCGTTCTCGAGATTATTTTTTCGCCAATCTCTTTTTCGAAATTGGCCCAGAATGCTTCGACATCAACTTGCATCATACTTGTAATATACTACCTGTCGACATTCATTTCCATGGATGTCTCGCACACTGGAACGAGAAGCAGGAAAATGCTACTCTCCAGCCATGAGCAGAGCCCGAGGTATTGCAGCAGGCATCGGATATTCAACGATTTTCGGTTTTTCGTTTCTGGTAACAAAAGAGACATTAGCAGTGCTCAGTCCGATCGAGCTGTTGGCTTCGAGGTTTTTCATTGCCGCCCTGCTTATGAGCGGGCTTGCTCTGGCTGGCGCGATTCGTATCGATTTCAGGCAAAAGCCGCTTGGACTTCTGCTGCTTATGTGCTTGTTCCAGCCAGTGGCCTATTTCATATTCGAGACATATGGGGTAGCGAACGCGGCAACGAGTGTGGCAGGGATTATTCTTGGGGCGCTGCCTGCAGGTGTTGCAATAGTCGGTGCGATTGTCCTGAAAGAGAGATTGTCGGCGCTGCAGTATTCGGGGCTCGCCATGTCCATAATCGGCGTTGGGCTCGTTGCATTGCTCGGGCAGGGACAGAATGCCGAGACCAAGCCAATCGGCGTTGTTTTTCTGACTGCTTCGATGCTGAGCGCAGTAATCTTCAATATAGCGAGCAGAAAGGCATCAGAGAGATTCTCGCCAGCCGAACGGACATTCGCGATGATGTGGTCGGGGGCGATAAGTTTCGGCATTCCTGCTGCGCTGCAGAATATTGCCGGAAAAGGAAATATTGCGGCGCTTTTCAATACCGCCGGCAGCAGATTCGTACCTTCCTGGGCAGGGATATTGTACCTGGGCGTGCTCTCTTCGGTGCTGGCCTTTTTTCTCATCAATTACTCGCTCACGTATCTCAAGGCCTCGCAGTCTGCGGTTTTTACCAATATGGTCACGGTAATCACGGTGCTTGCAGGCGTTTTGATTCGGCATGAAGCGTTCAGCTGGAATCAGGGCTTGAGCGCGCTTCTTATTGTAATAGGGATTGCGGTCGCTAATTCGGCTGGAAAACGAGAGATACAGGAGCGTCGATCATGAAGAATGCTGCTTTCTATGATGTACACTGCCACCTCATGAATCTTTCTCATCCTGCTTTTGTGTCGATAATCGAGTCGCTCCGGCACAGGCCGCGCGAAGTGATTTACTCGCAAATCGCATCGTTCGAGTACCTTGCGTCGTCGATGCTGAAAAGGGGAGGAGAGAAGGTTCGCAATCTTCTCGCAGTGATGGATAACGACTGCGCGGATATTCTCTTTCTTATGGAAGACGACCTTGCAGGGCAATTTGAAGATGCGAAAAATGCTAAGTTCAAGGAGCCAGCCCCCTTGCGCGACGGCTCGCTGCATATCGGTGAACTCTCGTTTGATTCTCTGGTGCTGACGCCGCTTGTTATGGACTTTTCTACTCCTTCGACGCTCACGCCGGACACATACTACAAGCGGCCTCCGCGAAAGCCAATCGAAGCGCAGATCATCGATATTGTGTATGCAATCCGGCGATATCGGGCTGATCGGCCGCAGGGATTCTTGCGCGTCTATCCTTTTCTCGGGGTGAACACGAAGAATTATCAAGCGGAAGGGCTTTTGGCCTATCTCGAGAAATGGTTCGCCGGCTATAAAAAAGATGAATCTGAATTTGAACGGCGCTTCATGTCCATGTCCGCGAACGCACCTGACTGCACGCCGGAAAGCTATGGTCTTTTTGCGGGCATAAAGCTGTATCCGCCTCTTGGCTTCGATCCGTGGCCGGACGACCCGGCAGAGAGAGAGAAAGTCGAAATTCTGTATTCTTTTGCTGAATCCAAGGGCATTCCCATCACAACGCATTGCGATGATCAGGGGTATCGCATTATCCCTCTGGAAGAATCGCTCTTGTTTACCGCGCCTGCGCGCTACAAGCCGGCACTCGAAAAATACCCGAACCTTGTGCTCAATTTCGCGCATTTTGGGAAGCGCTATATACGAATGATCGGTGGAAGGGCACAAGAAGACTGGCGTGCGCAAATCGTCGATCTGGTGCTTGTATATCCTCATGTGTACACCGATTTTTCTTTTACCGCGGGAGAGCCTTCGTTTTATGGCGAGCTGGCCAATCTACTCGATTCGCTCAGCCGAGACGAAGCTGAAAAACTATCGCATCGCATTCTGTTTGGCTCGGATTTTATGGTGAACCTTTTCAAAGTGCGCTCCTACAGAGATTACTACGAGCTTTTTTCTCAAAGCGGGCTTGCTGAGGAGATGAAGCTGCGATTCTGCTCGGAAAATCCGAGGGTGTTTTTGTTTGGGAGCGGCGAGTAGGCCCGAGATACCCTGTGCTCGAGTTAATTTCTAGCTACGGCCTCCAACACCTGCGCCTGAAGCCCGAGTTATGCCAGGATGGAGCGAAGACCTTTATTGCGCGCCTCTCTGGTTTGGCGCCTTCTTCTCTAATCCGGTTTCTGCTAAATCTTGCGGCGATTCTCAAGCCATTTGCTGAAAACGTCGAGCCCTTGGGGGATTGCTGCGCGCCCAAGACCTATGCGGAAATGCGCGGCATATTCCTTGCCATACAGCGAGCCTGGCAGAATAAGGGCTCCGGTATCATTCACCAGTTCATGAGCAAGCTTGTCTGCTTCGTTCCAAGGGGCGTTCTCAGCTGTTGCCGAGAGGCGCGGAAAAGCAACTGATCCCCCCTGCGGCGGTATCCATGAAAACAGCTCGACATGCTGGTCGAAAAAAGCCCGGTAATGGGCGAGGTTGTTCTGGCATATGGCCTTGTTTCTCGCAAGAATCTTTTCCGAATTATCGAGCGCAATGCAGGCGAGCGTCTCAGAGGGTGCTGATGCGCAGATGGAGTTATAATCTTTGACCGCCGCGACCCGATCGAGGATGTCGCTGCGATGCGTTGCAAGCCATCCGATACGAAGCCCGGCCAGCCCCCAGGCTTTCGAAAGCACCGACAAGGAAATCGCATTTTCGTAGACTTCGCAGGCCGCAGGCAAAGGCTCTCTTCCGTCGAGTTCGAGCAGCCGGTACACTTCGTCGACTAAAAGCGTAATGCCGCGCTTTGCGCAAATCTCAACAACACGAGAAAATTCTTCTTGCGTCATCAGTGCCCCGGTCGGGTTGTGCGGCATATTGAGCACGACCATTTTGACATGTGTAGTGGGGTTCGGGCCGGGGCTAAATTTCCGCGCGCTGCCTGAATTTGTTGTTGCGTTGAGTGAGGGGCTTGGGCCGGATCCGAAGCCGGAACTTGCGCCGGGGCCGTGCCTGCGGTCGGGACCTTCAGCACTCTCTATCAACTGCTCGAGTTCAACCGGATCGAAAAACCATCGCGCGGGGCTTCGCTGAATTTCCCATTTGATAACGTGCGCACCGAGGCTTTTCGGTATTTCATGCAGCGACTGGTAGCAAGGCCAGTTGACGATGACAGTGTCGCCGGGTTGAATGGTCGCCATGTAGAGGTTCAGGATGGCTTCCTCGGCGCCCGAGTGTACGAGGATCGAGTCGACATCCAGCTCTTTGTAGAGCCTGGCGATTTTTTCTCTCAAAAGCGGAGAACCGCGCGACTCTGTATAGCCGAGCCAGGTCTTTGTGAGGCTTTCGAGCGCGAGTCCGGCGTTGTCGCTCAGTTCGAGGAGCATCGAAATGGGCATGCTCTCGCAATCTGAAGTGCACAAAAGGTAGCGCGCGCTGAATTCATGCTCGGCAAAGAATCTTTCGAGTCCAAACGGCTCAAACATGGGTATCCTCCAATATTTTTCTTACGATCCATGAAGCCATGAAGTGGCCGGCAGCCTGCGGCACAAAGGGAGCTGAACCCTGGATGCCTCGCTGGCCTTCTCTGGGCATGGGTTTTATCGCGGGTTCATCCGACCACACTACGGGAAAATCGAGAGGGATTTGTAGTTTGGCAAGGCGCTGTCTGACTGCCCGCGCGAGAGGGCAGCCCTTGACCTCTGACATGAGGCCAATCTTCAGCTGCTCCGGCATGAGCCGGCCAGCAGTTCCCATGCTCGAGATGAACACAAGATTTTGCGTGCGCATGGCTGCAAGCAGACTCACTTTTGGGCTCAGCAAATCGACGCAATCGGCATGGATTTCGCATTCGCGGGCAATTACTTTGGTGGCGGTCTCGCTGGTAAAGAATGTTTTTTCGGCAAGAATTTCAATATCGGTGTTGATTTCTCTGGCTGCTTGCATAAAGGCTTCGGTTTTCGGCATGCCGACAAAGTGGGAAAAACCGATTGCGAGGCGGTTCAAATTCGATATTTCGACGATATCGAAGTCGATGACATGCAGATACCCGATACCAGCGCGCACAAGGTCAAGCGCGCATGCCGCGCCGACCCCGCCAAGTCCATAGACAGCGACGCGGGCCTTTGCAAGCGCATCGAGGCCATTTTCGCCAACTATGATGCGGGTTCTGTCTGTAAATCGGGCAGGGGATTCCATCGCCATCGCGCTCATTTTTCTACCTCATTCATTCAGAAGATACGCAGATGCAAAATTGGCTTCGAGTATCGGCTCGAGCGCAGATTGCTCTATATTCAGCACCATGGATATTTTGCGCACCACCATTGCGATATCTTCGAGGCGCGTCCAAGCCGAGCCATGAGGAGGCTGCCATGGCGCATCGGTTTCGGACAGAATGCGAGAAAGAGGAAGCCCGATCAATGATTCAATCGCGTGGCTCGAATCGCGTAGAAGAGGGGTTCCGAATGAAAAATATGCGTTGATGCCTTTTTTGAGAAGCATATTTGCTTCTTCGAGCCGCCCCGGCCAACAATGGAAAATGACCGATGGAATATCGGCTAGTATTCTGCCATGAGCCATTAGCACATCTGCAGCCTTTCTCAGATGAATGACAAGGGGCAGCCCTTCAAAAGCGGCCAGCCTGGCCTGAAACACAAATGCTTCGGTCTGCAGCTTCATAGCCTCAGGTGTTCTCGAGCGCAAAGGTCCATCGCCAAAAAAGTCAAAACCAGCCTCTCCTATAAAGCGTATTTTCTTTTCCTTGCAAAGCGCTGCCAGAAAATCTGCATTGCGCATGTCCGGGTTTTGCGGGTGAATGCCGAAACCAGCGATAGCGGGAGAAAGGAGAGCCCGCATTTTTTCGCTGGCTGCGAATTCATCGGGGTCGTGGGAAACTACTGCTGCGCGCCACGGAAAAGGAAGCGGCCGGCGCGCAAAACCTGGTTCCCTTGAGTCGAGATCGACCAGGTGAATGTGAGCATCGCAATACATGGCTCAATTGTGGCCGCAAAGCGCGGCGCGGGTCAATCCGAGCTCCAAAAATTGAGAATTTTTGCGTTTTTGCTCTTGCAAAATAAAATGCTATATCTTATATTATGTATAGCAAGATATTCTTGCAAAGGAGAGATGCGATGCAAACGATCCTAATGGATGTGAGGCGCTTTATGCGATCAATCCTGGATCTTGCACATGCGCGCAGCGATGTGCAGGTAGGTTCTGGCCGAAAGGCAGACACACACAGCAAGTCGGCTTCGTATCGGAGTATCGATACAGGGTCTTCTGTCGATGTGTACGGGCGCAGGGGACGGATAGATATCTATTCCGGGAAAGAGGCGTTCGAATTCTACAAGAAAATGTCGTTCGATAAGATGCCTCCGCTTTGATATCTGCCCAGCCCTGCGCGGGTGCTGTCCCATTTCGAAATGCGTGGTATGCTCGAAAGGTGCCAACAAGGAAAATGCCATGAGCGCAGCTGAGGAACTCTACGAAAAATGGAAAAGCCAATTCAGAAAAGGATTTCTCGAGCTCTGCGTGTTGGAACTTCTCTCGAAAAGCGGCAGAAGCTATGGCCTGGCTATTATGGAACAGTTGAATAATGCGGGCGTGGATGTGACTGAGGGCACGCTGTACCCCCTTCTTATGCGCATGACAAAGGACGAGAGCATCGAAGCGCAGTGGGAAACTCCCGATGTGGGCCATCCGCGAAAATACTATGTCATATCAAGCACAGGAAGCGCCCTGCTTGGCCAAATGAGGGAAGAATATGAAAGAAGCGCCGCAGCGCGACGCACGATCATGACCGGAGGGCATGTAGAATGACAAGAAAGGAATACATCGATATCCTGACGCAGCGCCTCGGGGGGCTCGATGAAGCTTCCTGCGCTGATATCATCCTCGAAATCGAGGATCATATCGATGGTCTTGTGCGCGAGCATCCTGAAAAGAGCCCCGAAGAGATTATCGAAGGACTGGAACCGCCAGAATCGCTCGCCGATAGCCTGAGGGAAGCGGCGGGGCTTGGGCCGTATGAGCCACCCCATGCAGAGCAGCCAAAAAGCGGGCAAAAGGCTAAAAAAAACGTTCACATTACCATCGACGATATCGAGCTTGAAGAAGCGATCAGAAAAGCATTCGACATCGCCCGGATTTTCAGACGCAATCGCGACGGAACTTTTAAGGAGAGCCAAGAAAGCCAAACCAGCGAAGACGTGCATGGCAACTATGAATTTGGAGATTCCGATCTTGCTTCGGTGCATGAAGTTTCTGTGCGCTGCAGGTCTTCTGACATTAGGGTACTTGTTGCTGACACTTCCCTTGCTGTCCGGACACCGGGCGAAGAGCATCCAAGACTTGAATTACGCTACGACAGTACAAGGGGAACATTCGGAATCAGCACGATTCATAGCAAGTCCGAACCTGATCTCATAGAATTGCGCATACCTTCTACCGTGGATAGCCTTTTAGTCTCGACGATTTCCGGCGATGTGCAAGTTCTGGACCGAATCGGCTCTCTTTCAATCAAGACTGCTTCCGGTGATGTGGATGTTGCGGCCTGTGCGGGTGATATAGAAGTGAGGACTGCTTCGGGCGATGTGTCGCTCGCGCAATGCCAGGAAAATATCACCGTGACAACGGCGTCGGGCTCCGTATCGATCGAGGCAGATGAGCTGTGCAACGCGATCGAGCTTTCGAGCGCTTCGGGCGATGTATTGCTATATTATCCCGAGCTTTGGGATGCGCGCGTAGCAGTTTCGACAATTTCGGGCGACATCGAGCACAATGGAAACGCAACGGGCAGGGGCACGATTGTGTTTGGCAGCGGTCTTGCCCCTGTCCGCATTACAACGGTTTCTGGCGATATCAGCGTGCGGCAGATGCGATAGCGGCGCTGTGCGTTTGCGCAATCGACGGACTTCTGTTGCCGAGCCCACCTGTAATCACAAATAGCCGAGCGCTTTTGCTTTCTCCGTGAGTTCTGCCCTGAAATCCGGATGCGCCACCGCAATGAGCTCACGTGCTCGCTCGCGGACAGTTTTGCCGCGCAGGCGGGCAATGCCGAATTCAGTGACCACATTGTCGACAAGACTGCGATGCAGTGTTACCGCCGTGCCTTCGGGCAACATGGGTACAATTGTAGAAACCTTGCCGCCTTTTGCTGTACTGTAACAGGCGATGATGCTCTTGCCTTTGCCGTCAATGCCCTCGACTGCGCCTTCGGCAGTGTCGGACTGACCGCCTGTGCCTGAGTACTGCACTGGTCCAAGGCTTTCGCTTGCTACCTGACCGGTAAGATCGACCATAAGGCAGGTATTGATGGAGACCATTTTCGAATTCTGTGAAACAACAGCAGGGTTATTCACCCAGCGCCCGCGCATGAATTCCACCGCTACATTGTCGTCGAGCCAGTCATAGAGCTTGCGCGAACCCATTGCGAAGGTGGCGACAAGCTTTCCCTTATGGAAGGATTTTTTGCGGTTGGTTATGACGCCCATTTCGTACAGTTCCATCATCGAATCGACAATCATTTCGGTGTGAACGCCAAGGTCCTTCTTGTCGCGGAGGGCGAGGGCAGCGGCATTTGGAATGCCGCCGATGCCGAGCTGAATGGTAGAACCGTCTTCGACGAGCTCTCCGATATATCTTCCGATGGTGAGATCAGTTTCGCTGGGCTGCGGCGAGGGGAGTTCGGGAACAATCTGTTCATGCTCGACAAAGAAATCGACTTCCGAGATATGCAGATGTGTATCGCCAAATGTGCGCGGCAAAAGCGGATTTACTTCCAGAATAACGAGATCTGCCGCTTCCAGTATATCTTTTTCGTACGTAATGCCGAGCGACAAGGAAACATAGCCGTGCTTGTCGGGAGGGGTGCAGGTTCCATAAAAAATATTGGGTTTGCGCGCGAAAATGAAGTCGGTCGCGCTGCGGTGCAGCATGTTCGGCACATAGGTGACTGTTCCTGTATTGTTTTTCAGCGCTGCGCGCGAACCTGGGGCATGGAACCAGCTTGCAAGCTCGAAGTGTCCCTTCATTTCGGGCTTCATGTAGAAGTCGTACGGTTGGAGTGTAAGGCACGAAAAGACGCGCACATTCTCGACGCGGTCCGCAACGGTATGGAATTGGCCCATGCAGCCTTGTGGTTCCGATGCGCACATTGCCACGACGACATTGTCGTCGCTCTTGATTTTCGAAACCGCTTCCGGAATGGAAATGAGCTTTGTGCGATATTCATCCTGAAGATTCATACTTCCTCCCTTTCTGGAATTTCAGCAGCCTAGAATTTCAATAGCGAGGCGCCAACCGCGAGGCCAGCCCCCGACGCGACCATGACGACGAGGTCGCCTTTCTTTATTCGCCCTGCCATTACCGCTTCATGCAGTGCCATGGGAATGCACCCCGAGCCGGTATAGCCGTACCTGTCCATAACCATTGTAGTCTTGTGCAGTGGCTCGCCGAGAACCGCCATAACCTGCTCAATGACAGACTTGTTGATTTGGGTGAACAGATAGTGGCTCACCGCTGTCTGAGGGATCTTTGCCTTTTCAAGCAGGCGCTGCACGAGCGGCGGCCACAGCTTCACATTTCGGTCGCCCGGAAGCTTCTGCAAAAGCTGAAGGCCATACTCGCCTGAATCAAGCCTCTCGCGCGTAACGGGCAATTTTGTTCCGCCCGCATAGACGCCGACAAAGTTCCACTGCGTGCCATCGGTTACGAATGCCCCATCGATGTATCCCGACTGGCCCTGCTCCTGGCGCTCGAGTACAACCGCACCGGCTCCATCGGCAAAAATCGACCATCCAAAGGCATCTCCGTCGCGGATATATGCAGGCATGTTGTACACGCCGACAACCAGGGCATAGCGCATGCTCGAGTCAGTCATAAGATGACGGGCAGCCGCATCGAGTGCCTCGATAAAACTTGCGCAGGAAGCACCGACATCGAAGGATTTGGCGCCTGTTTCTCCACCCTGCAGCCTCCCCTGCAAGAGAATGGATGTTGCGGGCGAAATGTATTCGGGTGTATCAGTGGCGACAATGAAAAGCCCCACGTCCTTCGGATCGACTTTGGCTGCCTGGAGCGCATCGCGAACAGCATGTTCGGCAAAATCAGCTGTTGTCTCCTTGAGCCCGGAAAGACGCGCAATGTGTCTGCTTTTTATGCCCAATTTTTCTTCATGCCGCTGTGAGTCGAATTCGACACCCGTCAGTTTTTTCAGTGTTTCGTTGTCGATCGGCTGGCCAGGCGCATACAAGCCTGTGCCGATGATTGCTGCTTTGGCCATATGTTCCTCCGTGTTAATTGCGTGCATTGTGCAAACGCTCATCCCCGCCCAGCCCATGTGTATAGAGATATCCTATTTCTTCGATGACCTGGCGGGCGTTGTCGGGCGACTTGTCGAATATGACCTCGATGCCGAGATAGTGGGCGACCCCCAGCATGAATTCGATGCATGTCGTCGTATCGCATGTAATCGTGGAGTTTTCTCTCTTGAGATATCCGCGATGGAATGCGTCGTAGTACGAGCGCACTTCCTCAGGCAACACGAATTCGGCCTCGCGGACGATATTGTAGCAATAGCGGTCCATAGAGAGAAAAAGAATGAAGAGCCACAGCCCGCGCAGTTCCCGCTCGAGGCGATTGAGGCAGTTACCGAGATTCAGCGTGATAAAATGCCGCACATCTCTTCCCACTGACTGGATAATTTCTTTATAGAATGCTTCCTTGCTCTCGAAATAGCGATAAAAGGATCCGATAGCCAGGCCTGCGTTCGATGCTACTTCGTGGATATTGGTCTCGAAATAGCCCTTTTCTCCAAAAAGCTTGCGGCCTTCAGCGAGAAGCTGTTCTCTGCTGTCCGGCAGAAGCTCGATCGGCAGGGGTGTGATCGAAGTGGAAAAGACGCGGTCGGCATTGATGGGCTGTTCTTTCAGAATGCCGCTGTGCAGAATCGAGACAATGGCTTCAGGCTGAACAGGTATTTGATGGAATGCCCTGCGGATGCTCGCAAAGCGCAAGCCTCCTAGGGCGAACAAGTATTCAGCTGTTGAAGGCTTCCGGTCGAATACTACGGCAAAAGCTTTTTCGTATACGTCCTTGAGCTTTCGTTCATATTCGAAAAGCCGGTATTGCCCTTCGCGGAACACGCGAACGAGCGGCGTATTATTCTGCGAAAAATCATAGATAATGCGCACGAATTGGCGCAGTCTGTCATTTGGCGCGATTTGAGCCAGCGGCGCAAGCGCTGATTCGATTTGTCCGACGACATAATCCAGAATGGCGCAGAAAATTTCTTCTTTGTTCTCAAAGTGGCGGTAGAAAGCTCCATTCGAAAGATTGGCGGACCGGCATATCTCGGCGACGGAAACAATTCCGTACCACCTTGCAGAGAAAAGACTTGCTGCGCTTTCGATCAGCGCCTTGCGAGTATCGGATCCCATATTCCGCCTCATTGGGTGAGAGATGATTCACCGCTTACATAAGTCTAGTATAGCCTTGCTTTTTCGAATGCGCAAGCGAAATTTGCATGGCCTAGCAAGAAAATCAGACTTTTGCTTTTAAATATTTTTAATAGAAAAACTTATGAAGCTTTATCGTGATGCGTCTTTAAGGCGCTACAAGAAAATTTCATTTTTCCTCTTGACGGATTGCAAATTCCATTCAACAATAGTATGAGAGCTGATTCAGCTGTTTCTAGCTATGCTGCATTCTGTCCGGCCCCGGATTAGTAGCGGCATCGATTTTTTGGGGGGAGCAAACCATGCATGTTGGCATTGCGGGCATAGGCCTCTATATACCGGAACATCAGATGACAGCCGCGGATCTTGCGAAGGCAACAAGCGTGCCCGAGGATGTCATCGCACTCAAGTTCGGCATAAAGACAAAACCGATTGCAGGGCAGGAAGAGCCGACGAGCTACATGGGGTTCATGGCCGCGCAAGCAGCGCTCGAAGACGCTGCGATTCTAGCAGAGGATGTCGATCTTGTCATCTGGTGTGGTGCCCAGCACAAGGATTATCCGTGCTGGCTTGCAGGCCTCAATGTCGCGAACAGACTAGGAGCAAACCGGGCCTGGAGTTTCGATATGGAAGCCATGTGCGGTTCGATGATGGCTGCCATCGATGTCGCAAAATCGCTCATGTTGGCTCGCGATGATTTGAACACAGTGCTGCTTGTTTCCGGCTATCGCAATAATGACCTCATCGATCTCTCCTATCCGCCGACTCGATTCATGATGGATATCGGCTCAGCGGGCTCCGCCTGCGTGCTCAGAAAAAATCTCGGGCGGAATGTGGTACTCGCATCAGCGTTCAAAGGCGATGGCTCGCTTTCGGAGATGTGCGTGGTGCCTGTGCTTGGCTCCAAAGCATGGCCTCCAAAGCCTGAAGACGCTCAGCATGCATCCTTCATAGTGCCTGATGAGCAGGCCTTCAAGCAGAAACTTGGCGAAGTCACTATGCCGAATTTTTATGCGGTTATCCGCGAATCGCTGAAAAGGAGCGGCTTGAGCGAGCGTGACATCGATTATCTTGCGATCCTGCACTTCAAGCGCAGTGCACACTTGGCGGTGCTCCAGGAGCTTGGACTGCGGGAGAATCAATCGACCTATCTGGAGGACTATGGCCATCTTGGCCAGAACGATCAGCTGTTGTCGATAAAGCTGGGGTTGGAGACGAGGAAGATCCGCGATGGCAGCCGCATTGTGATGGTGGGAGCGGGGCTCGGCTTTGTGTGGGCGAGCACGGTGGTGGTGTGGGGGCCTGTGGCCGCTGACCATGCCTAGACCCACCGACGGCGCATGTCTTGGCGGCTGTGCCCCAGCGGCGGCTGCGAGAAACTCGCCGGGGCAAGCGATGGAATCTTATAAGGGAACTGCCAGCCAGACTGGTTCTGGCTGGATAAAATAAGACAGGCCGCAGCAGAAAAGTGCGGCGGACAGGAGGCATTCATGAAAAGAATGATGCTGGTACTTGCGGTGCTCGTATTATTTGCGGGCAGCGCATTCGCGCAGGGCACCATCAAGATCGGCGGCATATGGACGCTCGCCGATATAACTGGCAAGCAGGGCAGCGCTGCTGCGCAGTTGGCGGTCGATGAGATCAATGCCGCAGGCGGAGTCCTCGGCAAAAAGCTCGAGCTCATTGTCGTCGATGACGAAGGCAAAGCTGATAAGGCCGCCGCTGCTGTCGAGAAGCTGGCCACAGTGGACAAGGTCGATGTCTTTGTGGGCGGTATGGCATCCGGTGCCGAGCTCGGCAAAATCCCTGCATTCAAGAAATATGGCAAAGTCGTCATGTCGACCGGCGCTGCAGGCAGTGCGACTGTGGAGAAAGCGCTCGGCCCGAGCCCGGAGTCCGATTTCTATTTCCACCTGCATCCATGGGACTACAACCAGGGCGCTTCCTATGCGGAAGGCTGGGACGCAATCCAGAAAAAATATCCGCAGATTCAGATAAAGAAGATCTTCCTCGCGTATGAGGAAGGTGCCTTCGGCAAGTCCTCATGGGATGCGACGAAAGTACTCTTCGGCAGCGACAAGCGGTACACCATCGACGGCGCATCATTCAAGAGCGCGCTCCTCGGCGGCGGCGACTACACCGCGGTGCTCGAAGCGGCAAAAGCATTCAAGCCCGACCTCTTCATCTGGGCCGGCTATGATGCGGACGCCCTCCCCATGCTCGAACAGGCGAAGGCAATGAAATTCAGCCCGGGCATCTACCTCGGAGCACCTCCCGGATGGCCCATCGGCTTCGGTTCTTCCAAGCTCGCCCGCAATGTCATGCTGTACGGCATGTGGTCCCCGGCGATCAACGACATCAATCAGGTGAGCGCGAAGTTCTACAAGAACTATATCGCCAAATACAGGGAAGAGCCCGCCACTTATTTTGCGCCGCTCGCCTATTCAGCCGTCTATATCGTCGCTGAAGGCATCAAGGCTGCTGGAACCACCGAGACCGGCCCGCTTGTCAAGGCGCTTGAGCAGACCAAGTATGTCTCTCCGCTCGGAGAAGTAATCACCTTCAAGCCGTCCAATATTATCAAACACCAGGGCATTACGCGGCAGAAGATACTCCAGTGGCAGAATGGCATCCAGGAAGTCATCTGGCCCTTCGAAACCGCGACCGCGGAACCGGTGTATCCGTTCCCGGCATGGAAGTAAGCATCATCAGGTGAATCGGAAGACCGCCGCAGGCAGGTGCCATGGGCCCCTCCCTGCGGCGGCATAATCTGAACATACAGGCAGTCAAGATGGCAATCAAACAGCGTAAAGCGATTATTTTCGCGATCAGCATCGCAACTGCGGTTGTGCTGATACTGTGGAAGCCCACCGTGCTGATCTACGGCCTGCAGGCGGCAGGGCTCTATGCGGCGGTGGCGATCCCGATGGGGCTCGTTCTCGGCATCGTGCATATCGTCAACCTTTCGCATGGCGAATTCATGATGCTGGCCTCCTATGCGACGTATACCGTGTGCAGGGCCTTGGGGCTGGACCCGCTCATTGCCCTCATCCCGGCGGCGCTTATCACCGCGCTTTTCGGGTGGGTGGTGTTCCAGCTCACCATAAGGAGAGCGCTCAAAGCCCCCGAGCTGAACCAGCTCATTCTCACTTTCGGTCTGGCCATCGCTTTCAGCCAGATTATCAATCTCATATTTACTTCCCAGACATACAAGCTGTCTCTCGAATACTCCTCGATGTCACTGGATATCGGCGATCTTTCCTTTGGCGTATGGTCGTTTGTGTTTGTCGCAGTGGCGGTGATCTATGCCGTCGGTCTGCAGATGTTCCTCACGAAAACAAGGACTGGCAAGGCGGCTCTGGCGGTCGGTCAGAACCCGAAGGGTGCAGCCATCGTCGGCATTGATGTCTATCGGACATACGGGCTTGTGTTTGCGCTGGCCATTGGACTGGTCGGTGCCATGGGCGCGCTGTTCCTGACCAAGTCCGCTATTTTCCCGGGCGTTGGTTCCCCCTTCACCATGAAAAGTTTCAGCCTTGTCGCGATGGCGGGCATCGGGAATATCCCCGGAATTCTCGGCGCGAGTGTCCTGCTCGGACTTGCGGAGAATTTCCTGCGTTCGTTCCGCGGCACGAGGGATTGGGCGGAGATTGTGTATTTCGTGCTGATCATCGCGGTCATCCTGTCGCGCTCTCTGAAAGGGAAAAAATCATGAACCGGACACTGGTGCGCATTCTTCTTATACTCATCGCGGTGGCCGCGGTGGCGCTTCCCGCGTTTGCCGGCGATTATCCGCTGCAGGTCGCCCGCAATATCATGCTGTACATGGCGCTCGCCATCAGCTGGGACATGCTGCTGCGGTCGGGGCAGATATCCTTCGGCATTGCCGGGCTGTTCGGTATCGGCGCATATGCGGCGATCCTCGGCGTCGTGCGGGCAGGCATGCCCACTTGGCTTTCGATTCCTTTCGCTGCGGTTTTTGCAGCCCTGGTTGCCTTCCTGATCGGATTTGTCATTCTGAGGCTGAGGGCGATGTATTTTTCCATCGTGACGCTGGCCCTGGGAGAAATCTTCCGGATCATTGTGCACAACCTGCATGATTTCACCGGAGGGCCTGAAGGCGTCGTCATGCAGCAGGGGGTCATGTTCAGCGGGAACGCTGGCAAGCTGTACTGGCTGGTGCTGGCCGGCCTCGCAGCAGCTATCGCCGCCTCGTACTGGTTCGAAAAAAGCCGCATTCACTTCGCGCTCACGGCGATCAGGAATAATGAGATATCCGCGAAATCATCGGGCGTGGATATTTTCCGCTGGCTGCTGCTTGCGTTTGTCGTGACATCTGCCATCCAGGGAATGCTCGGCGGCATTTTCGTCATGTCGTACGGGTTTGCGGCGCCCGATGTGGTTTTCAGCGCTGATTTCACGCTTCTGCCGCTCGCGATGGCGCTCTTGGGTGGAGTGTACAGCACGAGAGGGCCGATTTTCGGCGCTATTCTTCTCGGCCTGGTCGCGGAGTGGCTCAAGCTGAAAATTCCCTACGGCCACCTCGTCGTCTATGGCATCATGATCATTATTGTCATTCTTTTCATGCCGCAGGGACTCAAGAATCTCCTTAAGCCGGCAGCGAAACGCGCAGAGGGGAGGAGCGCATGACAAAACTCAGGACCACAAACCTCACCAAGCGCTTCATGGGCCTTGTGGCGGTGAACAATGTATCCTTCTCCATGGAGGAGGGCGAAATCCTCGGCATTATCGGCCCGAACGGTGCAGGGAAAACAACCTTCATCAACCTTATATCAGGCATTATCATGCCGAGCGAGGGCAGGATTGAATATAAAGGTCAGGATATCACCTGGATGCCGGCTCACGAGCGGGCTCGGATCGGCATTGCCCGCACCTATCAGCTCATTCATCCGCTGGAAAACCTTACATTGATTGAAAATGTGATGGTCGGATCGATTTTTGCGAGAGGACACAGCCTGAAGGAAGCCCGACGCAGAGCGGAGAACCTCTGTCACGAACTCGGGCTGACCGACCTCGAACGGGATACAAGCCGCCTGACGATTCTTGAGGTAAAGAAGATGGAAATCGCCCGGGCCCTGGCCAATGAGCCTGAAGTACTCTTCCTTGATGAAGTGATGGCAGGGCTCAATTCCGACGAAACGAAAGAACTCATCGCGATGGTGCAGAAGATCGCCCGGGAGAAGAACCTCGCGGTCGGCGTGGTAGAGCATGTCATGGGCGTTATTCGCGAGCTGACGCATCGCGTTATCGTGCTTGAAGCAGGCGAGCTGATCGCCGAAGGCAAGTACGAGGAAGTATCCAGAAACCCGCGAGTCATTGAAGCGTATCTGGGGGGAGGAGCCGCCTGATGCTGAAAATACAAGGTCTGGAATGCGGCTATGGCCGGATGAAAGTGCTCGAAGGCATCAACTTCGAGGTCGGTGCCGAATCTGTCGGGTTGTTCGGCCCGAATGGAGCGGGTAAGACGACGCTGATCAGCGCAGTCATGGGAATGATAAAGCCGTGGAAGGGCAGCATCGAGATGGAGGGGGTGAGGATCGGAGGCGCTGAGACTTTCATCATAGCCCGGATGGGGGTCGCGCTGGTGCCGCAGGAAAGGGAGCTGTTCCCCGGAATGTCGGTCGAGGACAACCTCATGCTGGGCGCGGCATATATTCCCCATGCAAAAGACGATATTCCGAATCAGCTCGAAAAGGTTTTCGAGCTTTTCCCTATTTTGAAAGAAAGGCGCACGCAATATGCCGGCACAATGTCGGGAGGACAGCAGAGGATGCTCGCAATCGGGCGGGCGCTTATGTCCAAACCACGGCTTCTAATTCTCGATGAGCCTTCGCTCGGCCTGCAGCCTTCGATTGTTGCGGAAGTGTTCGAGGTGCTGAAGAGCCTGAAAAGTTCGATCTCGATTCTTGTCACCGAACAGAATGTGCGCGAAAGCCTCAAGGCCATAGACCGCGGCTATGTGCTCGAAAACGGGCGCATTGTGCTCGAGGACAGCGCCGAAGGCTTGAAAACGAACCCCCACGTCGTAAAATCCTATCTGGGGCTGTAAGCTGAATATTTAAATTTGGGGGTCAGACCCCGGAGGTTAAATATGGCTAGCGGTTTTGTAGCGGTGAATGGCATAAAGCTGGCGTACGAGCTGAGCGGGACGCGCGGCGTGGGCTCTGCGGATGCGCCGCTTGTGCTCATGAATGGTATTGCCATGTCAATTTCTCATTGGAAGCCGCTCATTGCCGCGCTTCCTGAAGGAATGCGCTGTCTGTGTCATGATTTTCGCGGCCAGACGCTCAGCGAAAAACCCGCGGGTCCATATTCGCTTGCCATGCATGCGGATGATCTTGCGGCGTTGATGGACGCTTTGCATATCGAGCGCGGGCATATTGTGGGGACTTCGTACGGCTCTGAAGTGGCCATGGAATTTGCCATCCGGTATCCTGAGCGATGTGCGTCGCTTGTTGTGATCGACGGGGTGAGCGAGCTCGATCCGGTGCTTGATGCCGCGGTCGTTTCGTGGATGGAAACGGCCAGAATCGATGCGCGTCTATTTTACAAGACTATGCTGCCGTGGACATATTCATCCGGGTATATTGCAGCCCAGAAAGCGATACTCGCTGCGCGCGAGGAAGCGGTAGCAAAATTGCCACCCGAGTGGTTCAGGGCATTTGTCGAGCTCTGTAAGGCATTTCTCGATATCGACATAACGCCGAGGCTAGGCGCAATTGCCTGCCCGACCACAGTGCTCGTCGGTGAAAAGGATATTCTCAAGCATAAAGGGTTTTCGGAAATCATCGCACGGAATATTCCGGGCGCGATGCTGCACGTCATTCCAGATGCAGGCCATGCGGTGGTCATCGAGCAGCCTGCAGTTGTTGCGGAGGAGATATGGCAAGCGGTTTCGTAGTGGTTAATGCGATTGCTATGTTCTTTGTAGAGGCGGGGGTAGCGACCACAGCGGGAGCGGTGAGCATGGCGGGGGCGGCAGCTATGGCCGGAGCTCCGAGCAGGGCAGGGGCTAATCCCTGGGTGGGGGTGCCAGTGGTCTATGTGCACGGAAATACCGGCTCATCGATCTGGTTTTCGCTCGTAATGAATGTGCCGGGCTGTCATGTGGTTGCGCTCGATATGCCGAATTTCGGGCAATCCTCGCCACTGGAAGGCGACATAAGCATTCAGCGGTATGCAGCGTATGTTGCCGGCTTTATGGATGCAAAAGGGTTGAAAGGGGCGGTAGTGGTCGGCCATTCGCTCGGCGGGTGCGTAGTGCAGGCACTTGCGCTGGAGCGGCCGGATCTGGTGAAAGCCATGGTACTTGTCGATTCTGGCGCGCCGAACGGCCTTATTACACCGAAGGACAGACATCCTGTCATCGAACTCATGCGCACAAACCGGGCCATGCTTGAGCAAGCGTTGAGAGCCGTCGTGCCGACGCTCAAGAATGACGAATTGTTCAAAGCCATTGTCGATGATGCACAAAAGATGGCTCAGCCTGCGTGGATCGGCAATGCGGAGGCGCTGTCGCACTTCGATATCACCGCCCGGTGCGCAGAATACAAGGGGCCGGTTCTGGTAATCCGCGGTGCGCTCGACCCGATCATCACCGCCGACATGGCGGAAACAACAGCAAAAGCATATCCGGGGGCGCGCCTTGTGACGCTGGAAGGGGTAGGGCACTCGGTGATCGTCGAGCAGCCGGATACTTTTGTGCGCCTATTGGGTGACTTTGTGGGGGAACATGTGACTGCGCGATAAGCGCTAATAAGCGGGCGAACAAGCATTTGCGAGGGCAGCCATGCATGCGAATACCAGGGCCGCCGTACGTTCATCATTGAAGCAAGGCAAAATTCGTCAATATAGAGAGCAAAAGGGAGGTTTTCATGTCCAAGGTCAGTATTGTCGGCGCGTACAACACGCAATTTGGTTCCTTTGTCAAAAAGAACAAGGAAACGGGCGAAGTCACCGATCTCAAGAGCATCTATGACCTTATGCTCGAGGCAGGCCGCGGAGCCATCGCGGATGCAGCCATCGAGGCGAAAGATATCGATGGTGTGTGGGTGGGCTCGTTTGCGCCGGGGCTTTTTGCCAATCAGGAACATCTCGCGGCCTTTGCGACGGAAATCGCTCCGGATGCGCTGCGGTTCAAACCCATGTACCGCTGCGAGGATGCATGCGCGTCGGGCTCGGCGGCCATCTATAACGCGCTCTATGCGCTCGAGGCGGGGCGGGCCAATATTGCGCTTGTGCTTGGCGTCGAAAAAATGAGCCTTCTCGATACCAAAGGCACAACAAAAGCGCTTGCTGCGGCATCGTACTGGGCAGAGGAAGGAGCGAAAGGCTATACCTTTCCCGGGCTTTTTGCTGAATATGCCAAAGGATATGCCGCTCATTACAGCCTCGATCCTGCCACATTCTCGAAAATGCTCGCTACGGTCGCAGCGCTGTGCTACAAAAATGGAATCGACAATCCGCTCGCGCATTTCGGCAAGGGTGGGCCGGCGGATCGACTCGGCCTTACAACTGCCCAGGCAATCCTCGATTTGCCGCCCGAAAAGAACCCGATGATTGCCGAGCCTCTGCGCCTTCATGATTGCTCACTCATCACGGATGGAGCCGCGGCGATTGTTCTTGTCCGCGATGATACCTCGCTCGCCAAATCGGACAGGGCGGTCAAGCTGGCAGGTTTTGGCCATGTCAACGAGCGCATCCCCATTTCAGTGCGTCCAAACTTGTACCAGCTTATGGCAGGCAAGGAAGCGGTGCGACAGGCATTTGCAGAAGCAGGGATTACCGCGCGCGATGTAGACCTTGCAGAAGTGCACGACTGCTTTACCATTACTCAGCTTTTGATTACCGAAGCGCTCGGCCTCTCGAAAGATGGACAAGCAGGCTATGACTATATGGCAGGCCGCTTTACCCGCGATGATGACCAGTGTGCAGTAAATCTTTCAGGCGGGCTCAAGGCAAAAGGCCATCCTGTGGGCGCTACCGGTGTTTCGATGCATGCGCTCGTCTACAAACAGCTCATCGGAGAGCCAATCGGGGCGACCCTCACGAAAAAGCGCCCGACAGTAGGGGTGACTTTCAATGTCGGTGGTTCCGGGGTCACCAATAGCGTGAGCGTGCTGAGCCGATAGTAGTGCTTCCAAGCTTGTGCCAAAGCTAAGGAAGCGGTTCTGACGTCACCAACAGCTCAAGCGTGCTGAAAAAAGAGCAAGTTTCCCCTTTTGTTTTGGCTTGAATATTTTTCTTATGAGCGCTAGGCTCTGCTGAATGGAGCACAGGCGATGAACATTGGTGATTTTCTGAAACGCAACAAAACAATGGTTGCCATGGTTGTCATGGTCATTCTGGTCGGGCTCGGCGAGAAAATGGCCGAGCGGTTCTTGCCGCTGTACATTCTGGCCATTGGCGGCTCGACATGGGTGGTCGGCGGGCTCAACGCCATGGATAACCTATTGAGCGCCCTCTATTCGCTGCCGGGCGGCTATGCGGCGGATAAAATCGGTTTCAAGCGATCGCTTTTTCTTTTTACCGCGCTCGCGATGGGCGGCTACCTCATTGTCATTCTGTTTCGCAGCTGGCAAGCTGTCCTGGTCGGGGCGGTATTTTTTATCTCATGGACAGCTGTTTCCCTACCTGCAGTGATGAGCCTTGTCAGCAAGGCGGTGCCCAAGGAGCGCCGTGCGCTCGGGGTTTCTATCCATTCGTTTTTCCGTCGCATACCCATGGCGCTCGGTCCTATTATCGGCGGTCTTTTGATTGGCGCGTACGGCACCAAAAATGGCGTGCTCGTTGCGTTTGGCGCAGCATTCATTATGGCAGGCTTCTCGCTCTTTCTCATCCAGCGCTACATGGATAACGATGCCGGCGAGGGGAAAGACCGGGGCAGCCAGAAGATTTCTTTCAAGGACATGTTCAATCCCGCGCTGCGCAGTCTTCTGGCGAGCGATATTCTCATCCGCTTTGCCGAGCAGATTCCGTATGCGTTTGTCGTTGTCTGGGCGGTGAATAGCAACGGCCTGACCGCACTGCAGTTTGGCGTGCTCACCACCATCGAGATGGTGACTGCCATGCTGGTGTATATTCCTGTGGCGAATCTCTCCGATAAATACGGCAAAAAGCGCTTCGTGCTCATCACCTTCGGGTTTTTTACCGCATTTCCGGTTGTGCTTTTGTTCTCACATTCATTTCCGATGTTTGTGGTTGCGTTTATCATTCGTGGACTCAAGGAATTCGGCGAGCCGACGAGAAAAGCCCTCATTATGGACCTTGCGCCGGAGGCAGCAAAGGCGCGCACCTTCGGCCTTTACTATCTTATCCGGGATGTCATTGTATCAATTGCGGCACTTTCGAGCGCTGCGCTCTGGAATATCGCCCCGGCAGTCAATTTTCTTGTTGCTGCAGGGTTCGGGGTTGCAGGCATCATCGTTTTTGCGATATTTGGAAAGGACCTGACAATGGTATCAGCGCAAAAGGCGCCAGCCTCGAAATAAACAAGTAGTGCTTCCAACCTTGTGCCAAGCGAACAGCGCGCACTACCAAGCATGCACCTCTATCTTCTACCCTCTCCTTTTCAGATGCGCTAGGCCAGCGCATCCTTCTTTCTTCACTCCCGAAACCATTTTATGCAAGCGCATACTTCGGAATGTACTCAGCCTTTGTTTTCCCTGGCGTCTTCCAGCGCTTCTCCCAGGTCCGCCGCATCGTCTCGGAG
>Ga0302253_1000600_pt1 | contig 28203 bp, 22 predicted proteins | sample AAG_RA_Trp_MG_FD_193537 | JGI IMG/M metagenome (GOLD analysis project Ga0302253, IMG submission 193537) | Enriched activated sludge microbial communities from anaerobic digester in WTTP, New Holstein, Wisconsin, United States - AAG_RA_Trp | ecosystem: Engineered > Bioreactor > Anaerobic >...
CTTGTGCGAATCAAATGCGATATACTGCATATCGCTGCACCTCCTATGCGCTATGGCTTTGTTTGTTTGTGAGGCAATTTTACCTCACATGGCGCGCTGGTGCAGCGCTCTCATATCATCAGACCCCCAAGTTGACTGCGCAAGCGCATGGCTTTAGGATGAGCCTAGAGGTGGGATGGTGCAGGGAACAAAAACGCTGAAGGTTTTTGCGGTCACAGTGATGCTGGTGCTCCTGCTTGCGGGGATTATCGATGGGGATGTCGGCCCGGCGGTTCAGGGGTTCATTCGCCTGCAGGTAACGCCCGCGCGGCTTGTGAGCGATTTTGTGGCAGTCGAAGGGGTCGGTGCCACGCTGTTCAATGTCGCCGCTGTCGGCTTTTTGGGGTATTTTTTCCTGCTGCTGAATGGGCTTGAAATTACGGGAGCGGCGCTGGCTGCCTTGTTCACGATGATGGGATTCGCATTTTTTGGCAAAACTTTGTTCAACTGCATCCCGATTATGGCTGGTGTTTCTCTTTCTGCCCTCATTGTGAAGAAAAAGCCTCGCGATTACGCCCTGATCGCCATGTTCGGGACAGCGATGGGGCCGCTCATTACCTTTCTTGCATTCGAGGTGGGAGTGAAACCTGTTTTCGCCCTGCCAGGATCGTTTTTGATAGGTTTGGGAATTGGCATCATATTGCCGCCGATCGCCATTGCGATGCTGCGTCTCCATCAGGGATATAATCTGTATAATGTTGGCCTTACCGCGGGCTTTGTGGGGCTCTTTACCGCTTCAATTTCGCACGCGGCAGGGGCGGATATTTTGCCGCTTTCGATGTGGGGGACAGAGCGCGAGCCGCTTTTAATCGCAATTGTTCCAGCCATCGTGCTCATCGCGGTTGTATGCATTGTGGCAGAAAATCCAGGCCATGGTCATTCAAACATTGCGCAGGCCGGCCGCGATATGCTCAAGATCATGACGATGTCAGGCCGTCTTCCGAGCGATTTTTCAGATTTTGTATCTTCTAAAGGGGCGCTTCTGAATGCTTCGATTATTGGTCTGCTTTTCTGGATATTTATGGTCGCGCTCGGTGCGCCGCTGAATGGGCCTGTGCTCGGGGGGCTCTTTACCCTGATCGGGTTTGCGTTTTTTGGAAAGCATCCGAAAAATGTTTTCCCTGTGGTGCTTGGCATAATCGCGGCGATTTTTGTATTTGGAAAGAGCATACTTGCGCCTGGTCCCTTGCTGGCGATACTGTTCGGGACTGCACTGGCGCCTCTAGCTGGCGAATTCGGGCCAGTTATCGGATTTGTCGCCGGTTTCCTGCACCTTGTCATCGTAGATCGGACTGGCGTATGGCATGGTGGAATGGATCTCTACAACAATGGCTTCGCCGCAGGGCTTACCGCGACATTGATCGTTTCGATCATCGATTGGTACAAGTCGTCGAAGTCTGACTGATCCCGCTGTGGAGCAATCGGGAGCATGGCGGTGAATCGGAAGAAAGGAGCAACGAAAAAAATGAAACGGCAGGAACTCTATGTTCAGCTGATAAGCGAGCTAGCAAATTATCTGCTTCATGGCAACCCAAAAAAGATGGTGATTTCGCTCCACATGGAAGCTGATGGCTTTCATATAGCGGCTATCGATGACAGGCCTCGCACTGACAGTGAAATCGCCGAAATAGAACATAGTCTCATGATCCAGCAGAGGCCTGAACTCGCTTCGTACTATGGCACTATGGTTGGGCATGATCTCTTGGGCACTGCACGATTGGAAATGATCGGCTGGCAAATAAAAGGGGTCAAGCTCGAGCGCATTCCGGAGGGCGGCATCATGATCAACCTCTGGATTGGATCCGAAGGTTTCGATCCAAAGATGTTCACTCTGGAACAGAGAACGTGAGGAGCTTCGATGCCCGCAACGATGCTCTGGTATGATCTTGAAACATTCGGCCGCGATCCGCAGCACGACCGAATTGCTCAGTGCGCGCTTATCCGCACGAATGAAGCACTCGAAGAAATCGCCGATCCAATCGTGCTCTATTGCCGCCTGCCGCCCGACTACCTCCCTGATCCTGAAGCCTGCTACATCCATGGGATTACGCCGCAGGAAGCAGAGCGCAAGGGCATAAGTGAATACGAATTTGCCCTTCGCATTATGCATGAAATGGCAGTGCCCAATACCACGGTTGTGGGCTACAACTCGATCCAGTTCGACGATGAATTCATTCGGCGCCTCTTTTACAGAAATCTGCTCGATCCCTATGTCCGCGAATGGAAAAACGATAATTCGCGCTGGGACATTATCAATCTGATGCGTGCGGTGCATGACCTGAAACACGAGGGCTTTGAATGGCCGGTGAATGGCGATGGCAATCCTTCATTCAGGTTGGAGGAGCTTGCGAAGGCGAACAATATTGCGCACGAGACCGCCCACGACGCCCTGTTCGATGTGCGAGCGACCATAGGCCTCGCCAAAAAGGTGCAGCATACGTATCCGCGCCTCTATGAGTGGTACTATCATCACAGACGTCGCGAGAACCTTGCGCCTTTGGTTAACCTCTCTCTGCGGGAGCATATGCTCGTCCATACCTCGCAGCTGTACACGCGTCCGAATGGCTGTACGACCGTGATAGCACCCCTCGGCCTTGTCGAGGCTGATCGACATGCGCTTGTCGCGTACGATCTGCGCTTCAAGCCTGAGCCCTTTGCTCAGATGAGCGAAGATGAGCTGAGGGATCTTTTGTTCACCGAGCGACTAGAAGGCGCTACAGGCCCGCAGCGCCCGCCCATAACGATGATCAGGCTCAACAGCTGCCCATACCTTGCTCCTGTCAAAGCGCTCACGAAAGATTCATCGAAGAGGCTTGGCATCGATATCGAGCAATGCAGACAGAACCTTCGCGAACTTGAAGCAGTGCCGGGTCTGAAAGAGCGCCTCATTGCCACATATCGCCATGAAAAAAAGACTTCGGAAGAGCTGGATCCTGAATATGCGCTCTATGGGGGCGGATTCTACCCCGATGAAGACAGAAAAGAACTCGAGCGCTTCCATGAGGTGCTGCGGGAGCAGGGGCCTCATGCCGCGAAAAACGAATTTTTGAGGATCACCTATCGCGATCAGAGAATACCGACGCTTATGGGGAGACTCCTGGCACGCAATTTTCCTGAAACTTTGACAGCAGAACAGCATGTATCTTGGAGAAAACATGCTTCGGGATGGGTTCAGCTCCCTCTTGAGAAAGGAGCAACAGCGCTCGCCGATTATGCACAGCTGGAAGCGCAGATCGCACAAATGCGGGAAGATGATCCGCGTAAGCCAATAGCAAGGGCGCTTCTTGATTGGAAGGCGCATATCGAGGATTTTATAAGAGAGAGGTAGGCGCCAGTGGCCGCGTGACTCGCGCACTCCAGATCGTGTGACTCGCGCACCCCGCGCGGCAAAAAATTTAAAAAAAGGGGTCAGACCCCATGTTAAAAAAAGTGGAATGCGGCATAATTGTCTGTGTACAGGCAGGCGCGCGATGAACGCGCCGCTGTTCAAGAAGGAATGTCATGAAGCATCGATTCAGTATATTGATTGTCCTTGTAATGGTGATTGCGGCCGCGACATACGCCCAGGGAAAGCCTGCCGAAACCACCATGCTTATCCGTGTCGAGAAAACCGCGGTAAGAGCTGCCCCTTCATTTGCTTCGCCTGTGCTTTTATTTGCGGCGTACCGGACTCCCGTGGCTGTCGTACAGATTGAAAATGGCTGGGTACTTGGTTTTGTGCAGGGATTGAGCAAGCCTGGGTATATTCACATAAGCGCTCTGGCTCCAGCCAAGGTTTCCTTGTCCTCCGACGCCGCTTCGGCTCCTCCTCCTTTGCAGGAATCCGAAATCGTGCTGGCTGGCAAAGGTTTTTCGTCGACGCTCGAATCTGCGCTCAAGGAAGGCAACGCTTTCAATTTCGATGCAGTCGATGAAATGGAAAAACTGACCTATTCATTTGCAGAATGTTTGGCCTTCATTCAGGGGATCGATTTCTCACCGGGAGAATTGTGACGTGCATGTTGTTTCGCTCCGGTCTCGATCGCTTGTGGCGGTTTTGGTGGGCTTGGTGCTCGCCCTGGCGACATTACTCTTCTCATCGTGTACCGTGTCGCCCGAGGCATTACAGCTTTTTTTGAACCAGGCCCTTTTGCAAGGGATGATCACTCCGGAGCAAGCCCGCCTCATTCGCGAAGCTGCCAGGTCGTTCCAGACTGAATCCAGGCCATTTACCTATGAAGAAGAATACGCCATCGGGCGAGTAGTGGCTGCCGCCGTGCTTTCCCAATATCCTGTGTACAATCAGCCTGAACTTACAGCGTACGTCAATAAAATCGGCCAGGGGCTTTCGTTTTTTTCCGCGCGGCCTTTGTTGCCGCAAGGCTACCATATTCTGATTCTCGACAGCGATGAAGCGCATGCGTTTGCGGCCCCGGGGGGTTTTGTGCTTGTCACGAGGGGGCTTCTGAGCCTTGCGACTTCCGAGGATATGCTCGCGGCGCTGCTCGCGCATGAAATTTCGCACACGGCACTTGGGCACGGGCTGGTTTCGCTCGCGAGCTATCGCATGGGAGACCTGGCCATATACTATGCGGCTCTTTCGACACAGGCCGCAAACACTGAGAATAAGGAAACGGCGGCACTTTTTTCCGCGGCGGTACACGATTTTGTGTCGCTCATTTCGGTTCAGGGGTATTCGCAGGCGATGGAATTCGAGGCGGATGCCGAAGCAATGCACATACTGTACGAAGCAGGATACCGCACTTCAGCCCTGCAGGAACTTGTGAGCGCTTTGGCAGATACGCAAAACGAGCATATTCAGCAGTACTCGATGCAGCACCCCTTGTCGGCAGATCGGCTGGCACGGATTGCAGTGCTCGAGCAGCAATATGAGCAGGCTGCGGAATTGAAAGCACGGCGAGCCGCAGCACGAAAGACAGCTGGAATGTTCAGGCTCGAAAGCCAATTTTCCGATATCGGCTACCCGGCTTCCGAAGGAAGTGTGCTCGAAGCGAGCATCAATGCATTTGGTCCCAGGCCCCAGGTATTCGGAACAGTCGCTCCGCTCGAGCTCATCCGGCGAGAGCGGTTCGAGGCAATGAAGAGGCTTTTCTAATGGAACACGATCGCAGCTTCATGCCGGAATTTCACTCAGCAATGAGCAGAAAGGCCCGATTTTTCTGGGCATTGGCTGTGGGGCTCGGGATCATGTTGGTGTTTCTGTGTCTCGGTGCGACAGAGCATCTCGGAATGGCCATCTATGACAGCCAGATGCGCGCACATGCAGCGCCGACAAAGCGAAGCGCAATGTCTTCTGGCGGCGGGGCCCAATCAGCAGAGCATGGCAAAATCGCCCTGGTTATGATCGATCAATCCAGCCTTGATTGGGTGCAGAAAGAGCTTGGCCTCGGGTGGCCATGGCCTCGCGAACTGTACGGAATTCTGGCGGGGTATTTGCGGGATGCTGAGGCGCAGGCATACGATATTCTCTTTACTGAACCGTCCACATTCGGACCTGAGGATGATGCGAAGTGCGCCCAGGCTATGACTGAAGCGGGGAATGTAGTTCTCGCGACGCTGGCGAGCAAGAAGCCAGTGCTCGATGTGCCAAATGCGCTGTCCGGGCATGTCGCGGCAATTGTCGATTCTGACGGGATTTGCAGAAAATACCAGGCGTGGATGAGCCAGGATGATAGAAGATTGCTGTCGCTGGGACTGGCGGCGGTCAGCAAAAGTTCGAATCCGAAGGAGCTAGCGGCTTCATTGCCTGCTGACGGAGCTGTTCTCTTGAAATTCGGAAGCCCTGCGCGATTCGAGCGATACAGTGCGGCGCAGGTTATTGCTGCGGCAATGGACAGCGTGCAGGGCAACGCGAAGGGCAGCGCCACAGGGGAAGCCTCGCCGCAGCCTTCACCACAAATTGATTTCAGCGGCAAGGTAGTTGTCGTAGGCCTTTCTGCGCCAGGGCTCATGGATAGGCAGGCGACGCCCATAGATCCTGCGCTGCCGGGCATGGAGATACATGCCACCTTCATCGACAATATGCTCAACCACACATTCATGCAGCGCACACCAATATGGTTGGAGATGCTCGTCGGGGCGCTGGGGGCTGCGCTTATGGCATTTGCCCCGATGGTGCACAAGCGGTTTATTGCTGCGCTTGCGGTGATTATAGCAGTCGGAACTCCGATTGTGCTGTGCCTCGTGCTGTTCGGGAATCTTGTCTTTTTCAACCCGATTTCGGCTTTGGTGGCTGCATTTGCAGCCTTGGTCGCAGCAATCGGCTTGGGCTATCAAGCTGAAGGAAGACAAAAGGCATACCTGCGCAGGGCTTTTGCCCAGTATCTCTCTCCTGAGGTAATCTCCTCGCTGGTGGATCAGCCAGAAACTCTGCAGCTTGGCGGAGAATTGAAAACCATCACCACACTGTTCACCGATATGGTGGGCTTTACTTCGGCTTCAGAAAAACTGAATCCCTCTCAGCTTGCCGCCTTCATGAACGAGTACTTGGGAATTATCAGCGAAGAGATTCTTGCGATGGGTGGGACCCTGGACAAGTATGTGGGCGATGCGGTTGTCGCTTTCTGGAATGCGCCTTTGAGTGTGGATGATCATGCGTATCGGGCACTTGCGACTGCAGTGCGGATTCAGGCCAGGCTTGGTGCTGCAAGCAAGGAGTTGGAACAGCGATATGGTATCGCGCCGCGGACAAGAATAGGTGTCGCGACAGGCAAAGCAATTGTGGGGAACCTTGGCTCCAGCAGGCGTTTTGCCTACACTGCAGTAGGCGATTCAGTGAATATCGCAAGCCGTCTTGAGGCTGCAAACAAGGCTATCGGGACTTCGATTCTCACGATGCGGGATACCGTGCAGCGCGCGATTCGGAATGCGGAGCCATCGAGTTCGACGGAAGCCGAAATCGCTCTTGGCTTGCCGGATGGCGGAGCGATGATAGTAAGGCGTCTCGGCCTTGCGTCTGTGGAAGGAAAAGAGCAGCCCGTAGAATTATGGTCGGTCGAACATTCGCACGGGTCTGTCTCTGTGGAGCCATGGGACGGGGTCCGGCGCATTCCGAAATGACCGGCGCATTCCGAAATGATATGAAGTCTGTGCTTGTTTGTGAGCTCGCTTTATCAGCTATAATTTAGCGAGGAACAGCAATGCGATGGCTGCTCCAGCCATAGCCCAGTCGCCCCAGGCAAATTTCTGAAGGCGCAATGTCCTCGCAGGAGAATACGCGCGGATCTCCATCGCAGCTGCTGTGCGCCACGCTTGAACAATGCTCGCGATGATCAATTGCTCAAGCATTGCGAGAGAGCGGCGCAAATTCCGCCTGGAGAGATTGATGGCGCGAACTTCCCCTGCTTCCTTGATTCGCTGGTAGGTATCGAATATGCGCGGCAGGAAAAGAAGCACAAGCGAAAAAAGCATGCCAGGGTCAGAGAGAATGCTGGCCTGGCGAATATTGTTATTGTGAATAGTGGGGCGGTTATTAACCGCAGCCGCCGCGGAGCTTTGGGCGCTCACATCGCGCTGTCCCACTCCCACAATTCTGCGCATCGTTCTTGTGAAAGCGGTCATCCAGTCGCCGATTTCGCTCACGCGTGTCGTTGCATAGAAAAGCCTTGAGTACAGATAGACAGTCAGAAGCCTCAGCGCATATATCGCGGAATCGGACAGTGTGCCAACATCGAAAATCCTGCCATCTCCGGGTAAAATTCCCCGCACAAGCGCGGAAAACAAAATAAGTACGGAAATCGAATACAGAGCGCCCTTGCCTGCTCGCGGCATGCTGAACTGCTCAATGAAGGCGATCAGAAAAAGCGCAGCAAGCAAACCAGGCTCAGATCGCATCGCTGCAGAAGCGACCGCAATCAAAAATGTCAGCTTGGCGACAGGATGAAAAACCGCCAGCCAGCTTTTGCCGGCTTCGAATGCAAAAGGATTCAATGTGTCATCAGCCATGGATAGCATTCCTGGTACGGACAAACCAGCCCACTGCTGCCAAAGTCAGATTGCTGAGCCTCGCCGGGCGGCGCATCGAATACAATGTGCCCTTTATCCAGAATGACAAGGCGCGTGGCAAGGGCAAACACTTTTTCAATTTCGTGCGTAAGCACAATAAGTGTCTTGCCTTCGGCGCGTAGCACCTCGAGCACAGCAAGAATTTCCTGTACCGAAGGAAAATCGAGATTGGCAAAGGGTTCATCGAGAATTACACAGCGCGGGCTCATGGCGAGCACGCCCGCAATAGCCAGACGACGTTTTTCCCCACCGGAAAGCGTGTTCGGCCTGCGGTTTTCCATTCCTTCAAGATGGGCTTCTTTGAGCGCATGCTGGACTGCGTCTTCGAGATCCTGGCCTTGCATGCCGAGATTGGCTGGCCCGAACGCGAGATCCTCTTCGACAGTCTGGCCAAAAATCTGCGCTTCGGTGTCCTGGAAGACATAGCCGACTTCACGCCGTATCAGCGGTATCTGCGCTGGCACAGGCTGGCCGCGATAGAACACTGCTCCACTAGAAGGCTTCGAAAGGCCGATAAAGTGCCGCATAAGAAGCGATTTGCCCGCTCCGTTTCTGCCAGCAATAATGAGGAATTCTCCTTCGGCGATAGAAAGCGAAACGTTGTCGAGGGCTGCGGTTCCATCAGGAAAAACATGCCGCAGAGCATCTGCGCGAAAGAGTTCAGGCATTGGTAGATTGCTGCTCTATCTGGCTCAAGGCTTTGAGAATCGGCGGGGCGAGAATCCCAGCGACAGCGATTTTTGCAATATCGCCCGGTATGAAGGGAATAAGGCCAGTTGCAAGCGCCTTTGCCCAGTCAACATGCAGCACTGCTTTCAGCCTGGCCACACCGAAAAGGTACACGATGGCCATTCCAGCAATTCCTGCCAGCATATTGAAATACCAGCGACTTTTGCCAAGTCTCGAAAGAAGTCCCATAGCGACAACTGCAGGAATATATCCGACAAGATAGCCACCGGTCGGCCCTGCGAACTTGACAAGCCCGCCTGTTCCTCCCGAGAAAACGGGCATGCCCACTGCGCCGAGCACGAGATAAAAGACAACCGCTGCGAGCCCCCACCAAGGGCCAAGGATAAAGGCTGCCAAAATGATGAACATATTCTGCAACACGATCGGAACCGGTGTGCCCGGAATCGGAATTGCGATATATGCGCCAATAGAAATCAATGCCGCGAAAAGGCATGCCATAATCGCTTTCGTGAGCCTCTCATTAATGCTTTCCATAGGGCGGACTATGGCCAAAAAATATGTATTCGTCAATACCGCCCAGAGGGGCACCGCTTGACATATTTATGCATTTGCAGTAAAAGATATTCATGGCGCGAATATTTTTCGGCAATAATGGCAATCTCCTCAATAATAACGCCGCTCCAGACGCGGGGCCAAAGCCGAAAGTATAAGCGCATAAGGCGTGGAAATATAAGGCCGGTCCCGTTTGGGGCCGGCCTTTTTTATTTGCGCGACACGGGTGGCGCAGCACGGGCGGTGCGCCCAAAAATATACGGAGGTGAAGGGGATGACAGAGAGAATCTGCCTCCCCAGTGGTAATGGGAATCAGGTTCGGTGAACCGGCATGCAGCGAGCAGCGTTGCTCTCGCGTTGCCGGCATTCGAGAGATTCCTCCACTTGGGAGCATATCATGAAAGCATTTGATTCGGCTGATTTAGCCGGCATTTCTATTGGATCTTCACTGGATGGTTTCCAGAAAAAGCTTGCTGGCTCTGGAATTTCCTTCACCGATTATGTGCGCGAATCCCATATTCGCAAATGGACGGGCGAAGCGCTTGCGCATGCGCTCAAGATACGAACCGCGCTCGTTCTCGGCCTCCAGGAATTCCTTGTTTCCCGAAATATCCTCAACATTGACAGGGTATCAATGTCGCCTGTCACCGATCCGCTCTGTCATAACGTTGAACATGCACCAGTCATTCTGTTTCAGAACACGCCGTATCGCACCACACATTCGATGATTTATTCGAAAATGCTTGCGTGCATGAACCCTTTTGTGCCAGGCGTCTATATCGATTCTCCAAATATCCGCCTCGAATTGCCTTCTGAGACTGCGCGGCACAAATACCTTATCGATTTTTCCCAGATGGATATCGAGCTCAAGCGATCACGAAAGCTCACGCCGGAAGATTATTTTGACCGGCCAGAGGTGACGAAGGCAGAGCTTGAACAAGAGCGCGACAGGGCGCTGGATTTTTTTGAGGATCTAATTATTTATGCAGTAAAGAAAATACTCGCATTTGCGCCCGAAAGCCTGCGTGCGCTTGGTGTTACGCTTGCAGTGCCACAGAAGCCTTTTCCGCGCTTTTTTAAGGATGAAGAAGAGGATCATGACGCATCGTCACTTGAGGAGCGCCTTGGGCAGAAAGCTGGCGTACAGTTCTTCTGGGTGCTCGGGCTTTTGCGTGAGAACTATGACCTCGTGTATCCCTATTTGTCCAGAGACGGGAAAAGGCCGCCAAAAGCGAGTATCTCTTCGCGGCAGATTTTCAACTATGATTTGTGCGCCGCGCCGCTGTATCAAGACGGCAGTCTTGGGCGCGCGTACGAAGTGCTCTCGGGGGGCTTGCGCGAATGGGTGTATGAGGCGATTGTCGCTCGTCTGCTGGACAACGGTATTCTGCGGGAAGAGCCGCAGTTCGATGACCATGGGAATCTTTTGAATATGGCTGCGCTCGATGGGTACGGGCCCTTCCTTACTGTTGCCCGTATGCGCGACGAAAAGGGAGAAGGGCTGTTTCCTGAGACATTCGGGGGCGGGCTTGGGATCGAACGCACGCTGTTTGCGCTTTTGCATGGACCGAGCGTGAAGGATATCGATGAGCTCACTTGTTTCGGAAAAAATCCGGATAAAGTGCTGCCGTTCTTGTTCTAAAAAATCGGGGCGACGCGAGGCCAAGGCTTGGCGCCCGGTCGCCCCAATATGCTTTTTTGCTTTGCGCTTGGTCTCAATCCCAGTCCAGAAGGCGGCGCTGGCCTTGGAGCGCGCGGAGTTCAGTCAGGTCCTGGCTGAATTCCAGCGTGCCGATATACGCGCCAGCTGCATCATAGAGTGCGCGATATTCGATCAGGATGAAACGGCCGCCCATTTCGAGCCAGAAACGGGCTGAGGTTTTTTCTTTCTTACGGAACGCATCGAGAATGCGGTTGACGGTTGCTACAGATTTTTGGGGGTGACAGTTCTGGACAGCCCGGCCGATAACTGCTGGGCTCCGCGGGAAAATGCGATCCGGTGAGTCCGAATAATAGACTACTTTATCCTGGGCATCCACGATGCTGATGTCCACCGGCATCGTAGCAAGGGCTGCAGAGAGCAAACCTACTGGCACTTTGCCGGTGGCCAGCTCGACAAGGTCGCTCGCGGGGACAGGGGAGGTTTGAGGTACAGCACCAGGGGACACAGCGCTGGTAGCCTGGTGCGTGGTGCTTGCAGGGGCAGCGCCGGCTGCAGGTTCAGCGCTACTCGCTGAAGAAACAGCCGCAGGCTGCGGTTTCGCGGTGACAGCTCCCGCTAATACAAGAGAGGGGTCGTACACCGCTCCCGGGCGTATCCAAGCAAAGCCAATTGCGTCTTCGCCTATGCGGATGTGCGCCCATTCTTCATCGCTCAGACGCCGGACGGCTTCGGGGATCAGAATGTGTTCTTCCATAAATATCATGCGGCTTATTTTGCCGGCAAGCGGGTGAAGACTGCTGATCGCGGATTTGTCGTTCTGCTCGACTTTGCTGTGTGCTTCCTTGAAAAGCGCGCGAATTTCGTCATGTTTTCCCCACATCACGCGCGAGGGGCCGGTAAATTCTTTCTTTTCTAGATACGGGAAAAGCTGGTTTTCCTTGCGCGTATAATGCACAATAATTTTGGACATATCATCGAGCGCAGCAAGCACCTGTTCCTTCTGCCCAAGCCCGAAGCGCCATGCAAGGACAGCCTTTTTCAGCGCGCGGAGCCGAGCTCGCGCAGCCTTGTTCTCATCGAGCATAGTCTGAACGGGGTGGCCAGGCACCTTGCTCGAGATTTTCTCTTTGTCGAGCGACGCTTTAAAAACTTCGACATGGACTTCGCAGAGATGCTGTATCTCCTCCACCGGCATGCCATTATCGATGAGCGCTTGCTCCATCTGAGCGACTTCGGCCGCGCTCACTCCCTGAATAAGGGTTGCAAACTCCTTTTTGACTTCTGCAACCGACGCACCCTGATGCAGCTTCAGAATAATATTCTGCAGTTTTTGCTGCTTGTCTTTATCGATCATGAAATGTTCGCTCATATTCATTCTCCTCGGGCTTTAATATACAAGAAGAAAATCGGACATTGCTGTCACATTTGTTACAATTCAAGCATAAAAGCAAAAAAAGCAAGCGCGCGAAGCACTCTACATCTGGCGGGCCGGCTTAATCGGAGTATTATAGATTGGCAAGACAGCGTAGTCCTTCCGGCTTGGCCTTTTCAGCATTCTAGAAATCGAATTCTTTCAGCATGCCATCCGCAGCCCGCAAGCCCGACGCCCAGGCAGCGGTAATGCCGCGGCTCGTGCCTGCTCCGTCGCCAGCAAAGAAAATTCCCGGCACAACCTGGAAATATTCATCGATGAACACCGGGCGATTCGCATAGAGCTTAATTTCCGGGTAGTACATAATAGTCGAAGGGTGCATGACCCCCGGTACAACCGTATCGAGCAGTTTCATCGCATTCCAGATGGCGCGCATGGTTTTTGCTGGGATACACAAGCTGATGTCGCCTGGCGTGCATGAAGGAAGGGTTGGCTTGAAATCATAGAGGTCTCCGGTGAATTCATCCGCAAAAGACCGCTTGCCAAGCCTAAAATCGCCAATTCGCTGCATAATCGGTCTTCCGCCTCCGAGGAGCGCTGCCAGCCTGCCGAGCATCTGGGCATATTCCTGACCGGATGCAAGCGGTTGCGTCAGAGTCACGGTTTTGAGGATGGCAAAATTGACAAGCCCATTTGCAGCTTTCTGTTCTGACCATGCATGTCCGTTTACCGAATACCAATAGCCGCCTTTCTCATCGCCATATTTTTCCTGGACCACATGGGCAGAACGCGAATTAGTACAGAATGTGCGCGTTTTCTTGGGGAAAAGAAATTTCGGGTCGTAGTAATCCCGAACGATCGGGTAATGCTCTTCGCGGGTTTCGACACGGATACCGATATCGACGACATTGTCGCGGTACTCGACACCCAGGTGTTCCATTAATTGTTGAAGAAATGCAAAGCCACCCCGGCCCGGCGCAACCAAGAGATACCGGTATTGCACTGCGCGTTTGTCGGTCTGCACTGTTCTTGTCGCCTGGTCGACGCTGAGCATCTCCTCGCCTAGGCTGATTTCAGCACCGAGCGCGGTAAGTCGGGCAGTCAAGGCCTTGATGAGTTCCAGCCCCCCATCTGTACCGAGGTGCGATTGCCGTACATCGATAAGCTTGACGCCGATTTTTTCTGCTCTTCGGGCATACACATCGATATTGCGTTTCTCCATGATGCGCGGCTCGAGGAATGCTTCGACACGCTTGAGGTAATACGTGCCTGTCGCTTCGTCCCAGCACTCAAGCGGAAAGCCGATTGGCCAGGTGAAATTCATCTTGCAATCGTTGCGGAGTCCGCCAGACGAGACCTGCAATTTGTCCAAAAGAAGGATCCGCAATGATGGTTTTCTGCCGAGAAGTTCGAATGCGGCCCCCAAACCCGCAGGCCCGGTTCCGACAATCACGACATCATAGCGTTCCATGCGCGTATCTCCTTCAAGTCAATTGGCGCGGCAAGGGGTGGTGCAGAGCGACGCTTCATGCCTTGCCAGCCGCTCGCTTTATCCAACAGCCCTTCATTAAATCACGCACCTGCATCATGCGCAACTCGTGGCATAAATTTGAAGCCGGCCATGCTTTCTCGAGATTGGCACTCACTGCTTCAATTTTTATCCAAAAAACCGGTTAAATCGTCAAAAAATATTTGACAGATCGCAGGTTCCATTCTACCATTTGAAAGGTCCTATCAATATTTGAAACGGACACATACAGGAGGTACTCATGAAAAAAGCAGTAGGATTTATGCTGCTGGTATTGGGAATTGCCGCGCTCATCGTAGCATGCGGTCCGGCAGCCCCAAAAACCGTTAAATTCGGCGTATTCGAACCGCTAACCGGTGCGAATGCTGGCGGAGGCGCACTCGAGGTTGAAGGGATCAAACTCGCCAATGAGATGTATCCTACCGTCAAGGTCGGCGACAAAGAATACAAAATTGAACTCGTAATCGCCGACAACAAGTCGGACAAGGTTGAAGCAGCCAATGCCGCACAGCGCCTTGTCGACAAAGATAAGGTCAATGTCGTACTTGGCTCGTGGGGATCATCGCTCTCCATGGCAGCAGGCCCCATTGTCAAGAACGCAAAAGTCTCCGCAATCGGTCTTTCGTGCACCAACCCGCTCGTCACCAAGGGTAACGAGTACTATTTCCGCGTCTGTTTTATCGACCCCTTCCAGGGCACGGTTATGGCCAACTATGCTTTCAAGAATCTTAATGCTAAGAAAGCGGTCATCATCCGCGAAGTCTCGAACGACTATTCGGTGGGCCTCGCGAAATTTTTCGCCGACAGCTTCAAGCAGCTTACTGGCGACGAGAACGCCATTCTTGCCGAGCTTAACTACAACACCGGCGACACGGACTTTTCCGCACAGCTGACCGAAGTCAAGAAATTCAAACCCGACGTTATCTTCGCTCCCGGCAACTACACCGAGAGCGCGCTTATCATCAAGCAGGCCAAAGAGCTTGGCATCAAAACGCAATTCCTTGGTGGCGATACCTGGGAAACCCCCGAATTCATCGATGTCGGCAAGCAAGCAGTCGAAGGCGTGGTATTCTCGACATTCTTTGCGACAGAAACACCCATTACCGATACATCCAAAGTGTTCCTCGACGCATATCGTCAGAAATACAATAAAGAGCCCGCAGCGGTCACCGCACTTGGCTTCGATGGCTATCTCGTGGCCCGCGATGCAATCCAGCGCGCAGGCAGCCTCGATAAAGAGAAAGTCCGTGCTGCTATTGCAGTGACCAAGGATTTCCCCGGCGCTACCGGCATGATTACCCTCAACGAGGATGGCGATGCGGTGAAGAGCGCGGTCATCAAGACAATCAAGGACGGCAAGTTCACCTATATGGCGACTGTCCAGCCATATTGAGCTGTCGCACAAGGAGCTTAAGGATGCGCGGCGCAGCTGGTTCACACTGCCCGCGCACTTCATGAAGGTCTTTTCAAGGAGCGGATCGTCGTCGAACAAATGCCCGAAGACAGCCGCTCCTTCTTTTCATAGTCACGAGGAAGCATGACACTTTCACTATTATTTCAGCATATCGTCAATGCGCTGTCGCTTGGGAGCCTTTACGCGCTGATCGCGATTGGCTACACGATGGTGTATGGCATCCTGCGGCTCATCAATTTTGCGCATGGCGATGTATTCATGCTTGGAGCATATGTGGCCTTTTACGGCATAACGCTTGTGTCCCTGCCGTGGTGGGCCGCGCTGCTTGTTTCGATTGCATTCACAGCTCTTTTTGGAATCGGTCTCGAGCGCGTGGCATACAAGCCGCTTCGCGATTCGCCGCGCATTTCGATTATGATCAGCGCAATCGGCGCATCGTTCCTGCTCGAGAGTCTGGCGGTGCTGATATTCGGCGGCAGGCCGAAGGGTGTGCCGGTTCCGGATGTCCTCTCGAAAGTCATTCATTTCGGTTCGGTTTCGATGATCACTATCAGCTTGATCATCCCGCTCTTTACGTTTGCGCTGTTGGGTGTGCTCGTCTGGATCGTGAACAAAACGAAAACCGGTATGGCCATGCGCGCTGTTTCGACCGATATCGAAGCTGCCCGCCTCATGGCGGTCGATGTCAATAAAGTTGTTTCCTTTACATTCGGCATTGGGTCGCTGCTTGCCGCATTCGGCGGCATCATGTGGTCATTCAAGTATCCACAGCTGAACCCGCTCATGGGCATGATGCCCGGGCTCAAGTGCTTTATCGCCGCAGTCATCGGCGGTATCGGGAGCATCGGCGGCGCGGTGATGGGCGGTTTTTTGCTCGGTATCATCGAAATCATGATTGTCGCATTTTTGCCGACGCTTTCGGGATATCGCGATGCATTCGCGTTTATCTTGCTGATTGTGGTGCTGCTCGTTAAACCGACAGGTCTTTTGGGCAAGCGCCAGGCAGAGAAGGTATGATCATGAAAGCTACAACTGGAAAACAACCTTTTGCGCTTACCCGGAACAGGCTGCTCACGATCATCGCGCTTGCTGCCTTTGCCGTGCTGGCCATTATCGCGAACAGTTTTTTTGATGCATTTACGCTCCGGGTATTCAATATGTGCGCGATATACATCGTGCTTGCGCTTTCGCTCAATTTGCTGAATGGCTTTACGGGGCTTTTTTCGCTGGGGCATGCGGGATTTATGGCGGTGGGCGCGTATGTGTGCGCGCTTCTCACTATGACACCCGAGCTCAAGGAGATGAATTATTTCCTTGTTCCCATCGTACCCTGGCTTCGCAATATTACGATTCCGTTTTTGCCTGCGATTTTGATTGCAGGGCTGGCGAGCGCGTTTGTGGGATTTTTGATCGGAGCGCCGGTCCTGCGCCTGCGGGATGATTACCTGGCGATAGCCACGCTTGGCTTCGGCGAGATTATCCGCGTACTGATTACCAATGCGCAGCCTATTACGAACGGTGCGCAGGGGCTCAAAGGCTTGCCGCGTTATGCGACAACCTTCTCGGTGTGGGTTGCGGCTGGGCTTGTCACTCTGTTTATGGTGCTGCTGATGCGCTCGAGCTATGGGCGGGCAATGAAAGCCGTCCGTGATGACGAACTGGCTGCTGAGGCGATGGGCATCAATGTATTTCGCGTCAAAGTAACCTCGTTTACCGTATCGAGCTTTCTGGCTGGCGTCGGCGGCGCACTGCTCGGCCACATGATCACGACCATTGACCCGAAAATGTTCACGTTTATGCTGACATTCAACATTTTGCTCATTGTCGTGCTTGGCGGCATCGGATCGATTTCGGGATCGGTGATCTCTGCGATTGTAGTGACCATTCTGATGGAAGCACTGCGATTCCTCGACGAGCCTATGAATCTCATTTTTTTCAAGACAGAAGGATTGCCGGGGCTTCGTATGGTCGTCTTCTCGATTTTGCTGATGGTGATGGTCATCTATCGGCAGCGAGGTCTTATGGGCAACAAGGAATTCAGCTGGGACATGCTGCAGGGGCTCTTTGTGAAAAAAGGCCGGAAGGGAGGCGATCATGTCTGAAAACACTTCCGACCTCATGCTGAGCACAGCGCACTTGACCATGAAATTTGGCGGCCTTACCGCCGTGTCGGACCTCAATCTCGAAATCCGCAAGAACGAAATTGTCGGGCTTATCGGCCCGAACGGCGCGGGCAAAACGACAGCCTTCAACGTTATAACGGGAATGTACTATCCGACTGAAGGCAAGGTTCTCTTCAAGGGCCGGGACATCACCGGCCTCAAGCCGCACAGCATCACCGCGCTCGGCATTGCCCGCACCTTCCAGAATATTCGCCTGTTCAAGGAAATGTCCGTTCTGGAAAATGTGCTTGTTGCCTGCCATATGAGCATCAATACAGGGATTTTCGGCGCAACGCTCCACCTTCCGGGGTATCGCAGCCGCGAATCGGAGGCGAGGCGCTTTTCGATGGAATTGCTCGAGAAAGTAGGCCTTGTGCACCTTGCGTACGAAAAAGGCACAAGCCTCCCTTACGGTCAGCAGCGCAGGCTCGAAATTGTGCGCGCTCTCGCAACAAAACCCAAGATCCTCTTGCTCGATGAGCCTGCAGCAGGCATGAACCCTCAGGAATCGCGCGAGCTCATGGATTTTATCCGGAAGATCCGCGATGAGTTCGACCTGACGATTTTCCTTATCGAGCACCACATGCAGGTAGTTATGGGTGTGTGCGAACACATGTACGTTCTGGATTACGGCGTGACGATTGCGCATGGCGATCCTGCTTCCATCCAGAAAAACCCGAAGGTCATCGAAGCATATCTGGGGGTGGATTGATGCTGGAAATACAGAATCTCTCGGTGCATTACGGCGGAATCCATGCGCTCCAGGGAATCGATCTCTCTGTGCCTGAAGGCAAGATTGTCACGCTGATCGGAGCGAACGGGGCGGGCAAAAGCACAACCTTGCGGACGATTGTCGGGCTTGTAAAGCCAACAGGCGGCAAGGTGCTTTTGCGGGACAACGTCATATCGGGCAGGCAAACCCAGGAAATTGTGCAGATGGGAATCGTGCTGGTGCCTGAGGGCCGCCGCATTTTCCCGAATCTCACAGTCGAGGAAAACTTGCTGCTGGGGGCCTATGCTCGCAATGACAAAGAAGGTGTGCTCAAAGACCTTGATCATGTCTATGATCTCTTTCCGAGGCTCAGGGAGCGGCGGCTTCAGAAAGGCGGCACACTCTCAGGCGGCGAACAGCAGATGCTTGCAGTCGGCAGAGGTCTCATGTCCAGGCCAAAACTGCTCATGATGGATGAGCCATCGCTGGGCCTTGCACCGCTCATTGTAAAGATGATTTTCGAAATCATTCGGCAGATCAACGCGGAAGGCACAACGGTTCTGCTCGTCGAGCAGAACGCAAAAGCAGCCCTCGAAATCGCCGACTACGGCTATGTGCTTGAAACCGGGCGGATTACGCTGCAGGGCAAAGGGCGTGAGTTGCTTTCGGACGACCGGGTGCGCAAGGCGTATCTGGGCGAGGCGCAGTAGGGTACGCAGCGGGGCGGGGCGACGAGGCGGATGAAGCAGGCCGTGCAGCCGCCACTACGCCCGGCGCAGCCTCATGTACAGTATGATTCTGCTTATATTTCGAATCACTCCAAAGAGCATTGCAGTCATGAGTACCGAAGCGATCCCAGGTTCGAAAGCGATAAGCTCCTGATACGGAACCGCTCTTCCTACCAGATATCCTGCAGCGAACGGTGCGAGCACAACCGCAAGCACACGAAGCAAAAGCCCCCCAATTGTTCGTGCAAACGCAAAGCGCGCATAGAGCTGGGATATGCTGGATTCTCTGTATTTGAGAAGGTCGCGCGCCCAGGAATATGAAGAAAGCGTCTGAAGGATTATGCTCAGCAAATAAATAAAGAAGATGAATCCCGCTACCAGTTCCGCACGCCACGACGGGAATGGCCTTCTGCTTTCTCCATTGAACAGAATTTGCTCTGCTGATGTGACAAGCATAGGCAGAATAAAATTCGAGATGAGGATGCCATTCTGGGACGAAAGAATGGCGATGGCTGCATTGCGCTCAGGATAAATAACGATGCGCGAGGCATAGCCGCGAATGGAGCCGCCCTGGAAAATAAAACGGCCGTCCTTGCTTTCAAGGATGCGCCAACCGAATCCGGTGTCTCCATCTTTGTAGAGAGGCTGATAAAGCAGAGGGGTCTGCGAGGAAGACAAGCCGGGAATGGCCTGGCCTCGCTGCGGGGATACAACAAATTTGAGAAATTTGGCAATATCCGCGCTGGTCGTTACGATGCCATCTGATGCGGCGGCATCGATTGGCACTTTTTCGCGATATGGAAAGGAAAGTCCGAAGAATGAACCCGAGCCGACAGCGATCTGCGCGATAGAAGATGGTTTTGCTGTCGTCAAGTACATCCCCAATGGAATAGTGATCATCGACTCGAGAAGATCGGAATATGGTTTTCCTGTTGCTTTTTCAAGGATGGCTCCCACGATGCGGTACGACAGGCGACTGCGGGTATATTTTTCTGTAGGAAAATGCGATTTCAGAAAAAGCTCGGGATCTGGCAAACCAGCTTCAAGGCCTGTAGTGCCGGGGTCAAATGCAGCCAGGTCTTTTTCGGGAAACGCGACACGGTGTGCAGCGAGCTGGCGAAGGGTGAGCGGCATATCGAGGGCAGCCGAGCTGGCTCTGCGCGCCTTGAGCGAGGCAAGCTCGGGGATGAATTGTGCGATTGGGGCATCGAGGGTGATTTTCTTCTCATTTACAAGCTGACACAGCAGTGTTCCTGTAAGAATCTCGGAAGCCGGTCCCAGGTAGAGCGGAGTTGCACTTTCGAGGGTTTTGCGCTCGCCATCGAATCCATAGGCTTTGTTGAAGGCGATTTCGCCATCTTTGATAATGGCCACTTCATATCCGGCTATCCCTTGGCGTATCCGTTCGTTTGCGAAAAAAGAATCGAAGTCCTTGTAATTTTCAGGCCCAAGATCAGGCAGATACAGCGCGGCAAGAATAATCGCGATGACGAGAATCCATGGGACAAGGCTCCTGAGAAACTTCATTTCAAGCTATGGTACCAAGAGATCGAACGAGGGGCAACAGACAACGCGCCCGGCGCGCCGCCCAGATACCACGCCGGGCGCGATTTGCAAATGCGGCGCTCGGCGCGCCGCGCTATTTCTTACAAAGTAAACAAAAGCTCTCCATAGGTCGGCAACGGCCAGAGATCTTTGGGCGTCAGCCGTTCGAGCTCGTCACAGATTTCGCGCACTTCGTCCGTGCGGGGAACTACCGAGTCCCTGAATGCTTTGGCGCGCTCCAGCTCATCCTCGATATGCGAAGCATCATTCAATGTTTTTTCGAGACGGTCGAGTGCTTCTGCGGCTTTGCCTGTGAGCTGAGCGATTCGCTTTGCAAGTGTCTCCTGTATGACAGAAGGAGCGCCAAGGCTGGCAATATTCGTGCATGCGGCGCTATAGCGGCTCGCGGCCTCGCTTGTCGCGGGAATGACGGACCGGCGCACAAGGTCGATCGTCATGCCAGCTTCAATTTTTATCTGCTTTGAATAGCGTTCGAGGTAGACAACCTGGCGCGCTTCGGTCTCCTCCGCAAGAAAAATGCCGAGACTTGTAAGCATTCTAACATTGTCTGCTTTGGTGAGTTCTTGAATCGCGTCTACCGCTGACCGGAACATGGGCAGGCCGCGCTTTTCGGCCTCTCTTGTCCATTCGGCGGAATAGCCATTTCCGTTGAAAACAACGCGGCGATGTTCCTGCCAGGACTTGCGCGCTGCAAGTCGGGCAGCATCGAGAATGGATATGCCTTTGGATAGCTCCTGTTCGATATCGAGCGCGATATGTTCGATTGCTTCGGCGACAGCGGCGTTGAGCATTGTGAGCGGTGTCGCTACAGACTGCGATGATCCGACCATCCGAAACTCGAACTTGTTGCCAGTGAACGCAAAGGGGCTCGTCCGGTTTCTGTCGGAGAAATCTTTGGGGAGTTTAGGCAGACTGCGAATGCCCAATTCGAGGAAGGCATTTGCAATTTTCTGTGCGCCGTTTTGCGTTTCGAGCGAATCAAAAAGATCGTGCAAGGGGTCGCCGAGATACACTGAGAGAATCGCGGGCGGTGCTTCATGACCGCCAAGGCGGCGATCGTTGCCTGCAGTTGCAGTTGCGGCCCTGAGAAGGCCGGCGCGCCGGTCGACCGCTTCGATGACCGCCAGGGAAAACAATACAAAGCGCATGAACTTGTATGCAGCATCTTTTTCGTTCGGGGCATTTGCCACTTCGCCAGGATCGAGAAGATTGGCACCCTTATCGGTGCCGATTGACCAGTTGATGTGTTTCCCAGAGCCGTTGATTCCCGCAAAAGGCTTTTCATGGAGCAGTGCAGCCATTCCATGGTGCTCGGCTACCTTGCGGATAGTCTCCATAACGAGCTGATTTGCATCTGCTGCGATGTTTGCCTGCGAGTAAATGCACGCGATCTCAAACTGATTCGGCGCTACCTCGTTGTGCTGGGTTTTGGCGGAAATGCCCATGGCCCAGAGCTCGCTGTTGAGCTCATTCATAAAGGCGGCAGCTTTTTCTTCGATTGCGCCGTAATAGTGATCTTCAAGTTCCTGACCCTTCGCTGCCATGGTTCCAAGCACAGTGCGCCCGCAGAGTAAGAGATCCGGGCGCTTTCTGTACAGTTCGGCATTGACGAGAAAATATTCCTGTTCCGGACCTGCATAGGTGATAATGCGCTCGCTTTCGGTGTCGCCGAGCAGTCGAAGCAGGCGCAAACCTGCGCGATTGATTGCTTCCATCGACCGCAGGAGCGGCACTTTCTTGTCGAGCGCGTGCCCTGCATAGGACACAAAGGCGGTGGGAATGCAGAGGACATAGCGGTCGGCATTGCGCTTCAGGAATGCGGGGCTCGTAACATCCCAGGCGGTATAGCCACGTGCCTCGAAGGTGGCTCGAAGGCCTCCGGAAGCAAAGCTTGAGGCATCAGGCTCGCCTTTTACCAGCTCTTTACCGGAAAATTCCATGAGCATGCCGCCGTTGGGCTGTGGCGATACGAATGATTCGTGCTTTTCGGCAGTGAGTCCAGAAAGCGGATGAAACCAGTGGGTATAATGGGTGGCTCCCAAATCTGAAGCCCACTCTTTCATCGCGGCGGCGACGATTTCTGCGATATCCAGGGTGAGCTCGCGCTTTCCAGCCTGAATTTCGAGGATAGCTTCGAAAGCGGAACGGGGCAGCCGTTCGCGCATGACATCGTTCGAAAAACAGCGGCTGCCGAAATGGTCAGGCAGAGAAAACGTCGACGAGGCATCATTCATACAAATTCCTCCGTTAAGGTTCTTCGGGGTGAGTTGCAATGAATGATGCAAGAATTGTGCCAAATTATCGGACGCCGTGGGGTTTTGAACGCCGATAAACGCGGCACGGTTAATAGTTATTTATTATAAAATGAGTTAAATTCGTTCAATGCGAAAAATATGTAGAAATGCCTTCGTGGAACAGTTCCGGAAGCACCTAGTTGAAGCTTGAACAAGGCTACAAAATTGTCATTCTCGTTATGATTCTTACAATTTTGTCTTAAATCGCCTTGCGTCGATTCTATAGCGCTGCATTGCGTAGCGCACCCGGCGCTCTGTTGCGCCAAGCCTGCGCGCAGCTGCTGCCGCATTGCCATTTTCGAGCTTAAGCGCTTCTATGATGAGTTCTTTTTCGAGGCGCGCGATAGCGGCGTCGAGGCCGGTTGAGGGCTCTGTCCCCGTGGAAGCTGCCGATTGCAGGCTTGGCGGCAGGTGATACGCATGAATTACCCCATCAGTGGACAGAATAGCCGCGCGCAGAATGCAGTTTTCGAGCTCGCGCACATTGCCTGGCCAATGGTAGATCATGAGAAGGTCGAGCGCAGGGGTCGATATGCGCTGTATTTTTTTGGTATTTTCCCTGTTGAATTTTGCTACGAAATGGTCGGCGAGAAGGAGAATATCAGCGCCGCGCTCTCTGAGTGGCGGAATGTTGATCGGAAACACATTGAGCCGATAATACAAATCAGGCCTGAAATCGCCCTGGTCAACTGATTCCTGAAGGTTTCTGTTTGTTGCGGCGATGACGCGGACATTCGCTTCGATGCTGGTATTGCCGCCAACGCGCTCGAATCGGTGATCTTGCAAAAATCGCAGCAGCTTGACCTGCAAGCCAGGCGAGAGCTCGCCAATTTCGTCCAAAAAGAGGGTGCCCCCGTTCGCTTGTTCGAAGCGCCCTTTCCGCTGTTCGAAGGCGCCGGTAAAAGCGCCTTTTTCGTGCCCGAACAGCTCGCTTTCGATGACCGATTCGGGCAATGCTGCGCAATTCACTGCCACAAATGGATTGTTCGCTCGCGAGCTTTTTTGATGAATCGCACGAGCCACGAGCTCTTTGCCTGTTCCGCTTTCCCCCAAAAGGAGCACGCTGGCATCGGTGCCCGCAACTTGTTCAACCATGGTGAATACTTCGCGCATGACATCCGAGTTTCCGACAATGCCGCACCAGGTTAAGACGGGGTCAGACCCCACCGGGCGGCCGTTGTCGCGTTCGATCTCTTCGGCAAGGCGGGCGCGCATGGAAAGATATTCTTCCACGAGCTGGGCTGCAGTGCGGAGTGCCTGACTTGCGGACAAAAGAAGCTCTGGCGCCGCATCAGCACTGAACATCATGCTGAGCACGAAAGCAATTGAGCCATTCTGTTTTGCTGGAGCCTCGATTACAATCCCTTCGCGGATTCTCTTTTGGACACATTCATCCGCTTCGAGCGCAAAACCGCAAGGAGCGGCGCCAAGCCGGACCTCATCGCCAACGGCAATATTGCTTCCATATACCTGCTCATCGCCGCCAAGCACAATGCAGCGCAGCGATTCCTGATGAGTTGATCTGCCGCATGCAGCATACGACAAGGGGCGCAGAATCTGCGATAACTCATTCAGGTACTCGCCGATTGCGATGCCCGGCTCGTCGGAACGCAAAAGCGCGCGCGAAAAGGAGTTCATCGCGCTTGATATGGAAAGTGACATTTCTGTTTCCATCTGAGCATAGGAATACCTGATTTTGCGGGCGGGTTCAAGCTCCGGCGCCCCGGAGATTGCAAAAATGCAAGTTCTTATTAGATAAATATACAAATAACCCCTTGCGCAAGAGTGAACCGCTATGGTAGGGTCAATGTACCGATGGAGGAGCGATTCCCATCAGTACGGGCTGGAGGCAAAGAGAGCCTGCGAAAGCGCCGGAAAGGGGAGGATCGCCGAAGGAACAGTGTCTTTCTCTTGGAGCTGTTCTTGGACGTCCGGGCTAATACCCGACGGCTGTCGCGGGAACACATCGTCCTGCGGAGCGCCTGACGTATGCCTTTCGCTTGTGGCCGAGCGGATGGAACAGGGAATGAATTTCCCTGGCTCGAGTTGCATCATCCGTTCAGCCAATATTCCATTTCAATGGAAGGCTATCGTGGACCTCCTTCGGCATATATGGAGGTACCATGGCGAACATTCAGCATCACTCAGCTTTTTCCCCGAAAAAGAAAATTCCCGTAACCATTCTTGGCGCGACTGGCGTTGTAGGTCAGCGCTTTCTCCGCAGAATTGCAGAGCATCCCTGGTTCTATCCCGCATTCCTTGCAGCGAGCGACCGCTCCGCTGGCAAAACATATTCCGAAGCATGCCAATGGCATTTGCCGGGGCTTCCGTATGCAGGATGCGGCGACATGGTTGTTGTACCATGCTCTCCTGAAGCAGCATTTTCCCCAATCGTGTTTTCCGCGCTCGATGCAGGGCCTGCTCGTGATATCGAGCCCCTGTTTGCAGCGAAAGGAGCCTATGTCTTTTCAAACGCGAGCGCATTTCGCATGGATGAGGATGTGCCGCTCTTGATCCCTGAACTCAATCCCGAGCATTTCGGCCTTCTGGAAAATCAGAAAGCGAAGCGCGGATGGAAAGGCGCCATAGTCACCAACCCGAATTGCACGACGGTCATGCTCGCTGCTCCACTTGCGGCGCTCCAATCGCGTTTCGGAATCGATGCGGTGATGGTAACGAGCATGCAGGCGATAAGCGGCGCAGGCTACCCCGGCGTGCCAGCGCTCGATATTGTCGGTAACGTCATTCCCTTTATCCGGAATGAGGAACCAAAGGTCGAATTGGAATCCAATAAAATTCTGGGAACCTTGACTGCAGGATCCGGCGGCTTGGCAATAACACCAGCCCCATTCGTTGTCTCTGCGACGTGCACACGTGTTCCTGTCATCGATGGGCACACGCTATCTATTTCTGTCAGGCTTGCAGCAAAGGCAACAATTGACGAGGTGGCCGAGGCATTTACCTTGTTCGAGCCAAAAACCGCACCGTATTCGCTTCCGAGCGCTCCCGAAAAATTTCTTCAGTTCCTCGAAGCAGAAGACAGACCGCAAGCGCGCAAAGATGTCGAAGAAGACAGCGGCATGCGCATCAGCGTGGGAAGGCTTCGTACATGCCCGATTCTTGACTTCAAATTCATCTCGCTCGGGCACAACACCGAACGAGGAGCGGCAGGCGCATCGGTGCTCAATGCCGAAATGGCCTTGGCCATGGGCGTTCTGCAGGGAGTCGGAGAATGACTGCGTTAGTGATGAAATTCGGCGGCACGTCGGTAGGAAACGCCGAGCGCATTCGCGAAGTTGCGCGTATCGTTCAGTCCCGCCAAGGGAGAAAGCGCATCGTGGTCGTTTCGGCAATGGCCGGGATAACGAATTTGCTTTTTGAGATGGCCGAGGCTGCGCGACAGCACGATCTCGATCGGGCTGTGCAGATTCTGAGCAAAATCGAACAAATGCACCTCGAAGCAAGTCGTTCGCTCGATCTTGCCACGCCGGATATTATTGGCAGGATAAAAGAAATCGTAGAAAATCTCCAGCGCCGTATTCATGGCATCGACCTCTTGGGTGAATTGAGCCCTCGAACCATGGATGAGGTGGCCTCTTCGGGGGAACGCTTGTCTTCTATTTTAGTGGCGGGATACCTCGGCTGCCCTTTGCTTGATGCCCGAAAAGTGATTCGTACGGACAGCCATTTTGGTACTGCACGTCCCAAGCTTGCTGCAATCAAAAAGCTCGCGGCACTTCATATAGTTCCTCTTCTTGAATCCTACGATATTATTGTTACACAAGGATATATAGGATCAGAAGATGCGGGCGACACGACGACGCTTGGCAGAGGTGGGAGCGATTATTCAGCCGGGCTCATCGGTGCTGCGTTGCAAGCCGACGAAATTGAAATATGGACCGATGTTGAAGGAATTTTGACTGCGGATCCAAGGCTCGTGCCCTCTGCGCGTACGGTCGAAGTTCTGAGCTATCAGGAAGCAGCCGAACTTGCATCCTATGGGGCAAAAGTACTGCACCCCGCGACAGTGAGGCCAGCGCTCGATGCGGGAATTCCAGTGACGATTCGGAGTACCTTCAAGCCTGACGGCATGTATTCGACCATCAGCCCGGGCGAATCAAGCGGAAGGCCGTGTGTCGCAATTGCCATGCGGCGAAATGTGGTCATCATCTCTGTGACGCAAGAATCGATGACCGATCAGGCAGGATTCCTGGCCAAGCTTTTCGATGTATTCGGCAGGCGCGGTGTATCGGTCGATCTCGTTTCGACCTCGGAAATATGCGTATCTGTTTCATTGGATAAAAGCGCGCCGCTCGAAGCGCTGACACAGGATCTTGAAAAGCTGGGGCAAGTTTCGATTGCAAGAGAACGCGCGGTCATTGCCGTCGTTGGAGATCTTCTGCGGAAGACGCCGGAAGTACTTCGCAAAACGTTCATTGCTATCGACGGGATTCCTGTCGATCTTATCAGTATGGGCGCGAATGCAATCAACCTCAGCCTCATCGTGCAAGAAGCGCAAGCTGACAGAGCAGTGCAGAATCTGCATGCAGCATTTTTTGAAGAGGGGGAGCGTTGACAATGCAAATAGGAATTTTCGGAGCAGGAAAACTCGCCGCAGCGATAGCTGAAGAAGCAAACGCGCTCAATGTGAAAGCGGGCTCAAGCGCAGATGTGGTTCGATTCGATATTGTCTGGATGGTCGACATGGGTGATCCAATGCCTTCGCGCCACGCTGATGTCGCAATTGATGCAAGCGTGCCAGATGCGGTTGAAGCGCACCTTGCGTGGGCAATCGATACGGGAACCCCTTTTGTCATTGCAACAACAGGCTGGGAAATTCCCGATATCGCCGCGCGTGTCGGGCAGAAAACAGCGGTTCTTGTCAGCCCCAATTTTTCGTTTGCGGTCACATTTATGCGAAGGATGGCCACACAGCTTGCCAGATTTGTGGACTGGTATGGCGAAGGGGACTTAGCTGTGTTCGAACATCATCACGCTGCTAAAAAAGATGCGCCAAGCGGAACGGCAAAATCCTTGGCTCAAGCAATAATTTCTGGGTCGAAACGATATGCAGGCTGGAATGCATCCGGCTGGGAGCAGTGGGATATGCGCAAAGTTCCCATAGCCTCGCTGCGCGCGGGGACCGAAACCGGCGTGCATGAGCTCGTGTTTGATGCGCCGCATGAGCAATTATCGATAGTACATCGAGCGCGGAACAGGAGAGTATTCGCTTCGGGAGCGCTCAAGGCTGCCCAGTGGATACAGGGCCGCAAGGGTGTTTTTGGCATGGATGATGTGCTGGAAAGCTTGCTGGGGAATGCGTAAGTACATTGGTCGGCACAAGGTTGGGAGCACCAAAAGGAGGTCTGATAAAAAAGTCCAACCGGGACGTGGTGGGTAGTGATACACTGACCGCGAGAGCGGGACAGGAAATCTAGGTTACTGTTCGGCATTTTGCATGGTCTACGAGACCGAAAAG